>ENA-OPWW01000077-OPWW01000077.1-human-gut-metagenome-genome-assembly--contig:-NODE-77-length-59681-cov-2.878996_pt1 | contig 59681 bp, 66 predicted proteins | sample MGYA00241513_ERZ502018 | MGnify/ENA primary metagenome ERZ502018 (study PRJEB25962, sample SAMEA2042987) | human gut metagenome | biome: human gut; feature: human-associated habitat; material: faeces...
TACAGAACGAATTAGTTTTCACGGCAACAATAAATCATTTTTTGAAATTGAAATGGCCGTTAAAAATCATGTAGGCAAAATTATTATCGATAACTTCCATGAGATTAAATTATTGGACAAGGTGCTTCGTGAACAAGATGCCAAAATTAATGTGATGTTGAGAATCACACCAGGCATCTCAGCTCATACGCATGAATACGATCAAACTGGTCAGGTGGATAGCAAGTTCGGCTTTGATCTTGAATCAGGCCAAGCCGATTTGGCTCTAGAACAGGTTTTAGCTAATTCTAGAATGAATATGGTTGGGATTCATGCTCATATTGGATCACAAATTTTTGAATTAAATGGCTTTGAGATGGCTGCTAAAAAATTGATGGAAGTAGCTGAAAATTGGCGTAGCCAATACGGCTATACAGCCAAGGTGATCAATGTGGGCGGCGGATTTGGCATTAAATATACCGCTGAAGATAATCCATTAAAACCTGAAGAATTCGTTCAAGCAATCGTTGAAACGATCAAAAAAGAAGCTAAGGAAGCTGCATTTCCAGTACCAGAAATTGATATTGAACCAGGTCGTTCAATAGTTGGCCCTGCTGGCTATAACTTGTACACGACAGGCAGTCGCAAGGTAGTTCCAGGTTATCGTCCATATGTCACTGTCGATGGCGGAATGGGAGACAACATTCGTCCAGCATTATATGGTGCAAAATACGAAACAGTTTTGGCCACAGATCCGAAAGCTCCACTTACTGAGCATGTCAGAATTGCTGGTAAATATTGTGAGAGCGGCGATATTTTAGCAGAGGATCAAGCACTTCCAGCTACCAAGTCAGGTTCATTGTTGGCCATGCTTGATACTGGAGCATATGGTTATTCAATGGCTTCAAACTATAATCGTAATCCTCGTCCAGCAGTTATCTTTGTCGAAAATTGCAAGGCAAAACTAGTTATCAAAAGAGAAAGCTTAGAAGACTTAGTCCACTTAGATCAATCATATGAAGATTAATAAAAATAAATAATAGGAAGGTAAAAGCATGGCAGAATTAGACGCAAAAAGCATTATTGAATACATTGGCAATGCACCAAAGAAGACGCCGGTAAAAGTTTTTATTAAAGGCGAGATTGATCAACTTGATTTCCCTGAAGAAATTGAGAACTTTACCGAAAAAGATTTTGGTGTGATTTTTGGCGACTGGAAAGACGTTGAACCATTTTTAAAGGAAAATAAAGCCCTGATTACTGATTATCACATCGAAAATGAAGCTAGAAATTCAGCTGTTCCATTAGTTGATTTAAAGAAGTTTGATGCTCGAATTGAACCCGGTGCAATCATTCGTGATCGAGTAGCAATTGGTAAAAATGCCGTAATTATGATGGGGGCCATTATTAACATCGGTGCAGAAATCGGAGATGATACGATGATCGATATGGGTACCGTCTTAGGTGGCCGTGCCATTGTTGGTAAACATTGTCATATTGGAGCTGGTAGTGTTTTGGCTGGTGTCATCGAACCTGCTTCAGCTAAACCAGTTGTAATTGAAGATAATGTAGTTATGGGAGCCAATGCCGTAGTAATCGAAGGAGTTCATGTCGGTGAAGGTGCCGTAATTGCGGCTGGTGCTGTGGTTACTAAGGATGTTGCTCCACATACGATGGTAGCTGGTGTTCCTGCTAGAGTGATTAAGAAAGTTGACGAAAAGACCGAGAGTAAGACTGGTCTTGAGGATGATCTAAGAAAGATTTAACATGGCAGTTTTAACTGAAGATGAATTAATTAAAATAAGAAGACATTTGCATGAAATTCCTGAACTTGCCTTACAGGAAAAAGAAACTCATGCATATTTATTGGAAGTAATTCAAAATTTTAAACAAGATTATTTAACGATCAAAACACCGGAAAGCTTACCAACAGCGTTATTGGTTTTAGTCAAAGGCAAGGATCCTAAACGAACAATTGGTTATCGAACAGATATCGATGCTTTGCCAGTTACTGAAAAAACAGGTTTGCCATTTTCTTCAAAAACTCCTGGCATAATGCATGCCTGTGGTCATGATATTCATATGAGTGTAGCAATAGGGCTACTGAGCTACTTTAGTGAACAGCAACCAAAAGATAACCTGCTGTTTTTCTTCCAACCGGCTGAAGAAAGTGAAAGTGGTGGCAAGCAGGCCTATGAAAAGGGTATTTTCCAAGGGAAATTTAAACCCAATGAATTTTATGGCTTACACGATAATCCAGCCCTGCCAGCTGGGAGCATTGGCTGCCGAATGGGTACTTTGTTTGCAGGAACTACCGAGATCAACGTCGATCTTTTTGGTAAAGGCGGTCACGCTGCCTTCCCTCAAAACGCTAATGACACGGTTGTTGCGGCAGCTAGTTTGATTATGCAGATCCAAACGATTATTTCACGCAGTATTGATCCAATTCAAAGTGGCGTAATTACGTTAGGTAAAGTTGAAGCAGGTACAATTAGAAATGTGATTGCTGGTCACACGAGAATTGAAGGAACCCTGCGGGGCTTAACGCAAGAAATGATCTTAAAAATTGATCAAAGACTGCGCGACCTATGTGAAGGAATTGCTCGCAGCTACAATATGCAAGTTAAATTAGACTTAAATCAAGGAGGCTACTGGCCTGTTGAAAATGATCCAAAATTAACGCAAAACTTTATTTCTTATATGAAAGAAAATAAGGATGTTAATTACATTGAGACCGAACCCAAAATGACTGGAGAAGACTTCGGCTTCTTGCTTGCCAAGTTTCCAGGAACGATGTTTTGGCTAGGCGTGGGTGATCCTGATTCGGAACTTCATTCAGCTACGCTTAATCCGGATGAAAAGAGCATTCAGCGCGGCGTTGATACAATTAAGGGATTTTTAATTAGTAGAATGGAGAAATAAGATGGCTACATTAATTGATTCTGATTTATTAACGGCGATTGCAACGCCTTTTGACGAAAATAATGAAATTGACTTTGACGTTTTAGAAAAATTAGTCAATCGTTTAATCAATTTGGGATGCAATGGCTTTGTTGTGGGAGGAACAACTGGAGAAACTCCTACTCTTAGTCATGATGAAAAAATATCTTTGTACAAACATTTTGGTCAAATTGTTAATGGCCGTGTACCTGTTATTGCTGGTACAGGAAGCAATAACACGGAAGAAACGATTAAATTTACTAATGAAGTGGCAAAAATCGATGGCATTGATTATGCCTTAGTGGTTGTGCCACCTTACAATAAACCCAACCAACGTAGCATGATTGCTCACTTTACTGCTGTTAATGACAAGACGCAAATGCCAATCATTATTTACAACATTCCAGGCAGAACTGGCGTCAAGATGGAAAAAGAGACCATCGTTCAATTATCGCATTTGAAGAATATTAAAGGAATCAAACAATGTGCCTCTTTGGAAGAATTAGAATACATCATTGATCATAAAGATGATGATTTCCAAGTCTTTACAGGAGAAGATACTCAGGCTTTAACCGCACGTCTTCTAGGTGCTACCGGCGTTATTTCAGTTGCAAGTCACATTTATACTAAGGAAATGCGTCAAATGTACGACTCCTTATATGAAGGAAATTATCCAAAGGCCGCAAAAATTCAGCGTTGGTTAACACCAAAGATGCAAGCATTATTTATGTATCCATCACCTTCACCAGTTAAGGCTGTACTTAGTGCTCAAGGCTTTGATATGGGTGGCTGCCGCTTGCCACTAGTAAGTTTAAATGATGATGAAAAAACAAGTTTGGCAAAGCATTTAGGCTTAGCTGATAATGCTTTAATGCAAAAGTTACCACTTGATTTAGGAAAGGAACTAGAAGATGACTAAAAAAGTATTAGTTGCTGGTTTTACTGGTGCGATGGGACAAAAAGCCGTCAATTTGGTGAATAGCTTAGATAACTTTGAATTAGTTGCGGGGATGTCACCCACAGCTACAAACGATCCGCAAAAATACAATTTACCAGCAGGGGCTAAAATTTATCAAAGTTTAGCTGAAATTCCTGATCTAGCAGCAGATATTTGGATTGATTTTACTACGCCTAAAGCCGTATATGACAATGTTAAATTTGCTTTAGAGCATCATATTTCTCCAGTAGTTGGTACAACTGGAATGAGCGATGAGCAAGAAGCAGAATTAATTAAAATTTCGCAAAAAGAAAAAGTAGGTGGCTTAATTGCACCAAACTTCGGCATGTCAGCCGTACTTTTAATGAAATTTGCTAAAGAAGCGGCTAAATATTTCCCTGATGCTGAAATTATTGAAATGCACCATGCAGATAAAAAAGATGCTCCATCAGGAACTGCTTTAGCTACTGCCAAGATGATTGCGGAAAATAGACCAGAACATGAAACGGCACCAGATGAAGTAGAAACTTTAGAAAATGTCCGTGGTGGAGATTATCAAGGGATTAAGATTCACTCAGTTCGTTTGCCGGGCTATATTGCACATGAACAAGTTTTGTTTGGTGGACCTGGTGAAGCCTTGACTATCAGACAAGATTCTTTTGACCGTGAAAGTTTTATGGGCGGCGTTAAAGTAGCCTTAGAAAAAGTTGATCAACTCGATGAGTTGGTAGTTGGACTAGAAAACATTTTATAAAAGGAGAAACCTATGCCAGAATTAGCTAATGATTTAGGATTAAGCAAAAAGATTGCTAACGTAAAAGCTTCAGGAATTAGAATCTTCGACAATAAAGTTTCAACTATTCCTGGCATTATCAAGTTGACCTTAGGTGAACCGGATATGAATACTCCAGAGCATGTCAAACAGGCAGCGATCAAGAGTATTGCAGATAACGATTCTCACTATGCTCCACAAAAAGGAAAGCTTAAATTAAGAAAAGCCATCAGTAAATATTTGAAAAAAGCAACTGGCATTGATTATGATCCAGAAACAGAAATCGTAGTAACAGTTGGAGCAACGGAAGCGATTAATGCCACTTTATATGCGATTACCAATCCAGGTGATAAGATTGCTATTCCTACGCCGGTTTTCTCATTGTATTGGCCTGTAGCTACGCTGGCTGATGCCGATTATATTTTGATGAATACGGCAAAGGATGGTTTTAAGTTAACGCCACAAAAATTAAAGGAAACGATTAAAGAAAATCCGACAATTAAAGCTGTGATTTTGAATTATCCAACCAACCCAACTGGAGTTGAATATAGCGAAGATGAAATCAGAGCTTTAGCTAAGGTAATTGAAGAAAATCATTTGTATGTTATTACAGATGAAATTTACAGTACTTTGACTTACGGTGTAAAACACTTTTCAATTGCCAGCTTAATTCCAGAAAGAGCAATTTATATCTCTGGTTTATCTAAATCACATGCGATGACTGGTTATCGTTTAGGCTATGTTGCCGGACCTGCAAAAATTATGGCAGAAATTGGTAAAGTTCATGGTCTTATGGTCACGACTACGACGGATTCATCACAAGCTGCCGCAATTGAAGCACTTGAGCATGGGTTAGATGATCCAGAACAATATCGTGTGGTTTATCAAAAACGACGCGATTATGTTTTAAAGAAATTAGCCGAGATGGGGATGCAAGCAGTTAAACCTGATGGTGCTTTCTACATCTTTGCTAAAATTCCCGCTAAATATGGTCAAGATGATATGCAATTTGCGTTGGATCTAGCTTTTAAAGAAAAGGTAGGCATCACTCCAGGCAGCGCATTTGGCCCTGGTGGTGAAGGCTATGTCAGATTATCTTATGCATCAAGTGATGAAAACTTGCATGAAGCAATGAAGCGAATGAAGAAATTTTTACAAGAGGACGAATAATGGTTAAGGAATATAATGTTGCAATTTTAGGTGCTACTGGTGCTGTTGGTAGAAGAATGATTGATCAATTAGCTAAGTCAACCATTCCAGTAAAAAGCGTCAAGTTATTAGCTTCTAGTCGTTCAGCAGGTACTGTTTTAAAATTTAGAAATCAAGATTTAACCGTTGAAGAAACTACGCCTGATTCTTTTGATGGTATCGATTTAGTTTTATCTTCAGCAGGTGGCTCCGTTTCTAAGAAGTTTTTACCAGAAGCTGTTAAAAGAGGTGCAGTTTGTGTCGACAATACTAGTGCCTTCAGAATGGAAGAAGACGTGCCATTAGTTGTGCCAGAAGTTAACCCTGAGGCATTGAAGAATCATCATGGCATTATTGCCAATCCAAACTGTTCTACAATTCAAATGGTGATGGCTCTTGAACCAATCAGAAGAAAATTTGGTTTAAAGCAAATTATTGTTTCAACTTATCAAGCTGCTTCTGGTGCTGGTCAAGCTGCCATTAATGAATTAAAGAAGGAAGCGCAAGATTACTTAGATGGCAAGGATATGCAAAAAGACGCCAAAATTTTACCAACTAAGGGTGACAAGAAGCATTATCCATTGGCATTTAACTTATTGCCACAAATCGATGTCTTAGAAGACAGTGGCTATTCACATGAAGAGTGGAAGATGATTCACGAAACTAAGAAAATTATGTTAGGCGATATGAATGCTAAGGACATCAAGGTAACCGCCACTTGTGTTAGAGTTCCTGTGCCAATTGCCCACGGCGAAAGTGTTTACTTCACTGTTGAAGATGAAAGTGCTACTGCGCAAGATATCATGGATGCTGTCGCAAACTTCCCAGGTGTGGTTTTACAAGATGATATTAAGCATCAAATTTACCCACAACCAATTAACGCAGAAGGCAAGCGCGAGACTTTTGTAGGTCGTATTCGTCCAGATTATGAAAACAAAGGCGCATTTAACATGTGGGTCGTAGCAGATAACCTGCTTAAGGGTGCTGCTTGGAATACCGTTGAAAATGCAGAATACTTGGTTAAGATGAACTTGATTTAATTGAAAATATGAAAAAAGCACTTAGGTGCTTTTTTTCTTTGTGGTAAAATAGTCCAGGATTTAAGACAAAGAGGGTACTTTATTTTGAAACATAAGAAACAATTCTGGTTATTTTTAACCGCATTAGTCATTGTCTTTTGCGGTTTATTTAATACACAATCGATAAAGGCGGCTTATAGTAATAAGCAATTGCGTAGCTATGCCCAGAAAACAATGAAGAAAAAACATTTACGTGGTTCAATCGTCATCGTAAAAAATAGTCATCGTCAGACTGTTAATATGGGATACGGCTATTATAAGCGTCATCTAAAAAATGGCAGCAGCAAGTTGGTTTATCCAGTTGGCTCACTACAAAAAATGGTTACAGCGGCCATGATTACACAACTTATTTATAAAGGTAAGTTTTCACAGAACACCAAGATTTCTCGTTGGTATCCATTATTAAAAAATTCTTCTAAGATTACAGTAGGTCAATTAATGACCCATACTTCAGGCATTAATGTGAGTGGTACAGAATCAAGTTACGGCGTCAGATTCTCTGAAAATGGCGCAATTAATTGGACCGTTGCCAGAGCAAATTTGTCAGGTAATACTGGATTAAATAGTTTTAACTATAATAATGCTAATTATGTTTTATTAGCGGGAATTATTCGTAAGGTTACTGGTAAATCATATGCGGCTAACCTAAAGAGCAGAATCATTAAGCCATTGCACTTACGCCATACTTATATTTATAAGAGCATTCCACGTTCAAAGACTGATGCCATTTCATATTTGTATCGCAATGGTAAAAACTATCGTAGTGCAGCCTACGCAAATGCCAATGTAGTGTCTCAGCTTCCTGGTGCTGGCAATATGTTCTCTACTGCAGGCGATTATTACAAGATTCAACAAGGGATGTATAACGGCAAGATCTTATCAGCTAACCAATTTAGTTACATGGCACATTTAGACTCTAAGGTAAATACCTATTCAGGTGGTTTTTATCTTAAGAAGGGTGGCACCTTAAAATTGGCATATGGTAACTTTGGCGATACGCACTTTGTTAACTGGATGCAATTGACCAAGGACAATAAGAACGGGATTGTGATGTTCTTGAATCAACCATATGGCAGCAAGAATCATATTAAGAGTGTTGGCTATGGTATTTTAAAGCACATTAAGTCTGGTACTTTTATTAAAAGATAGCACTCAAAAAACTCAGTTTATTTGAACTGAGCTCTTTTTGATTATTTCTTAAATTGATTCTTTACATACTTCTGCGTAAAGTGGAGTAGATTTGATTAATTCTTCGTGCTTTCCTGATCCAGAGACGGTGCCATGGTCGATGAAATAGATCGTATCAGCATCAACGATTGTACTTAAACGGTGGGCAATAACTAAAGTGGTTCTGTCTTTCATCAGACTACTTAAGGCCTTTTGCACCATTGCTTCGGATTCTGAGTCAAGGCTGGCGGTTGCCTCGTCAAGCATTAAGATCTTGGGATTGCGCAAGAAGGCACGGGCGATTGCAATTCGCTGTCTTTGACCGCCAGAAAGCTTAATTCCGCGTTCACCAATTTGAATGTCTAATTGATCATCCATTTCTTGAACAAAGTTTTTGGCATAGGCCATATTAAGTGCCTGCCATAATTCATCGTCGCTAACTTCACGTTCTAACCCGTAAAGCAAGTTTTCACGAATAGTACCCGGCATGACAGCGGAATTTTGACCAACTAATCCAATTTGTTTACGCCAATTTTCCAAACTGATTTCATCAATATTTTCTCCGCCAATCGTAATCTCACCAGCAGTTGGTTTGTAAAAACGTTCAATTAATGAAAAAATAGTAGATTTGCCGCCTCCTGAAGGGCCGGCAAAGGCAACGACCGTGTTAGGTTTGGCTTGAACATTGATATCATGCAGGATTGGCTTGCCATCTTCGTAGGAAAAATCGACGTGTTCGAATTTAAGTTCTTTGTTGGTGATATCTACATTTTGCTCATCTTGAGCAATTTCTTCAGGTTCATTGATCCGCTGAGTTGAACCACTTGTCTTAGATAATTCGTTGAAGAATTGGCTGATGATAATTACTGGACTAATGATTTGGAAGAGGTTCATTAAAAATGAAACTAAAGTGCCCATCGTAAGTGAGCCATTCATTACTCGGATTGCACCGTAGCCGAGAATTTCCAAGAATAAAAGCATCATCATATTAATAATTGGCTGGGTTAAAGAATTAATGAATGCTTCTTTGACACCAATATCGTAGAGGCTAGAAATCCGATTGCTTCCAACGTTTAACTCTTTTGGTTCACCGTTGGAAGACTTAACTAATCTAATTTCGCTTAAAACACTGGTAGAATCGCTTGAAAAGTTGGCTAGTTCGTCCTGGCGCTTACGGCCGATTTTACGTGATTGTTGCATGATTGGGAGTAGAGCCACAACTACCAGTGGAACGGCGATAAACGTGAACTAATTTCACCTGTCTTGGTATTGTCAAAGTATTTTACCGGTAAATGAAGCAGTTTTCGCCAGAGCGTTTTTCTCAGCTTAGCAACTACATCTTCACCAAAAATGCCGAAGATTAAACCGGAAAGAGCGCAACGATTAGGCCACCGATAAATATGATGGCAGTAATGGCCATCAGATTGGTGCTGATGTGTTTAAAATTATTGATTAATCGTTGCGCAAGCTGTGGTACAAAAAGGCTGGCTCCAGTTGAAATAAAACCAAGAATGATTCCCACAACAAGTTGCCAATATTTAGGATAAATTTGGTTGATCAGACTGAAGAAGTCTTTAAAGCTAAAATTATTTTGTTTTCTATCCATAAAAACCTCCTAGTCAAATGGGTGATGGAATAGACCATCAAATGGCATTTCACGACTGTGACGCATCATTTTTTGGAAATCTTCACTGCCCATTTTGTTACGCATGTTGAGCATCTGCTCGTGAAATTCGTCAAAACGTGCTTCATCTTCGGGACTAGCAATAGTTTTAATTTGTTGATCACAGGCTTTACACAGGCGATCGATGTAACTTATGAATTGCTTTAATTCCTCATCAAAAAATTCGTCAAGTACATCTAAACAATCATGTTGTACGGGCTTTATTTCATTACCTTTTTCAGTAAGACTAATTAGCATGACGTGCCGATCTTTAGGGGATGGGGTACGTACAATGTAGCCTTCTTTTTCTAGCTTTTGCAACGTTTCATTTAAAGATTGCTGTCTGATACCTAAAATATAACTTAAATCCTTAGCTGTTATCTTGGATTTGAGTCTAAGCATCGCCGAATCCTCCAATATCACACGGCAGAAGAACTCTTCAAGCAATATATCTCTTCATAACCTAACTGTTGCACTTAAATTGACAATTCAGGCTAAAAAGACAAATAAAACTGTGGCCTCTTTCTTAGCCTTACTTATAGGATTTATCTGGGCCTTAGCTTTAGCTAGTTTAGTAGGAGTTATTTATAATATTTGATCAATAAAAAAGAAGAGTTATTAAACTCTTCTTTTTGTCTATCTATGACTTTTTGGCATCTTAGGCCGCTGGCCGAATAACTCACCAATCAGCTTAAAGAAGCCATATACAATTAACAAAATACCAATGGCAATGATTGACTTGCGATCGAATGCTCTTGGATTTACAATGACGACAATCCCTAAAGCAAAGGCAATGATCGCTTCGATGCCTACTATGATTTTACGAAATACTCCAGGTATCCGCCGCAAAATGATACTTCTGAGTCGAACGTAGGAGTAGATGATCAAAAATAGTCCTAAGAAATAGTGTGCTAAAAAGATTAAAAGGCGATTATTCGAAATCAATGCCGTTGAAAGCGCAAATACAACTAAGTAAGAGATAATAAAGAAATTCTTCTGTCTATCTTTTAACTGAGACTTAGCAGTATTCAATATCTGATGCACGCTGAAGCCAATACCAGTGAAGGCAACCAGCGCACCAAATGCTCGTACAGCGTATTGTGGCAAAGTCAAACTGATAATACCAAGGATAACTAAGATCCAACCAACAATAGTATCAGTAGAAAAGAGCGTCTTAATAATTTGTCGACTCTTAATTGTTTGCCAAATCGATGAAAATAGTGATCCAAATACGAATCTGGTTCGTCTAGATGAGTCAGTTAAGGAAATCAAAATCGCACCGAATCCACCGAAGCCGTTGTTGGCCAATTCATTGATTTTAGTAGCGCCACCGGCACCTAAAGCTGAGAAAAGATCGTTAGTCAATGATTCACGCTCTTTTAAGGTGGCATTACCAATCCATTGATTGATTAATTGGTTATAGACGCGTGACTGAGGATTACGGTGTCTTTTGGTATCAAAATTAGAACCAATAATCTGCCAGCTGTAGGCATCATGTTGACTCAGGTTCTTTCTCGTACTATTAACGATTGTAGGATTGATACCTTCTGGTTCAAACAAACGACCAATAACGCTGAATTCTGGCACAAACCGACGCAAAGTATTTTGCAGATATTTTCTTGGCAATTGTGCACCAACTTCTTCGGCGATACCAGGTGAGTCAAAAGTATAAATGCGTTTGATACGCTTGCGCAATTTTGGTTCCATATTAATCGCTGCGTATTCGGCTAAGTTACCACCTTTAGAGTGACCACCTAAATAATAGTCTTCGTTGTCTGCGTTCAGAATCCTTTCAAGCAGTTTGACGGCTTGTCTTTGGGCAATCGTAACCTTGAAACTAATTTCAAAGTCTTCCTTCCAGCCAATTAATGAATCATCGGTACCACGGAAGGCAATGAAGTTTGTGCCGTCAGTTAATGCAATCTTAATGGCACTAAACTGTGTGTGTTCGGTTAAGGTGCTGACAAAATACGATAATTCTGCGTCTTTGAATCTGTCGGCTTTAGCCATTAATTTAAATAGATCTTGGTATTGCTTAGCGTCAGTCCGTTCATGATCTGCGGTAAAATAGATTTTAGCGGCTTTTTCAAGTGTAATTGTTTTACTGCCACTATCAACAATATCTGGTAATTCTAGATATGAAAAAATAGATAAGACGAGGGCGTCGATGTCATTAAAAGGTGATGTGCTAAAATCAACGTCGCCCCGCCATTTTAGGTATGTAAGAATATTATTGTCTGGATACATTTCTACCATCTTCAATTGAATAAAATAACTCCTATATCAATTTTAACTTAACTGTTTAAAGATAGTGTATAAAAAAGACCTTTTGGCATAAATTTCAAAAGATCTTAAAAAAGTATAATAACATTTGTAATTATTTAAGCTATAATAAAACAGGTAGAAGGGGATTCTTACTACCTGTAAATGGGTCATAATAAGGACTTATAAAACATTTTGACCCACAAGCTAGTATATCAATTATATTCGAATAATGATATGCCTAATTGTAACTTTTTCTTTTATATCCTTTAAAAAAGAGGATAAAAAATATGTTAAAAAATGGAATATATTCTGCACAAGCTCGAGGAATGGCAGGCTTTGTGACAGCTAAATTAGAAATAAGTAATAATAAAATAACTTTTGTCAATCTTGATCTATCTACTAAGACTCCACAATATGGTCAAAAAGCTAAAGGTAAGATAGAAAATGAAATATTGGCTAAGCAGTCGACTAACATTGATGCGGTTGCCGGAGCTACATTTACTTCCAATGGGGTTAAGGAAGCAGTAAAAGATGCTCTGAAAAAGGCAGAAAAATAACAATATTCTATTTTTAGATAGAATAAGTAGTGGTAAAATGAGTCTGTAATTTTTTTGTTACTATATTTGGAGGAAAAATGAAAAAGACATTTAAGGGTGTTATCATCACTAGGCTCATCATCAAATTACATTTATGTTTTAGCTAATGACAATAACTACAGTAATGGGCCTCGTTCAATAGAAGAGAAATTGAAGGTATGTCAGTTACTGGTTCTAGCCTCTACGTTCAATTTACACAACGTGCTGAATTAACTCAAGGTCGTATTTAATAAAATAGATTAATAAATAAAAAATACAGAGAATGTATCAATTTACATTCCCTGTATTTTTTTGCTTGGTAGTTTACTTAGTTCTTTCAAGAATTTCGTCCATTCTCTTAAAGAACAAATCTTTATTAGCTTTAGTAACCAAAGTTACTTCGCGTCCATTTGGATCACGTACAAAACTACCAGCACTAAGCCCGTCGGTAATTACCTTGGCATGAGCTGTTTCTGTTTCAACAACTTCAGGATAAAGCGCACTAATAGTAGTTAAAACATCCCATAAGTATAATTCAGCTGATGGAAGAGAAACGATCATACTGTATCCTTGACCAACTAAATCCATTGCAGGATATTTACGTAAGCTTGCCCAGTGTTGTCTTAGTTCATCATTCAATGGTACTTCTTCGGTACTCTCTAAACCTACCATTTGAATCTTAATGTTTGAATCAAAGACACGTTTAACAGCGTATGGATCCCAGAAAGCATTCCATTCTTGACTGCCATCGGCGTTGACTACTGCAACGTTGCCGTGACCATTGAGTGAACCGCCCATCCAGTAAAGCATCTTGATGTTTTTCTCAATCTCAGGATCAGCATCAAGAGCGCGGGCAAGGTCAGTTAAAGGACCAGTCATAACTAAGGTAACTGGTTCTTGGGCATGCTTAATTTTTTCTACCATATCAAGGTGAGCAGGCAATTCAGCTTGCTTGGTATCAATGTGTCCTTTTTCGTTCAACATTGGCAAATAATTGAATGAGTAAGTAGCCATTCTCCATTCGTGTGGGAATTGGTTAACTGCTCTAGAATTTGAACGAGCTACAGCAAGTTGATCACCACGTAAATTGAATAAATCAGTCATTTTACGGCAGGCTTCAACTGAAGGATCAATATAGCCATCAGCATCGATGGCCCCAACGCCAAGTAGTTTGATGTTAGGAGCTTGCAAGAGTAATAAATAAGATACTAAATCATCGATGTTGCCATCGTGATTAAAATAAATGTTTTCCATAAATCTTACCTTTCTAACTATATATCTTTATTTTAGCAAGAGATCAGAGAAAATGATCATCCAAATAATTCTTTTTTCGATAGTAACTAGGCATAATATGATATTGCTTTTTAAACTTGGTATAAAAAGAGTTTAAATTATGAATACCAACTAGGTCGCAAATTTCCGCAATGGAGTAGTCACTAGAGGTCAATAAATATTTGGCTTGTTCCAATCTTTTTCTGGTTCTTAGTTCGATAAAAGTTTGCCCAGATATTTTCTTAATCAAACTGCAAACTTGATTTTTACTATTGTAAGCATTTTTACAAAGTGTAAAGACTTATGAATAGATAAGTAAGTAGTAAAAGAGGCATGTATTATGAAGATAAAAGCTGCTGTTGTTGAAAAAAAGGGCGATCCTTTCGTAATTAAAGATGATATTGAATTACATGATGTTGGCCCAACCGATGTTCAAGTACATATGGTGTCCAGCGGTATTTGCCACTCAGACGAAGCTATTCGTAAAGGGGATGCAAGCCTAGTCTATCCTGTAATCTTAGGTCACGAAGGTGTAGGTATTATTGAAAAAGTTGGTTCAGAAGTCCAAAACTTAAAACCTGGTGATCACGTTGTAATGGCCTTCTATGCAGATGGTCTTTGTGATAAGTGTTTGCAAGGTATTCCAACTCAATGTCGTAACTACGCTAAATACAATTTGTCAGGTACTCGTTTTGATGGTGATGATCAATTCCAAGAAAATGGTAAGCATATCTCAGATATGTTCAACCAATCATCATTTACTACCACTACTGTGACTAACCAACAAACAATTGCTGTCTTTGGTACTGGTGCCGTAGGGTTAGCTGCAATGATGGCAAGTAAGATTTCAGGCTGCACCCGCGTAATTGCCGTAGATATTGTTCCTTCTCGTTTGGAACTTGCTAAGGAATTAGGTGCTACTGATACAATCAATTCTAAGGATGAAGATCCAGTTAAGAAGATTCAAGAATTGACTAATGGCTATGGTGTTGACTATGCCGTTGATACTACTGGTTTGCCAGCAGTAATGAAGCCAGCTTTGGATGCCTTAGCACAAGGTGGTACACTTGTAGTTATTGCCGTAACTCCACATGACTTTACCTTCTCAACTTGGAATGACCTTTGTGTTGGTGACAAGAAGGTTATCGGTGTCAACATGGGTGATGCCATTCCTCAAATCGATGTACCTCGTTTGATCAGATTCAATAAGTTAGGCATGTTTGATTACGAAAAGACTGAAAAGTTCTTTGACTTTGAAGACATTAATGAAGCAAACCAAGCTTCAGTTTCAGGTAAAGTTATCAAGCCAGTTTTGATTATCGATAAGGATTACAAACCTAGTGAATAAAATAGTTAAAAAGAGATAAATATCCATTTAAAAGGCCCTTAATTGGGTCTTTTTTAGTACAATGATTTTATGAATATTGAAGGCTTAAAAAAGAATTTTGAAAAGAGAGCAAACGAAGATAATGCAATTCAGATGGCTAAATATTTGCGCAATCAATTTGTCTTTTATGGGTTGAAATCACCTGCGCGTAGGGATGCATATCACCAAATTTTAAAAGATGAAAAAAGCAGATCGATTGGGATTTACTTGATCAAGCGTGGAATGATAAGCATCGTGAAATGCAATATTTTGTTTGTGATTATTTGCTTGCAATGGAGAAATATGTCAGCTATGATGATTTATTTAAAATAGAGCATTACGTTCGAACTAAGCAGTGGTGGGACACAATTGACAGTTTAATGAAGCTCTATGGTTATGTAGGATTAAAGGATCAACGAGTAGATCAATTAATGCTTGATTGGTCAAAGGATCCTGACAAGTGGGTAAGACGAGTTGCGATTGAACATCAATTGCTTAGAAAAGATAGGATTAATACTGCTTTACTTAGTCAAATCCTTGAAAATAATCTTGAAAGTGACGAATTTTTCATTAATAAAGCAATTGGTTGGGCACTAAGAGATTATTCTAAAACTAATCCAGAATGGTTAAGTGACTTTATTGATGGAAATTATAATCATTTGGCCAAGTTAAGTATTACGGAAGGTAGTAAATATTTAAAAATAAACGATCTTTAGAAAAGACCGTTTGTTTTTTTGCTTTTGATATTCGTTTAAGAATGTTTGTGGTTAAGTTTACTTAAAAATAGAGAAACAATTAATACTAAGATAACTGCTCCTACAATAGATGGAATAATCGCCATTCCAGCTACTTGTGGTCCCCAGTTGCCAAGTAATAATTCGCCAAGTGATGAACCGATCAGACCAGCTAAAATATTAGCAATCCATCCCATTGATTTGCCCTTACCGGTAATAGCACCAGCAATTAAACCAATCACAGCACCAACAATTAATGCCCATAGCCAATGTAACATTTTAGCTCACCTCAGTCCTTTTCTTGTATGTCTTTTTTAACTTTAGCGGCTTTGTCCTTAAGCTTGCCTTTAGCTTGTTGGGCTTTGCCTTCGGCTTCACGAAGTTTGTCGTCAGTAATTTTACCTTCAACTTCTTTGGCCTTGCCGATAATCTTGTCTTTTAGGCCACTTTTTGCTTTAGTCATCATATAAGTCCTTTCTATACAATTAATTTAATTGACAAGTATATTATATCTTTTTTAGTGACACTGTGTCAAAGCGTGGAAGATGACTTAAGAAATAGTTTATAAACCAGCACTTTTAATTGAACAATAAGTAACTAGCTATAACTGAGCCTTTTTACCAAAATAAAAAGAGTTAGATTTTACTCTAACTCTTTGTGTATTCGTGATGGACTTTTAGTCTAAATCTTTACCGTTTGATTCAATGACCTTCTTGTACCAGAAGAATGAATCCTTGCGTGAACGCTTCAAAGTACCTTCACCAGCGTCGTTCTTGTCAACGTAGATGAAGCCGTAACGCTTGTCCATTTGACCAGTACCAGCAGAAACTAAGTCGATGCATCCCCATGGAAGGTAACCCATCAAGTCAACACCATCGAGTTCAACTGCCTTTTCCATTTCAGAGATGTGGTTTCTCAAGTAGTCAATTCTGTAATCATCGTGAATTGAACCATCTGCTTCAACCTTGTCGTAAGCACCAAGACCATTTTCAACGATGAACAATGGCTTGTGGTAGCGATCTTGCAATTGGTTCAAAGCAATTCTAAGACCTTCAGGGTCAATTTCCCAACCCCAATCACTGCGCATCAAAGTAGGGTTCTTAGCAACTGCTTTAGCCAAGTCAGTTAAATCATCTGGCTTAATCTTTTCGCTTGAAACAGTAGTAGTTTGGTAGTAAGAGAAGCCTACGTAGTCAACAGTACCTTCCTTTAAGACAATTCTGTCTTCATCAGTAATGTCTGGACGATAGCCATTTCTTTCAATGTAAGCCTCAACAGCATTTGGATATTCACCAAAGACATGGACATCTGAGAACCAATCACGACGTTGTTCCCACTTGTCAGCTAATAATACATCATCGCTTGATGGAGTGAGCGGACGAACAGGTGAGTAATTGATCATGCAACCAATTTGGAAGTTAGGGTTGATCTTGTGACCAATCTTAACAGCTAATGCGGAAGCAACCAATTCATAGTGGCCGGCTTGGTACATTGCAGCTTCTTTATCATGATCAGTCATGCCGTCTTTGAAAAGAATACCAGAGTTAGTAGCCATTAAGAAGTCATTGTTAAATGCTGATTGGTTATCAATTTCGTTGAAAGTCATCCAGTACTTAACCTTGTTCTTGTAACGTTTGAAGCAAACTTCCGCAAAACGTACGAAGAAGTCAATTACCTTACGATTGGTAAAACCACCGTAGTTCTTAGCCAAGTTGAATGGCATTTCAAAGTGAGAGAGGGTAATTACAGGCTCAATACCATATTGATGACAGGTATCAAATAAATCGTCATAAAACTTCAAACCTTCTTCATTAGGTTCTTTTTCATCACCATTAGGGAAAATTCTAGTCCAAGCAATAGAAGTTCTGAAAGCCTTGAAGCCCATTTCAGCCATTAATTTAAGATCTTCCTTGTAGTGGTGATAGAAATCAATGGCGGAGTGGTTAGGATAATTCTTGCCAGGAAGCACGCCATCGGTGATTTCACGAGGCTTAGTAGCAGAACCAACAGTCATTACATCGGCAACAGATACGCCTTTGCCGCCTTCTTTCCAAGCACCTTCAAGTTGGTGAGCAGCAACAGCGCCACCCCATAAAAAGTTCTTTGGCATTTTTGCTGAATACATTGATTATTTCCTCTCTTTCTTGTATGTAACTGGAAACGTTTACAATGGCTATTCTTACATACTTATGTTTTTAAATCAAGCCAATATTAATCGCCATTGACGGTTAAAGCGCCACGATCATATCGGTTGCGCGATTCTGAAAGCTCAAATGGTCGACCATCTTCTAAAAATGCTTTTTGTTGAATACATAAGACTGGATCGTCTCGCATACAATCTAAATATTTCATGTCGTAAGCGTCTGCTTTTTCAGCGGTAATAATGCGGTCATCTTTACCAATTTTAAGGCCAAGATCATTCTGAATATATGAATAAACAGAATGATGCAATACGTCTAATGTAATACCTGGAATTCGTTTAACTGGCATAACAGTATATTCTAATTTCGCAGGTTTTCCATTTAAAATCCTTTGACGGATTATGTCATAAACCTCATCGTTCTTTTCTAGATTAAGAGCTTTTCTTTCTCCTGCACTAGGTTTTCTAATATTAAAAGCAATTACATGACTGGTTAAATGAAATGCGCTATTAATGTGTCTAGTAAAACCATTATGTTCATTAACGCCTGAATTAAGAAAAATATCAGGGATTGATTTATTGGTAATAAATGTTCCGTGGCCCTTAACTGTTTTAATTAGTTTTTTATTTTGCAATATTTTTAATGCATGAACAATCGTTACGCGACTAGTATTGTATTTTTTTGCTAAGTCAAATTGTTCAGGTAATCGTCTGTTATATTTCTTTTCGATAATGTCTTTTTCAATGTCATTAGCAATTTCTTGGTAGCGACTCAAAGAGATCTACCTCCTTTCTATTGTAAAGATAAAATCTTACATAGATATTCTAACAGTTTTCTCTTATAAAAGTGAAAGCGTTTGCTAAATATTTCAAACTTTTTTGTAAGCAATTTCATAAGTAAAGTTATATGCTTTACATATAATGCATATGTCTTTGAAAATGCTTACAAATGATGTATAATATTCTGTAATCAAATCAAAAGTATATATTTTTATCTTGATTTTAGAACTTAAAAGTATATGCTTAGAATTGAAAGCGGTTATACAGAAGCAAGAATATTTTGTCGTATGTATAATCTTTTGTTTACAAACTAATGAAAGCGTTTTATAATATTTGGTGTAAATTAAAAAAAGCTAATTAAACTATAAAACGTAATAATCAGGAGGAAATTTTATTATGGCTGAACAAACTATTATGTTAAATTGTAGTGCTGGTATGAGTACTTCACTTTTGGTAACTAAGATGCAAGCTGCTGCTAAAGAAGAGGGCATTGATGCTAAGATCTTTGCTTGCCCAGCTTCAGAAGCTGATGATAAGATTGCACAACAAGAAATTGATTGTGTTCTTCTTGGGCCTCAAGTAAGTTACATGAAGGGTGACTTCGAAAACAAGGTTAAAGGTAAAGGCAAAGACGGCAAGGATATTCCTTTAGACGTTATCAACATGCAAGACTACGGCATGATGAATGGTAAGAACGTTTTGGCACAAGCCGAAAAGTTAATTAAGGGCTAATTCAAATTAGCTGAAAAGGAGATACAGATTTTATGGCAGAAGAAAAGAAAACTCCAGAACAAAAAGAACAAGAGACATTGATGGCCGCTATGGGCCTCATTGCTAACGGGGGAAACGCAAAAAGTTTAGCATTTGAAGCAATTCGTCTTGCAAAGAAGGGTGATATTGCTGGTGCCCGTGAAAAACTTAAGGAAAGCGACAAGTCCCTTCTTGAAGCCCACAACTCACAAACTGGGATGCTTACTAGAGAAGCACAAGGTGACCACATGCACGTTACATTGTTGGTAGTGCACTCACAAGATCACTTGATGAATGCTATTACTTTTAGAGATTTGGCTGGAGAAATGGTAGATCTTTACGAAAAGCTGTATAAATCTGGCGCTCTTAAAAAAGAAGAAAAGTAATCGCTGATTAATAGCTCCTGCGAAAGCAGGGGCTATTTTTTTAGCTTAAAAATGATAGACTAAGAATAATGACTATAAATCAATTGTTTTAGATGGAGAGAATTATGAATAAAGAAGAAGTAGCAAGAGAAAAAACTGAAGCTGCTAAGAAGAAACATGAAGCAAGTATCAAATATTTGTACTTTAGCCGCTATTTAATGATTAGATATGTAGTAACCATCTTTTTCTTTACTAACTTAATGTGGTTCATTATCAGTGCATCTTATGGTAGCGTGATTGGTATTGTTTTGTCTTTGATCATGGGAGTTTATTCAGCTATAGCTAGTTTGGAACAATTATCCAAGATGCATAATCGCAAAAGTGATATTCCGATTACTAGAATTTACTTATATGTGCAAATGGCATTCAATGTAGTTTTAGCAATTTTAACCTTTACTCCAGTTGGCAAAACACTTTTTCCGTTTGCTATTAATCATGATGTGCAATATTTCTTATTAGCATTATTACTAGTCGGGATTTTGCTAGCTGCTTTATGTGAGTATCGAATTCGCCAAATTTTAAAAGATAAAGATCGCTATTACAAGGTAATTGAGACTTTTAAAAAGCATCAACAATGATTATATGAAAAAACTTATGAAATATCATAAGTTCTTTATATGCGCTAAAGCCGCGCCAGAATAGGCAAAGGTCTATATTTGGTAAACGAAAAGTATAATACATGTGAATAAAAAACGTTTACATATGAAATCGCTTTCGATATAATGAACTTGTTCAGATTTAATGAATGTTTCAGAAATATTGGGGGAAAGAAATATGGCTGATTCAAACTCTGCATCTTTCAAAGATAAGATGGCTGCGGCTGCTGGTAAGTTCGCAGGATCTCGATTTGTTAGAGCTATCATGGACGCTGGTTATAGCGTTATTTCGTTTTCAATTATCGGGGCATTCTTCTTAATTTTGACTGTATTGCCTCAAGCATTTCCAATTCCTGGATTTGCTGCATTTTATGCTAATACCTTGGGTCGTTTTACTAACTTGTTCCAAGTTGTTTACAACTCAACTATGGGTATTTTAGCTTTGGTATTTGCCGGTACTTTCGCATATTCGTATACGGATATTTACCGTCGTGAAGAAAAATTGGACTTAGTTCCAATGAACGCCTTATTAATGTTCTTAATGGCATTCTTCATTACCGTACCAGAACTTGTTTGGAAGAATGGTTCAATTCAATTTATTACTATTCTTACCAAGACTAAAATGGTTGCTGGTGGTTACGAAGCTTCAACTGGTGGTATCACTAGAATTGCTTCTGTAGGTATCTTCACCGGTTTGGTAGTTGCTTGGTTAACGGTTCAAATTTACCGTTACACTGTAAAGCACAACTGGAGAATTAAGATGCCAGCATCTGTTCCAGCTGGTGTTTCAAACTCATTCAGTGCTTTGATTCCAGGCTTCTGTATTGCTGTAGTAGTTGCTGTTATTGAATTGATTTTGGTAACTATGGGAACTGATATCTTCCAAGTTCTTTACATTCCATTCTCATTTATTAGCAACATTGCTGATACTTGGTGGGGCTTCCTTATCATTATCTTCTTGATCCACTTCTTATGGTGGTTCGGTATTCATGGTGCCACAATTATGAGTTCATTCTATACTCCAATTGTTTTGGCTAACATGGCTGCTAACGTAAAGGGCGCAACTCACTTCTTTGCAGGTGATCCAATGAACGCCTTCGTAATCATCGGTGGTTCAGGTGCTACTTTGGGTATGGCCATTTGGTTAGCCTTTGGTTCACGTTCAGCTCAATTAAAGGAAATTGGTAAGGTTGAATTAGTTCCAGCTATCTTCAATATTAACGAACCTATTCTTTTCGGTTTGCCAATTGTTTATAACATTAACTTGTTAGTTCCATTCATTTGTGCACCACTTGCTTCAGGTATTGTTGGTTACATCGCCGTATCAACTCACTTGGTACCTAAGATTATCGTTCAACAACCATGGCCAACTCCAGTTGGTTTGAGTGGTTACATTGCTACTGTCAGTTGGCAAGGTGCAGTTCTTTCAATCGTCTGTGCAATCATTGCTTTCTTGGTTTGGTTCCCATTCATCAAGCACTACGACAATGTATTGCTTAAACAAGAAAAAGCAGACGCTGCTAAAAACTAATAAGATTAAAAATAAAACTTTATTGACTTTGAACGATAAAAGACGTTGTCTTATCAGGCAACGTTTTTTTGATTAACAAAAAAGACCGTAATTCAAACGTAAGCGTAAAAAACTGAAGTATCTTTCTTAGCTTCCATTTTTCGGCTATTCTTAGCTCATAAACTTAAGGAGGTAAAGAACATGCTTGAAAAACAACAGCCTATTGTGGCTCTAGATCATCCACAAAAGCCTAAAAAGACACGTCCACCACGCAATAACTTGATGCTCAGCTTATCTTGAACTCAATCTATATAGTTCCCTTGATCCTGATATGTGGTCGAACTGACATGAGGCGCGGAATCGATGGCCTGGCTGCCATAGTTAAAGATAAATTTGATTTAGATCCATTTGCTGGTCAGGTATTTATCTTCTGTGGCGGCAGTCGTGATCGCTTTAAAGCTTTATATTGGGATGGTCAAGGTTATTAGCTCTTATATAAGAGATTCGAAAATGGCAAGATGAGCTGGCCGAACAATCAGGACGAAGTTAGGGCTTTATCACCAGAACAAGTAGACTGGCTAATGAAAGGCTTCTGTATTGAGCCAAGAATAAAAACAACGAACGCACGCAATTTCTATTGATTTTGCGTGCGTTTCTGGCATGCTTTAAATTATCTAAAAAAGAGCGGAAGATCCTAATGAGTAAGACTGAAACCAAAGATGAAATCATTCAAGGGTTAATGACCACAATTAATAACTTAAATGAAGAGATCTCCCTTTTGCGTGAACAAGTAGCCTATTTAACACAAAAGCTTTACGGCAATCATCAGAACAAACTCCTTTATCAGGACAAATCAGTTTATTTGATGAAGAGAATTTTAATAGTGACGAAGATTAGGATCTTCCCTGTTGAAACTGAAGAAAACACAAAGCCAAGAGAGCTGATATCTTAGAAGCTTTTACCAGCGAAAAAGTTCACCACCAGTTAACTGGCAAAGATCTGCTTTGTCCTGACTGCCAAAAGGAAATGAAGGAAATTGGTTCTTGATCAGTTCGTCAAGAGCTGCTGTTTATTCCAGCATAAATCAAACGTCTGGATCATGTCCAGCATGCTTATAAGTGTAAGCACTGCAGCTTAAGCAATGAAAGTGACAAGATTGTCAAGGCTCCGGTACCTAAAGCACCGCTGGCTCACAGTTACGGCTCAGCTTCAATCATTGCTCACACTCTCTATCAAAAGTATGAATTGAAAGTACCAGCCTATCGTCAAGAGAACGACTAAGAAAAGCTGCTAGAGCAAAAGTTCTTGCGTGCAGATGAAACCACTTATCGCGTCTTGGAAAGTGAGACAGTAAAAACTTTTTATTGGACTTTTTTATCTGATAAGCAGGCGAAAAAAACAATTACTCTATATCATCATGATCCACATCGCAGTGGTCAAGTAGTAACTAGTTTCTTAGGCAATTATAGTGGCTTCTTGCACTGCGATATGTGGCAGGCATACGGTCAATTGGCCCAAGCTGCCTTAGTTGGCTGCTGGGCTCATGTCAGAAGAAAATTTTTCGAAGCCGTTCCGCCTGAAGCCTCAAACAAGTCAATATCTAATCAAGGCGTACGTTATTGCGATAGAATGTTTGCCCTAGAAAAAGACTGGAAAAACCTATCTAACCAAAACATAAAGCAATGACTCTGCCTAATTCCAATTTTGGAAAAGCCTTTGCTTACTCTTTGAATCATGAAACAACATTCAAACATGTTTTATTAAATGGCCGACTGGCTTTATCCAACAATTTAGCTGAACGGGCAATCAAGACGCTAGTAATTGGGCGCAAGAACTGGTTATTCTCTCAGAGTTTTAACGGAGCCAAATCTTCTATCATTCTTAGTTTGATTGAAACTGCAAAACGCAATGATTTAGATCCAGAAAAATATCTAAAATATTTGCTCTATAAATTACCCAATGAATCAACTCTGACAGACAAAGCAAGTGCAGGCAAGCTGCAGATAAATTTTGAATATAATTAACCCCATCTTAGCACAAGCCAAGGTGGGGTTTTAAGATACTTCAGTTTTTTACGCTTACATTCAAACGAACTACGGCATTTTTCATGCTGAGAGGGTGATTCTAAGCCACCATATTGGCGTAAACGTTATCACCCATACGATTTAATTCTTTCTTAGCTCCCATTTTTAGCTGCCAATTATAAAACATAGTCTGCAGTTTGCCATGCTTTTCACGATCAAAGCTGAGCATATCCTCGCTAAAGGTAATTAGTACGCCGTCATCATTATCTTCAGTTATATACTTAATCTGAAGCTCAAGGCGAGGAGTTATGAAGTGAGCTGCATAAACTTTGCCTCGCTCGTATTGTGTAATTTCGACTTTGGTATCATCCATTTCGTACTTAGTACCCTTAGTTAAAGTTACAGGCATGTTATTGCCACGAGCTTTTTTAATTGCAGGAATAAGTTGACTTTCTAGATAGTCAAAGAAATCTTTTGCTTTAAAACTAAATTGCTTGGAAGTAGTTATCAATTGTTTCTCTTCTCTCTATTTCTATATTACTTATATCTTATTATATTTATTTAAAAAATAGAGTCTAGCTTTTTTACAAGTTAGGCTCTATTTTCAGGATTAAATTAGTCTAAATCTTCGCCGTTGGAAGAAATAACTTTTTTGTACCAGTAGAATGAATCCTTAGGGTAACGCTTAAGTGATCCATTGCCGCGATCATCACGATCAACATAAACAAAACCATAGCGTTTTTTCATTTCACCAGTGCCGTTAGATACTAGGTCAATTGCTGACCAAGTAGTGTAGCCCATTAGATCGACGCCATCAATTGTAACGGCATCCCTCATAGATTTAATTTGACTACGCAAGTAATTGATGCGGTAATCATCGTGGACTTTGCCATCTTTTTCTAAAATATCGGCAGATCCTAAACCATTTTCGACTACCCATAAAGGCTTGTGGTAACGATCCCAAAGGTCATTAAGAGCAATTCTTAAGACATCTGGATCAGTTGCCCAACCCCAAGCATTACTTTCAAGGTAAGGGTTCTTAACGCCACCTGCGCTAACATTACCAGATGCTTTAGCTTCAGTTTCATGAGTAGTTAAAACATTTGAAGTGTAGCAGGAGAAGCTTAAGAAGTCAGCAGGGTACTTAGCGATTAATTCATAATCTTCTGGTGTATCGTCAAGCTTAATACCGTCACGTTCATATTTCTTCAAACGATATTCTGGATAGTGTCCACCGGTTTGAACGTCACTGTAAAAGAGCATGTCTTGTTTTGCTTCCATTACTTTAAGTTGATCTTTAGGATCACAAGTGTATGGATAGTAAGCAGAGTAGGCTAACATTTGTCCCACACGATTGTTTGGATCAATTTCGTGAGCTAATTTAACTACTTTAGCACTAGCTACAAATTGATTGTGAGCGCCTTGAGCCCGATTTTGTTCACTACCATCAATTAAGCCACCGCCCATATATGGAGCCATATCCATCGCATTAATTTCGTTAAAGGTAAGCCAGTAACGAACCTTTCCCTTGTAGTGGTTCATCACGATATCAGAATAATGAACAAAAGCATCGATTAAGCGACGATCTTTCCATCCGCCAAAGCGGGTAATTAAAGAAAGGGGAGTTTCATAGTGAGATAAAGTAACTAAAGGCTGAATGCCATATTTGGCGCATTCATCAAAGACTTTATCGTAAAATGCTAAACCTTCTTCGTTAGGCTTTTCATCATCGCCGTTTGGCAAGATTCTGGACCAGTTCATTGAAAGACGGAAAACATCAAAGCCCATGTCTGCCATATATTTAATATCTTCCTTGTAATGGTGATAGAAGTCAGTTCCTTGGTGACTTGGATAATAGTAACCATCAAGCAGAGTAGGAACTGCACCTTCAGGCAGTTTGAAGTCTTTGCCCCAAACTAGGGGAGTAGCACCTGTTTCACCATTAGGCTTCTTCCAAGTTACTTTACGTGGTTCAGTAGCTGAACCATTAGTTAAAACATCAACGGCGTTTAAACCCTTACCGCCTTCGTCATAACCACCTTCATATTGATTGGCAGCGGTAGCGCCGCCCCAAGTAAATTTTTTTGTGAATGCCATATATTTACCTCTAGAAACGATTATTATCTAATAGTACGTAATCACGTGTATCATAACGGTTCTTGCTGATAGAATATTCGATAGGTTGACCATTAGTAAGCCAAATGATCTGTTCTAATTCGAGAATAGGGTCATCTTCTTTTGCATTTAAATATTTTTGGTCATATTCATCTGCTTTTACTGCTCGAATCTTACGATATGCGTGTCCAAATTTTAAATTAAGATTCTTATGAATGTAGTCATAAATTGATTTATGCAAAATGTTTTCATCAAGATCAGGAACTAATTTAACCGGCATGTAAGTATGCTCAAGGGTAAGTGGTTTATCATTATAAAGTCTTAAACGAACAATATTATAAATCGGTTCTGTTTTTTTGATTTCAAGATTTTTTTGCATTTGTTCGCCAGGAAATTCTACGGAGAAATGAATAATTTGACTCTTAATAGCATCTTTACCCATTTGGTTTCTTAAACCAATGAATGCGTTAGCTGGAGCATCAACTTTTTCCTTAATTGGAATTTCTCCAGTAACGAAGGTGCCAAGTCCGGATTGTTTATAAACCAGACCCTGTCGTTCAAGACCATCAAATGCTTTTTTGACAGTTAAGCGACTGACATTAAATTCTTGAGCAAATGTCTCTTGATCGGGAAGAGGCTCTCGCTTATTGTAGATGCCTTGTTTAATTCTTTTTCTTAATTCATTTGCTACTTCTAGGTATTTTGCCTTTGCCATGTTTTTCCATTCTATTTCTATATTAGATTTATATTCTTATTGTATAGCAAAGTCTATACTTTAGTAAAAAAGAGACATTATTTTACTATTTTTATAGCCTAACAACGTCTCTTTTTATGAATTATTTCAAATCTTTAATACCTTGATCAATTGCATCATCACAGTCAATAGGGAGTCGTAAAACCATTTGACCATCGATTTCAATTCCTTTAGGGATTTGGATAACACCAGGGAAGTGATATCCATGATGAGCTTTGGTTTCATCATCTAAGTATACAGATACTTGGCCATCGGCTTTGACGCCAATTTTATAATGATGACCGTCACGATCAAATTCATTTACAATTTTTTCTTCATCATTCAATTTTAAATACCTCTTTTATTATTTAGTCTCGTTTGCTTGTTCACGTTTAAGTAAGATATTGTCATACTTCTTAGCAAATGGCCAATAGATCAAGGTAGAAATTACTAGAGTACATGCTTGCCAAATGGCCATCTTCCAACCTCCGATTAGGAATCCGGAAATAATAGCTGGCGTAGTCCAAGGTGCAGCCATACCATTTAATGGTGGAACAATACCAAATCTGATTACGCAGTAAGTAGAGATAGCTACGACAATTGGAGTTAAGAAGAATGGAATTGCAAGGAATGGGTTCATAACGATAGGCATACCGAAGAGGAATGGTTCGTTAATGTTGAAGATACCAGGTACTAATTCCAATTTACCTAATGATTTCATTTGTTCTGATTTAGCAGCAATTAAGATGAAGATAACTAAACCGATAGTAATACCAGAACCAGTTAAGTTAATAAAGTTGTTGTAGAATTCGTTAGTAACAACGTGAGCACCGTTGGCAATAGTTAATTTGCCGGCTCTGTATAATTGAGCGTTGTCAAATGAGTTTGCTTGAAGAAGTGAACCAGCAATGGAACCAACAATCAAACCACCGTGAACACCGAAGAACCAGAAGAATGGTACTAAGAAAGCGATAACAACTGCACCACCAAATGAATCTGACACACCTTGTAATGGTGATTGAATGGTTTTGTATACCCATTGTAAGAAGTCAGTGTGTGCAAAGTTATTAAATGCACCGAAGATAAGCATAGTAACAATTAAGATTACACCAGCTGGAATCATAGCAGTAAATTGGTTAGATACTGCAGGTGGAACTTGCTTAGGAAGCTTAATAGTCCAACCAGCTTTCATCATTGCTGAGTAAGCCCAACCAACAATCAAACCTACGATAATGGCAGCGATCATACCGTCACCACCAAGCCAATTGATGTTGATAACACCAGTTACAGGAGCTTCCAAGAATGTTTGTAAAGCATGAGGTAACTTATCAATATTTGCAGCAACTACCTTGCCGCTCATTTGACCGTTATTGATACCGGAAGTTAAAGCAGCTTTTAATGGGCTGTCGATTGATAAAGTTTGAAGCATTAAGAAGGAAGCACATGCAGTAAGCCCACCAGCTAATGGTTCATAACCTTCATTTTTGACATAAATATAAGCAATACCAATTGAGCCCCAAAGTGCCATAACGTTAAAAGTTGTGGTGTAAGCTTGAGTGAAAATTGCCCCCCAACCAGAAGCATTAATTGCATTAGCCACTGCTGGAATAGGGATGTTGGATAAAATTAAGAAAATAGAACCAACAATAATGAATGGCAAAGTATAAATCATACCATTCTGTAAAGCGACAATAGCTTTAGTATTAACAAATTTCATAATAGGTGGCAGAATTTTGCTGTTCACAAAATTACTGAACCCAGATTGTTTTTGATCAGCCATTATAATTCATCTCCATTATCTTTAAGTACCTTTTGGAACCAATAGAATGATTTCTTAGGCACACGTTTTAAATCTTTTAAATCGTGGTTTGATCTGTTGACGTAAACAGCACCGTAGCGTTTTTCCATATCAGCATGAGAACTTGGAATATCAATCAATCCCCAGCCGAGATAACCAAGCACCTTGGCGCCGTCATCAAAAATAGCATCTTTCATTGCTTTGATATGGTCGCGGTGATAAGCAATACGCTCATCATCTTCAATCATATGCTCACCGTCCCAAGTTTCCTTGAGGCCGATACCATTTTCAATAGGGAAAATAGGAATACGGTAGTAGTTGTACATTGTAGTAATTGCATTCCTAAATCCTAGTGGATCAATTGCCCAGCCCCAATCGTTTGTCTTAACATATTTGGACTCAACTCCGCCCTTGTTAAGGTAATGGTTAGGAGCTTCACCATCAGGAATTTTATCGCTAGATAAAACCCAGGATGAATAGTAAGAAAATGCTAGGAAATCAGCTTTAGCTTTCTTCATAATTTCTTTATCTTCATCTGTAATGTCCATTTGAATGCCATGATTTTTGACATATTGCATTACTTCTGGTGAATAGCCGCAGCCGGTGTCAGCATCGTAAATATTAAAGTTTAAAAACTCTTGTACTTGCTTTGCTGCCCAAACGTCTTCAGGTTTACTCGTTGCTGGATAAATTTGTTGGTAAGCAAGCATTCCACCAATTTTTACGTCTGAGTGATTTTCGTGGATGTAATTTGCTAATTGAATATGACACATCATCGTATGGTGGAAGATAGTGTACATATCATCCAAACTTTTATCTCCAGATTCGTAACCTGAAATATTAAAAACTTCATCTTGGAAATATAGATTATGCTCGTTGAAGACAATCCAATATTTCACTCGATCACTGAAATGATCGAGCATTTTTTTGCCAAAACGGACAAAGGCGTCAACTACGTGCCGTGACATAAAACCGTTGTACTTTTTGGCTAAATTAAGCGGCATATCAAAGTGGTAAAGACAGATCATTGGTTGAATGCCACGTTTAAGCATTGCATTAACTAATCGATCATAGAAGTCAATACCTTTTTGATTGAAGTCGCCGTCTCCATCAGGACAAACACGAGACCATGAAATTTGAATACGATACATGTTCATGTTCATGTCCTTCAGTAAGTCGAGGTCTTCGTCATATCTATGATATTCATCAATTGCTACATGCCAGTCACTAGTATTGTCAGTAGCAGGTCGGACATCATAGACTGAAAGACCCTTGCCATCTTCATTCCATGCACCTTCAGTTTGCATACTGGAAACTGAGTTGCCCCAAAGGAATGTGGATGGCAATTTGCGCTTTTCAGTCATCTAGATTCTCTCTCCCCTCTGTAAGTGCTTTCAATTTTTACACAAATAAGTATAGCATAATGCATGCAAAAATAAACAGCTTTTTATATAAAAATATATACTTTTTATAAATACAAAACAAAAAGCCCATCACAGCGGGCTTTTAATGGAATTAAATAATTATCAAAATTTAATGTGCTTGTTCAAAATCTGCAACTGCGCCACGTAAGTTTGCATCACTCTTCAAACTACAAAGCACAATTTCAGGTTTAATACTTGCTGGATTGACTTGTTTGCGAATATAGTCAATTTCGCGATTCAATAACGGAATTAATTCTGGATTATTAGAAATGCCACCACCAATTACAATTTTCTCAGGGTCAAAACTTTGCTGAACGTTGTAAATTGCTAAGGCTAGGGAATGAATTAAGGTTTGACGCTCATCGCTGGCTACTGGATCATCTTCGTCTGCTAAAGCGAAGACTGTTTTACCATCAAGTTTTTTACCAGTTCTTTCGTTATAGCGGTTAGCCATTGCCACTGGGGATGCCAGATCACTAACAGATTTTGTACCAATGCCCATATAGCCGAATTCACCACCAAATAGGTGAGCACCATGCCAGACTTTTTGATTAATAATGATGGCACCACCAATACCTGTACCAATAACAAAGAAAGCCATGCTGTCACTGCCTTTGCCAGCACCTTCTGCTAATTCGCCTAACGCAGCGGAGTTGGCATCATTTTCTATAGAAACAGGTAATTCAAAACGCTTTTTTAATTCGTCAACGATTTTAAAGTTATGGATGTATGGAAGGGCGCTAGTGCCGCCAATAATACCTGTCTTTTGATTTACAGCGCCTGGTGCAGAAATTGCAACACCTTTAATATTAGTATTTTCTTTTATTTTATTTACTTCATCAGTTAATACAGTATAAAAAGTGTCTAGATCTTTGGGAGTATCTACTGCGTGTTTATTTTGCAATTTGTTGTCTTTCCAAGTTGCTATTTTAATTGTTGTACCACCTATATCAATTACGGCTAAATTCATGATAAAAATCTCCTTAATAAAAATATATACTTTTAAATCAATCATAATTATTTTTGAAAGCGTTGTCAATAAATTCTCTGATGCTAATATAAGATTATAGAGCTAATATTGTAGGCTTTAGGAAGGAAAAATAATGATAAATAAGATTTTTACTAATAGAAGAGCTGTTAGTAATTTTTCTAATGATGTAGTTATCGATGATCAAATTAATGATTTGATTGAAGCATTTCAAACTGCACCTTGTGGGATGCATCAAGCAGATGTGATGAATTTAGTTTGGGGTTAAGGATGAGGGACTGCGCCAAGAAATTGAAAATGCAACTGATAATTCATGCTATAATGCACCAATTTTGTTTGTAATTAATACTAAGAAAAATAGTATGTTTGGTGAAAGAGATGCATCAGTTGCTGCTGAGAATATCATGCTAGAAGCCACGGATCTTGGCTTAGGTTCTGTATATATAATGGGTGATGCTGCCAAATTAAATGATCATGCTGACGTATTAAAAGAATTGGGTATTGATTCCGACTTTGAAGTAACAGTAATTGTGCCAGTAGGTAAAATTGCGGAAGAATCTGAAAAAGAGGATCGTTCTCAGCACTATCAGGTAACCATTTATTGATGAATTTAGTTTGGGGTTAAAAATCAGCATTCGTATCATATAATGGATTTAAGAGTAGTTTTAAATATGGAGAACACATGAATAAAAAAATATTAGTAGGAGTGACAGCGCTTCTTTTTGGAGTGACACTCACAGGATGTCAGGTCCATTTTGATAGAGATGCTGTAACTTTTGGCAAAGTTGAATCTAAAAAGAAAAAGGTTACCAAAAAGAAAGTAGTTAAACCTAAAAAGACTAATCAGCGAGTGTCAAATAAGACTGAGATACATAAGAAAGTTAATAAAAAAGTAAAAAAGTCGAAATCTATCAATAAATGGAATTTGGATAAAACTAGGAAGCTGCAAGTTATAGTAAGTAACTGGAGCAAAAAGAGTGGGCAGCAATACGTCTTTTATCGAAAAAAAGTTTTAAAGACGAAAAATGGCGTTACTTATCCTTGGGCTTTTAAACAAAGAAAATTTGTTTTAAATAAAAAGCCGATTAGCATAGGATATAGTCCAATCGGCAAAAATAGATATCAATATAATGTTGTAGCTATTGCAAATGATAATTTTAAAAATTGGCATAATACATATTTATTCTGTCTAAAGAAGGATAAGCCAATAATTTTGCTTGATCAGTCTAAAAATACTAATCCAATAGTGGTACAAGTAGTTAATGATAAAGTATTAAATAAGAAATTTAAGCAAATAGTTGAATAATTAAAGATGAAACAAAAAAGCATGTAGAAATTAATCTACATGCTTTTTGTTGAAATTGTACTCGGTTAATCGAAATTAATCGTGGTCAACATCATCTGGGAAGAATGCAAGACGTTCGCCCTTGCCAAGTTCTTCTTCGATTTCAAGCAAACGGTTGTACTTTTCAACACGTTCTGAACGAGCTGGAGCACCAGTCTTAAGTTGACCACCGTTGATAGCAACAGCCAAGTCAGCGATGAAGGTGTCACCAGTTTCACCTGAACGGTGAGAAATCATAGTGTTGTAGCCGTTCTTACGTGACATACGGATAGTTTCAAGAGTTTCAGTAACAGTACCGATTTGGTTCAACTTGATTAATGAAGCGTTGCCGGCACCTTCCTTGATGGCCTTCTTCAAAAGTGCTGGGTTAGTACAAATGAAGTCGTCAAGAACGATTTGGATACGGTCCTTGTGTGATTGAGTGAACTTAACCATACCTTCAACATCGTTTTCGTCATATGGGTCTTCCATTGACATTAATTCTGGGAATTCGTCCAAAAGCTTGTCATAGTATGCAGCTAATTCTTCATCGTCAAGAACCTTGCCTTCAAGGTGGTACTTGCCGTCTTCTTTGTTGTAGAAGTATGAAGCAGCACAGTCACATGCAATACCGATATCTTCGCCTGGCTTGTAACCAGCCTTAACAATTGATTCGTGTAAAGCCTTTAAAGCTTCTTCTGAGTTCTTCATGTTAGGTGCGAAACCACCTTCGTCACCCAAGCCAGTTTCGTAACCCATGTCTTCAAGAACTTTCTTCAAAGTGTGGTATACGTTAACGATCTTTTCGAAACCATCACGGAATGAAGTCTTAGCAATTGGAGTGATCATGAATTCTTGGATGTCGATACCGTTGTCAGCGTGTTCACCACCGTTGATAACGTTGTGGAAAGTTTGTGGCATTTCAAGATCAATACCGCCAAGGTAACGGTAAAGAGGTTGGTGGTTAGCCTTAGCTGCAGCAACAGCAGTAGCCATTGATACACCTAAGATAGCGTTAGCACCAAGACGACCCTTGTTTGGAGTACCGTCTAAGTCGATCATAGTTTGGTCAATCTTAGCTTGGTCAAATGGGTCCATACCCTTTAAAGCGTCGTTGATTTCAGTGTTAACATTGTTAACAGCCTTTGAAACGCCCTTACCACCAAGACGTGAACCACCGTCACGTAATTCAACGGCTTCGTTTTCACCAGTTGAAGCACCTGATGGAACTTCAGCCTTACCTACGATACCGTTTGAAAGGGTAACGTGAACTTCAACAGTTGGGTTACCACGTGAGTCAAAAATTTCGAGTGCGTGTACATTTTCAATAACTGATTTGAGCATTATAAACCTCCTCAAAAATTATGGCATGTAACAAAAATTTTGCATGCCATACGGAACAATTTTTGTCCCGCTTACAATTCAAATTTTAGCCTAACTTTGTGATCATGTAAACATATGAAAGCGGTTTACATTTTAAAAATTAATAAAGGCAATAATAAATTGCTATATCAACGCGCTATAATACATGTATTAAAATAATTGTTTATGATAAATAAGGAATTTGATTATGGAGAATATTAAATTAATTATTGATTCTAGTAGCAATATGAAAAGCGATCCTGACCACAACGTGGAAGTAGTACCTTTGACTATTTCTTTTGGCGGTAAGGATTATATTGACGATCAAAATTTGAATATCAGAGAATTTTTGAATGATATGAATCAAAATCAAGTTGCCGGTAAGACTACTTGTCCTAGCATTCAAGCTTGGCTTAATGCACTAGAAGGTACCGAAAAAGCTATCATCATCACGATGACTAGTGGTATGAGTGGTACTTTTTCCTCAGCACTTCAAGCAAAAACAATGTATGAGGAAAAGCATCCCACCAGTCAAATTATTGTAGTTGACTCAAGAAGTGCGGGTCCTGAATTAACTATTGTCTTGCACGGTATTGAGAAAATGATCCAAGGCGATATCCGCTTTGTTGATCTCGAAGAAGTAATTGCCAAATTCAGAATGCGTACGCATTTGCTCTTTATTCTGCAATCACTACATAATTTGTCTCTGAATGGGCGTGTCTCACCAGTCGCAGCCAAGGTTGCCGGTCTTTTGAAAATTAACTTGATCGGTACGGCAAGCAAGGAAGGTAAGCTTGAACCATTAACTAAGGCTAGGGGTATGAAAAAAGCAATGCGTGAATTGCTTAAATACATGAAGGACGACAATTATCATGGCGGTGAAGTGATTATTGACCACTGCGAAAATGAAAAAGATGCCGAGATTATCAAAGATAAGATCTTGGCTGAATATCCTGATGCTCAAGTTACGATCCGTCCAATGCGCGGCCTTTGCAGTTTTTATGCTGAAGAGGGCGGCATTATGGTTGGTTTTCACGAATAAAAGATAAATTAAAATAAAACGAGTATGTTCCAAAAAACATACTCGTTTTTGTTTAGAGTGCTAAAAATAATTGTTGTGAAATGCTAAAGCAAACGATTGCCAAACTAGTTGCACCAATTATGTCTGATGGGTAATGGGCTTTTAAACTCAAGCGAGAAATGATGACCATTATCCAAACAGCAATAACTGTGATGATGAAGGCGAGTCCTAAATCTTTAGCAAAAAGCTGCAATAGAATTAGCCCCATGGTCGTTGCTCCTAAAACGTGCCCACTAGGAAAGCTATAGCCTTCTTCCATGTCTGAGTGGAGAATTGGACGCTTGCGCCGGATCAATCTCTTTAAAATGATGCCGGAAATATCCGCAAAACCTAAGGTACCCAATACCCAAAGTGCAGTTAAATTGCGCTCTTCATTTAACAAAAGGCCAGCTAAGAGCACGTCCCAAACGACCATCAATTTGGGATCGTTAATAAAGGCAATTACTTGCCATTTGTAACCACTGCGTTTTTTAACTAATTGATGGTGTAGCCAGTGGTCAAATAGATTAAAACGACGTGAGGTCTTGATATTAAAAATGAGTAACAATAAAACAGTTGCTGCAAGGAGCAACACTAAATAATTATTCATTGATGCACAATATCCCCAATAACTTATTTGTAAAATCTATTTTAACCTCAAAAGAAAAAATAATGCTAATCTTTAAACAAAATTAACATTATTTTTTTCTTTTGCGCAATTTTTAGTTTTGATGATTAAATTTACCTTTAGTGAGCATATCGTAAGTAATTAAATCACTGCTGTCTAAATCTTCTTTATTCATATCAACTACGTTGATTTGCTTATTAGTGTAAGTAGTGTAGTAGAAGATACCTTTATCCAAATTGATACCATCAGAGTAAATAGTGTACTCAAAAGCATCTGGGCCGACTTGATCCAGGCCTTTTTGTTGTTCTACTGAATGCAGAATATGGAAGTAAGTGTCCACGTTTTCTTCTTCAGAATCGGAAGTAGGGGCGTTAAACTTGTTGAAGGCTACTCTGACAAAACGAGATTCTGAATCCATACCACCTGGCAAATTGCGTGAACCTAAGCCGCGGCTGTAGCCGTCCATTTTAACTTGATCTGAGAAGTTGTTCTTTGGCATTGCGGCAGAAACATCTGCGTAGTTGTTTAAGTTGAACAATTGCTTAGGGAATTGTGGGTTGTTAGTTAAGCAGCCAACAGGGTTATCGTAAACATGCATACCATCTTTATCAGTTTCAACAACAATTGAAGTGCCGGTTTTATCGGCAATTAACCAGTGAAGTTTAGAAGCAACCATTTTTTCGCTAAAGTTGATGTCAGCAATGTTGATTTTGGCAAGCAATTTCTTAGCTTCTTCTACTGTAGCGCATTGGCCCAAAATCCAAGGGATGAATTCAAAAGAAGCAACATTGTCTTTGCCATCTTTGACGTCATAGTAAGTGGCATTGCCAGGATAATTTAGTCCGGCCATTCCCAAGCCCTTTTCATTAGCAGCATCAAAGTATAAAGGATAGCCGCCAGCATTAAGGGCGATTCCTACCATAGCGTAATGTTGTTTTAATTCCGGCATCTTGCGGAACTTAAAATCATAGTTGCGAGGGGTAATCACGACTTGCTGACCGAAAGTTATTTCTAGGTCAAGATTACGACCAAAGTAGTGATCTTTAGGACTAAACACAATTGAAGTACACATATTAAAAACTCTTTTCTATATCTTATTTCAAATATTAGGTATACTCTAATTGTAACAATAAGTCATGCTGTGTAAAGTGAAAATAGTTTTGGACTATTTCTAACAATAAGGTTATAATATCAGTGTTATGGAGTGTTGGCAGAGTGGTAATGCACCGGACTCGAAATCCGGCGAACCAAGTTTTCCTTGGCGCGCAGGTTCAAATCCTGTACACTCCTTATTATTTATGAATTTTGATGAAGCTGCTAATTTATAGTGGCTTTTTTATTTTTGCCCTTGACAAAACGCCAAAAGCAAAAGTAAATTAATTCCAGTAATTAATAGGAATAGATTAATTATATGGAGTTGAGTTATGAGTAAAAAGAATAACGCGCCCCAGCTGCGTCGAACAATGACTGCTGGCCAAATGGAAATGATTTCACTTGGTGGAGCAATTGGTGTCGGCTTATTTATGGGGTCTACGTCAACAATTAAGTGGACTGGTCCTTCAGTACTTTTGGCCTATATGTTTGTGGGCCTGATTTTGTACATTGTTATGCGAGCACTCGGGGAAATGCTTTACATCAATCCGGGGACAGGTTCATTTGCGGATTATGCAACAGAATACGTTCATCCCTTAGCTGGATATTTAGCCGAATGGGCCAATGTCTTTGAATATATCATTGTTGGTATGTCAGAAGTGGTGGCCGCGACAGAATATCTGAAATATTGGTGGCCGAATATCAGTGCTTTATGGTCGGGGATCATCATTATTGCATTTTTGCTTTTAGCCAATTTAGCTAGTGCCAAAGCATATGCTTCACTGGAATTCTGGTTTGCGATGATCAAGGTAATCACCATTATTTTAATGATTGTTTTGGGCTTCATTGTTATCTTCTTCGGTGTTGGTAACGGTGGCAAGCCAACTGGTTTCAGCAATTTATGGGCTCATGGCGGTTTCTTTACTGGTGGCGTCAAAGGTTTCTTCTTCTCAATGTCAATTATCGTTGGTTCTTATGAAGGAATCGAACTTTTAGGTATTTCAGCTGGTGAAGTTGCTCACCCACAAGAAGCAATTGTTAAAAGTGTTAAGTCAGTTTTATTTAGAATTTTGATTTTCTACGTGGGTGCGATCTTTGTTATCGTGACTATTTATCCATGGAATAAATTGAGTAGTCTTGGTTCACCATTTGTAACTACTTTTGCTAAAGTAGGAATTACTGTGGCAGCTTCAATTATCAACTTTGTTGTGTTAACTGCGGCTTTGTCAGGTGCAAACTCAGGAATTTATTCATCAAGTCGGATGCTGTTTAAATTGTCACATGATGGTGAAGCACCTAGTCCTTTCAAGCATATTTCCAAGAGAATCGTGCCTGATCGCGCTATTATGGGTATCTCAGGTGGTATCTTTATTGGTTTTGTCTTGAACGTAATTGCCTCACAATTTAATCATTCTGCTTCAGACTTATTTGTTATTGTGTTCAGTTCATCTGTTTTACCAGGGATGATCCCATGGTTTGTGATTTTGCTGGCCGAACTTAGATTTAGAAGACACAATAAAGATAAAATGGCCACTCACCCATTTAAGTTGCCACTTTATCCATTCACAAATTATTTTGCCTTTGCCATGCTCTTAGTAATTGTAGTTTTCATGTTCATTAATCCTGATACGAGAATCTCAGTTATTGTCGGCGCATTGGTCTTGATTGTTGCAACAGTCGTCTACCTGATTAGACATAAAGGCGAATTTAAGAAAAATTAATGAAAAAGATGATTCAGTTCATCTATTTTATTTTGCTTAAAAATACTAAATCTTGTAGTTTACATTATCAAATACACCAGATCTATGGTATCTTAAACAAGATGAAAACTTGAAAGGTGTGTAGAAAATGGCAATTCTTGAACAACCATATTTGGATCTTTTGCAAAAGATAATGACTGAAGGCCATGACAAGAGTGATCGAACCGGTACGGGTACCAGAAGTTATTTTGGTGCACAAATGCGTTTTGATTTATCAAAAGGCTTTCCATTATTAACGACTAAGAAGGTTCCCTTTGGTTTGATTAAAAGTGAACTTCTCTGGTTCTTACGTGGCGATACCAATATTCGCTTTTTGCTAGAACATAATAATCATATCTGGGATGAATGGGCCTTTAAAAATTGGGTAACTAGTGCTGAATACCAAGGCCCCGATATGACTGATTTCGGTTTGCGTAGTCAAAGTGATCCGGAATTTAATAAGGTCTACCAAGCAGAGATGAAAAAATTTGATCAAAGAATTCTCGATGATGAAGACTTTGCTAAAAGGTATGGCAATTTAGGCGATGTATATGGTGCACAATGGCGTCATTGGCAAAAACGTGATGGTGGTTTTATTGATCAAATTGACAATGTAATTAAGCAAATTAAGGAGACCCCAGATTCACGTAGAATGATCGTGACTGCATGGAACCCAGAAGATGTGCCAACAAGTGCACTGCCACCATGTCACGTCATGTTCCAGTTTTATGTGGTTGATGGAAAGATTAGTGTTCAACTTTACCAAAGAAGTGGTGACATGTTCTTGGGTGTGCCATTTAACATTGCTTCATATGCACTTTTGCTTAATATGATTGCACGTGAGACTGGTCTTGAAGTGGGTGAATTTGTTCATACTTTGGGGGACGCACACATTTACCGCAACCACTTTGATCAAGTAAAGGAATTGCTTTCCCGTAAGCCTTATGATTCACCACAACTTTGGCTCAATCCTGAGAAGAAGCACATTGAAGATTTTAAAATGAAAGATATCAAGGTAGTAGATTACAAGCACCATGGTACGATTAAGGCACCAGTTGCGGTTTAGGTGATAGCATGATCGAATATGTTTGGGCAGAAGATAAAAAAAGACAAATTGGCGTAGATGGGCACTTGCCTTGGCATTTACCAGCTGACTTAAAGCATTTTAAAGAAAAGACAATGGATCATCCAATTTTAATGGGTAGGAAAACTTTTGCTAGCTTACCCAAGTTATTGCCAGGACGAAAGCACATTGTTTTGACCCACAATGAAGAAATGAAAAGTAAATGGAAAGATAATAACCAGGTAGAGATTTTGACATCAATCGATGAAATGAATGAATATCTTTCCAATCATCAAAGTGAAAAGATATGTGCGATTGGTGGCGTATCAATTTTTAAAGCCTTGCTTGATCAGGTTGATATCCTTGAAAAAACTGAAATTGAGGGCGCCTTTAAAGCAGATACAGTTATGCCAGAGATTGATTACTCACAGTTTGATTTAGTGCATCAAGAGCATCACGATGCCGATAGCAAGAATAAATATCCTTATACTTTTTTGACTTATATAAGAAAACACTAAAATAAGCTCGCAGATTTGCGAACCTTTTTTATTCTTGGTTATAATGGAATATATTAACTATTTATTTACCGGGTAATAAAAATGAGTGAAGAAAAAATAAATTTAGAAACAGGCTTAACTAGTAGCCAGGTTGAACAGCGTATTCAAGCTGGTGAAGTCAATAAAGCCGTTGATGATCAATTTAAAACAAATAAACAAATCATCCGAGAAAACTTGTTTACTTACTTTAACTTGATTTTCTTGGTACTCTCAATTTTGCTAGTCTTAGTTGGCGCATATAAGGATTTGACCTTCTTGCCAGTTATTGTGTTAAACACGGTAATTGGTATTGTTCAGGAAATCCGTGCTAAAAAGATCTTAAGTAAATTGAACGTCATGAATGCAACAGAGATCGTGGCATTACGTGATGGTAAAGAAGAAAAAGTCCCAATTGAGAAACTAGTTAAAGGAGATCTGGTTTTACTTAAAACAGGGGATCAGATTCCTGCCGACGGCCAAGTTGTCAAAGGTGACATCAGGGTTAATGAATCTCTTTTAACTGGTGAATCTGATGAAATTACTAAAGATGTTGGCGATCAGCTAATGTCTGGTTCCTTTGTAGTTTCGGGCTCTGCTTATATGCAACTAGAAAAAGTGGGTAAGGAAAGCTACATTTCTAAGCTGACGATTAAAGCTAAAGCCATGGGCAGCAGTGAACAGTCAGAAATGGTTCGCTCAATTAACAAATTGATTAAATGGGTCGGCATTATCATTATTCCCCTGGGAATAGCACTGTTCTCGATGAGTTTCTTTGTCAACCACATGTCTTTATACCGTAGTATCGTTTCCATGGAAGCTGCGATTATCGGTATGATTCCAGAAGGCTTGTACCTTTTGACGACTATTGCATTAGCACTTTCTGCAGTTCGTCTAGCACGGAAGCAGGTAATGCTCCACGATATGAAGAGTGTTGAAACTTTAGCTCGAGTTAATGTACTTTGTGTTGATAAAACAGGTACGATTACCGAGCCAAAGATGAGCGTAGAAAAAGCAGTTGCTTCTAAAGACTTTAAAAGAAACAACTTAGACCAACTCATAGGTGATTTTGCTGCTAGCATGCCGGCAGATAATGCGACAATGAAGGCTGTTCACGAGCATTTCACTGAAAATACTGGTAAAACAGCCAGCGGTATTCTGCCATTTACTTCAGTTAATAAATATAGTGGCGTAATTTTTGACGATCATACACTTTTAATTGGCGCACCAGAAATGGTTTTGCGTGACCAGTTCGATCAGTATAAGGATGAATTTGAACAATATGCCGCAACTGGTTATCGTGTTTTAATCGTAGTCAATTATCCAGGTGTTTTAACTGAAGACGATTCTAAATTATCTAAACCAGTTGAAGTTTACGGCTATATTCTCTTGTCTAACCCAATAAGAAAAGAAGCTAAAGCAACCTTTGAATACTTTGCTAAACAGGGTGTAGAAATTAAGGTTATCTCAGGTGATAACCCTGTAACTGTCTCAAGAGTTGCTAAGCAAGCTGGTATTAAAAATTCTGATAAATATATTGATGCACAGGAAATACCTGATGATGGTTATGAAGATGCAGTGAAGAACTACAGTGTCTTTGGTCGAGTTAAGCCAGAACAAAAGCGTAAGTTTGTTAATGCTTTGCAAAACTTAGGCAATACCGTTGCTATGACTGGTGATGGTGTTAACGATATTTTGGCAATGAAGAAAGCAGACTGTTCAATTGCGATGGCATCCGGTAACAGTGCGGCTGTTCAAGCCTCTCAAGTAGTATTGCTTGATTCAAATTTTGCTAGAATGCCTAAGGTGGTAAATGAAGGTCGGCGCGTAGTTAATAACATTCAGCGTTCAGCCAGTTTGTTCTTGGTAAAGAATATCTTCTCATTTTTGATGGCTATCTTCTCACTCGTAATGGTTATTGATTATCCATTACAGCCATCACAGATTACCTTGATTTCTGCCTTCACCATTGGCTTGCCATCATTCTTGTTGGCTCTAGAAAGTAATCACAATAGAATTCGCGGACAATTTATTCCCAATATTTTGGCAAGAGCAATCCCTGGTGGGGTAACCGATATGCTGGCGGTAAGTATTTTGGTGGTTGCAGGCGGCTATATATCGCTTGATCATAATGATGTAGGTACAACGGCAACACTTTTATTGGTGGCAGTGGGAATGATGGTACTTTACCACATTTCAGCTCCATTAAATAAATTCCGTTTATGCGTAATGATTGGATCATTCGCTGGGTTAGTTTTAGCGATTATCTTCTTACACAATCTGTTCTCACTGACCATGATTTCTGATAAGGCAATGTTCATTCTATTTGTCTTGTTCTGTGCGGCAACTACAATTTTCCGCTGGTTATCAAGAATTTTGGATGGTGTGCAAGAAGTATTGGTTGTCTTTGATCAAAAGGGTAAGAATATGACTTTTGCGGAACTGCATGAAGCTTATCAACGCGGGCGCAAGAGCGTTCAATAAAAAAATAAGAGCTATCTGTTTAAAAAAGCAGATAACTCTTTTTCATTATCTTAATGATTTACGATAACCAGCACGTCTAGCAGCAGCTTCTGAAGGGAAGTAAACTGCATTGGCTGAACTCATATGATAGTTTTCACCACTGGCAACATGATAAATCTTGCTGCGTTTGTTACCAATTACACGGTAATTTGCAGTAGAAATCTTGTGCTTAATGTTATGAATGGTTCTTGCTTTAGTCACATGATGGCTTCTAGCTTTTACATGTTCAGCAATCATACTTGAACCATGTTTAACGCGACTAGTACCATCTTTGTAGTTTAAGATTACGCCAGGTTGCTCATTGAAAATATAAACATTGAAATCAACAGCATTGCTGCCGATTGATTTAGCTTCCATTTCAACACCGTTTGCTAACAAGTCATTACCTTTGAAAATTGGTGTAACTCTGTAGCGAACGTAATTACTTGAAGAGTCTTTCAAATAATCGGCAACTTCATTTTCGTACTTGAGCATGTCTGGATCGTTTAATTCACGTGTTCCAGTAATTAGATTGCGCGGATTATTATTTTGACCGGTTAATTGATAGCCAACTAGGTGACAACGGTTGTAAAGCCAGCCACTAGCAATGCGTTTGTTGTGCCAACCAGTTGGATCCCAAGTCAAACCGGCTCTTGGACTATGGGGCATCAATCTCTTATTCAAAAGGGCATTAGCCGCCTGAGCTCTATTTAAGTAATCTAAATTACTGTATTTTTGCCAGGGACCATTTTTCTTTGACAACGTACTTTTAGAGAAGCGCGGTTCATTATGGTCGACCGTAACAATTTCTTGTTTATGAAATTTCAGATTAGCGAGTGATTTATCTGAAACGGCATAAACGGTTTGGTTATTGCATGGGACATTAGTATTGGCAAAGGAAATCAAGCCTACTGCCGCTACTAATAAGAGAGCCAAACTTCGAAAGTGATTTTTCTTCATTTCTTTCTCCTTAGCAATTATTAAATTATAAGATATAACCACATTATAAAATAAAACCGCTTACTCAGAAGAATAATTAAAAAATATGTTGACTAGATTAAAAAGTGATGATAACTTATTTATAACAAATTATTAATCAAACATCTTGAAGAGCTGAGTAACTAGTTTCCTATTTATAAAGAGAGCTAACGTGGTGGTGAAAGTTAGCAAATAGGCCCTAGCGAATATGGGCTTGGAACGATGACTGATAGTGATATTTAGCTATCAGCGGATTTGCACCCGTTAACAGTGCAGGCTATTAATTTGATAGCTAATGAGATTTATCGCGTGAGTGATAAATGAATTAAAGGTGGTAACACGAGCATTCGTCCTTTTAGGATGAATGCTTTTTTATTTTCATTATTAGGAGTTGAGTTACATGCGTAAGCGTAGACGGAGAAATACAATTATTTGGACAATTATCGGCGTTTTAATCTTAATTGCTGGTTGGTTTAGTTTTGGACCAGGAATTCCAAGTAAAACCCAAGCCAAGACTGTAACAGTTGGTGTTGTCTCACAAAGTAAACAAGATGCAGCTATTTGGAAGAGCGTTGCTCAAACGGCTAAAGATAAATATGGTATTACGATTAAGATAAAGAATTTTACTGATTACAACCAGCCAAACAAGGCTTTGAAATCTGGCGATGTTGATTTGAATGCTTTCCAACACTACGCCTTCCTTAAAGCATGGAACAAGTCAAATGGTGGTGGTGTAGTTCCAATCGGTAAAACTTATATTGCACCAATTCGTTTGTACTCTAAGAAATACAAGAAGTTGTCTCAATTGCCAGATGGTGCAACTATTGCCATTCCAAATGATGCAACTAATGAATCAAGAGCATTGTTTGTTCTTAAAAACGCTGGCTTAATCGGTTTAAGAAAGGGCAAGACACTTGTTACTGTAGCCGATATCACTAAGAACCCACGCAACCTTAAGTTAAAGGAAGTTGGTGCTGAACAAACTGGTCGAGTAATCAACTCAGTTGATGCTTCAGTAGTTAACAACGACTATGCTGGTCCAGCTGGTTTAGGCGATAAGCAAACTATTTACGTTGAACCAGTTAACAAAGATTCTAAGCAATGGATCAACATCATTTGTGCTAAGAAGGGTCAAGAAAACAACCGACTTTACAAAGATGTGGTTAAGGCCTACCAAACTGAAAAGACAAAGAAGATGACTAAGCACTACTACGGTAATTCACAAATTGCTGCTTGGGATATCAAGATTAAGTAGGAGGGGTTAGAATGAGCATTATTCAATTAGATCATATTGATGTAGATTTTCCTCAAAAAAAGGGTAAAGTTGTCAAAGCAGTTAGCGATGTAACTTTGCACGTTGAAAAAGGCGATATTTATGGAGTTGTCGGCTTCTCTGGTGCCGGTAAGTCAACCTTGGTTAGAACGATTAACCTCCTGCAACATCCTAGCAAGGGTAATATCAAGGTCAACGATGTCGATTTTGTTAAAGAGGGCAAACAAGTTATTTCTAATAAACAATTGCAACTAGAACGTCGAAAAATCGGCATGATTTTCCAAGGTTTCAACCTATTAAATGAAACAACGGTTTTAGAAAATGTTGCTTTTGCATTAAAGCACGCAAAACTTTCCGATGAAGAATTAGAAAAACGTTCATTAGAATTGCTTGATTTAGTTGATTTGAAAGATAAGGCTAACTTTTATCCAGTTGAATTATCAGGTGGTCAGCAACAAAGAGTAGCTATTGCTCGTGCTTTGGCTAACCACCCCGATATCTTGATCTCTGATGAAGCTACTAGTGCGCTTGATCCACAAAATACACAACAAATTTTGGATCTATTGAAACAACTCAATAAGCAATTAGGTTTGACTGTAGTTTTAATCACCCACGAAATGGATGCCGTTAAGAAGATCTGTAATAAGGTTGCTGTAATGGAACACGGTAAGATGATTGAAAAAGGCAATTTGCGTCAAGTCTTCTTGCATCCTAAGAAGGAATTGACTAAACGCTTTGTTGGTGGTGGCCTTGAAGCTATTCAAACTTTAGAGGCCTTGAACCTTGGCAAGCTAGAAGCAAATGAAGAGGTATATCAACTGGTTTACAGCATTGCCAATGTGACTAAGTCCATCATTATTGAACTTTACCGTCAAATTGGAGTAGAGGTTTCAATGCTTTATGGTAACGTGGAACTGTTAAATGGCGAAGCAATCGGTACTTTGGTTGTTTTGGTTAAAGGGGATGCCGATAAGCAAAAGCAAGCTAGAGAATTCTTGGAGAGGCAAAACGTTACTTTGACTAGATTGGATGAAAAGGGGAATTTAGATGATTAGTTGGTTTGAAAAAGTTTGTCCAAATGTCGTACAACTCGGCTGGGGCGGAGACGCTGGCTGGGGAACTAGTATCTTTCAAACATTATTCATGACTTTTTGGGCCACAATCTTCGGTGGCATTCTCGGAATTATTTTTGGTGTTTTGCTTGTTGTAACCAAAGAAGACGGTATTCGTCCAAACAAGTTCTGGTATAACGTTTGCGATAAGATAGTTTCAATTTTTAGAGCTATTCCATTTGTAATCTTGCTTGCCTTTGTTGCACCTGTTACGCAAAAGATTGTTGGTACTCAAATCGGGATGAAGGCAGCCTTAGTTCCATTAACTTTAGGTGTTTTCCCATTCTACGCTCGTCAGGTACAAGTTGCCCTTGAAAGTGTTGATACAGGTAAAGTAGAGGCTGCTCAAAGTTTAGGCGCAACTGTTTCAGATATCATTTTTGATGTTTACTTACGTGAATCACGTTCAGAATTAATCCGCGTTTCAACAGTAACCATCATTTCATTGATTGGTTTAACTGCAATGGCTGGTGCCATCGGTGCCGGTGGTTTAGGTAACACAGCTATTTCATATGGTTACAACCGTTTTAACAATGACGTTACCTTAGTTGCTACTGTTTTAGTAATTATTTTGATTTTTATTGTACAAATTGTTGGTGACTTCTTTGCTAAAAAGATGAACCATCAAAATAGGTAGAAATTTTTAAGATGAGATCTAGGCTATCCTAGATCTTTTTTCTTTAATTGAAAAAGAAAGCCTTTACAGGTATCATAAAAGGTGATTGAAAACTAACAAAAACCTTATGCTTATGTAAGGAGGAAAAATAATGAGCGAAGAAAACTATCGTATTGAAAGCGACACCATCGGTCCTGTAAAAATTCCTAAGGATGCTTTGTGGGGTCCACAAACAGAAAGAAGTCGCAATAACTTCCCAAGCGGTGAGTTAATGCCTTTACAAATCATCCGTGCATTTTTGCATTTGAAGAAGGCTGCTGCCGAATCAAATGTGGAAGTTGGGGATGAACCTAAGGAAAAAGGTGAAGCAATTGAAGATGCAATTGATCATCTTTTAGCACTTAATGATACAGATTTAAGAAAAGACTTCCCATTACACGTACTTCAAACTGGTTCAGGTACTCAAAGTAACATGAACGTTAACGAAGTAGTGGCTAACTTGGCCAACAAGCTTCACCCAGGTTTAGGTATTTTGCCTAACGATGATGTTAACCGTGGTCAATCATCTAATGATACTTATCCAACTACTATGAATATCGTTGCTGTTGAAGCCTTAGACAAGCTTGAACCTGCTATCAAGCATTTGATTGATGAATTAGTAGTTAAGGAAAAGAAGTACTGGAAGACTGTTAAAGTTGGTCGTACTCACTTGCAAGATGCAACTCCACTTACTTTTGGTCAAGAATTATCTGGCTACATTTCCGCATTGAAACATGATCTTTCATACATTCAAGAATTGAAGCCAACTCTTTATGAATTGGCTATCGGTGGTACTGCTGTAGGTACCGGACTTAACGCTGCACCAGGCATGACTGAAAAGATTGCTGGTAAATTATCAGAAGTATATGGTCATGAATTCAAGGTTAAAACCAACAAGTTCTGGGGCTTAGCTCACCACTCAGGTCTTGATGTTGTTCATGGCGCACTTAAGACCTTGGCTGCTGATATGTTTAAGATTGCTCAAGATGTTCGTATGCTTGCTTCAGGTCCTCGTGCCGGTTATCATGAATTAAATATTCCAGCTAATGAACCAGGTTCAAGCATTATGCCAGGTAAGGTTAACCCAACTCAGGCAGAAGCCGTAACTATGGCTGCTGCTAAGGTATTCGGTAATGATACAACAATTACTTTTGCTTCAAGCCAAGGTAACTTCGAAATGAATGTCTTTAAGACTGTAATCATTGCAGCATTTCTTGATTCATGTGACATTTTGACTGGTACAATTACTGGTTTTGCTGATAAAATGATACATGGCTTAACTGTTAACGAAGAGCGTATGGATGAATTGCTTGAAAATTCACTTATGACAGTTACCGCATTGTCACCACATATTGGTTATCATGCAGCTGCCAAAATTGCTCAAACTGCTGATAAAGAAGGCACTACCTTGAAGGAAGCTGCCTTAAAGAGTGGTAAAGTTACAGAAGAACAATATGATAAATGGATGGATTACATGAAGATGACTAATGTTGATCAATCCACTCCAGAAGAATAATAGGGGATATTATGCCAAATAATAAAGAATTAAAAAATAAATATGATGCAATAATTGTTGGTTCAGGTGGTACTGGTTTAACAGCAGCACTTCAAGCTCGTGAACTTGGTTTGAATGTTGTTATTTTGGAAAAGAACGGTAAAACTGGTGGTAACACTAGTCGTGCTTCTAGTGGTATGAACGCATCTGAATCATTGGTTCAACTTGATGAAGGAATCATTGACAACAACCGTGACTTTTACGAAGAAACTTTAAAAGGTGGCGGTTTATTAAACGACCGTGCAATGCTTAAGTACTTTGTTAACCACTCCGCTATTGCAATTAGCTGGTTAATGAAATATGGCGTTCGTTTGACTGATTTAACCATTACCGGTGGGATGAGCGTAAAGAGAGCTCACCGTCCAGGTTCAATGGAACCAGTTGGCTTTTATTTGACGTCACGTTTAACTAACCAAGTTAAAAAGGCCGGTGTAGATATCTTTACTGGTGCTAAAGTAACTAAATTGTTGCAAGACAAGAATGGCAATGTTAACGGCGTAGAAGTTGAAACTGATAAAGGCGTTAAAACAATTAAGGCTAAGGCAGTTTTGCTTGCTACTGGTGGCTTTGGCGCTTCTAAAGAAATCATCAAGAAGTATCGTCCAGATTTAGTTGACTACAAGACTACCAACCAACCAGGTGCTACTGGCGATGGGATTAAGCTTGCTAAAGAAATTGGTGCGCAATTGATGCAAATGAACTTTATTCAAGTTCACCCAACTGCAGATACTGATAACCCACACGTTTACTTAATCGGTGAAGGTTTACGTGGTGAAGGTGCTATTTTGGTTAACAAGGCCGGCAAGCGTTTTGTTAACGAATTAAACACCCGTAAAATTGTTTCAAGTGCGATTACTGGTTTAAACGAAGACGGTGCATACTTGGTCTTCGATTCAGGTGTTCGTGCTCATTTTGCAGCTGTAGAATTTTATGACCACATTGGCTTGGTTAAGGAGGGCAGCACTTTGGCTGACTTAGCTAAGGAAATTGATGTTGATCCAGAAAACTTAGCTGTCACAGTAGATGAGTGGAACAAGGCCGTTGAAAACCACAAGGATAAGGAATTTGGCAGAACTACTGGTATGGATCGTGAATTAAACCGTGGACCATACTACGCTATTCACATTCACCCAGCTATTCACTACACTATGGGCGGAATTCATATCAACACCGAAACTCAAGTATTGGATACCAACGGTAACGTAATTAAAGGTCTTTATGCAGCTGGTGAAGTTTCTGGCGGACTTCACGGCAACAACCGTATTGGTGGTAACTCAGTTGCTGAAACGGTTATCTTTGGTCGCCAAGCTGGTATTCAAATGGCTAAATACGCTAGAGAACACAAATAAATCTAACCGAAAAAGAGACAATGAGAGTTGTCTTTTTTTCAATATATTTGTTAAGAAAAGCACAATATTAACGTAATTAATTAATAAATAGTGTCTAATGTAAGCGCTTAGTGTATAATGGAATATGTAGAAAATTACGTTTATGAAAGGACTAATATAACTTATGAGTAGAAAAGTATTTCTTGTTGGTGATGGTGCTGTAGGTTCAACTTTTGCAAATGACTTATTGCAAAACGCTACTGTTGATGAATTGGCAATTTGCGATGTAGCTAAGGATCGTCCAGTTGGTGACTCAATGGACCTTGAAGATATCACTCCGTTTATGGGTCAAACCAACATCCACCCAGCTGAATATAGTGATGCTAAAGATGCTGACGTTTGTGTAATTACTGCTGGTGTTCCTAGAAAACCTGGTGAAACTAGACTTGATTTGGTTGCTAAGAACGTTAAGATTTTAAAGAGCATTGTAGAACCCGTTGTTGAATCAGGATTTAAGGGTGTATTCGTTGTTTCCGCAAACCCAGTAGATATCTTAACTACTTTAACTCAAAAGTTATCAGGCTTCCCTAAGAGCCGTGTAATTGGTACTGGTACTTCACTTGATTCAATGCGTCTTCGCGTTGAACTTGCTAAGAAGCTTAATGTTCCAGTTGCCAAGGTTAACTCAATGGTTCTTGGTGAACATGGTGATACTAGTTTTGAAAACTTTGATGAATCAACTGTTGATGGCAAGCCGCTTCGCGACTATGCAGAAATTAATGACAATGTTTTAAGTGAAATTGAAACTGACGTCCGCAAGAAGGGCGGCAAGATCATCGCTAACAAGGGTGCTACATTCTATGGTGTTGCAATGATGCTTACCCAAATCGTTAGTGCCATCTTGGACAACCGTTCAATCTGCTTGCCATTATCAGCACCAATTAACGGCGAATATGGCATTAAGCACGACTTGTACTTAGGTACTCCAACTGTTATCAACGGTGAAGGTATTGAACAAGTAATCGAAACCAAGCTTTCAGATGCTGAAAAGGCTAAGATGCTCAACTCAGCTGATAAAATGCAAGAAGTTTTATCAGGTATTGAACTTTAATTGATATAGATATATTAAGAAAAAGGCGTTCATTGAGCGCCTTTTTTTGCTTGCTAGATAATACAAAAGAAGGTATTATTATGATTAAAGAATTAATAAGAAATTAGAGACTAACGAGGTAGGATATGACAGTTATTTCTGATCAAGAGATCGCAGACTTTTCTGCCGATTTCAATACTAATAGCAAAAATCAAGTTGCTTCACGTGCTGCTCGTCGTAGCGGATTACTTGAAGCATCCTTTAACGATCGCGTTTCAGAACGTTTAAACCATGTTTTTTCAATTGAACTTGATGTAGGTGGCGTAACTGACCAAAAGCATTCTGGTCGTTGCTGGGAATTTGCCACATTGAATGTTTTGCGTCATTACTTTGGCAAGCAAAACAAAGTAAAAGATTTCACTTTCTCACAAGCTTATAACTTTTTCTGGGATAAGATTGAACGTGCAAATGCCTTTTATAATGCAATGATCCGTTTGGCTGATAAGCCACTTAACGACCGCGAAGTGCAATCATGGTTAGCTTTTGCTGGTGAAGACGGCGGCCTTTGGAGCATGGCCATCAACCTAGTTAAAAAATATGGTGTTGTACCTTCATACGCAATGCCTGAAAGTTTTAACTCCAACAATACTACTGGTTTGATCGATTCTTTAGCACGTAAGGAAAGAAAAGATGCTATTGCTTTACGTAAATTAGTGAGTGAAGGCAGTTCACAAGATGAACTTGAAAAGGCTAAGAAGCACTTTTTGAATGAAGTTTACCGCATGGTATCTGTTGCCTTAGGCGAACCACCAAAGAAGTTTGACTTGGAATACCGCGATGACGACAAGAAATATCACTTGGAAAGAGACTTAACTCCACGTGAATTCGTACAAAAGTATTTCAAGGATTTTAAGTTTGATGATTATGTAGTTTTATCAAACTGTCCTAACCACGAATTTAACAAGCTTTACCATATGCCACTTTATGACAATGTTGATGGCGGTGATCAAATTAAGTTTTTGAATGTGCCAATTGAATATTTGGCTCAAGCTGCTGTAGCACAACTTAAGTCTGGGGATGCCGTAATCTTTGGTAACGACGTTTTGAAGCAAATGGAAAGAAAGACTGGTTATCTTGATACCGAACTTTACCAAACCGATAAATTATTTGGTGTTGATACCAAGATGAGCAAGGCTGATCGTTTAGCGACTGGCGAAGGTTTTGCTACTCACGATATGACCTTAGTCGGCGTTGATGAAGATCACGGCCACATTCGCAAGTGGAAGGTTGAAAACTCTTGGGGCGATAAATATGGTCACAAGGGCTTCTACGAAATGAGCCAACCATGGTTTGAAGATTATGTTTACGATGTCGTAGTTAGAAAAGAATTTTTGACTGATGAACAAGTTAAATTGGCAGAAGGTCCAGCAATCGACCTAAAGCCATGGGACAACATTGGTTAATAGCTCAAAGCCTAGTTTTTACTAGGCTTTTTTCTTTTGCCTATAAAAATAACAAGTTATTTATGAACTAATTTCACAAGTTAATATATTTTTATAAAATACTAAAAAATCGATATTTATTTAAAGATGCTTAAATTTCGAATAAAAAGTATATAATACTATGTGAAAACATTCATTTTTAAAATTTAGTTTATTAAAGCTAAGCAGGGGAAGAAAAAATGAAATATCTAGAAAGAGTAAACTACAAAGGCTTTATTTGGCCTTTAGTAATGGGGATTGTGTTGTGGCTGATCACTCCGTGCGGCCTAGTGGATTAACTCCTCAAGCATGGGAAATGTTTGCTATTTTCGTAGCGACTATTGTGGGATGTATAACAAAGCCGCTCCCAATTGGTGGTACCACGCTTTTAGGGATGGTTGTAACTGTCTTGGTAGGAATTGCTCCAGTTAAAGACGGGGTTAACTCAAAAGGTGTTGTTGTTCAAACTGGTATTTTGAGTTCATTCGGTAACTCAGCTGCCCGGTTAATTGCGATGGCCTTTATCATGGCTCACGGTATTAGCAAGACTGGTTTAGGTAACCGTGTCGCATACCTCAAGATTAAACGTTTTTGTAAAAAATCAATTGGTATCGGTTATGCGATTACTGGTTTGGAATTGATTATGGGTGCTTTGATTCCATCAAATAGTGCTCGTACTGGTGTGTTACTTGGCCAGTAGTTGAATCAATTTCTAATGCTTTTGGCATTCACTGGCGCAATCAACGCATCAACCACGCACTATGCTAACGGTCCAGCTTCTATTTTGGCTACGACGGGCTATGTCAAACAAAATGAATGGTGGAAGATGAACTTTGTTTTAGGTATCATCTACATCTTGATCTTTGGTATTGTTGGTACTTTTTGGATGAAAGTTATTGGCGTCTGTTAAAAGTAAAGTCAATCTGGGAGAACCAGGGTGCCTTTTTGTGTAATAGAAAGTAAGGAAAAATGGAATTTAAAACAAATGATAATGTAACTTTACATTACAGTGATACTGGTGAAAAAGATAAGCCAGTTTTGCTCGGAATCCCAGGAATCGGTGGTTCTAGTCAGATGTGGCGCGATTTAATTAACTTATTTAAGAAGGATTATCGCTTCATTATGCTGGATCCAAGAAACCAAGGAAAATCTGAACGTACTTATCGCGGACAACGCATTAGTCGTCATGCCGCAGATCTAGAAGAATTACTAGTTAAACTAGACTTGCATGATGTTGTTGCAATTGGCAACTCCATGGGTGCCGCCAACATCTGGGCTTATTTATCCATCTATGGCAAGGGTAGACTCAAGGCAATGGTTGACTTGGATCAATCACCAAAGATGATCGCCGACAAGAATTGGAAGTATGGTTTTAAAGATCTAAATTGGGATAACTATCCTGAAATGTTAAAGCTAGATTTTGGCAAGGCTTTTTATCACCATATTGATGACGAAATGTTTGAAGCAGCTAAGAAGGAATATCAAGAATTTCCTTATGATCCGGAAGAAAACTATAAATGCTTAGTTGAACATGCTGAGCAAGATTGGCGCGACGTGGTCATGGATATGCCTGTGCCACTTCTTGTAATTGCTGGGGCTAAATCGCCATATTTCAATCCTGATTTCATTAAGGCGGTTAAATTCTTAAATGATCAGGTAGAAACTGCTCTAATTCCTGAATGTGGTCACTTACCACAGGCAGAACAACCTGAAAAAACACATGAGATCATCGCTGATTTTTTGAAAAAATTAAAAATTTAGTGATTAAATTAAAATAATTAAAATTTGGGAGTACACTGAATTTGTGAAAATAATTACTTGTTATTAATGCTTAGTAAGGTGGCATGTTTATGGACAAAGTCGTTGATTTATTTTTAAACGACTCCTCGACTAGAAAAAAGTGGGAACTGGTAGTGTTAGTGGCAATGTTTTGAAGTATATCGGTGTTAAAAACGATAATGCTTGAACAAGGTAGTCACCAATTTGATGAATTACCTAACCCAAGAAAAGACTTTCCATTCCTTTATTTTTACGAAAGCAAAGTATGCGGCAAGCTTTGAACACTTGCACTTCAATCTCTTGGCGAAAACTGACGAGGCAGCCTTTCTTGAAAATGGTACGCCTGATATCCAAGACTACTTGCATGACTTGCCCAAGATTGACGATCAAGCTAATAAGAAGATAGCTGCGATTGTGATGAATGCTAATCCGTTCACGCTAGGTCATAAACATTGACTTCCGGTACAATAACATTTCATGGCCTAACAGATACTAAAGAATCTCCATTGATTATTATTAATGTTGGAAAAAATGAAAATCTGACTTCATTATCGTCTGCTGCCAATATGGATTTATATTATGGTAATGAAAAAATCGATTCATAAGAATATCATAAATATTCCAATCGTATTTTATGGAATTTTGGTAGCAATTTACAAGAATTGAAAATTGCTAATGGTCATTTCATGGGAAGTATTTTAGCTCCAAATGCTGTATTTGATACTGGATTTAATGTAGATGGTAACATAGTAGCTAAAGAAGTTACTATTGGTAGTGAAAATCACCGTTGGGATTGGATGATGCCAGCTTATCCAGTTGTTCCTAATCCCCAACCAGAACCTGAACCAGAGCTCCAACCTAAACCAACACCAAATTCTGATCCTGAACAACCTAACTTCTTCCCACCAGCTCTAAAGATTCAGACGAGCCGGAAACACCTCAATTTGGTGAACCCCAAGTCAAAACTCATTTACCTGATGCAGGTACAGTTAGCCAAGCTCCAGCGACCAACAATAATGAGGAAGTATTCTTTCAACCTCAAGCAAAACGCCATTTTGGCAAAGCAGTACTGACCGATAAAAAGACAAAAACAGTTAAAAAAGCCAAGACTGCTACAACCGCAGTTAAGGTGGATAAACCAGTTATCAAACATATCTCAGTAAAAAAGGTAGTCACTCCTCAAGTTAAAAAAGTAAATAAAAAGGTGGCAACTACACTTCCACAAACTGGACAAAAGCAAAATCATGTTACTTTACTTGGTTTGGTCTTAGGCGCTGTATCAATAATGATCGGCTTCTTCGATCAAGCCAAGAAAGAATAAATTAATCCTTAATAAACTTATGTCCCAAAAAGTCCGAGCAATCGGGCTTTTTCTTTTACAAACAAAAAAGTCCACGTTTCCGTGGACTATATTTGCGTATACAATATTCATTCCTTGCGTATTTTTATTATTGCATATTTGGAATTAGATTTCACTTATTTTGTCTTGAAAACAATTTTTTGTTAAAGTAAGAAAATAAGTATTTTTGAGGGGGAAAAGTAGATGGAGAGTTGGCTATTTTTAGCCTTAATTTTAGTAGTAGCATTAGTTGGAAAAAATATGTCATTGATTATTGCGACAGGGGTTGTGATGCTATTCAAATTACTACCTTTTACCAGTAAATGGCTGCCAACAATTCAAGCAAAAGGAATCAACTGGGGCGTGACTGTCATCTCAGTCGCAATCTTAATCCCTATTGCTACCGGACAGATTGGTTTTAAAGACCTAATCAAAACTTTTAAAACACCAGCAGGATGGATCGCAGTTTTAGCAGGTATCTTAGTCGCTATTTTATCTAGATATGGCGTTGACCAATTAGCCGCCGTACCACAAGTGACCGTTGCCTTAGTGCTCGGTACGATCATCGGTGTGGTGGTCTTCAAAGGCGTGGCAGCTGGCCCCGTAATTGCCAGCGGTATGACATATCTAGTGATCACCTTATTTAATCTGCACTTTTAGATGTATAATTAGAAAAAAGAAGGTGGACTAAATGACAATAATTGTTCACGAAAATATAGGTAAAGAACTAGACGATTATCTAGAACGACGTTTGCGCAATTATGAAGTAATTACACCGCCAATACCTAAAAAGCCAGAGATCGTTACCTTAGAAGACGACGATAAAAAGAAGAAACATCATAAAAAGGATCGCTAAATTGATAGCGATCCTTTTTAATTATACAAATGGATTATAGAAGCGGCCGTGATCAAGTTGCCAAAGAAGTACGACAAGTAAAACTAGTACAACGGCTAATCCCATTACCCAAAAATCATCTTTTTTAAATGATTCTGCAACATACCAAGTACGCTTTTTCTTGGAACCAAATCGTCTGAGTTGCATTGCCGTACTGATTGTATCGATTCGATCCAAACTAGTGAAGATTAGTGGCATGACAATGTTTAATGTGCCCTTGATTCGTTTAGATAATTTAGCTTTCTTAGATAGTTCAACACCACGTGCCTGTTGTGCGGCCGAGATGGACCAATAAGAATTTTGAATATCAGGGATGTAGCGCAATGCCAATGCTACGGCATAAGAAATCTTATAGCTGATACCGATGCGATTTAAACTTGCCGCAAATTGACTTGGATTCGTTGTGAGCAAGAAAAGCAGCACGACTGGAATTGAGCAGACGTATTTCAAGAATAAATTAAATAGGTAGAAAACTTCTTGAATGGTCAATGTAAAGTAACCAGCATGAATCAAGATACTCTTTGAATGATAGATATTTTCACCATAAGTTGGTTGGAAAAGGTAAACAAAGAGCAAATTCAAAATCATGAAAGCAACGATAAATTTAACGATAAAAGAAATTTGGCGCCATTTGATGTTTGCTTCCTTAAAAAGATAGATCGAGAGAATACCAATCGCAACTAGAAAACGGGTATCGTAAGTAATCATACAAGCTGCCGAAACTAGCAACATGAAAACTAACTTGGTCGTGGCATTTAGCTGATAGATAAAACCACTCCCTGGTTGATAGCCTAGTATTTGACTTTCATCATGCATATTACTTGTTCCTTTCTGAATTGATGTATGAGCGAACGAATGCGTCAGGATCCCTTAACTGATATTTTTTAGCTAAATCATATAAGCTGGTTCGCTTTAAAGCTGCCTTTCTGATTAAGCTCTTTTCAGTTAAAAGCTTGATTGGCAGAGTATCTGCAATTAATTCACCATCCGCAAAAGCAAGTGAGCGATTGGTGTATTCCATCATGAGGTACATGTCGTGAGTGATAATCATGATCGTTTTGCCTTGCTCATTAAGTTGATTTAAGAAGCTCATGATCTCAGTGTAAGTCTTCCAATCTTGTCCTGCAGTTGGTTCATCCAAGATAAGCAGATCAGGTTCAAGCACCAGAATTGCAGCAATTGTCACACGCTTTTTTTGACCGAAACTTAAAGCAGAAATAGGCCAGTTACGGTAAGGGTAGAGGCCACAAATCTTTAGCGCATGATAGACTTTTTCTTTGATTGCTTCCTTATTATAGTTGCGCAAACGTAAACCCAATGCGACTTCGTCAAAGATCATCTTTTGGGAGATCATTTGATTAGGATCTTGCATGACGTAGCCAATTTTTTCTGAACGTTCTTTGATTGAGAGTGAGGCTAAGTCATCACCGTTAAAAAGAACGCGTCCTTCGTTTGAGATGAAGCCACAGATAATACGGCAAAGGGTAGTTTTACCAGCACCATTTTGACCAACGATTGAAACAAAGTCGCCTTTGTTGATGGTAGCTGTGACATCGTGCAATGGATTAACCTGCAATTTGTTGTAGCGGTGACCAACGCCTTTTAATTCAAGCAAAGGAGTAGTCTCTTCTTTTTCACCTTCCAGTATGCTGTGATTAACCCAGTCTTGCAATTGATGACCGATTTCGGGTTCATCGGGCAAAGCTACAACGGAAGTTAAGTCAGGGATGTTGGCAATATCAATATTGGCTTTTTCCAACGCCTTTAAATAAAGCGGACTTCTAACGCCAATGTCTTCTAATCTGTTTTCGTGTAAAAGATCATTCGGCTTTTTATCAGCAACGATTTCACCATCATTAATTAAAATAATACGATCAAGTGATTGACGCATCACTTCTTCAACGCGGTGTTCGATGATGATTACCGTGGCATTTAATTCCTTTTGAATTTGATCAATTAAGGCCATTGTTTTAACGCCAGAAGCAGGATCCAGGTTGGCTAATGGCTCATCAAAAAGCAGAATAGGTGATTCATCAATTAAGACACCTGCTAAAGCCACAATTTGTTTTTGCCCGCCTGATAAATTCTGGGGTGATTGTTTTAATAAGTGCGAAATATTAAGCTCATCAGCCCAGCGATGTACCGTTTGACGAATCTTGTTTTGCGGCTTGCAGTCATTTTCCAAAGCAAAAGCAATGTCCTCCCCAACGGTTAATCCAATAAACTGACTGTCAGTATCTTGCAAAATAGTTGAAGTAGTAAAAGATAAATCGAATAAATTAGTATTCTGGATATTTTTACCGTCAACCAGGCATTCACCTTCGATATCACCTGTATCGATATTAGGAATCAAGCCGTTAAGACAGCGACCAATCGTTGATTTACCACTACCTGATGGTCCGGCAATGAGAATCTTTTCGCCTTTATTAATATCTAAGTTAATATTTTTCAGCGTTGGAAATGCCTGACTATCATATTTAAATGTAAAATTCTTGAATGAGATAATTGGTTGGGTCATAAAACGCCTTTCTAATCTTCTTTGCGCAAACTGCCTTTTTTGATTTTGGTTCCCGCGTATGCTTTAAGTAGCAGTGTACCCACAATCATGATAGTAATTCCGTTAGAGATCGTTGCGCTGATGCCCTGCACGAATACCTTATTGGCAGGTTCACTGTAAATCAGAATATCGCCGACTGGTGCAACAGCAATCCAGGCGATAGCGTTAGCCAGAATTTGCACGATATTAAAGAAAATAATTTGTTTAAAACCAAAAATGCCGTTTTTAAGATCCAATGGTTTTCTGGAAAGCCCAATTATCAAACCGAAGATTCCTGTGGCTAGAACCCAGCTCCACCAAGTTTGTCCATACATAATAAAGTCAGATAAAGCATGACCAATAAAACCTACTGCAAAGCCAACTTTAGCGCCATAGATTGCCGCAAGTAGGGCAAGAAAAGGGAAGACGAGCTCAATATTGGTGTTAGGAATAGGCGTAGGAATTGAAGTAAAACGGGCTAAAATGACATAGATAGCCGAACCAATTCCGATCGCTACAACGTTTTTAACTGATAAGCCTCTAGTTTTCATAAATTTCTCCAAAAAATTAGTATAGTTAAAAGGTATAATTAGAAAGCGGTTACTGTCAAGGCGGGATGCTTTTTCAGATTATTCACATAAAAGTTATTTAATTTGAATATTTTAGAATAATTTATAATAAAATAAGTTACACTTTTCACATTATGTTAAAACAGAACTATATGAATGAAAAAGGGTTAGAAGAATGTTCGCAACAGTGTTTTATTGGTGTGTTGTAGTTGCAGCATGTGCTTGGTCATTAGCAAAGCATGAGAACGGCAACTTATGGATCTTTGCCATTATCAATGCTTTAGGCTTAATTGCATTGGAAATTTTATACTGGATTTATAGTTCACAAGACAACCAATGGTACTGGTTTGCTTCGAAGCAACTCGATATCGCTGGCTTAGTTTATGTATTTTACTTCTACATTGTTTTGGTTGTCTTCCAAGCTATTGCAGGAATTACTAAAAAGACGAAAAAAGCTTAATTGGTTTGGTTAGAAGTAGTCTGGTTCGTTGAATCAGGCTACTTATTTTTGAAAAAAAGAGAATGTCACTAAAAAAGCATTTTAAATTTGTTGATATCAAAACATCCA
>ENA-OPWW01000103-OPWW01000103.1-human-gut-metagenome-genome-assembly--contig:-NODE-103-length-54947-cov-4.322634_pt1 | contig 54947 bp, 33 predicted proteins | sample MGYA00241513_ERZ502018 | MGnify/ENA primary metagenome ERZ502018 (study PRJEB25962, sample SAMEA2042987) | human gut metagenome | biome: human gut; feature: human-associated habitat; material: faeces...
TTCACGGTGTGGGGTCTTCAGTTGTTAATGCGCTATCTAGCTGGCTTGAGGTAGAAATTACCCGTGATGGTAGTGTTTATCGTCAACGTTTTGAAAATGGAGGTCACCCTGTAACAGGGCTTGAAAAGATTGGTAAAGCGCCTAAGTCTAAGACAGGTACAAAAGTTACCTTCATGCCTGATGCAAGCATCTTTTCAACGACTGACTTTAAATTTAACACCATCTCAGAGCGTCTCAAAGAATCAGCCTTTCTTCTTAAGAATGTCACTATGACATTGACAGACTTGCGTGGCGAAGAAGAAGTTCGTGAAGAATTCCATTATGAAAATGGAGTTCAAGACTTTGTGTCATACCTGAATGAGGACAAGGAAACGCTGACACCAGTTATCTATATTGATGGAGATCAGCAAGAATTTCACTTGGAGTTAGCCCTTCAGTATAATGACGGTTACTCTGACAATATCCTTTCCTTTGTCAATAATGTCCGTACTAAGGACGGAGGAACTCACGAAACGGGCTTCAAGTCTGCCATTACCAAGGCTCTTAACGATTATGCACGTAAAACAGGTCTTCTCAAAGAAAAAGATAAGAACCTTGAAGGGTCAGATTACCGTGAGGGCTTATCAGCAGTTATCTCGCTTTTGGTTCCTGAAGAACACCTTCAGTTTGAAGGACAAACCAAGGACAAACTTGGATCTCCTTTAGCTCGTCCGATTGTTGATAGTATTGTTTCAGAGCATCTGACTTACTTCCTTATGGAAAATGGGGACTTAGCTTCTAACTTGGTGCGTAAGGCTATCAAGGCTCGTGATGCCCGTGAAGCTGCCCGAAAAGCGCGTGATGCTAGTCGAAATGGCAAGAAAAATAAAAAAGACAAGGGGCTCTTGTCAGGAAAATTAACTCCGGCCCAGTCTAAAAATGCTAAGAAAAATGAGCTTTATCTGGTCGAAGGGGATTCTGCCGGTGGATCAGCCAAACAGGGTCGTGATCGTAAATTCCAGGCCATTCTGCCTCTTCGGGGGAAGGTCCTAAACACTGAGAAGGCCAAAATGGCTGACATTCTCAAAAATGAAGAAATCAATACCATGATTTACACTATTGGTGCAGGTGTTGGAGCTGATTTTAACCTTGACGATATCAACTACGACAAGATTATCATCATGACCGATGCCGATACCGATGGGGCTCACATCCAGACCCTCTTGCTCACTTTCTTCTATCGTTATATGCGTCCACTGGTTGAAGCAGGACACGTTTATATCGCTTTGCCTCCTCTTTACAAGATGTCTAAAGGGAAAGGAAAGAAGGAAGTTGTCGAATACGCTTGGACAGATGGGGAACTTGAGGAACTTCGTCAAAAATTTGGTCGTGGAGCTATTCTCCAACGTTACAAGGGGCTTGGTGAGATGAATGCTGACCAGCTTTGGGAAACAACCATGGATCCAGAGACAAGAACCCTTATCCGAGTGACGATTGACGATCTAGCGCGTGCCGAACGTCGTGTCTCAGTCCTTATGGGAGATAAGGCAGCACCACGCCGTCAATGGATTGAAGATAACGTTAAATTTACGCTTGAGGAGCAGACGGTGTTTTAATGGTTTAGTAAGATTAAGAGTGATAGCCGTAAATGAGGAGAAATTTATGCTTGAATTTTTTAGGAATATTGACTATAGCACAAAAGGTGAAGTGTTATCGGGATTTACTGATGAGGTAGTAAAAAATATTCTTATTGATTACTATCAAAACAATTTAAAACTTAATGAAATTATTAAAAAATATTCTATTCATACTATAGCATCTAATTTAAGAAAAGAATTTCCAAAAGTTTCTACATCGTTTATTTGTGAAATATGTGATGAAGAAAAATACATCCAACTACCGACAAAAACGGATTATAACAAGCTAGTTAATAATGACCAGTTAGATAACTATTTCGTTCAAGACAATAGATGCTTCAGTTGTGGGCATAAAAATAATGATGATGACTGCTCTTGTGATTATTGTTCAAAAGAAAAGCGTCAAAAAATACTGGACACTTATTTTCTTGAAGAAATTCGATATATATCCGGGTTTGGGCTACGAGAGCAGCTATATTTATCAACTATTTTACAGGGATTTAATATTAGTGAAGATGAATTTGATATTCCTTCTTTCTCGGAAATTAAAAATCAAAAATTACCACAAATGTTTTTTGATGGTAATTATCCCATTGATGAAATATACTTTCTGAAAGAAAAGAATATTTTAGAAATATCGCCAAGAAGCTCTATAACTGCATTCTGTAGTAATAAAGAAATTAAACAAGACCCCAAATTTGCAAATGAAAATTTCCAAATGTGTTTTATAAGACAAGAGTACGTTTCTCTTTTCAAAATTTAAAAAATGTTTATTCAGAGAAAGATGAACACTGGTTTTCAAGTTTTTAACAAATCTTAAATTTACTGAGACTGAAATAAATCAACTGTGGTTAGAGTTGGCTGAAAAAGAATTGTTTAAACTATTTGACTATCAATTTAGGGAGGAATTTCATTTTGAATATTCTTTAGGGTATAGCGAGAAAGATGAAAATAAGGCTAAGCAACTTATAAAAACAGAAATTAAAAATCTTTTATTTAAATATTCGCCGTCAAAAGTCTACTGTATATTATATCAGGGAGTAAAAAAAGCTGTAACACATAAACAGAAGTATGGTATGACACATTACAGAGACAACCAAGTTCAATTTGTTATTTCTTATGGGATTAAATCATGGCTAAAATATAATGAGGAGCGTATTAGTGATAATGATTATCCTTGGACTTTGGAGATGTCGTTAGTTTCTACTCTATTTTTTAAAAATATTTTACAGAATGATGAGTGGTTTTATAACTTAATCCCTATTGATAAAGTTGAAATTATTGAGCAAGATTTCGTGGAATATTTCCGTGGTCTATCACAAGAAAAACAACTTTCATTATTAGAAAAACTATCATCAATTAGCGAGTATTCTTTACTTAGGGAAGAAACTGACTAACAAATATCCTTGCGTACCTCACTTCCCCCAAAATATCTTCCTAAAAAATTGACTGGCAGAAAAAAAGTCAGTTTGCCTGTCTCATGGGAGAGACTGGCACAAAAATATTCAAAAAGAGAAATGAAAAAAGTATATGAAGTAAAAAGTTTGTCCCTGAGTGACTTAGACAATCAGGAGTTTATCGGCTTGGTAGGTCTGCACCATTCGGATTTACGGATTTTTGCTGGAAAAGAAGCTGTAGAAATCGGCTGTCGTTTGCGAAAAGAGTTTTGGAATGCGACGGAGGCTGCCCAAGCCTGTCTAGACTTCGCTTTCCAGCAAGCTGGCTTGTCAGAAGTTTACTCTTTTACATCCTTGCACAATCTCCCTTCGCAAAAAGTCATGCAAAAGCTAGGTATGGAATTTGTCAAAGAATTTGATAATGAAAAAGTTCCAGCAGTCAGTCCGCTTTATAGACATATCCTTTACAGAATCAAGAGTTTTCACTAAAAAGGCAGGTATTCCCATGAGAACTGAAACCGAGATGTTTGATGTGATTTTGCAAACCGCAAAAGTGCTACAGGTTGACGCTGTCGCCATGTCTGGTTCACGGACTGACACAAAAGCCTCAAAAGATGAATTTCAAGATTACGACGTAGTCTATGTCGTAGATGATATAGATAATCTAACGAGTGACCTTTCTTGGTTGGACCAGTTTAGCACACGTAACATTGAGCAACATAATGTTCTAGGCAACCGTCGACTTTATCTGATGCTCTTTGAAGATGGCAATCGGATAGATTTGACCCTTTGCCCAAAGGAGCACATCAAAGAGTGGGTGGATAGCGAAGCGGATTATACAGTTTTGAAAGATGAGAAAGGCTTGTTTGAGTCCTATACTACAAGTCCTCAACGTTACTGGACAAGTCCAGCTGGTCAGACAGATTTTGAAAAAGCCTGCAATGAATTTTGGTGGGTTTCTGCCTATGTGGTTAAAGGGATTTGTCGGAATCAGCTCATCTATGCGACCGACCATCTCTACGGTATTTGTCAACAAGAAGTCCTGAAGATCTTGGCTTGGCGGGTCGCAAGGGATAGGGGAAAGGGCGATATTGGCAAGAACTACAAGTATCTTTTCCAGTATTTACCTACAGAGAAAGAGAAGGAATTCTCAAATCTGCTTGATTTTTCAAGTGTAGAAAAACTTACTCAGTCATTGTTTGCTACGATGCAATTTTTCCACCAAGAGGCTCAATATCTTGCTCAAAAAACGGGATTTGACTACGATAAAGAAGTGGCTGAGAAGATGATTGAGTATGCTGAGGAGAGACTCGAAACAAATGAAACCATTACAAAATAATAAGATAACAAAATTTTTACTGATTAGTTTTCTCATTTCTTGGGGATTTGGTTGGGGATTACTTGCTTTCCTGACGCAAATGGGCCTCTTAAGTCTAACAAGTCCTCTGGGAGTCTTTCTCCATCTGCTAGGAGGTTTCGGTCCAACCATTGCAGCCATTTCTTGTTTGCCTCAAAAATCAATTAAAAGCATAGTTTCTTTTATCTTAGGGGACTCAAAGAAATATATTTTCTTATTTCTTTTGCTAATTTTCGTGCAGGCGGGTGTTATTGCTTTCTCGTCTAAGGAGATTAATCCAGCTTTTCCACTAGGAAATTTATTTGTTATTTTTTGAGTGCAGTCTGTGTTTATGGTGGAGAAGAAGATTTGGGATGGCGAGGCCCCTTGCAACCAACTTTGGAAACTAGATTCTCCTTTTGGATTTCCAGTTTGATAACAGATTATATTTGGGCAGTATGGCATGTACCTTTATGGTTTGTGATTGGAAGTTCCCAAAGTAGGATGCCTTTTATATTATTCAGTCTATTTGCAATTTATCTCAGTATTCTCCTAGCTGCTGTTTTCAAAAAAACTAACTCGGTCCTCTTTTGCACCATTTTTCACGGTCTAATTAATACCTTGCTTAGCTTATTTGTTATTAAAATTAATCTTTTATTCATTCTAGGATTAGTAGGATTACTCTTCTTTTCTCACTACCTACAAAGAAACAGTTAAATTTATAAAATATAGATTTACTTTGCAACAAAACAATAAAAAGAGAATTATTATGTCTAACATTCAAAACATGTCCCTTGAGGACATCATGGGAGAGCGTTTTGGACGCTACTCCAAATATATCATTCAGGAGCGTGCGCTTCCTGACATTCGTGACGGTCTGAAACCCGTTCAACGTCGTATACTTTATTCCATGAATAAGGATGGCAATACCTATGACAAGGGCTATCGTAAATCTGCCAAGTCTGTTGGTAACATCATGGGGAATTTCCACCCACATGGTGATAGTTCTATTTATGATGCCATGGTACGTATGTCCCAGGACTGGAAGAATCGTGAAATCCTAGTTGAGATGCACGGTAACAACGGTTCTATGGACGGTGATCCACCAGCGGCCATGCGTTATACAGAGGCACGCTTGTCAGAGATTGCTGGCTACCTTCTTCAAGATATTGATAAAAACACCGTTCCTTGGGCTTGGAACTTTGATGATACAGAGAAGGAACCAACCGTTTTACCTGCAGCCTTTCCAAACCTCTTGGTTAATGGGGCTACAGGGATTTCTGCTGGTTATGCTACAGATATTCCACCGCATAATCTGTCAGAAGTCATTGATGCCGTTGTCTATATGATTGACCATCCATCTGCTAAACTGGATAAATTGATGGAATTCTTGCCTGGCCCTGATTTCCCAACAGGGGCTATCATTCAGGGTAAAGATGAGATTCGCAAGGCTTACGAAACTGGTAAGGGCCGCGTCGTTGTGCGCTCACGTACTGAAATTGAACAACTCAAAGGTGGCAAGGAACAAATCATCGTTACTGAAATTCCTTACGATGTCAATAAGGCAGTTCTTGTTAAAAAAATCGATGATGTTCGAGTCAATAACAAGGTTCCAGGTATTGCAGAAGTTCGTGATGAGTCTGACCGTACAGGGTTACGTATTGCTATTGAACTTAAGAAGGATGCTGACAGCCAAACTATTCTTAACTACCTTTTGAAATATACGGATCTTCAGGTCAACTACAATTTCAACATGGTGGCTATTGATAATTTCACCCCACGTCAAGTAGGCTTGCAAAAGATTTTATCTAGCTACATTGCCCACCGTCGTGATATTATCGTTGCCCGTTCAAAATTTGACAAGGAAAAAGCTGAAAAACGTCTTCATATTGTCGAAGGATTGATCCGAGTTATCTCTATTTTGGATGAGGTTATCGCTCTTATCCGAGCTTCTGAGAATAAGGCTGATGCTAAGGAAAATCTTAAGGTCAGCTATGATTTTTCAGAAGAACAAGCAGAAGCTATCGTGACCTTGCAACTTTATCGTTTGACCAATACAGATATTGTCACTCTCCAAAATGAGGAAGCCGATTTACGCGAACAAATCGCGACCTTGGCTGCTATCATTGGTGATGAGCGTACCATGTTTAATGTCATGAAACGTGAACTCCGTGACATTAAGAAGAAATTTGGTAATGACCGTCGTTCAGAGTTGCAAGCAGAAACCAAGACCATTGAAATTGATACTGCAAGTTTGATTGTTGAAGAAGAAACCTATGTCAGCATCACTCGTGGTGGCTATGTCAAACGTACTAGCCCACGTTCTTTCAATGCTTCAACGATTGACGAAGTCGGAAAACGTGATGATGATGATTTGATTTTGGTCCAGCAAGCTAAGACGACACAACACCTCTTGATTTTCACTAATCAGGCCAATGTGATTTATCGTCCAATCCATGAGTTACCAGACATTCGTTGGAAGGATTTGGGAGAGCATTTATCACAAACTATCACCAATTTATCTAAGGATGAAGAAGTGCTTTACGCAGAAATCCTGGATGATTTTGAAACGGGTACTTACCTAGCCGCTACCAAGCTGGGTCAGATTAAACGTTTCGAACGCAAGGAATTTACGCCATGGCGTACCTACAAGTCTAAGTCGGTTAAATACGCTAAACTCAAGGATGATAGTGATTTTATTGTTACGGTTACGCCAATTCAATTGGATGATATCATGATTATCACTCAAAAGGGTTATGCCCTTCGCTTTAACGCGGACGAAGTGCCAGTAGTTGGTGCCAAGGCAGCAGGTGTTAAGGCAATCAATCTTAAGGATGATGATACCGTTCAGGCTGTTTTTGTAGCAAATACTCAAAGTTTCTACCTTCTGACACAAAGGGCTAGTCTCAAACGTGTGGCTACAGCCGATATTCCGCAGGCTAAGCGAGCTGGTCGAGGTCTCCAAGTTCTTCGTGAGCTTAAGACTAAACCACATCGTGTCTTTACTGCGGGTCCAGTCTTTACGGAGAATGCTGGTGGCGAAATAGATCTTCTAGCAACACCAGTGGAAGAGACTCCTCAGACCTTGCTTGTAACAGCAACAACAGGCGAAACGGCAGAGGTTGACTTGTCCCTTCTAAATCTTTCAGACCGTACTAGCAACGGTAGTTTCATTGAAGGATTAGCAGACAAAGAAGTCTTTTCTGCCAAGATTATTGAAAGATAAAGATAAGAAAGCTTTGTTCTCTTATTAGAGGGCAGAGTTTTTTTCTTTGATGGGCAAAATAAGTGTTTTAAAAAGAATTGTCAGAATTTTGCAACATAACCTTGAAATTTTCAATGAAAAGGACTATACTAGAAAGCACATAGTAACAGAAAAGAGGATATACACATGACAGTTGATTTAGACTGGGAAAATCTAGGATTTAATTACAGTAAACTTCCATTCCGTTATATCTCATATTACAAAGACGGTAAATGGGATGAGGGGCAATTGACTGAGGATGCGACTTTGCATATTTCAGAAGCATCTCCAGCCCTTCACTATGGTCAAGAAGCTTTTGAAGGACTCAAGGCTTACCGTACTAAAGATGGCTCTATTCAATTGTTCCGTCCAGATGAAAATGCTAAACGTTTGCAACGTACTGCGGATCGTCTTTTGATGCCACAAGTTCCTGTTGACAAATTTGTAGATGCATGTAAACAAGTTGTACGTGCAAATGAAGAATATGTTCCACCATATGGTACAGGTGCAACACTTTATCTCCGTCCACTTTTGATTGGGGTTGGTGATATCATTGGTGTGCATCCAGCAGATGAGTATATCTTTACCATTTTTGCTATGCCAGTAGGTAACTACTTCAAAGGTGGTTTGGCTCCAACAAACTTCCTTATCCAAGATGATTATGACCGTGCTGCTCCACATGGTACAGGTGCTGCTAAGGTGGGTGGTAACTACGCAGCAAGTATGTTGCCAGGTAAGATTGCACATGATAGTAATTTCTCTGATGTGATCTACCTTGATCCAGCAACTCACACTAAGATTGAAGAAGTGGGTTCTGCAAACTTCTTTGGTATCACAGCCGATAACGAATTCATCACACCACTCAGCCCATCTATCTTGCCATCTATCACTAAGTTCTCATTGCTTTACTTGGCTGAAAATCGCTTTGGCATGAAAGCTATCCAAGGTGATGTTAAGATTTCTGAATTGGATAAATTTGTTGAAGCAGGTGCCTGCGGTACAGCTGCCGTTATCAGCCCCATCGAACGTATTGACGACGTAGAGAACGGCAAGTCATACGTTATTTCCAAGGATGGAAAACCGGGACCGGTATGTACGAAGCTCTACAACAAGCTGCGTGCCATCCAGTATGGTGACGAGCCAGATACTCACGGGTGGGTGACGATTGTTGAATAATACGGTGATGGTAATATCTATCGTATAAGACTTGCCGGGACTTTGTTTTTTATACTTTTAGGCACGGATTGCGCGGAAAGCACGGATAGATTGAAGAGAGACCGTGAAAATCCGTGTAATCCGTGCCTAAAATAATATGTTTTATGTTTCAATGCTTCTTAAATGGGAAAGAACAAGTTAGAGAAGTTTGCCGATATGGCGAGTTATCCGCATGTTTTCGAGTATCCGTATTCCGCGGTGGATAATGTGCCGTTTGACATGAAAGGGAACTGGCACGGGCGGTTTTTCAAGAACGACCATCCCATTGTCCTGGAACTGGGCTGTGGTAGGGGAGAATATACTGTCGGATTGGGACGCATGTTTCCCGAAAAGAACTTCATCGGAGTGGATATAAAGGGTGCCCGCATGTGGACGGGAGCCACCGAGTCGCTGGAGTCGGGCATGAAGAACGTTGCTTTCTTGCGTACGAATATCGAAATCATCGACCGCTTTTTTGCTACAGATGAGGTGAGCGAAATCTGGCTCACTTTCTCGGACCCGCAGATGAAGAAGGCGACCAAAAGGCTTACTTCCACTTATTTCATGGAGCGCTACCGCAAGTTCCTGAAGAATGACGGCATAGTCCATCTGAAGACGGACAGCAACTTCATGTTTACCTATACCCGGTACATGATTGAAAGAAACCGGTTACCGGTGGATGTGATGACGGAAGACTTGTACCACTCCGGCATGGCTGATGAGATACTCAGCATCAAGACCTATTATGAACAACAATGGCTGGATCGTGGTTTGAATATCAAGTACATCAAGTTCCATCTTCCGCAAGAGGGCGAGTTGCAGGAGCCGGATGTGGAGATAGAGCTGGATGAGTACCGCAGTTATAACCGTAGTAAGCGTAGTGGACTACAAACCAGTAAATGATGCGAATCAGTGGTTAAAAATACTACTGATTCGCATAAAAATAGTAAATAGTAAATCGTCAAATAGTACATACAATGACATTATATCCAAAATTAATCCTTGATGCATTGGCAACAGTGCGTTATCCCGGCACCGGAAAGAATCTTGTTGAGGCTGAGATGGTGGCCGATAACATGCGGATTGACGGGATGAAGGTCAGCTTCTCGTTGACATTCGAGAAACCGACTGATCCGTTCATGAAGTCAATGGTGAAGGCTGCCGAGACAGCTATACATACGTATGTCTCTCCCGAGGTGGAGGTTGTGATTACGACTGAAAGCCGTCAGGCGGCACGTCCGGAAGTGGGTAAGCTATTACCCCAGGTGAAGAATGTTATCGGAGTGTCTTCCGGAAAAGGTGGGGTAGGTAAGTCCACGGTTGCTGCCAACCTTGCCGTGTCTTTGGCAAAGTTGGGTTATAAAGTAGGTCTGCTGGATGCTGATATCTTCGGGCCTTCTGTTCCAAAGATGTTCCAAGTGGAAGATGCCCGTCCGGTGGCAGAGAACATTGGTGGACGTGACTTGATTGTTCCGATAGAGAAGTATGGCATCAAGTTGCTTTCCATCGGTTTCTTTGTAGACCCCGACCAGGCCACTTTGTGGCGGTATGGCAAGCAATGCCTTGAAGCAGCTGATTGGTGATGCCGATTGGGGAGAACTGGATTATTTCCTTATCGACCTTCCTCCCGGAACGAGCGACATTCACTTGACAGTGGTGCAGACTTTGGCACTGACAGGAGCTATCGTTGTTAGCACGCCGCAGGCTGTGGCGCTGGCAGATGCCCGCAAAGGCATCAATATGTTTACCAATGATAAGGTGAATGTGCCCATTCTCGGTTTGGTGGAGAACATGGCTTGGTTCACGCCTGCCGAATTGCCGGAAAACAAGTATTATATCTTTGGAAAAGAAGGCGCAAAGAGACTGGCTGAGAAAATGAACGTACCCTTGCTGGGACAAATTCCTATCGTGCAGAGTATCTGCGAGAGCGGTGATAAGGGGACTCCGGTTGCTTTGGATGAGAATACGGTGACCGGGCGCGCTTTCCTGCAACTGGCTGCTGCCGTAGTCCGTCAGGTAGACCGCAGAAATATGGAAATGGCGCCGACACGGATTGTGGAAGTGCATAAATAAACATGGATATTTTCCTTATGAAAAAGGAGCAATTGCCCGTCGCCAGGTAACTGCTCCTTTTTCATTTAAACTTGTTTAGAGAGAAAATTAGTTTATTTAGTTGGAGTAACAGTGGCATTCTGGACAGCAAGGCTTTTCTCCGGTTCTTGCAGGCGGAACATGATGGGGACTGTATATTTTACGTTTACAGCTTGTCCTCTTTGCATGCCGGGCTTCCACTTGGGCATGATGGTAGTCAGACGGATTGCTTCAGCGTCTAGCAGTGGGTCGGCACCACGGATTACTCTGGGGCAGATGATGTTCCCTTCTTTATCCACTATAAACTGTATGACCACTCTTCCCTGAATCTTAGCTTTTTGTGCGGCTACCGGATATTTGATATTTTTGCCGATGAATTCCATCATTGCAGACATGCCGCCGGGATATTCCGGCATTTGTTCTACGACTTCAAAAACGGTTCCCTCCTCCGGTACCGTTGTTCCTTCCGGAGCATAACCCACTACCACCATTTCATCTATTTTGCTTTCAATGGGAGCATACTTAACCTGTGTATTGTTTTCCGTCAGACGGAACATCACGGGAACTGTATATTTTACCCGCACGGCTTCTCCTTTTTGTGTGCCGGGTTTCCATTTGGGCATGGCACTGATTACGCGCACGGCTTCTTTGTCCAGTTCGGGGTCAATACCACGAAGCACTCTCGCATTGGCGATGCTGCCGTCTTTTTCCACCACGAATTGTACGGTTACCCGTCCTTGTGTGCCTTTCTTCATGGCTGCTTCCGGATACTTGATGTTCTTGCTCAAATATTCCATTAGTACCGGCATGCCTCCACCGGGGAATTCGGGCATATGTTCCACTACTTCGAAAATAGGATTGTCGAGAGTATCCTTGTCCACTACCTTTCCTTTGTAAGTCACAGCTTTCGTGTCTTGTTCCGGTTGGGGAGCTGCTTGAGGGTCTTGAACTTCCGGTGCTGGTTGTTCGGTTTTGGGATCTACGGCCTCTATGACTTCCGTTGCAATCTTCTTCGTGGTACGCGCCACGGCTTCGATGTTGCTGACAATCATAAGTAAGGCTGCCAAGGGAAGGAACATCAGATATTTGGTCCTTCCTATTTCTTTTGTTCTCTTTTTGTTCATCATTTTGATGCGTTTTTTTAAAGGTAAAACATTGAAACTGTTATAGATAGTTGCTGCAGCCTTTTGATGTGACAATCCTAGCAGATGGTACTGGTAGGTTTTGGAGTCATAGCCGTTCTCCAATACGCGGGCATCGGCCATATATTCCAGATTGGTGCGGATTTCCCGTTTCATGAGCCAGGCAAATGGATTGCACCAGCAAAAAATGCACACCAGTTCACTGATGATGACATCAATGGAGTGCCATTGCCGGGCGTGTGTCCGCTCATGAATCAATATTTCGTTGAATTCTTCTTCCGTATGCGAGGACGGATGGATAAAAATCCAGTGGAAAAAGGAGAAAGGCCCGTCTGCTTTGGGAAGCAGATGTATATTTGTGTTGCCTATTTGTACCTTGCGGCATCGGCATGCCAGGTGGATGATGCCCGCCAGTTGCATGATGAGGCGTATCATCAGCAATGCCACTATTCCCCAATAGGCGATATTGGCATATTCTGAAAGGATGCTTTTCCAGTCGGTAGGAGCCGCTTCGGTGCCTATTGTGAGTTCCGGTAGCACAACGCTAGCATAGAGGTCTGCCATGGCCACCATCGGTTCCTGCTCCGTAATCCACGTTTGTATGTTCAGCAGAGGTACGGCGGCAGAAACGGCAAAGAAACAGAGCAGTGCGGTTCTGCGCCAGCCGAAAAACGTGTCTTTGTAGAAGAACAGCCGATAGAATGCGTAAAACAGTACTATCGCTACATTCACTTTCAGAAAATAGGCTAACATGTTTACTCCTTTCCTTTCTCTATCATGTCTATAATGTCTTTCAGGTCATTGGCCGAAATCTTCTGGTCTTTGGCGAAGAACGAAACCATTTCCTTATAAGAATTTTCAAAGTAGTTGCGCACAAAACCGCTCATAAAGGTACGTTTGTATTCGCTTTCGCGTATAAGCGGGGTATACTGGTAAGTGTTGCCTACACGTGCGGCACGGATATACTGCTTGCGCTCCAGGTTTTTCACAATAGATGCTACAGTTGTGTAGGGAGGCGCCGGTTTGGGATATTTGGCAACAATGTCTTTTACGAAGCAACTGCCCAGTTCCCAAATGTACAACATTGCTTCTTCTTCTTGTATCGTTAACTTTTCCATGGATAAAGTATTTAAATGAATTCAATGCAAATCTACGAATATTTCGTAAATAAACATCAAACAGTGAGTTAATTAATCTAAATGTTCCTGCTGTGTGTATATTCTTTTGCCAGATTGAAAAGAACATGGCTGTTGATAATCTTCTTTTGGCTAAGATTGTCTATCTTTGCAGAAGAAGCGAAGACTGGCGGCACCTCAGCATAAAAAATGAACGGGTTCATTTTATTCTGCATTCGGTTTGCGCTGTCTTTGTTGCAATGAATTCTTTTACCTTAAATAAAGCAGAAATATGGGAACAGTTAAATCGTTGTTGCTGGGAATGTGCTTCGTATTGGGTGCATGCACAAGCCAGACTTCTACTGTGCAAACCACAGAGAAGGGAACTCAATGGGAATGGCAGAATGGTACCATTGTTGTCAAAACTCCCGAGCGTCCGGCAGGACAGAAGAGTGTATTGGGACTGACTACTCCGAAGTTGGAGGCAGTCCGTGTGGGTTTTGTTGGTTTGGGGATGCGTGGCCCCGGAGCAGTGGAGCGTTTCACTTATATTCCGGGTACGCAGGTAGTGGCTCTTTGTGATTATGAAGAGGCCCGTGCAGATAAATGTCAGGAGCTCTTGAAGAAGGCATCCATGCCCAAAGCCGCCGTCTATTCCGGTGACAAAGGATACGAGGAACTCTGCAAACGTGATGATATAGATTTGGTTTATATTGCTGCAGACTGGCTGCATCACTTCCCCGTTGCCAAGTGTGCGTTGGAGAATGGAAAGAATGTAGCGATAGAAGTGCCTTCGGCTATGAATCTGCAGGAATGCTGGGATTTGATTAACTTGAGTGAATCTACCCGTAAGCATTGCTTCATTCTGGAGAACTGCTGCTATGACTGGTTCGAGATGAATACGCTGAACATGGCGCAGCATGGCGTGTTCGGTGAAGTTATCCGTGCGCAGGGTGCTTATATACATAATTTGAGCCCGTTTTGGGACCATTATTGGAAGAATGGAGAAAATGACAAGCTGGGCTGGCGTTTGGACTACAACATGAAGCATCGTGGTGACGTGTATGCCACCCATGGCCTTGGCCCGGTGGCGCAAGCACTGGATATTCACCGTGGTGACCGTATGGAAACGTTGGTAGCCATGGATACCAAGTCTGTAGTGGGCAAGGAGCTGGTAGAAAAAAGAACCGGCGAGGAGTGCAAGGAATTCCGTAACGGTGACCATACCACGACCATGATTCGTACAGCCAATGGAAAGGTGATTGAGATTCAGCACAATGTAATGACACCACAGCCTTATAACCGTTTGTATCAGCTTACGGGTACCAAGGGATTCGCCAACAAATATCCGGTAGAAGGGTATGCGCTTGACGCTGACCAGCTGAGTGCATCGGGCGTTCAGCCCAAAGTGGATGATTTGAATTCACACGGTTTCCTGCCGGAGACGGAGATGGAGGCACTCGTGGAGAAATACCAGCATCCCATTTTAAAGAAGTACGGTGAGATGGCGAAGGAAGTAGGAGGTCATGGTGGCATGGACTTCGTGATGGACAGCCGTCTGGTATATTGCCTGCAAAACGGTCTTCCTTTGGATATGGATGTATACGACCTTGCTGAGTGGTGCTGCCTTGCAGAATTGGGAGAACTTTCTATGGACAACGGTTGTGCGGCTGTGGCATTCCCCGATTTCACCCGTGGTGAATGGAATGTGGTGAAGGGCTACAAGCATGCATATGCAACTCCGGAAGAGGAAGCGGCTGCTATGGAGAAGGCAAAGGCATTTACTGCTAAACTGAAAGAGCAGGGAGCCAAGGAATGGGCTGAAAAGTAATAGCGGTATACTGATAAAACAAAAAAACAGCAGGTGATAAGCCTGCTGTTTTTTTGTTTTATCAGTTTGTCATTTAGTCACTTTCAGCAACTCTTCCTTCATCTTCTCTACTCCCGGAAAGCCGGTTTGTCTGAACGTGGTGTTTCCTTCGCGGTCTACAATCAGATAAGTCGGTACCCCTTCTATCTTGAATGTATCCGATAGGTATTTCCATTGGGCATCTGTCAGACGGAAATGTTCGCCGTGGATGTCGGGAATCATATTCTCCCAGGTCTTCAAGGGGGAGGTTTCGCCGGTGATGTACAGATATAGGATATCCTTGTCTTTCAGTTCCTCCTTCATGGGGGCCATCGTCTTGTTTGCCATACGGCATGGACCGCACCAAGTGGCCCAGAAATCTACTAACAATACTTTTCCTTTGAATTTGCTGATGATAGAAGTGAACAAATCTTCGTTGCTGACGTTGGCGTCCACTTGGTTGATGGTATAGCCCGTCTTTTTCTTGTTGGCTTCGAGTTGTGCCAGCAGTTCGTCATTGGCGGCAGTCAGCATTTCACGGTATGCGGCGGGCATGGCGGCAACGGTGGCCTTTTGCTCGTCGGTGAGCGGGGTGAAGTTCTTGATACCCCGGTAGAGGGTGACATTGCGGGCTATATCGAAGAAGATACCTTTGTCGGTTCCCCAGGCTTTGGCCAATTCTCCACTCCGTTCGACATTCCTTGAAGCCATTTGTACATACTGGTTGGACAAGACTGCCTGCGGCACATTCAATATACTCATATCTTCGTCGGACACGTAGTTGGCGGGTACTTTCCGGGCAAGTTCCTGATAGTAGTTGTTTGCTTCCTCCCGTTTGATGAGATTGGCGTGTAGGGCAGCCGATGTCAAGATGCTGGCAACGGAAGACAGCATGGCATTTGTAATCAGTTTGTTATTGATAGTCAAAAGTTGTCGGGTAGAAGCACTATAAGGCAACTTGTCTATTGCTTCTTGTGTTTCGTCGGATATTTGAAGTACGTATGCTTTGGCTGCATCAATATCCTTGCCAGCCAGTGCAGCTATGTTTTGATAGAGCTTGTCTTGCATGTCGATGCCGAGGTGGTTTCCGTTCAATTCTTGTGCCACGGTTTCCAGCGGTCCGTTGATATATACCATTTCTCCATAGGGTTTCCCTTCGCTGTGGAATTTAGACTTGCGCCGGGAAGCTTCGCGTAGATTGACGTATATTTCTGTTGTCTTGCCGGGTTCCATGAAGAACTGGAGCATATGCTCTCTACCCAAATATATGGTACATGGGGTAGTGCCGGGCAATGTTACTTCTTTGGTGAAACTGCCGTCAGGCTGGATGTCGAGTGGTATGTCCGTGATGTCTCCTTTGATATTCTCCCACACGGCAATACTGATTGGCATTCCCATATTGGGGCGTGAATCCAGGAGTTTTCCTTTCAGCATGGCTTTTCCGTATTGGATGACCGGTTCGGGAAGTTCGGCATTAGGGTCGGCTTTGTGTACTACGGCGTTCTGGGGAAGTGCCAGTTCCGGCAGTTTCTTGCTTTTCAGTTGTATTCCCCAGATGCTGAATCCGTTTTCCACCTTTTCGCCTTCGGTGAAGTCGAAGGAGGTAGCATTGTCGGATAGGGGAGGAAAGACCAACTGGAATTCCGCTTCGCCCGATTCGGGCATCCAAAATTCTTTACCTGGTATGATGCCTATACCGGAACGCAGTTGGTAGGTTTCTCCGTTATTGTCTGTCAGGTAGCTGTCGGGTGCAATCTGTATCCAGTACTTGGGACGATACTTGGCATAGATGTGGAGCACGGTTGCCGTGTCACTGATGACTACTTTACTCACTTCGATGGAAGTCGTGTTTCTTACGATAAACGCTGGTTGGTCAATCACACGGTTTTTGGCTTGCAGGGTACAGCAGATGCACAGTAGGAAGCCTGCTAAGAGTAAATGAATGTGTCTCATATAAATTGTTTTTTGCGAAATTACGAATGTTTCGTAAAGAAACAAGCATGTGGGAGTTAATTGATGTAAAATACTTCCATTTCTTCGTTTTTCAAAGAAACCTTGTATCTTTGCCATCTGATACTTAACACTTAATATCTTGTCATATGAGAACCAGAATTCTTTTGATGGGCTTGTTGTTGGCCGCTGTTGCCAATGCCCAGACTATCTATCATGATGCTTCCGCCTTCCCCCTTCTGGGCAAAGCAACAGAATCTACCCTTACCCGCTATGAGCGTCTGCCGGACTCTCTGCAGAACATCTCCCGCAAGCCGTTGTGGGACTTAGGCCGCAACAGTGCCGGACTCGCCGTGCGCTTCCGTTCCAACTCTACAAGCATTTCTGCCAAATGGGAAGTAAGGAACAATATGAGTATGAACCACATGACACCGACCGGCATTAAAGGCCTCGACCTCTACTGCTTGCAAGACGGTAAGTGGATATTTGCCGGTAGCGGACGTCCGCAGGGCAAAATCAATAAGGCGACTATCGTAAGCAATATGTTGCCCGAGGAGCGCGAATACCTTTTGTACCTTTCTTTATATGATGGGGTTACCTCGCTTTCCATCGGCGTGGATTCTTTATCCGCCATTACCCCGCCGGCAGTAGACTTGCCGAAACGTGAGAAGCCGGTGGTATTCTATGGTACCAGCATCTTGCAGGGAGGCTGCGCTTCCCGTCCCGGCATGGTGCATACCAATATTCTGGAACGTTGGCTCAATCGTGAGTGCATCAATCTGGGATTTAGCGGCAATGCCTTGCTCGACCTGGAGATTGCCGATGTCATAGCCGGTGTGGACGCTTCTATGTTTGTCCTCGACTTTGTGCCCAATGCTACCGTGGAGCAAATGAGAGAGCGTGCCGATAAATTCTATACCACTATCCGCAGCAAGCATCCCGATACGCCTGTCCTTTTCGTGGAAGACCCTCTCTTTACCCACTCTCCTTTTGACACCAGGATTGCCAAGGAGGTAAAGGACAAGAATGAGACATTGAATGCCTTTTTCCGTTCTTTGAAGCAACGTGGAGAGAAAAACATCTATTTCCTTGCTTCCCGTGACATCATCGGCCACGACGGGGAGGCTACAGTAGACGGCATTCATTTTACCGATTTGGGCTTTATGAGGTATGCTGAGATACTTTACCCGATATTGGAGAAACATATGCGACCGTAATTAGGTATTACAACCGTTTGTCTGTTTGCTGCCTTGCCGATGCTGTAGGGCAACTATTTGTTTCCTTTAACAAAACAGTCTGTTTCCTATAAGGGAACAGACTGTTTCAATATGGCGAACAAACTGTTTTTATATATTGGAACAAATTGTTCTGATACGCTGAAACAAAGTGTTCAAACGCATGTGAACACTTTGTTTCGTAGGCTTGGAACAATGTGTTACGCTTCTATACTCTTATGCTTCTTATACTCTTCAATCACATGTTTCCTGCTCTGCAATATCTGCCAGCGATATACCAGGCACGTGGTGATGAAGTAGAAGCCCGTTTGTATCCATAGTGCTTGGTACTCGAAAGAGACTTCATTGAGTGTGGCTCCCATGCTGTTGATGCGTACGTAGCCGTTGATGCCGAAGGTAGAAGGGAAGATGTACGAGAAGTACTTCCAGAAAGCGGGCATAGCAGCTCCCGGCCATGAAATGCCGGAGAGGAACAGCAGCGGCACGGAGGTGAACACGAACAGCAGCATGCACGTTTCGCGGTTGCGGATGGCAATGGATGCTGTCATGGCAAAGAAAATACAAGCGGCCAGGTAGGGCAGGGTGAACAGAGTCAGGACACCGGGTATCGCTATTTGGTTGAGGCTGAAAAGCCATGGAACCACACACAGTATATATACCGATACCAGTGAATATACCATGAAGTAGCTCAGCCCTTTTCCCATCACAATGCGTAGTGTGCCGTTGTAGTGGCGGTTGATAGGCACCAGGTCGCGGAAGCGGTTCTGTTCGCGTGCCGTCCCGGCAGACAAGCCGATGCCGAGTAGCAGCGTTTGCTGGATAATCAATACCAATACTGCCGGAATCAGGAAAGCGGCAAATCCGTTGGTTGGATTATAGAGGGCGACATCCTCATACTCTATCGGGTAGGCGGTAATCTCGTCCTGGCGGTCGGTGGTATTGGCGCTTCGCTCCACTTTGATGTCTGCGTTCATGGCAAGCGACACGTTGGTGTTGGCAGTCAGCAAGGCTTTGTAATACAGCAGTCCGCTCATGTCGCAGAAGATGCTGACCTGCGTTTGCTTACCGCGTACAATGTCGTCGCTGAAGGTGGAGGGGATGTAGATAATACCGTATGCCCTGCGGTCCTTCAACATCAGTTTGGCTTCTTCCATATCAGCGCAGTAGCTCACGAGGCTCACTTCGGGACTGGAGTCCACTTTCCGCAGGTATTCGCGGCTCAACGAGGAGCGTGAGTCATCCACCACGACAGTGGGCACTTCGTGGATAGTTTCGTTGGTATAGATGAAAGCGTATATCAACGGATAGACCAACGGAACGAGCACGAAGAAGATGAGCACGCCCTGGTCGCGGAAGGTGGTGCCGAATTCCCGTTTCCATATATAGAACAAGTCATGAATGCCTTGTATCACTTTCTGTCTGAACGTCAGGTCTTTCATTAGGGCATGTATTTATAGTAAACCAACGCTCCTTTCAGCCTATGGGCTATAAGGAACGGGAGCATCATGAAAATAAGCAGCGCTACGTAGTTGACCCACGAGTAAATCATGGGGTATCCATTCAGTGCCTGGTCCACATAAATCAGGAAATAGTGGCGCAGGGGGAACAGATTTGCCAATGCCTGCAATACGGGGTGCATGCCCATGGCAGGGAATGACAATCCGCACATGGAGAAAGAGAGTACGCCCCATAGGGAAGCGAAACTGAGTCCCAGACGCAGGGTAGGCAGGGTTCCTATCATCAATATTCCCATGCCTTGCGATGCCAGCACCAGGCAAAGAGTGGCAAGCAGCATCGGCAGGATGCCGCTGTTGCAGGGAAAATGGAGGAAACCGTAGAGGTATACATTATATAATATTCCCATCAGGAAGAAGATGGCGGTATGCGGCAGCAGTTTGCCGGCAAGGGAAATCCAGATGGAGTTGTTGCCCATGCGCAGCCATTCGCGGGCGGTGCGGTCTTTTATCTCGACTCCGATGGAATAGACGGTTACCATGAAGATAAGCAGCATCAATACGCCCGGTGCAAAGGTGTTGCACAGATATACGGAGTAGTTCAGCCACGGGTTATTGAGTGGATGTGTATCTATGACGATGGGTTGGAGGAAGGCCATCGCTTGTTCCTCGGTAGCTCCTTTGGCATATAGGGTACTACGTGCTGCGGCACCGGATGCTAATTCGCTCATCATCTTCATGTCCTTGAAGAGGAGTGAACCTGCGATGAGCAGGGTATTGTTTGTATAGAAAGAGAGTTTGGGCTGCCGTCCGGCCTGCGCTTTGGCAGAGGTACCTTCGGGAATGTAGAAGAAACCGTAAATCTCTCCGCGCTGCATGGCGGTACGGGCTTCGTTGATGGTAGGGTAGCGGGCGACGACGGCTGTCTGCTCAAAAGCGTCCAAGTTACGTATCAGCTGGCGTGAAGTGGCACTCATGTCTTGGTCCACCACACCTACGGGCATGTCCGTAGGAAGCCCGGAGTCCATCAGCGTGGTGAAGAATATGTAGCAGAACAACGGTGCTATCACCATACAGAACAGATAGAGCGGGCGGGAAACAAGACGGCGGCATTCGCGTCTTGCTACATTCCACAAAGCCGTATGTTTCTTATTTCTTTCCATCATCCTCTCCAATAACTCATAACTCCTTTACTTCTTCAATACAACACTCATTCCCGGACGCAGTCCTTCCACCTTCTCTTGCGGAGCGGCTTTTACTTCGAATGTTTTCAGGTCGAACTGGCCGGTAGTCTTGGTCGCTTTCCAGGCGGCATATGTGCCGAGGTCTTTCATATAGTACACTTTCAGGCGGATATTCTTATCGAGTGCAGGGATGAACGCCTCGAATTCGGTATTCATACCCAACCCTTGCAGCAAGTCCTCGCGTACATTGAAGGTTATCCACATATCGTCCAGAATGGCGATGTTCATAATGGGAGCACCCGTGCCCACGAGCTCGCCTACTTTGGGGAATATCTCGGATACCTCACCGGCAGTCTGTGCAATCAGGTAAGTTTCCTTGATGTACGATTCAACTTCGGCCACAGCTCCTTTGGCACGTTCCACCAAGGCAGCGGCAGCGGCTTTGTCCTCGCGTTCCGCACCGTTCTTGGCCATATCATACTGGGCTTTGGCGGCTTTCTCCGTAGCCCGGGCTGCATTGCGTTGGGCGGTAACTTCGTCAAGCTTTTGTGTAGACATCACGCCTTGGTCGTGCAGGTTCTTCACACGCGTGTAGGATTTTTCGGCAATCTCCAGTCCGGCCAGTGCCTTTTGCCACATTTCATAGGCAGCTTGTATCTGTTCCCGACGGGCGCCTTTTAGAGCTTTTTCGTTCTGGGCTTGGGCTGCCGATTCGGCGGCGCGTGCTTGTTCCAGTTTGGCCTGCACGTCCGGAGCCTCCAAAATGGCAAGGGTGTCTCCGGCTTGTACGCTTTGTCCCTCTTTTACACGAAATTCCAGAATACGTCCCGGCACTTTGCTCGATACTCGATACTCCGTTACTTCTGCTTGTCCTTGCACAATTTCCGGCCCTTTACGCAACATGAAGAAACCTACAAGGGCAACGATGGCAATCACTCCCGTCAGCGTGAGGAATGCCAACAACATGTTACTGTTTTGTGATTTTGTATCCAACATATTATTTACTATTTGACTGTTTACTATTTACGATTGAAGAAACTATCAATTATCAATTGTCAATTCCCCCGTTGCCTTTCTCAGATAGATTTCCGTCAGTTTTACGTCAATCTGTGCGTCTATCTTTTCCGATTGGGCAGAAAGCCATGCGGTGTGCGCTTCGAGCACATTGCTGGCAGGTATAACGCCTTCCTCAAAGCCAAGTGTGGCGTATCTCAGGTTCTCGTTGGCTTTTTCCAGGTTCTTTTCGGCCATGGTCAGTTTCTTGGCAGCTTCGTTCACTTGGAAAGCCGACTGGTTGACCTGCAGCTCTATCTTTTCTTTGGCGTCATCCAACTGGTATTGGGCGATGCGTGCTTCCGATTTGGCTGCTTTTACTTTATAGAAGCCTTCGCCCCAGTGCCAGATGGGTACCGACACCATGACACCCACATTCCACATCCCCTTGAACTTTTTCTCGAAACTGTTGAAGACGGAAGGGTTGGTTGCCATATAGCTGCCCATTAGTGCTATGGAAGGAAGATATTCCGAACGGGTGACATTTACTTTCTGCTTATAAATCTGCGTGGCAAGTTCCAGGCTACGCACTTCGGGACGGGTAGCATAAACATTGTTGATGTCGATGGCACCGTTTTCCGGAGTAGTGGGAGCCAGGTCTTCCTTCTGTTCGTCTGTGAGCATGACGGGAGTGGAAAGGTCGAGACCACACAATTGGCACAGCAGCATCCGGGCAAGGCTCAGGCCATCGGTTACTTTGGTCAGGGTCATTTCGGCCTCATTCACTTTTACTTTGATGGAGAGTCCGTCTGCTTTGGTGGCAACGCCTTCGGCAATCATTTTGTCAACGTCGCTGTCGAGCTTCTGCAGTAGTTTCAGATAACCTTCTGCCAGCTTCTTTTTATGGGCAAGGGACACTACCTGCCAATATGCCTGGTCTGTACTCAGGATTACTTCCTGCATACCGGTGTTGTGCTGCTGGCGGGCCAGCTCTTCGGCGTATTTGGTAATTTTGTTGTAGGCACGTATCTTGCCGCCCATATATAGGGGTTGGGTCAAGGTCAGTGCGCCCGCATACATGTTGCGGGTGTCTGTACGAAAGGCGTCAACCAAGGATTGGCCTGCACCGTCGAGGGCACCTACCAGGCTTTGTCCTAAAGCCGGCAATTGGCCTGCCAGTTCTGGATGAAGCTGTGCGATGACTTGGGCAGCCTGCTGTAACGGTCCGCTGAGACTTGTACCCAATCCGGACAAGGCTCCTTTCTGAGCGTCGCTGAGGATGGACAACTCTTTTTGACTGCGCATATATCCGCCGCTGGCCGAAATGTTGGGAAGGTAATTAGTAAATGCCGCTTTCCTTTGATAGTGGGCGGCGTTGATTTTTTCCTGGCTTATCAGCAGTTCTTTGTTGTTGGAGATTGCCAATGCACGGCAACTATCCAAACTTAATGCTTCCTGGGCCTTCATGGGGAAGGATAGGTATGCCAAACAGATGAAACAGAAGAACTTTTTCATTGGGCTATACATTAATTAAGGTGATGAATCTGTTGTTTATACAGCAACAATAATTGCATAAACAACGATGCAAATGTATAGGCTTTCAATGATATTGCAAAATAATTTAGATTTTTTTGTATTAATTCAAGCTGAATGATTGCGAACCGATAAGGGTACCGTCAGCAAAAATGTCTACGCGGTAGGTGCCTGCATAGAGGTATTCTTCTACATCCCAATATACGGTGACGGCTTGCTCTTCTCCGTTGTATTCTATATACTTCTTGATGGAATATACCAGTTCCCGGTTCTCGTATGGGAAGGTGTTCGAGGAACTTTTGGTCAGCACGTCATTGTCCGGTTTGGTGATGCGGATGTAGAGGGTACGTTCGCCGGTCTCTGCAGTGATGTTTTTCACGATGGAGAAGTTTATTTTGAACTTCACGATGTCTTTCACCTTCTTGGCAGTCTTGCCGCGTTTGTTTGTGGGCTGCACAGAGATGTTGGTGGCGTCCAGTTGGGCGGCAAGTGTCACGGTCTTGGTCAGGTTCTTCTTCTCTTCGGACAAGTTGCTGATTTGCCGGGAAGCGGCGTTGTACTTCTTGGTGACATCGGCTATGATTTCCTTCTGTTGAGCAGTCAGGCGGTTTAGCGAGTCAATCTGGTTGATATAGCCTATCATGACTTTGCGGAGAGAAGCCAGTTCCTTCTTCAGACGGCGTATCTCGGTGGCATTGCTGCTCTTCACGGTGCGGAGTTCTTCCAATAAACGTTGGGTCTTCAATTGTTCCTGCTCTAAGAGTACGGAGAGGGAGTCGTTGGAGACTGTCAACTTCAGTTCGTCATATTGTCTGGCGAAGTCTGTGTATTGATTTTCAAGGTCTTCTTTATCCAGATTGAATTCCATCACCAGTTCCTTGTTGGTTTGCTTTTCGGAAATCAGCAGAATGGTAACTCCTATTAATAATAAGATAAGGAGGCTGCCTGCCACGATGAGAAGTGTATTCTTCTTAACTGCCATTTTTGATAATGATTAATGGTTAAGTGATTAATGGTTGGTGGCTGATTATTCGTCCTACATTCATTAATCGTCCGCAAAATTAATCATTAATCATTAATCATCGTCCACTAATCATTGGCTAAATGTGTATTTAACTAAAATTATTACGGAAATATTTCTCTAATTACGAAGTTCGCTGTACTTTTGCGTCATCTTTAAAGAACACTTATAAACAAAAAACTTTAGAAATTATGTCAAAAGTAACCGTAGTAGGTGCAGGTAACGTAGGTGCTACATGCGCTAATGTGTTAGCCTTTAATGAAGTGGCTGACGAAGTGGTAATGCTGGACGTGAAAGAAGGCGTTTCAGAAGGTAAGGCAATGGATATGATGCAGACTGCTCAACTGCTGGGCTTCGACACCACTGTTGTAGGTTGTACCAACGATTATGAGAAGACTGCCAACTCCGACGTTGTAGTGATTACTTCCGGTATTCCCCGTAAGCCGGGTATGACTCGTGAAGAATTGATCGGTGTTAATGCAGGTATCGTTAAGTCGGTTGCACAGAACATCTTGAAATATTCTCCGAATGCTATCCTTGTGGTTATCTCCAACCCGATGGATACCATGACTTATCTGTCATTGAAGTCTCTGGGCTTGCCGAAGAACCGTATCATCGGTATGGGTGGTGCTTTGGACAGCTCTCGTTTCAAATATTTCTTGTCTCAGGCTTTGGGCTGCAACGCCAACGAAGTGGAAGGCATGGTTATCGGTGGTCACGGTGATACTACCGTTGGCTCGTCTGGCTACTTACAAAGGACAGCCGGTAAGCACACTGCTGAGCGAAGAAAAACTGAACGAAGTGGTAGCTTCTACTATGGTAGGTGGTGCTACACTGACTAAGTTGCTGGGTACTTCTGCATGGTATGCTCCGGGTGCGGCAGGCGCTTATGTCGTTGAGTCTATCATCCACAACCAGAAGAAGATGATTCCTTGTTCAGTATATCTGGAAGGAGAATACGGTGAATCAGACATCTGTATCGGTGTTCCCGTAATCCTTGGCAAGAACGGTATCGAGAAAATCGTTGAACTGGAACTGACTGCTGACGAAAAAGCTAAATTTGCTGCCAGCGCTGCTGCCGTTCACAAGACAAATGCCGCTTTGAAGGAAGTAGGTGCTCTCTAATTGAGGGTAACTTAAAATGATAAGCAAACCTCACGGTCTTTTTCCGAAAGGAAAAGTCGTGAGGTTTTTTTATTCTCCAAAAACAAGAATCATTATGAAAAAACTACTATTAGGTATTGCTGCCGCTTGCCTGGCTGGTTTTACTTTTGCGCAGGATGCTCCGCTGTGGATGCGTCATAGTGTCATCTCTCCCGATGGGACCACCATTGCTTTTACGTATAAAGGAGACATCTATACGGTGCCGGTTGCCGGTGGACGTGCCATGCAGATAACTACCAATCCCGCATATGATACGGCTCCGGTATGGAGTCCGGACAGTAAGCGGATTGCTTTTGCTTCGGATCGTATGGGAAGCCTGGACGTCTACATTGTGGCCAAAGACGGAGGCGAACCACGACGGCTGACTACCCACTCGGGAAGCGAAACGCCGCTTGCTTTTACAGATGCCGGACATGTCTTGTTCTCTGCGGGCATCATGCCGTCTGCCGAGGCTGTTGTCTTTCCCTCTAACGGGCAGTTCAACCAGGTCTATCGAGTATCAGTGGAGGGAGGGCGCCCGACGATGATTTCGTCCATGCCTATGGAGTGCATCTCCATCAATAAGGAGGGAGCGATGTTGTATCAAGATAAGAAAGGTTACGAGGACTACTGGCGTAAACATCACGTATCGCCCATTGCCCGTGACATCTGGATGTATACTCCGGGAAAAGAACCGCAGTACCGCCAGCTGACCACTTTCGGAGGAGAAGACCGTGAACCGGTTTGGGCTCCTGATGGAAAAACATTCTACTATCTGAGTGAGGAAAACGGCTCTTTCAATATCTACCGACGTACTCCCGGAGATGCGAAGGCCGTGCAGTTGACGCACTATACCAAAAATCCAGTACGCTATCTCAGTGCCGCTACGGACGGAAGGTTGTGCTATGGATTTGATGGTGAGATTTACACCCTGCTTCCCGGTGGAGAAGCGCAAAAGGTGAACATCAGCATTGTTTCCGACAGAAACGACAAGGACATTATCCGCCAGATTAAGAGTAGCGGTGCCACGGAAATGGCAGTGTCTCCGGATGGTAAGGAAGTGGCTTTCGTTTTGCGCGGCGATGTCTACGTCACTTCAGTGGAATATAAGACTACGAAGCAGATAACGAATACTCCTTGTCAGGAACGTACCGTAGACTTTGCCCCCGATGGCCGAACACTGGTTTATGCTTCCGAACGTGGCGGGCTTTGGCAACTTTACACTTCGACGATTGTGCGTAAGGATGAAAAGCTGTTTACCTATGCCACAGAGCTGAAGGAAGAACGCTTGATAAACTCGGATGCCGCTTCTTTTCAACCCCAATACAGCCCTGACGGTAAAGAGATTGCCTTTCTCGAAAACCGCAGCACCATCCGTGTCATCAATTTGAAGACAAAGGATGTGCGTACCGTTATGGATGGCAAGTATCAATACTCTTATTCGGACGGTGACCAGTGGTTTCAGTGGAGTCCGGACAGCAAATGGATTCTTTCGGACTATATCGGTGTAGGTGGATGGAACAACAAAGATGTTGTGCTGCTGAATGCCGATGGCAAGGGTGAAATGGTGAACCTGACCGAGAGCGGATACAACGATGGCAATGCCAAATGGGTATTGGGTGGAAAAGCCATGATTTGGACCAGTGACCGTGCGGGGTATCGCAGCCACGGCAGTTGGGGAGCCGAAGACGATACTTATATCATGTTCTTTGATGCTGAAGCATACGACCGTTTTTTGATGAACAAGGAAGAAACCGCTTTACTCGAGGAAGCGGAGAAGGCAGAGAAGGAAAAAGCCGGGAAGAAAGACGAAAAGGATGCCAAGAAGAAAAAAGGGGATGCCGACAAAGATAAGGAGAAAAAGGTAGAGCCGTTAAAGTTCGACCTCGCAAACCGCTTTGACCGTATTGTACGCCTGACCGTCAACTCCTCGCATATGGCAGATGCCATGCTTTCTGCTAAAGGGGATAAACTCTATTATCTTTCTGTTTTCGAGGATGGGTACGATCTTTGGGAACACAATCTGAAAGAGAATGTTACAAAAGTTCTTTTGAAGAAAGTAGGTGCAGGCGCTTTGCAGCCTGACAAGGAAGGGAAGAATATCTTCCTTTGTGCCCGCGACGGAATGAAGAAGATAGAGATTGAAGGCAGCAAGATTTCTCCAATTGAATTTGAGGCTTTCTTCGATTACCGCCCTTATGGTGAGCGTGAATATATCTTCGACCACATCTGGCAGCAGGTAAATGATAAGTTCTATGTGGCAGACTTGCAAGGTACGGACTGGAATGGATACAAAGAAACTTATAAGCGCTTCTTGCCGTATATCAACAATAACTACGATTTTGCGGAAATGCTGAGTGAGATGCTGGGTGAATTGAACGGTTCTCATACGGGAGCGCGTTATTATGCTTCGGGCGCAGCACTTCCTACGGCTGCTTTGGGAGTGTTCTATGATGAAGCTTATGCGGGCGATGGACTGAAGATTAAAGAAATTATAGCTCAGAGTCCATTGACGAAGAAAAAGACGGATGTCAAGCCTGGCTGTATTATCGAGAAAGTGGATGGTGTTGCCATTAAGGCTGGCGCTGATTATTTCCCGTTACTCGAAGGTAAGGCAGGCCGCAAGGTGATTCTCTCGGTCTATGATCCTGTTACCGGAAAGCGGTTTGAAGAAACCTTGAAGCCCATATCTTACGGTGCCCAGAATGAGCTGTTGTATAAGCGCTGGGTGGAAAACTGCCGCAAGAAGGTGGATGAATATTCTGGCGGACGCATTGCTTATATTCACATCAAAGGTATGGATAGTCCGAGCTTCCGTAAAATGTACTCCGAGTTACTGGGACGTTACCGCAACAAAGAAGCTGTCATAGTAGATACCCGTCATAATGGCGGCGGTTGGCTGGACGAACAAGTAGCGACGTTACTTAGCGGCAAGGAGTATGAACGCTTTGTGCCGCGTGGCCAGTACATCGGCAGCGATCCTTTTGACAGATGGCTGAAACCTTCGTGTATGCTGGTTTGCGAGGATAATTACAGCAATGCCCACGGTACTCCTTTCGTATATAAGACGTTGAGAATAGGCAAGCTGGTAGGTGCTCCCGTGGCAGGAACCATGACTGCTGTCTGGTGGGAAAGCCAGATCGATCCAAGTATTGTATTCGGTATTCCGCAGGTAGGCTGCATGGATATGCAGGGCAACTATCTGGAGAACCGCACGTTGCAGCCTGATATCCTGGTCTATAATGAACCGGAAGCTGTTTTGAAGGGAGAAGATGCACAGCTGAAAGCGGCGGTGGACCACTTGCTGAAGGGGTTGCCGCAAAAGAAATAGATGGATTGGACTTTATAAACAAGAGGCTGAATTCAATCTTGAATTCAGCCTCTTGTTTATAAAGTCGATGGGGTGTCTTATTTATTTTACAGTTACTTCTGACAGTTTTAACCAACCAGAATTAGTGAAGGTTCCCTTGGCAGAGATATCCAGCCCCTTAACATTGCTTCCATTGCCTTTGGTTGTATCGACTAAAGCTACTGCCCAGGTATAGGTTCCTTTTTTTACCCCGTGAAGTTTGGGAGTGAACTCATAGGAAGTGGGATAGCCTTTTATCCAGACGGATAAATCAGTATTGTTGTCCAGATAAGAGTAGACTACTTGATTGTCTTGGTTCAATAATGCGAAAGCTACTTTATACTTTTGGTTCCATTGTGGTATATTGGTTGGGCAATATCCCCAGCCTAAGTTGTTCCAGCGATGTACTATCTTTATTCTTGAACCACTCTTCATTTCTTTGGGAACTACAATGGAATCGGGATATAAACGATAACCTCCTTCGGAGATGAAACGCTCAACCAAAGGATAGGCATCACGGAACCAACTCATGGTTTCGTCTCCTACACGGAAATCCATCATGTTGACATGAGCTTCCTGACCGTCTTCAAATTCTCCGATACGCACATCTTTGGCTGTTTTGTAACCGCTCGGGTCATTGTGATAAGGGTGCTTGCTCACAATCCATCCACCTTCCAGTAGAACCGGGCGTTTCATAATCCAAGGTTTCACATAGTTTCGCTCCCACTGGCCGTAATACTCTCTCATTCCGAAAGCATCATGACGTAAGGAAAAGCCTTTCTCGCAAGCGCTGTCCAACAAGCGTTTACTATCGGGATCAAAATTCTCCTCACCTGCCCAGTCTTTGCCTGCACCCATCCAACGATGGTAGTTGATAACTAAAGGTACTTTGGTGAAGTGTTTGACGTAGAGGTCTGTAATCCAATTGAACACAGCTTCCCGGTTCTTGGGGTCAATGTACTTCATAGTGTGTGCCTCACCCCATTTGCCAAGACCGTAGCCGTCTATAAATTCCACCAGGTCAGGGTCATTGTATTTTTGGGCAAATGCTTCTATGAACTTTGCATATTTCTCCTGGAAGATAGGGTCATCAGGATAGGGAGAGCGTTTTCCATTGTCTGTATAGTATTTGGCTCCTGCATCGAATACATAGGCCGGAGTGGCTTCATTTTTTCGGTCGCGGCTGTCGACAACTACACGGAAAGAGAGACGCATACCTCTGTCGAGTGCCCCTTGAATTACTTTTTTCAACTTTTCGTTGGTATCCCAGCCGTAGACTCCTTCGGCGGGATTGAAGGTACTCCAATGCGTACGGATATAGAGTGTGCGTGCATAATCGGAGATTTTCACGGTTGTTCCTTTTTCCGGTACATAGATATGGTCGTATTTCTTCCAGAAGTCATCGCTGACATTCTCATTTGCATAAACAACCCAACCACTTAAAGGGTTTCCCTGCATGGTTTTTCTGTCTGGCCAGATTTTTATATAATCAGCTTCCGTATCTACAGCCATCTTGTATATCTGGCATCCTGCTGCAAGAAACGCACCGACACCGTAAACTTCTGTCATGTCACGCGTCACTTTACGGGGGTCGGCACCGATAGGCTGTACCCAGCCAAGTTTACCGCTTGCATCTACAGCATCGGTCAGTGCCTTCCAGCCTTTTATAATGACTGGCATGAAATCGTCTTCATTCAAGAGTCCCGCATTTACGCCATAGGCCAACGCATATACAAAGAAACCGGTGGAACTGGTTTCGGGAGAAGGATAAGAAGCCGGATCCAGAAGGCTGGCATGCCAATAACCGTCTTCGTTCTGCAATCCGGCGATACGTGTGCATAACCGGATAAACAGTTCTTCGTAATAAGCGCGTTCCATCAAGCCTTTGGGCAACTCCTGCAATACTTCTGCCAGACCGGCCAGTACCCAGGCATTTCCACGTCCCCAGAACACCTTTTTGCCATTGGCTTCTTTTTTACCGAAATAATGCCAATCGCGGTAGAAAAGGTTCTCTTCCTTATCGAATAGGTATTCGTAGGTAGCCCGGTATTCATTGTCCATGAATTGGAGGTATTTCCGGTTGTTGGTTTCACGGTATAGCTTGGCATAAACCGGGGGGGCCATAAACAAGGCATCACACCAGGTCCAGCGTTCTAGGGTTTTGTTGTCACCATACTCCAGTTTGAATGTACCGTTGGATGGATGGTTGACAATCCATTCCGTACGTGCCAGGGTAGGAGCCAGTATTTCCTCTTTTTTATATTTACGGTATAAGTCAATGAATGATTGGGAAACGGTTATATCGTCTGCATGGTACAACCGCTGATGGGGTTGCCAGCAGTTTCGTCTTCCTATTTTATAGAGCCATTGATAGTAGGTGCTGTCATTGTACTCCTCTTCTGCCAGTTTAGCCCAATCTACCATACCTACATAAAGTGCTCCATTGGTCCAATCCAGGTCGTGGTGTTCGTGGGCAGTGTTAGGATTGGAAATTTGCCAGTCTGCCACTTGCTTCATTTTCTCTTTTACTTCCTTTTTGCTGAATGGCACTTGTGCCATGATTGCCATACTGATAAACAGAAAGGCTGCTGCTGTTAATTGTCTGTGTATCTTCATGATTGTTTATTGATAAAATTAAGGGAATTGCCTTTGTTCTCAATGGACGCGGACAATTCCCTTTATGAGAATCTTGAAAACTATCTTTTTACCTTTATTCGTGTTTTATTTTGTCTTTGTGCTGTTAATATCCCTCGTTTTGCGGGAATTCTGCACCCGTATTTGAATCGATTATGCTCTGAGGAATCGGCCATAATGTGTGGTAATCACGCATAACGGGCCCCGATTCTGTATTGTATTTGCGGGTACGCTCCAATAATTTGCCGGTACGGCATAAGGTAAAGCGGCGTGATTCTTCACCTACCAACTCGCGGATACGTTCGTCCAGCAAGAAGTCCATGGTCATTTCACTGTCCGTAATTTCAGGAGCATGCGCGCGACGGCGTACAACATTGATTGCTTCGCGGGCACCTGAAATATCGTTCAACCCCAACCTTGCTTCGCAGAGTAAGAGATAAGTCTCGGACAAACGGAACTTCATGCGGTCACGGTAGGAACCGGTCAAAGAAAGGTTTTCGGAACGGCCATAGAAGAATTTTGTCAGAGCCGGATAAAGACGGAAGGTGGTAAACCATGTTTCGTCTGTAATCGTGGCTTTTTTACCATAAAGGTCGGGCATGTTCTCGTTGTTGTAATACCAGTTACGTTTGATGTTGTATTCGGAATTACGAATGTCTTCTTCATCAAAGAAACCGGTATCTTCTCCAATCCACCATTTCATTGGTACCAATTGCGACAAGCCGCGGCCACCCAGTGAGTCTGCCAAAACAAAACCGGTAATTTCGAAGTATTTGGGTTCCCAGGCACGGCGTGTCCAGTCATCGGAATTTGTACCGCCACCAGTAGTGTTATATTCAAACTGCATGACCCAAATGCTTTCCATATTGCCGGATGTGCGATTTTGATTGTTTTCAACGAATAGGTCGGAGAACACATCGCCGTTTGCTTTTGCCTTTTCACCGAAGCGGTCTTCCATCAAGTGGAAATATCCGCTGTTGATGACATTCTCTGCGGCAGTTTCAGCCTTTGCATAATCACCCTGCATCAAGTAAACCTCACTTAGTAAGTGTTCTGCCGCCCATTTGGTCAGCTTGCCGACTTTTACGGCATCAGGGTCAGTAGGCAGGTTCTCGACAGCAAACTGAAGGTCTTCTACCATGTGGGCAATAACCTCTTCCTTCGGTGTACGGGTAAAATCGATTCTGAACTGATCTTGAATCTTGTCTACATAAGGAACGTCTCCATACAGATAAACCAATGTACGGTATGCATAGGCGCGGAAAAAACGTGATTCTGCCTGATAGAGCGCCTTGTCTGTGCTATTATCCCAGTTCGTGTTTATTTCCGAGTATTTCAACATCTCATTGGCTCCTGCAATCAGACTATAAGCCCAGTTCCAGTAGGAGCCTACAATACCGGTATTTGGAGTTAATGTCAAGAAACCGAACGGTTGGATAGAACCGTCTTTGGTACCCATGGTAGCAAGGTCAGTGGCAATCTGCAATGCTTCGTAAGGGCAAGCGGCATTGTGCATGAAGGCACCGTTTTCACCCCAAGTGTTGTATTCAGAGCGTGCTTCGGCATAAAGTCCGGTAGAACCTACTTCGAAACCATAGGAACTTGTATATGTGTTGTCCGGAGCTAGTTCACTTTTCAGTTTCTCATCCAGAAAGTCAGAGCAACCGGTAGCAGACAGAGCTACTAACAGAGCTAGAGTTGCTTTTGATATATAATTTTTCATTGTATATATATTTAAGTAAGTTTAGAATGATAAGTTCAGTCCAAGTACGTAGGAACGTGCAGTCGGGTAAGAGGCAAACCAACTGTTGTCATAGTTCAATACGCTGCGTATGTCACAGAATGTATAAGGATTCTCCACACTGATATTGACTCCCAAACCGCTCAGTCCCAATTTCTTTACAAAATTCTTTTCAAAATTGTATCCTAAAGTGATATTCTTTATTTGGATGTATGTAAAGTCTTTGTAATAGCTGTGTCCGTCGAAGTTGTTATATGCTGGAGAAGCATATTTGGAATTGGTGTGTTCCGGTGTCCAGTAATCGGCATTATGCAGATAGTTGTATAAGTTGTAACTCCAACTTCCGATATTGGCTTCGTTCAACTCACGTGTAACTTTGAAGGTTCCATTCAGTAGGAATGACAAGTAAAAGTTCTTGTAAGTCAATGTATTGCTCATAGACATGAGGAAGCTTGGATTCTTTGAACCGATGATAACTTTGTCATTGGAGTCAATATAACCGTTTCCGTCTGCATCTTTCACTTTGGCAGAACCTGGTTTGGCACCTTTTTGGATCTCTTTTTCTGTACCGTCTGCTGCGGTATAGGTGAATTTGTCACCTTCCTGCCAGATGCCGTCGACGTCATAGTCGTAGTAAACTCGCAAGGGTTTGCCGATGAACCATTTATTGGTGATATCATCTTTTTTGTCACCACGTAGGTCTACAATCTTGTCACGGTTCAGTGAAAAGATGATTCCGGTGCTCCATTCGAAGTCCTTATTACGTATGTTGACGGTGTTCAAGGTAAATTCAACACCTTTATTGCGTGTTTTACCCACATTATCCCAAATGGTTTTATAGCCGTTCATGATAGGAACAGTACGTTTCATCAGCAAGTCTTTTGTGTTGGCGACATACATTTCAATGTTACCGTTGATACGGCCGTTGAAGAATGAATAGTCGATACCGACGTTGAATGTTTGGGTTGTTTCCCACTTTAGATTCGGATTTCCGACACCGTCGTTGGCCAGATAAGCACCGTTGACACCTGCTCCACCGTCACCCCAGATATAGTTTGTGAGGTGCAGACGGTCCAATGTCTGATAGGGGTTGATGGCTTGGTTACCGTTAGAACCATAAGATACGCGGAGCTTCAATTGGTCCAGCCAGTTTTGTGCATTTTCCATAAAACTTTCGGAAGCAATGTTCCATGCAGCAGCCACTGACGGGAAGAATGCATACTTGTTGTTTGCACCGAAGGCAGAATAACCGTCGGAACGTCCGGTCAGGGTCAACATATATTTTCCTGCATATGAATAATTCAAGCGAAGCATATAAGACAGCATCGAGGTTTCTGATAAACCAGAACTTACGGTTTTATTCTTTTCACCTGCATTGATGTTATGATAACTGGAATCATCGTTTACAAAACTTTCGGCACTTGACTTGGAAGTCTTTTTCTGAGTTTGTTGTACACTGAACAAACCTGTAGCGTCGAAACGGTGCTTGCCAAATTCACGATTATATTTGAGCAGATTTTCCCAAGTGTAATCCCAGTAGTGTTCATTGTTGATGCTGGCTTTTCCGCTGGCTGTTCTACCGTCTTTGGTGTCACGGCCATAGTATGTGCCGGTAAAGTCGCTACGATAGTTGTAACCAAAGGTTGTACGGGCTGAAAGACCTTTTACCGGCAACAGAATGTCAGCATAGGTGTTGATGAAGAAGTTACGTCTTGTTTGATCTTGGTCGGCATTGACATTGGCCATCGGGTTAATAATCAGGGATTGGTCCATAGGTTCTTCATAATACTTGCCGTTTTCATCTTTGTAGATACCATAAGGACTTTGCTTTACAGCATGTTCAATATTCGGGGTTATACCACCGCCATCTCTTTGAATAAATTGGGTCTGTATACCAATAGTCAGCCATTTGTTTAATACTTGTGTGACATTCAAATTGATATTGTAACGTTTCATAGCAGAATTGTAGACTACACCTTCTTGATCCAGATAGGAAACTGCCCCCATATAAGTGGTGCTTTCAGTACCTCCGGAAATGCCTACTTGATGTTCCATGGTAAATGCATTGCGGAAAATATAGTCCTGCCAGTCGTTTGTAACGCCTTTCTTGTAATTTATAAGTTCGCTGGCACTCAGAATATTCTCAGGAGCCAATTGGTCTCCGCTCCATCCATCTTTCAGGCGTGCAATGTCTTGTTTAAATGTGATGTATTCGTCTGGAGTCATCACATCAATAGTCTGTTGGGGTTGCGACATTCTGAACTGCCCTTTGTATGTAACTTGGGGTGCACCTTTCTTGCCTTTCTTTGATTGAATCAAGATAACACCATTGGAACCGCGTGAGCCGTAGATAGCTGCTGCGGAAGCATCTTTCAAGACACTAAGGCTTTCGATGATGTTTGGGTCAATATCACTCAAAGAACCATTGTAAGGAATACCGTCCAATACAATAAGCGGTGCATTGTCAGCACTTAATGAGTTTTCACCACGTACACGGAGGGTTTGGTCTGCCCCCGGTTTCGCATCACCAGTAGTTACGCTTAAGCCCGGAATTTGTCCTGCGAGACGGTCCATCAAGTTACTGCTATTTATCATGTTCAGTTTCTTCTGGTCTACTGATACCAGACCTCCAGTCAGGTCGGACTTACGCTGTGTACCATAGCCGATTACCACGACTTCTGCCAGTGTTTTACTGTCTTCCACTAACTTTACGGTACTGTTTCTACCAGCTTTTACAGTCTGTGTCACATAACCGATATAGGAGATTTTGAGATTACTCCCTGCCGGTGCGTTGATTGTGTATTTTCCGTCAAGATCTGTAATGACACCAGTACTGGTTCCTTCCACCATGACATTTGCTCCGATAATCGGTTCACCACTTTCGTCAATTACTGTACCAGAGATGTTCTGTGGTTGTCCGGATATTGCCTTGTTATTCTTTCCGGTATATAAAATAATGTGTGTTGCGTCGATTTCAAATTTAACATTGGTCCCTTTCAATAAGGCTGCTATTGTCTTATTAATAGTTTCATTCTTAACATTCAAGCTGACTTTCTGTTTGATGTCTATTTGCTGCGATTCATAGAAGAAAGTGTATCCACTTTGCTTTTCCACTTTTGGCATAGCCTCTGATAATGGGATATTTGTGAACTTCAGTGTGATCAGTTTCTCTTTCTTTTGTGCAGAAACCGGGGCACATAGAAGTACCAGTATAAGAATGATGAGTTGTTTTCTTATATCCATAATTGTCTTAAATTTAAAGATTAATGTAGGTGTTTACTTTTCGTTAATTATTAAATAATGTGCATTTCTCATTTGTTTGTTTGGCATAAGTTTTTAATTTTGTTACTGTTTCATTTTACTTTTTGTTTTGTGTCTGCAAACGAAATTGTCAACTCATTCTCTTCGTTAAAGGTATATTTCATAGGTTGGATGCGTGCCATGATGCGGAGTATTTCGTCCAGCGGTTCGCTACGCAACGTAAACGTATAGAAATATTTATTGGATAATGTAGGATCCACGTCTATCTTTACCCGATACCATTTAGAAAGCAGTTTGCAAATGTCTCCCAATGAACGGTTTCTGAATACGAGTTGTGTATTTGCCCACGAAGAGGCAAAATGTACATCATCTTTTTCTACCTTAAGTGTAAGGGTTTTCCGATTAAAAGTAGCTGTTTCGCCCGGTTTGAGGAAACGGTTCTCTGTCTCGGTTTCCAAAGAGACGGACCCTTCTACCAAACTCACCAATGTATTTTCCGAACCGGGGAATGCATCGACATTGAATTTGGTTCCGTGAACTACGATACGCATACCTTCTGTCTGCACAATAAAAGGTTTGTCAGCATCGTGTGCTACATCGAAGTAAGCTTCACCAGTTACATTTACGATACGCTCATCCTTATTCATTTGTGATCCGTATTGCAAAGAGGTCTCTGTATGCATCCATACTTCGCTTCCGTCAGGAAGGAGAACCTTAGACTTACCCGACAAATTAGAGTATAACTGCGGCATGGCTTCAGGCTGTCCGTTAAGGAATCCTATGTAGAATGAGCAACCGATGGCAACAGCTATACATGCAGCTACTGCGTAGCGGTATATCTGTTTCAGTTCGAAGCGTTTCTTTGCAGGTTTTTCAGTCTGCTTAGGCTCGCTGGCGTGCATACGGTTGACAAGTTCATTCCAATAATATTCGGTATTGGGCGTGTAGTTTTCTACATTTGCCTGAATTTTTTCCCATAACAGTTGCAATTCCTTGAATAACGCTTCGTTGTTACTGCTGCGTAACCAAGTCTCCAATTGCCGCTCTTCGTCTGCGGAAATTTCCTGTTTCAACTTAGGAATGATTAAATTCCAAGGAACACTTTTTTTCATGATCATGATGTTTTTATAGGCCTTCACTTATATGACACATCACTTGGGTTTAACCCTTATTCCAATTCCAATTATTTTTTTAATAAATTTCGAGGAACAAATAATATTAGTATCTTTGCCGCTCAAGAAGCCCTTATCTAATATAACTTCGATATGCCTGCAGAAGATGATATCCTATTGTTACAGTTAATCAAACAAGATGACGAGAAGGCTTTCAAGCACCTTTTCGATACTTATTTTGTTTCACTCTGCCGCTTCATGTCCCTTTATCTGAGAGACAAGCAGGAGATAGAAGAACTGGCCCTTTCCATCTTTATGAATTTGTGGGAGGGTAGGGCCGACTTGACTCTTAAAATCTCATTCAAGGCTTATCTTTTCCAGTCTGCACGCAATCGTTGCCTGAATGCTTTACGCGATGAAAAGGATACGGTTCCCATCGAGGGAGGAGAAGAATATGGATATGCTCTTGCGGCTGATACTTCGGTGGAGATGGAAGAACTGAACCGATTGATTGAAGAAGCTGTTTGTTCCCTTCCGGACAAATGTGGGCAGGTTTATCGCAAAAGTAGGGAGGAAGGGAAGACTAATCAAGAAATTGCCGGGGAAATGGGGATTTCTGTCAAGACGGTGGAGGCCCAAATAACCAAAGCCTTGAAGCATATCAAGAAATTTTTAGGAGAACAGTATACTTATTTGTTCTAAAATAGAAATTGCAGGCCATCTGTCTTTTAGAATGATGAAAGGAGGATGGCCTGCAATATAAAAAGAAGATTAATCTATAACCGTGAATTTTACTTTCTGGTCTTTCACTATTACATAATATTCTCCATTTTCAAGGAAATGTTCACCATTGGCATTTACAAAAGCAAGATCACGCATCGGGTCTATTTCAAAGCGGAATATATGTGTTTCACCTGCTTTAATTAGTTGCTTTTCGAAGTGCTTCAATTCTTTGCATGGACGGGTAATCGTGCTAAATGGGTCTGAGATAAACCAATGCACCACTTCTGCACCGTCACGTTTGCCTACATTGGTGACTGGGATTTCCATTACCAACTTTTCACCGCGTCTGATGGTTTCTTTGGGCAAGTTGATATTACCATAATTAAAGGTGGTATAACTCAAGCCGTATCCGAATTCATACAGTGGGGAAGAGGAGATGTCTTGATATTTGCCACTTTGTGGACGGGCTGTTTTGCGCTGATTGTAATAGATTGGAATCTGTCCGGTGGAACGTGGAAAAGTAATGGAAAGCTTGCCCGAAGGATTTACCCGGCCGGACAAGACACCTGCCAATGGTTTACCGCCAGGTACTCCCGGTTGCCACATTTCAACGATGGCGTCACAGAGAGGTTCCACTTTAGAGAGTCCCAAAGGACGTCCGTTAGCCAGTACCAGAACAATCGGTTTGCCTGCTTTCTTCATTTCAGCAATGAATTCCTCTTGAATGGCAGGCAGTTCTATGATGGAACGCGATGCGTTTTCGCCACTCCACTTTTTCTTTTCACCCATGCAGAGTAGAATGACATCTGCTTTCCGGGCTACAGCCAGTGCCTCACTGAATTTGGAAGTGTCGTTACCGTCGAAACCACAACCCTCGGTATAAATCAGTTCAGCCTTGCCTGCAAATTCTGCATCCAGCGCCTTTTTGATGGGGAGGACATCTTCTGCATGTCCATGTCCATACCATGACCCCAGGAGCTCGGCACAGTTTTCTACCAGAGGCCCCATGACGGCGATAGTTGGCTTGTTCCCGTTTGCCAGAGGGAGTACCTTGTTTTCATTCTTCAGTAGAACAATGGTCTCCTCTGCCAGTTTCTCTGCAATAGCCAGGCTTTGTGGAAGGAGGAAGCGCTCTTTTTCTGTAGATGTCGGGGTGTAGGGATTGTCAAAAAGTCCAAGGCGGAATTTGATACGGAGCACGCGTTTCACTGCATCGTCCACCAGTTGCATGCTTATTTTACCTTCTTCCACCAGCTTTGCCATATGCTTGTCATAGCAATGCCCCATCATGTCCATTTCCAGGCCGGCGTTGAAAGCCAGACGGGCAGCTTCTTTGCGGTCGGCAGCATGGCCCTGGTCAATAAGTTGCGGTACTGCAGACCAGTCTGAAACAACAAAGCCGTCGTGTTTCCAACGGTTCTTCAGAATTTCTGTCATCGTGTAATGGTTGGCGCTTCCGGGAGTGCCGCTGATGTCATTGAATGAACTCATTAAAGTAGCGGCACCGGCTTTTACGCCAGCTTCATAGGGAGGAATATAGGTGTCCCACAGAGTCTGATTGGAGATTTCCGTATAAACATAGTCACGTCCTGCTTCAGAAGCGCCGTATCCGATATAATGTTTAAGGCAGGCGGCTACTCGCTTGCTGTCGGACATGTCTTCACCTTGGTATCCTTTGATAGATGCGACACCGAATACAGCATTGGTATAAGGGTCTTCGCCATAGCCCTCTGCAACGCGTCCCCAGCGTCCGTCTCTTGCCACGTCAATCATAGGGGAAAAAGTCCAGTCTACCCCGGACATGCGTGCTTCCTGGGCGGCAACGGCACATGCCTGTTCTACCAATTGGGGATTCCAAGAACATGCTTGTCCCAAAGAGATGGGATAAATGGTACGGAACCCGTGGATGACGTCGTATCCGAAAAGGATGGGGATACCCAGACGTGATTCTTCCATTGCTTTTCTCTGAGCCTCGTTACGCAGATTGGCATCTTCATCAAAATAAATGAGGGAGCCTAATGTGGCAGGAATTTTTTTTACTTCCTCACCACGATTGTTCTCGTTGTTATTCCGCCCCAAAGTGTACTGGTTGAGTTGTTGTACCTTTTCTTCCAGCGTCATTCTGCTGACCAGGTCATTCACACGCTCCTCAATGGGAGCTTTGGCATCTTTGTAGATGGGTTGCTTTTTGTTTGCAGCCATTGCTCCGGCCAGGCAACCACTTAAAAGGAGGCAACTGATAAATGTTAGTTTCTTCATGATATATATAATTATGCTATTCTCATTAAATAAGACACGTTTTTCGGAATCTGCTCCTACACAAAGGTCGTTTTTTTAAGGAATATAAACAAGTACATGCAAGGGCTTATTTGAAAATAGGCTTATCGGTTAGTGTCATGGAAGCTTGTTCGTTATTTTTTAGTTCAAATACCACTATTTCATTATTACCTGCTATCAGAGCACCAGCAGGTATCTCCAGGGTCTTTTCTGCATTTTCTTCCCAGTAGGCACCCAAATATTGCCCGTTTATCCAGACTTCTCCCATTCCCCAGCCAGACACGTCAAGAAAGGTCTCTTGTGCCGGATTGCTTACTGTGACACAACCTTTACGGAAGCAAGGGATGGAGGAGGTACCTTCTTTGAAAGTTATTCCGGCCACATCGCATTCCTTAATTTCCAATGGGGTCATCTTCCAGCCTTCTAAATCTGTCTTTCCCAATGTTATGCTGCCGTAGATACCTTTTGAATTGTCCAGAATTTCAGGACCATAGGTAATACGTCCGATATTTTCAGTATAGATACTAAGTTTGTGTATACCTATCGGTAGATTGGTTTTCAAGCTTTTACTGCTATCTTTTAAATATCCTTGCAGTTTGCCGTCTGCATAGACCACAGCATAATCCCGTACGTTTTCAATAGTTAGTGTGGGATTCTCCTCTTCCACATCAACGGTTGTCTCATAGAGGGCATAGCCAAAATCCATATCCAGTTCATTCATGGGCAGTAAGGCATCATCTTCTACAGTTTCTCCATAAACTTGTTCCAATGGAGCTGTTTGTGACATTTTTATCTCTTGTGCTGCTGCCGGTCCGACCGGCAGCAACAAAAGAACCCAAAGCAAGAATAATTTCATCATATTTCCTTTATTTATTTCTTTAAGAATGATTCAATGTAGGACTCGTCAACGGTAATTTGCGGAGCGAATTTGTCACTCTTTACGTAGCGGTCAATGCTTTCCAGCAATTGCTGGGTGGCAGGACGTTCGTTGATGTTTTTCTGGGTATCTACGGCCAGTACCAGTAGACTGCCTTTCTTCACTTTTGCTTCGAAACCAATACCGAGCTTTTCATTATTGTCGTAATGGTCTATTACTTGTATGAAAGGCCGCAGTGCTGCCGGAGCATCCTTCATCTCAATAACCTTGGCATTTTCCAGAATGTCCCACCACTGCCAGTCAGTATGGTAGGAAGTTATGAAATGCTCGAATACAGGCTGGTCGTCATGAATCAGACAGCCAATGGTCATAGGAGGCCATTTGAACATTATCGGATTCCAGAAGTGATTGTGGAACACTGATTTACGACCTTTTACTTTGGAAGGTTTGGGGCAGAGTACCACTTTCTTGCCATCGGCAAGGTGTTGTTTTGCTTTTTCATCGAATACTGTGGTGTAGAGCACTTCACTAGTGGACTGCATTAAGTTGCTATGACGGGGATATACCCAGATATCCCAGCTGTTTTTTACGTGTGCAACAGAAAGATGGACCGTCAGCTTCTGTGGTTCAGTGATATTATTCAATGCATAACTGAAACTGCCAAGTGGAAATACCCCGTTCTTTCCGACAGTTTGTGTTTTCAGTTTTCCGCTCTTAAGGGTTTTACCGTTGCTGTCGGTGATACTCCAATTGATTTTTGCGTTTTTCAATAGGGCAGGTCCATAATTGTATATTTCCGCTTTTCCTTCAAATACTTCATCATTGTAAAGTGCGCGTTTGTCGAAACGGAGCAACGCAACAGTCGGTGCACAGAACTCGCGCCACTTTTCCGGTGTGATGAGCCCTTTGGTATTCCAGAAAGGATCGAGAATGCCTACCGGTGCATATCCTTGTCCGGTAAAATCATTCAGAGACAGTAATTGGAAACCGCCTTTCAGATAAGTGCGCAATTGGGCTTCTATGACATCCTTGTACTCTATGGCGGTCAAGGCTCCAGAAGCACGGAAGAAGTCATGTGCTTGGTCGAGCATGTGGTTTTTGTCCAGCAGTTCACGGAATATCTCGAAATTACGCGCTTGTACGGGGCCGGTGAAGTTCTTTATTTCCTCGAAATTGGGATAGATGCACCGCTGTCCGGATTCATGCGAGATGATGGGCAGGCCTATTCCCAGTTCCTTGTTTTTGTCCCAGTTTGTATAAGGACGTCCTTCGTAGATGGCCATGTGTCCTTTGGTAGTCTGATGGGTAATGTAGAACTGGTCTGATTTGACACGTGTGCGGGCTGTGGAACCGCTGTATAGACGGCGGTTATCCAACTGGCGGGCCGTGGCGGTAAGCTCTTCTATGAAACTGAAATCGCCGGTAATTTCGTTTCCGTTACAGTAGAGAATGAAGGAAGGGTGATTCCCATATTCTTTCAAGATACCCCGCAGCTCGCGACGGAAGAAATTCCAGCGCTTCTCATCGGGTTGGGCATCTTTACCCCACATCGGCATTTCCACCTCCAGATAGACACCCAGCTTGTCTGCCATACGGAACGCAGCGGCAGGAGGACACCAGGAGTGGAAGCGCATATGGTTCATACCATATTCTTTCAGGATACGGAGTACACGTTCCCAAGAGGCATCGTCCACAGGAGCATAGCCGGTCTTGGGGAACACTGCGTTTTCAACGGTACCGCGCAGGTGTATGGGTTCGCCATTAAGGATGATATGGTCCTCACCGGCCTCTACTTCGCGCATACCGAAAGTTGTGCTTTTCTCATGCGCATAGGATTGGCCCTCTACACTGGAAGTCAACTTACAGTCCAACGTATAAAGATTGGGATGGAACTCATTCCACAAATGGATATCCTTACCCAAAAACATTTCTTCCTCGATATAAGTAATGGAATCGGTCACTGTTACTGGTACTTCCTTTTGTAGTCTATAGTCCTTTCCTGTCACGTGGAAGGATATTTTGCCGCTGGCGGTATGTTCTGTACAGTTGCGGACAGTCATTTTGACTTTGATGCTTTTGTTCTTGATGTCCGGATAGACCTGCATGTCATCTACATAGACTGGATCTACAGCTACCAGCTTAATTTCGCCCAATACTCCGTTCCAGTTTATTTGGGTAAATTCGGAGTGGGCATGGTCCCATTTATGGGTATCGTACTGGTAGCGGTTGTCTATACAGAAAGTTATCAGTTCTTTTTTGCCTGGATGTAGCCATTGGGTCAGTTCGTGGTTGTGGGGAATACTGATGTAGTCTATTTTACTCACTTCTTCTTTGCCTACATATACCGAACTGAGCCAGTGTGTACGTTCAAAATAGAGGAAAATGCGTTTGCCTTTCCATGCCGCAGGAATTTCTATTTCTCGCTGGTACCATGCGGGGCCCATATATTCGTAGACACGGGTCAGCCTATCCAGGTGGCGGTAAGGAGATTTGTAGCCTATTTTATAGTCATCTGTAATTCCCGGCAGAACGATGCTTTCCTGCAGGCGATGGCAGTAACGTACGTCCAGTGAACCTCTCCGGAAGTCCATGACATCTGTCTGGAATGCCCATTCACCAGACAAGTCCATTTCATTCTTTTCTTGGGCATGCCCGCTCCAGACCATAGAGGTCAGGAGGAGGGCAGCCATGTAGTGTTTTATTTTGTGCTTCATTGTTCTTTTTTCTTTTGGTTATAGTAATCACGCATGATGTACCATGCTTTTTTGCGTTGTCCCTGGTCGGAAACCAGTCCTTTACGGTTCCATTCCCCTCCCTGGTGTGGATGGAAACGGAAGGGAGAACGGAAATCAAAAAGAATCCACGGCGATGTTCCGCGCAGGTTGGGGATATGCTTGAACATTTCCAGATTGTCCTTGTAGAGTTGTGCCTGATAATCCTCACTCCAAGAACTCTTGACTTCCGCGTCGCCATGTTTGCCATAGAGCGCTTCGCCTCCGAACTCGGAAATGAAAAGAGGTTTGCCGGGAGCTACATTCCAGACAGCCTGGTCCGGAGCCAGTGGCCAGTCATGATACCATCCCATATATTTGTTGATGGCTACCATGTCCAGGATGTTGATAATGGAGTCATTCATCTCAAAGTTCCGGCTTTCGCGGTTGAAGCGTACCAAATCGAAGGCGGCCGTAATCAGACGGGTTGAGTCGATGTCCAGGCAACATTGTTTCATGTGTTTCAGAAATTCATTGCGCGGGGCGGAAGTGGCTGTTTCATTGGCAATCCCCCAAAAGGCAACGGAACAACGGTTTTTGTCGCGCATCACCATCTCTTTAATCATTCTGCCTGCTTTCTCACGGGTAGCGGTATTTTTGAAGTCAATCCCTTGCCAGATAGGTATCTCTTCCCATAAAAGAAATCCCATTCTTTCTGCCAGGCGGACAGTATATTCATTTTGTGGATAATGTGCCAGACGAATCATGTTGGCACCCAGCTCTTTGGCTTCGGACAACAGCATTGTTGCGTCCGCTTCAGAGAAGGCACGCCCGCGACGTTGCGGAATTTCCTCGTGGAAGCTGATACTGCGCAGGAAGATGGGCTGGTCGTTCAGATAGATATCTTCGCCTTTTACATAAAGGTTACGGAAACCAATTTGCTCGTTGAGCCGGTCACTTTCCGAAGTGATGGTTACATCATACAGCTTTGGAGCATCCGGTGACCAACGTTGCAGTTTTTTGGTTTTGATAGTGGCCTGGGCAATTCCGTTGGCATCGGTAGTCATGTTCTGTCTGATGCCCAATTCGGGGATGGCGACTTGTACGTTGATGCCAGGCTTTGCTTCGGATAAGGTTACTTTGGCACGAATCAGGTTGGATTGTACCTTGTCCAACTGGATGAAATGGTCTTTGATGTAGCTTTGTGGAACGCTTACCAACATTACATCGCGTGTGATGCCGCCGTAATTCCACCAGTCAAAGGACATGGCAGGGATGGCATCCGTGGTGCGGGTATTGTTGACTTTCACCACCAGGAAGTTGTCCTTTTGCTTTACCTTATCTGTGATTTCCACCTGGAAGGGAGTGAATCCGCCTTCATGACTGGCTATTTTCTCCCCGTTCAGATATATTTTGCTACGGTAACTTACCGCACCGAAATAGAGAAACAAACGTTTGCCGTCAGTCTTTGGGGTATCGAAAGAGCGTCCGTACCATACTGTTCCTTCATAAAATTTCAACTCGGGCATTTGTGAATTGAAATCGGCAGGTACATTCAGGACCAAACCTCCGTCGAAAGAGTATTCATAAAATTGCTTGTTGTCTTGAGGTTTTCTGTTTTTGTACACCTGCATCCTTTCTCCTTGGTCATAAAGGTCTACAATGGCTCCCCACTTCCCATTCAGTAGCTGGTAATTGCGTCCGTAAACATTGGACAATAAGTCTTGTGCTTGTGACTTGCCTCCCAGTACAGACACTGCGAGCAAACAAGTAATCATTAATCTTTTAATTTTCATAAATCGTATGTATCAGTTAACGTTTAAAAAGCCTATGAATTATTCTTTGTATATTTTCAATGCGCATCCGCCTCCTTGTGCCATTTTGACGGTCAGTTTACGGGATGCAGGAATGTCTGTGACGGTCTTTTGGTAGTCGGAAGCCAGGCGGTTGGCATTCACTCCGTCATGAAACATTTCCGCTTTCCATCTGCCTGCACCGAGGAAAGAAAGGTCCAGTGTCAGAGTACGTGCATCCCAATTGGTCAGGGAGCCGACATACCAGACATCTCCTTTCCTGCGCGCCATTGTAATGCATTTTCCAATTTCTCCGCTCATGGCTATTGTTTGTTCCCAAACGGTAGGGATGGTAGCGATGAATTCCGTGCATTCTTCTTCACGGTCGTAATTGGTGGGACTGTCGCACAACATGTTCAATGGTGATTCAAATACTACATATTCAGCTAATTGGCGGCAACGGGTTCCCTGGCTCATTGGGGTATCCATTGAGGAGTGGTAACACCGTTTGTTGGCATTGTGCATGGCGCCTTGTGTATAGTCTACCGGTCCGGCCAGCATACGGATGAATGGCATGGTGACATCGTAGGTTACCTGGTCGGTATGGATGTCACTCCACTTCATCTGTTCCAGCCCGTGAACGGCTTCATAGTTGATGACATTGGGATAAGTGCGGTTCAGCCCGGTAGGTTTGTACGTGCCGTGAAAGTCTACCATCAACTTATATTTAGCGGCAGTTTCGGCAGCCCGGTAGTGGAAGTCTACCATTTCCTGGTCATCCCTGTCCATAAAGTCAATCTTGAATCCTTTGATGCCCATTTCGGAATAGTGCTTGCATACATGTTCCATGTCGCGGGCAAAGGCATGGTAGCCTGCCCAAAGGATGAGTCCTACATTCTTTTGCCTGGCATAGGCCGTGAGCTTTTTTAAATCAATTTCCGGTACAATTTGGAAAAGGTCAGCCTTGAGGTTGACAGCCCAGCCTTCATCCAGAATCACATACTCGATGCCATGCCGGGAGGCGAAGTCGATATAGTGCATGTATGTTTCATTGTTTATTCCAGCTTCGAAATCCACGCCTTTGATTCCCCAATGGTTCCACCATTCCCAGGCCACTTTGCCCGGACGTATCCATGAGATGTCTTTCATGCGTGATGGAGCAGCCAGCTTATAAACCATATCGTTATCTGCCAGCTCCTTGTCATTTCTTGCCACAACAATGATGCGCCAGGGCAGTTTGGCTTTCGGCTGGCAGGAAGCAATGTAGTTTTCACGCTCTGTGACTAATATTTGCAGTTGGTTATGCCCGCCTTGTTTTTTTGTTTTGGGGACGGCGGCAAAAGCGGAAGTGAGTGCTGTTCCCCCGTTTCTGTTGATGAGGAACATGCCCGGATAGCTCTCCACGTCGGATTCGGCAATACAAAGTTTACGGCCGTTTTCCTGCTCTATTACTACGGGGGTAAACATCAGTCTTTGGGGGTTCAGTCCGGATAGCTCTATATGTGTATAGGTGTTTTCAAAAGAGTTGGAGAACTGGGCCTCTATCGGTTGTTTATCGCCATCTTTTACATAAGGGACAATCGATTTGTAGTCCTTGTTGAAGTTGAAGGCGGCTTCTTCGTTTGTAACTTTGAACGGTCTGTTTCCGGTCGCTGCGAACCGGTATGCCATTCCTTCATTGTACATTCTGAAAATGAGGTTGAAATGTTCCCGGAAACTTAACGTCATTTCATTATAGGCATCCTTTACTTCACTGCGCTTGTAGAAAGGAGAGGGAATCACCTCATTTGCCTGGCGATGGCTGACTCTCTTAAGATGGGAGCCGTTGCCCCAGACTGTCCCATTATCCAGATGTACTGATAAGGGAGAGGGGGCTACCAATGTATGCCCTTCTTCCGTCAGCTCGTAAGTGATCCGGTCACCTATATATAAGGTAACCTCCAACTTGCCGTCCGGTGAGTTCAGACGATATTCCTTTTGTCCGAACATGTTCGGGATGATGAAAAGCAGTGTTGTGAGTAAGAAAAGTGTTCTCATGTCGTTATTTATTTTAGCGTTTGTTTTTAATTTCATACTTGTAGACAACATAGTCATTGATTGATGGCAGAGAGATTTCCAGCCTTCCTTTCTTTCCGGTTACTGCTGTCATAGCTTTGCCGTGTCCCATCAGTGGGGTACATCTTACAGTGACACCTTCTGGCAGCCAGGTTTCGACTTCTGCAGTCCCTTCTGGATGATTTTCACGGTACACAATCAAGTATCCTCTATCTTTCTTTAGAGACTGGAAGCCGGTCCAAGAGCGTCCCGACGGTTCATCTCCTATGGGTAGGATAGTGCCGGAATGCATGTCATGCTGAAATTTCTTGTAGGCTTCTGTATGTTCCCGTAATGTAAATGCTTCCTCGGGTAGATTGGTACCTTCCATCCAGGCAAGCGGCTGTCCTGCTAAAGTCGTAGCAAACAGATATTCAAATGAATAGTTTTCCGGAGCGAAGACTTCTCCTTTATATTTATTCGTATTTCTCCATTTGTTCAGGAACTCTATTTGCAGCTTTTCTGCCGGAACATATTTGGAAAGCATCCAGAGGTTACGCAAAGTCCAGTAAGGATAGTAGTTCTGCCAGTCGGTATAACGGTTTTCCAGAAAGATATTTCCATATTCATTGAACATGTGGTAGCCTCCGCGGCGGCTGGCTGTCGCATCAAGGTTGAAAATCACTTCCTCGTCCGTCTCTTCCAGCACTTTGTTGAATAAGCGGTGCAGGTTTGTTTCGGCTTCTTTACTGGGAATGGTGAGCCCGTCTATCTTGAATACTTTGATGCCGTATTCGCGATAGAGGCTGATGAGTGCTTGCGCATCTTTCTGCCAATCGGCAAAATCATTTTGTATGCTGGGATTGAACCAAAGACCGATTTCAATACCTAATTCCTTGCCACGTTTTACGATGGGATGCAAACCACGTGGATACTTTTGCGGATCGGGTTTCCAGTAGTCTTTATTGTTCCAAATGTTCTTGAATGAACCGCGGGCTACAGCTGAATTAGGGCTTTTACCTATTTGCCAGCCATCATCAATCTGGAAATGGGTGATTCCCAGACGGGCGGCGCGTTCCAGTTCTTTCAAACAGAAGGATTCGTTTACTTTTGAGTCCTGGCTACGGTCTCCCCAGGTGTTCATCATAATCATCTCGTCGCGGTCGGCCCGGTAAGTACGTATATTCTTCTGATATGAACGAAGCGCTTGTAGGCGGCTCAGTTCATCTTCTCCGTATATTCCCAATACACATCCGTATGTTTTGGTCCAACGGTCGGGAGTCACGTCTTTCTCGGTAATGCCCAGGCCGGTTACTGTAAACTTCCCGAAATCAGTCAGAAAATCCTTTCCTTGATAGGCTAATTGTACCGAAGAGCAGGGAGCCTCTTTTAAAAAGAAGATGCCACAGTTGTCCTCGCCATTAAAGGCAAACAGCAGATTGCCGCGATATCCCAGTTTGCGATAGGAAATAATCTCTTTCTCGAAAACCAGGTTGTTGTGCCAGTCGGTCACATCGGAAAATTCCACGCTGCGAGCGTGCCAATGTTGTCCTTGGAAATGGAACTGGTCTAGTACAGCGGTTACTTCTTTAGATTTCATGTCTTCGGCGAATTCAATATTCTTCCGGTCGGCTGCACTAACTTCTCTGCCTCCGAAAATACTGTTTACTGTTCCTCTTAAATAGGTGTCGCAGGCTATGGCTGGACAATCATCATAAATACGATATACCCGTTTTATATCTAGCTTCTCCAGGCTGAAAGAAACTTCTACTTTCAGATAAGCGGGAAATATTTTAGTCTCTTTTACGGGAACTACTTTGAGTGAACCGTTTGATGGTTGCGGCAAATTTTTCGTTACTCTGAAATCTGGAGTAAGGCTGTGGTTCTTCCATGATTTTCCATTACTCTTGTCGGTCAGACGGTAAGTTATGATATTTCCCCCGTTCCACAAAAAGGTACGTTCGACCAAGCTGTTTCCGATGGTTAAAGTGTCATTTTTCAGACGGCCGTAACAAGTATCTTGTGCGTGTAACGAATATCCTCCGAAAAGGACAAATAATAATGTTAGAATATTTTTCATGATATGCGTGTTTTATTAATACTTAAATTGTAGTATCAACGTGTTTCTTACTTCTTGTTTTTTTCAATGATAAATATACGAGGCTCTTTTAATAATTTTTGTTCATTGAACTTCTGATTATCGGGAATCCCTTCTTTTTTTCCTACTCCCTCTTTCATCAGTGCTTTCAATTCCGGTAGGTGTTTCTGATATACTCCTCTCGGAGTGGTGTTGTACTTTTTACATAAGGAAGCCGCCATCCCGACAACTTCGCCCATCATTCCGGTGGTACGCATTACGCGGACAGTGCCCAGTGCCACATGGGTAACACTGATATTGCGGCCTGCCATAAAAAGATTCTCGATATTCCTGGAATATAGGCAGCGGTAGGGCACTGCGTAAGGATATATATGGATGTGCTTGGTTGCAGCTTTGAAGGGCGCGTCAGGAAAGTGTGACGCATTGAGCGAATCCGGGAAATGCAGGTCGATGCTCCAGGTTGTGACGAAGGAGGCATCTTCGTGATAGACATTTTTGTCTATATCATCTTGCTTTAGAATATAATCGCCCAACAATCGGCGTGATTCGCGTTTCCCGGCAATATAGGCTACCCAGTCCAATGCGCGGTTCTTATATTTCTTGTTGTCCTTTAATTCATTTTTCAGAAAACTCCAGTTAGAATAGATGACCATTAAGCCATAATCACGTATACGTTCGAAGTCGTCGATTTGATTGAAGTTCATGCCGGTTTCCCATTTCCATTCACCCATCGTCACTTTTTCGCAATTCTTTTCATTGAATTGCAGACCGTACGAGAAAATAGGGAAACGGGTAGGTTTACCTTTGTCTGCAGAGTACCATTGTACGGATGAACCCATTGTCATTTTGTCCGGTTGAATCGGTGCCAGCTCTTCTCCGTATTCGGTACGGGATTCGCGTCCCATGTTGTAGTCTGCACCGGCCAGATACCCGATGGTGCCGTCTCCGGTACAGTCGGAGAACAATGGTGCTTTCAGTTCCACTTCTTTTCCATTCTCTATATGCTTGATGATGACAGATTCTATTCTGTTGCCATCGGTCTTTACAGATATGGCACGGTAGTTGGCATAAAGGGTGATATTCTTTTCATTGGCGATAAAAAGCTCCTTCTTTTCATCTTCATAGTTTGCGGCAGGTTTGGCATTTCCTTCTTTAGAATGTCCGAATTCTCTTATCATACGTCCCAGTCCGGAATTGGGGCCTACTCCGATATTGCCCCCTAAGTGAACCCTGACTTCAGAGCTATTATTGCCGCCAAGTACTGGGCGGTCGTTGATTAATGCCACTTTGCATCCCAATCTGGAAGCGGTTGCGGCTGCACACATACCGGCTATACCGCCACCAGTTACAATCACATCATAGGAGTATTGCTCCGGTTCGGCTGGAATATCCAGCATCTTTTTACGGAAATCTGTCAGTTGTGTGGCCTGAGCGGGAGGGAGCTGCCCTTTTTCCGTAGTAAAATAAATGGCATCGCAACGGCCATTAAAACCGGTCAAATCTTTTAATGTCAAACTAGAGCTTCCTGCTTTTACAGAGACTGTTCCGGCAGGTTGCCACATCCATTGTTTGCCCTCGTCCCCTAAAACCACTGGCAACTTTTTATTGTCGACGGCTAAAGTGAATTTTCCCGGTCCTTTACCATCATACCAGGGAGAAGTCCAGTTGTAGGTGCGTACAAATACATAATATGTACCGTCTTCAGGAAAAGAAATGGTAGTGGAGGCATCCTCAACCGGGACTCCCATTCCATGAGCCATCAGATAAGGTGAACCCATGAGGTCCATGAATTGTTGGTCTACTACCCATCCCCCCTTTCTGTCAAAGCTTTCTGCTTCCACCAATAACTTGCTGGGTACTTGTTTCCTATTGCCTGAAGGCTTGTTGGCTTGTTGGAATAATAGAACCTGCTTGTTGGGTTTTATTTCGAAAGTAATTTTGGTCCCTTTGAACAATTCCTTTAGGATGGCTTCAAGTGGGGCATTGGATACATGCAAATCTTTTCGGGTATCAAGATTGGGCAGTTTGTCGGTATAGAATACATTGTAGCCGCTGGTCTTTTCAATTTGAGGTATAATCTGCTTGATAGTCTGCTGGTTTATAGATAAACTGATTTGGGCAAAGCTATTTCCCCAGAAGAACAGCACTCCCAGTAATATTGAAAATCGCGTAATTATTTTATTTTGTCTCATGTCTTATCATATCAGGTTAATTACTTTTTTACTTTAAGGAAGGTACGACAAAGACTAACCCTAATTAAGCTATTAGAGTATATTAAAACTATATTTCTCGAATGTTTAAATTTTATTGTCGCTGCCAGAAGTAGGTCATTGTGTCTGAGGTAAAAATCCTATAAAATCTATTCCATATACTTTTTGTTTTAGTTAATATAAAGGGCTATTTTACACTACTAATATATTATAATCGTATTGTCAGATTCTATCTTGTAATTAATGCCGCCAGCTTGGCTGATGTATTCCAATACATTGTTTAAACTGCCGTTTTTAATGATGCCATGATAAGTATATTGTTTGGCTTTCTCGTTTTTGAATATAAATTTGCAATTATACATTCGAGTAAGCATGGTACAAATTTCTTCAAAGGATTCACCATAGAGTGCTAGTTCGTTGCTTCTCCACAGTAAGTTGCTTGCATTAGGATGAAGCTCGCTTTTTTCGAACTGTCCATTGGTCAGGTTGCAAACGAGCCTTTCGTTTGGCTTCATATATGCCTCGTGTCTGCCGTCGTCTACTTTAACCTTTCCACTTATCAGGATTACAGCTACTGATTTATCGTCTTTATGTGCACGTATATTGAAGCTTGTACCTAACGCTTGTACATTGATACCATTTGCTTTCACGATGAAAGGCTTTTCCTTGTCCTTTGCAACTTCAAAATAGGCCTCTCCTTCCAGGGAGACCATACGTGTTTTCTTGTTGTAAGTGTTGTCATATACAATTCTTGAATCGGAATTGATGTAGACCTTTGTGCCGTCAGCCAAAATGATGTCGGCCTTCTGCCCGTTGGATACGGACATGGTGACTTCTGTATTGGCGTCATCGGCCGGTCGTTTGACTCCTGCATAATAGGCTCCGCTTCCCACTGCCAATATGATGCAGGCAACTGCAGCATAGCGCCCAATCTGACGCAGGAAACGGTTCCTTGTTTTCAGGACCTTCGTTTCCGTGGTGGAACTTGCGTCTATCTGGCTTAAAAGTTCGGTGAACATTTCATTTTGTACGGCTTTGTCCATCGTGTCCGGAGCCAGTGCCCAGCATTGCTGATAGTATGCGGAAAATTTCTGTTGAAAATCCGGTTGCTTAATCCATGATTTCAACTGTACATCTTCTTCAGGGCTGGTCAGTCCTCGAAAGAAACGATCCAAAAGTTCAATATGACTGTCTTTTTTATCCATGTTCTGTAGTATATATCTGTATGCCTGCCAAAACACTCACGGATTTTTGTGCTTTAACAATTATTTAGAAAGTAGAAGGAGAGGAAAAGCATGATGAATTTGCGTAATTCTTCTTTCAGTAGTTTCATAGTACGGTAGAAATGAGCCTCTACGGCACGTTCCGTCAAATCTAGCTGTGAGGCGATTTCCTTGTTGGACAGTTTTCCTGCTCTTTTCAGCTGAAAGACTTCCCGTGAAACTTCTGGCAGGCTTTGCAGAAGTTGCTCTATCTGTTTTTCAATGATGGAGACGTCCATATCCATCGTATCTTCCTCGATAGCCTCTGCTTCTGTTTTCAGCTTGTTTTCTACAAATTTGTTGTGTAATAATCTTCGTTCGGTTTCTTTGTATACCATGTTGCGTGCGATGGTGCATAGATATGCCGGAAAACTTTTCTCGGTATCCAGATTACTGCGTTTTTCCCATATCGTCATGAAGCTGCTTTGGGTGATGTCTTTGGCTAATGATTTGTCATATACGAGAAGGACGATGGTGTTGTACAGCCTGGCACTGTATTTTTCGTACAATGCTTCAAAGGCAAATTTATTGCCTTCTCTCAACTTGGCTACCAATAAAGTATCATTTTCTTTCTGCATATTGATTCATCTTACATTTACGCATTCTGAATGGTAGTGTCTTTGTATAGTAAAGTACTATTCCACATAGACTCTGAAAGAATGAACTACAAAGGTGGTGTTTTTATTATTTATTTAAAAGTTTTTTGCTGAAAATATACTTTGTGTGATTATTATTCAATTCTATATTCCACGATGAAGGAGGATGGCAGAAATAGTCATTTGCAGTATAAGAAGTGGTAAACTGATGGATGGGTTTAGGGGCTTATTGTCAATACTGTCTTATCCTGCTGGAGTGAATGAAGTGATATAGGCTTATCTGATGTCCGCCCCCCACATTAGTTTATTGCGAAGGGTATCAAAGAAAATATGGTTGAACCGTTTCACTACCTTTATGCTATAGTCGGCACGTGAGATGTGCAACTGGGTCGTTTCTTTGCAGGACTCGCTACGGCCGTCGATGGCAACCAAGAAGTTGTGGCTGCGGCTTTCCACATCAAGTGTAATTTCCCAGTCGTCACAAATGACGATGGGACGGACGTTGAGGCTGTGTGGAGCCACCGGGGTGATGGCAATGGTTTTACTGTGGGGCACAATGACCGGACCGCCGACGCTGAGTGAGTAGGCGGTGGAACCGGTAGGTGTGGAGATAACTAGGCCGTCAGCTTGATAAGTGGTCAACGGAGCGCCATTGATGGCGGCGTGGATACTGATCATGGACGAACTGTCCCGCTTCAATACGGCTATCTCATTGAGGGCGTAAGGGGATTGCATCAAGCGTTCATCGTCGCACCTCAGTTGCAGTACACTA
>ENA-OPWW01000108-OPWW01000108.1-human-gut-metagenome-genome-assembly--contig:-NODE-108-length-53974-cov-127.875498_pt1 | contig 53974 bp, 53 predicted proteins | sample MGYA00241513_ERZ502018 | MGnify/ENA primary metagenome ERZ502018 (study PRJEB25962, sample SAMEA2042987) | human gut metagenome | biome: human gut; feature: human-associated habitat; material: faeces...
TTTTGAGTATTAATAACTTATTTAATAATCGTCTCGTTTTAACGGGACACTAGTGGTGCAATTAATAAAAAAGGAAGGGCTTCAATATGTCAGTATCCAAAACAAGACAAAAACTGGTAGATGTCGCACGACAACTCTTTGCCAAGAATGGTATAGCAAATACTACGATGAATGATATTGCTGTAGCTTCTGGTAAGGGAAGACGTACGCTTTATACTTATTTCAGTAGGAAGGAGGATGTCTATTACGCTGTGATAGAATCAGAGTTGGAGCGTCTTTCGGACAAGTTGGACGAGGTTGCTAATTGCAAGATGCGTCCACAGGATAAAATCATCGAGCTTATCTATACTCACCTCAGTATGATCAAGGAAACGGTTGTAAGAAACGGTAACCTCCGTGCTGAGTTCTTCCGAAACATCTGGATGGTTGAGAAGGCGAGAAAAAACTTCGATGAAGACGAAATAGAGATTCTCAGAAGAATTTATGCCGAAGGAAGAGAAGATGGTGAGTTTGATATTGATAACATCGATTTGGTGGCCGATATTACTCACTATTGTATCAAAGGTCTCGAGGTTCCATTTATCTATGGACGTTTGGGCCATGGCATGAATGTGGAGTCGAGCAAACCTCTGGTTGCCAAGGTGGTTTATGGTGCCTTGGGAAAGTCGGGCTTGAAACTCTAGATAAAAGAAAATGGTAAATACGTAACTAATTGATAATTAATTAAATAAGAAAGAAATGGGATTATTAAGTGGTGTTGGTGTCTTAGTGCCTAACACCTTGGTTATCAGAATGGTTACATCGATGTTTCTAGGTTTTAGCCCCTTAAAAAAGGGTCAAAAATGGCTGTTTTTGCTACCTTTAGATACATCATTCGGCAAATTCTCGGCAAATTCTTAATGAAACTATGGCAAAATCAACTCTTAGATTAGATAAGCGCCGCCCATTGAAAGATGGCACATACCCAATACAGATTGTGGTTGGCCATAACACAGACCTATATATAGGAACAGGAATATCGGCGGCTCCGGAGGAGTGGGATCCATATACTCTGATGTATGTAGGCAAAAATGCCCGCCGTGTCAACAGCGCCTTGGTTGCCATGCTCACATCTGTTAGGAACAGGATCCTCGAACTCAAAGAGATCGGAATGTGGAATAAACTGACCCGCCCACAGATCCGGGAGATGCTGTTAGATGTGGATCTTGAAAAGCCATCTGAACAGATTCCTACATTGGCCGAGGTCTTTGAAAAAATGATGATCGGTAGGCGTGACAATACCAAAGCGATAGTTAAAAGCACGATCCTTAAGCTGAATGCCTATTGTGGGGATGTCTCCAAAATCCATTTTAGCGATATTAGCCGCACATGGTTGGAGGATTTCTATATGTCGATGAGTGATTTATCTGTCAATACCAAATCAACCTATATGAGGATGCTACGTAGGGCATTCAATTGGGCCTTGGATAGAGATCTCACAACTAACAATCCATTCCGATCATACCACATTCCATCTGAGGAAACGAGGATGAGGGATCTTCCAATTGAGAAAATGAGGCAATTAATGGCCTTGGATCTTCCGGGAATGTACAAAGAATACCGGGATATTTATCTCCTCACGTTTTATCTGATTGGCATCAATACGGTGGATTTATCGAGATTGACACCCGAAAGTCTGGTGGATGGCCGAATAGAATACAGAAGATCCAAAACTAATAAGATCTATAGTATTAAGGTGGAGCCGGAGGCGATGGAGATTATTAATCACTACCGGGGCAAAAAACATCTTATCAGTATATTTGACCGCTACAAAGATTATAAGGCTCTACAGGGCTCCGTAAACAATGCCTTGGCAAAAATGGGTCTTCCCGATGTCGATGCAGATGGGAAAATTAAAAAAGCGGGCAATGGCCGTGTAATAATGAAACCGCTGCAAAAAGGCCTGTCTCTCTATTGGGCTCGTTACTCATGGGCCACATACGCCGCGGATCTCGATATACCAAAAGACACGATCAGCGAGTCTCTTGGTCATTCCCATGGTGCAAAGGTCACAGGTGTATATATCAAATTCAATAGAGATAAGATTGACGCGGCAAACCGAAAAGTCATAGATTACGTATTAAACATAAAAGGTAGTGGGGCATAGCCTCACCACCTTTACTTATTATATTGCCTTATTCTTTTTTTTTCTCCATGTATCTGGACACTCCGAGGAGGATAGCAATCACCAAGACAACAATCCCGAATGTCACCCAAGTATTCGAGGATCCCGTCTCTTTCTTAGTTTTCAATTTTGCCGGATCCGGATCCTTATTCTGATTAGCCTTGATTGCATTCTGAGAGGCCTTAGTATTGGTCGATGTATCTTTGATAACAGATATATTTTTATGCTCCTGAGCATTGATAGATGAGCCCCCATGGATCCCTTTGACCTTATGGAGGATTATATTACCATCTTTATCCACACTCACAGATCCGCAACTGTCGGTAAAATCGATACGGAGCCATTGATCTCTCTTGATGATCGTTGTACTTGTATCTGTCGCTGTTACCTTGACAGCTTGGCTGTCTGCATACACACGGGAGCTGTCAATGTACGTGACAGACTCTCGGACACATGGCTGTTTGCTCTTACATGCCCCTAAACTTACCAATACTAGTAAGCATACGGAAAATAAAAAAAATCGTTTCATACGCTAAAAAATTAAATGTTCTTGTACTCTGTTGTTGCATCGAATGATGGACAGGCCTTGGCCGCAAAATCACGGTGGCCATGAATAGAGGCCTTAGGATATTTGGCTCTGAGCTTCTTCAGCAGGGCCAATAACGCCTCCTTTTGGGCCGCCGTTCTTGTGTCCTCTGGTGTTCTACCATCCGCGGCCAATCCCCCCACATAGCAGACTCCGATGCTGTTCTGGTTATGCCCGAGGCAATGAGCTCCGATTTCGCTCTCTGGTCTGCCGGGCTCAACCGTACCATCCAAATCGACTACGTAATGATAGCCGATACACTTCATCTTACGCTCTCTGTGCCATCTGTCGATGTCGGCAGCCTTAAAGTTTTTGCCCTCAGGTGTAGCCGCACAATGCACGATAATCTCATTGATCTTTCTCATATCTCTAATAATTAATAACCATTTTGTGGATCGCGTTTAGCGCAACCCTTAATAACACATTTATATTTTTGCAGATCCATTTCTAGCTTGGCCTTTTCCTTGGTTAGGTCTAGGATCTCCAAATTCTGTTTTCTCACTAGGTCGGTCTGCTCGGCAAATCGCTCCTCCTTGGCTTTAAGCTGAGATTGCAGAAAATCTGTTGTCTCACGTAGAACATTAAATTCTACGTTATCAGCCTCAGCCTCTTCCTTGCGATGGTTGGTCTTGCGATTGAGTAGGTATCTTAAGGCCTCCCATCCGCCCAAAGCGGTGATCATCGATGCAATTATTTCGATCATTTCCATCTTATATCATTTCTAATTCGTATATAACTTTGTTTCGTTTTTGCTCCACAATAACATTGTAGTGGGAGCTTAAAACTTTTACTAACTCTACATCCAAACAATCCGATGCGAGGATGATCTTATGATTCTTAATAGTCACCGTCTCTGATTCTTTTAAGAGTTATACATCTTTTTCTATATTTTCGCTTGATGGCCAAAACTTCAAAATGGCCTTTGACAAATACGTATTCCTTGAATATATGAGGCGAAATCATAGATAAGATCTTACGCCTGTTATGATACTCATTCGTGTGCCTGAGTAAACCCAGATAGGAATTGAGGCTGTTAACACAATGCTCTACCTTGGTGATTGTGGTTGCCTTGTTTAATCTCCTCACCATTGAGATCGCATTTGTGATGGTTCTATTGCAAGTATATACTCTGCCCGGTTTTACAATCGATCCTGTAAACTCGATGCCTTTGCTGTAGTGTTGCAAATAGAATTTTTTCTCATTCAGCCGCAAACCATATTTCGCTAATAACTTTCTGATCTTCGGGATGAGCGCCAATAGTTTTTGCTTATCCTTGCTGATGCAAAAGAAATCATCCACATATCGGCCATGGTGCTTAATTCCCTCGGCCTCGATATACCAATCAAGAATGTTGAGGAGGAAATTAGCAAAGATCTGGGCAAAGAGATTGCCGATAGCGATGCCTCTGCCCTCACCATTCGTGAATAACGATTTTGATTTGTCGAGATGGTCCCAATAGCTCGCCGGGCTATGCCGCTCACAATTCTCCTCAGGGCGGTGCAATATGACAACACGACAAAGAAATCTGAGATCCTCCTTATCTGGACCCTCATAGTTTTCAACAATGAACTCATCGATCATGTCTGCCAACATTCTTTTGATGATGCTCATAAAGAAACCTTTTAGATCCAAGCCTAGGATCCAACAATCTTCTGTGTAGTTATTGCTGCACTCGATAATATCTTGCTTAAGGATGTTGATGCCATATAATTGGCCTTTTCCCTTTCTGCAATTAAATGTCCGAGGAGAAAATATTTTCTCGAATAGAGGATTTAATCTTATCGCAATATAATGATGCACGATTCGATCCTCGAATGCCGCTGCAAATACTTCCCGGTATCTTGGTCTAGTCACAACAAAGCATATAGACTTACCGGGGCGGTATGTCCTATCATTGATCCTGTCTCTTAGACAGATCAGCTTTTCCTCATAATTCATTTCATATACGATTGAACTTGCTGAGGTTCTTTTGCTGTGCCTACAATCAAAATATGCTTCTAGCATCCACTCTGTTGTTACCATACTATATATATTTAATAACTGCGCTAGCTTCCATGATTAATGCTGAAACAGGCCTAACTCTGTTCGTGTTGCTAGCCTTAGTGTTCCAATTGTTCGTATTACCATCGTTGAGGTTGAGATTCCAAGCGTTGGTCGCACTATTCTCGGCCGCAATCTGTGGCATATTGTCTTATTCTTAACCCTAAATGAGGGTACATGCCCCATTTATCACGGAAAACTGCTCGCTCGGTTCTGTCGTAACATACCGATTCTGGCTTACTCCCTATTACTTAGATAGAGAGTTTTTCCACGCTGTCATTTGTTTACCTATTTTATCTGTTAGCTCAATTATCTCGGCATGGATGCCCATACCTTTTATCCATTTTCTTTCTCCGGCTATTCGGATCAATGTTTTAAGAGTCTCAAACAGGGCCCTAAAATTATCGATGTGCTTGATACGTTCATTTCTATCTCTGGTCATATACGCTGCTGCAAATTCCTGTATTAAAGATACACTTGTATCTTGCATTCTGCTGCCGATAGTGAATTTATAGTTTCTCGGAATGTTTGGTGTTACATCCAAGACTTTATCAAGCAATCTGCGAGTATCTAAATATATCTGTGTATTTGATACCAATTTCAGTTTCTTTTGTTCCTCTGCCATTATTCCATATACCTAAGTAATTGGTACGGCTTTCGCCGTACCTTTTAAGATTAAAGATTAAAAATTGAAAACTAACTAATAAATGCTGAAACAGGCCTAACTCTGCCCGTGTAGCTAGCCTTAGTGCCCCAATTGATCGTATAACCATCGTTGAGGCTGAGACTCCAAGCGTAGGTCGCACTACCCTCGGTAGATGTCCAATACCAAGTCTCAGCTAATTGTGTAGCACCATTGATGAGAGAGAGGCAATAATTGATCTTTTGCATATTGGCATAGATCATGAACATCTCACCCAATGATGGGAGCCACCATTTACCCGCTGTGAGTCCCTTACCATTCGCGTTCGCTCTGCTGTAGAGATTACAATATCCCGGAGCATACGATGCTGTGTTGGTGATAGCTGCCGATGTGGAGGCAGCCACCTGTTTAGCTGTTGATGCCTTACCATTCCAATCATTCATGGCGGTTACTCGATCACCTGTTGTCGTACCGCCGCCGCTGATAGCTGCGCTACTCCACTTCAATGATGCCTCTGTCGGTGCTACTACGAGGATCTTTCCACCCTCGACAACTACAACACCATCTGCGATCTCGCCACTACTCTGGAGTGATGGCCACTTATGAGGCTTGGCCATTAAAGGATAATCATCACTCTTACGATGATACATGATGAAAACACCATCATACATCTGGTTGAGATTGGCTCCTCCCAATAATGCAGTCTTAAGATCATTGAGACTGATGAGAGTCACCTTACCATTTGGATCCGTCATTGGAAACTTCTGATTCGCATTGATGGTTGTTACCGCCGTCTGTGAACTTAATTTTTTTACTGTTGCCATAATCTAAAATGTATTACTAAATTATTCTCCTGTAAATTGTCCGCTAATCGCATACCATGCACCACCAATACACTTAAAGCGTATATAGGCGTTTGGTGCCGTTGTAACGACGTCGTTTTTAAAATTGGTGTACTCAACATTAATTTTTTCTACCGCTATGTTGCTTGACACGATGGCTGCGTTTTGCTTAACATAAAAATCGTCATTGTCCTGTGCTTTAACGATTGTACGATAGCTTAAAGAACTCGACGGCGGCATTTTGGTAAAGATATTAATTTCTAAACCATCATAGTTAGCTACCTTTGGCAAAACTATAAATGTCCGTTTTGTCGGATTCTCTACATAGTAGAAGTTGTACGGCTCGTTTACCGGGTCTATTGTGTATGTACTGCCGGGCGTTACTTTTCTGACTGTGCCATAAAACATATTGGCTTTCACTGATCCCTCAAAAGAACTATTACCTTTTACCGTAATGTTTTTGAAAGTTCCGCTATTGCAAGTAACGTTGCCGTCTTTTGCCTGAAAGATGATGTTACCGTTAGCGTCTTTCATGTCGATAGCCTCAACCCCCAAATTTTTGACTAAAGCGTACTGCGCTAACAGTATCTTTGTAGCCACAATTTCCACCGGGTCGGCTAACTTCCAAAGTCCGCTATTGGTGTCTGTTGCACTTCCTGGGTTATTGCTTGCAGTCTTGGTGTGCGATTTGATGCAAGAATAATAGTAGCCACCATACAAAACTACGTCCTTGTATTCCTCGCCACTTGCTCCCGACTGAAACATATATCCTACGGCGCAATCGCTCCACGCTTGTGGGCCTCGTAGTGCTGGGCCACGGTCTCCCTTACTCCCCGATGATCCCGGGTTGCCCCTTTCACCGCTCATAATTAAGACGGTCGCTCTTTCTTTCACACTTGTGCCGTTGATTGCCACAATAGTGCCATATAGGCTAACCGAGATATTTTCTTTATCCGTGACAACACCGTTGATTACGATGGTGTCTCCGATCTTCATATCTGAGGCGTTATTGATGCCTGTCCAATTAATCTCTGTGCCAACTTTTCCATACGCTTGCCATTGCGCCTGTGTATAACGGCGCAATTCGGTAACAGCCGTTATTAGGCTGTTACCTTTTTCTCCTCTACGGAGGAATTTTACAATTCTCGTTATTGCACATCCCATAGCTTTAATCTTTAGCTGTCATTGTTATTGATACATCACCTCCGGCCTGTACACAATGCTCTCTCTTAACAGTGCATGAGCTTTTCGCCGTAGTGCTATCGGTGTTGAGGATAACACCCGCCGCGTCCTTGATCACAAAATAAAATTGTGTATCGAGAGCTTTGGTTCCTGTTCCTCTCTTGACTACAACAGGAGTGTAAACAACCTGCCCATTACCGCTAGCATCCTCATCGATCGTTTCGTCTTCTGGGACAGGATGAGGGTCAATGTCGAATGGATCCGAGGAGTCCATCACCCCCTGAATATCTTTGCCAATTTCTACTCCCGCGAGATTGACGGTCACACGATATTCTCCGTATGTATCGATGTCTGTGGCTGCAACAGTTATCGTTTGAGCTGTTTTGTTCGCTAGGATTGCCCATCCGGATTTGCCCATCTTCTCCCATTGATAAGTGAGATCCTTTGTGATTTCCTCACCGCTCTGACTTGCTACGGCCTTAAGCACACAGGATCCGGATTTATCGCGAATGACAAAGTTATTGTTATCACCCGCCTTAATTGTCACACGATAACTTGTGCCTGTTGACTTCTGGATTGGTATGGTGTAGGTAGCTTGGATCTGATCAACCTGCGTACCATAGCTCACAGTACCCACCATCTTTATTGTTGCCGGAGCAAAGCCGGAGGCCTCCACAATGTTCTTGACAATCTTCAAGCCATAGTATAACTGCTCCGAACTTGGAGAGATCTTTTTGAACAGACCCGCAAATGTTCCGGTCGATGTGTCTCCGCTAAACTCGATTTTCTGACCATTGAAATAATAGAGCACAGCATCGGGCGTTACAAGTCCCTCAGCCGATCGGCTCGATGTACACACAAAATTAAGGAGTGGGGTAGTGTTGGCAAAATTAGGATAAATCTTGCTCACTTCACTCTCAGATCCTACCCATTCCTGATAGAGATCTCCGTCTGGGCACAAAATCGTAGCTGTATATGTACCCGCTTTGCTGAGGAATTTAATCGTTCTCGTTGCTGATCCACTACTCATGCTCTACCTCCTTTTCTTCTTTATTGGCCTCAGGCTTATCTGTCTGCTGCTCTGTGTTTATAACTTGGCTGTCTTTCTCAGACTCAGAAGAGGATGCCCCGTCCCCCTGTACTCCCTCTGTGGTTTCTGCGGAATTATTATCCCCGGTATCAACAGATGGCTGTGGATCCTCAGTTTCCTGTACTCCCTCTGTGGTCTGCGTGGAATTATCTCCCTCCGTGTTAACCGAGTTACCATACACAAATCTAGGATCCTCGGCAATAGGGAGATCTCTTACTACTGTTCCGTCCTGCTCCTCCTTAGCCTCATGCGGCATAAGAGCCAATCCGCCGATCTGTTTTAAAGTTTCCGTCAACTGAGTGAGTGGACCGAAACGTAACATATCAGCTTGCCACAGCAGATAATTTCCATCCTTGACGGTGTTACGATCATTACATAGATTCAAATAATCCGCTACAAGTGGATTAACCTTAATATATCTTGCCATAATTAAAAAGAATTATAAGTTATTTAATCAAAATAATGTTTCCATCTCCATCTACGAATACGGATCCGTCACTATCTGCCCATGCTGCCGTTGGTCCCACATCCTTAAGATCCAAGCCATACACCGCTCCAATCTGGGCATCCATGGCCTTAGTCGGTAAATTAGGATTCTGGCCATGGCCAATGATACTATAACTCAGACTGCCGCTCTGCTTATTCGTTGCTACCATCCATAGAGGCAAAAGTTCTTTTTCCGGATTCGTTATTGATCCTTTTGTATTCCATACAAGCATCTGTGGAGAAATCTTCAACAGACCTGCCTCGATGTTCGTAGGAACCGCAAAATCATATTCGTATTTAGGGAGACGGCGAACGAAACTGAATATCTTTTCCGGGCTTGTGCTGCTTAATACAACTGCGTTCGGATCACCATTCTCCGAATACTTTGCCCGGCATCGAATATACAATTCATTTCCCATGAGACTTCGATCCACAACACAATTAGCTCCATTTTCCGAGACTGATACGTCATAGTCCATATTATCGGAGCCAATTGCAGACCAATTTCCGCTCCCTCGGTATTTCTCCCAGACAAATTTAACCTTGGCCGAATTTGCTATATCCTTTCCTATTCTCAGATAAGCATTGACCGTCTGTTTGTCCGGATCCATGAATGGATCATACAATGTCTGATCCGCGGCATCAACTTCCACATAAGGAATATATGTTGTCGAGTTCTTGCATTGTACCTGATAGGGCTTAACCAAGTTATGCACTTGTCCATTCCTACTATCTTGGTATGTAGCACGGAAAAGGAGATTGATCGGAATTTGGGGTCTTGCATTCTTCTTCACCTCGATTCGACCCGCCTGTCCTCCGCTGCGAATAATCTTATAATTCGCGTTAGTATCTTCGATGAGTACCTCTTCGCCATTAACAATTTCTGCCCAAGTAACGTTTGCCAATTCGTGATTGATTCGCCCGGCGGCTAAAATCTCGTCCTTATCCAATCGGCTGATAATCGGCTGTACAATGAGACTAGATATTGTATAATCCGGGGTAAATGTATCGGTATCTGCATCATAATTCTGCGAGTCCGGAACACTCCCATCGACAACCATACTGATATTGATCTGTAATGGCTTGAAATTGAAATCAAATCTTTTCGTTCTCATGTTCTACTTATTTAAAATTCGTAACTAACACTATCGGTTGCAGCTTCCTTTCCATCCCCATCTCGCAATGTGACGGTGGCCGTAAACCGGATTGTTTTAGGCATGTACCCTAGAAAATCCATATCCTCTTTTGTGAGATGGAGGCTCTTTCCTGTGTTGGCATGTTTCGTTGTCCATAACAGATCAGATGCCACTCTCTCAACTCCCTCTGCATCCTCGCTGTATCTAGTCCAAGCAATATCCGAGATAAGAATATCATCCGTGATGTCGATGTTATGTAGCTTGGCCACAATGGTTAATGTCGTATCGATATTATCCGGATCAAATATATCTTCACTCTCCGCGAAATCTACAGAAAAGTCAGGATTACCCTCGATCATAGCCCAATCCGTGTTATTCCATGCCGGGGTTGTCTTCGTAAGATTCTTATTGCATCTATACTTGCATCCATTGTACCATACATCGGATGTTTCATATATCCCGGTGTTCGGATTTTCGGCCTCACAATAATAAAGCTGCCCTTCTTCCCATTTGCCCCGATCCACATAAGTGACAATCGGTTTTCCGGTCCATCGATTCAGTCTTATTATGTCCATGGTGACAATGCCCGGTATATACATATAATCGAGATTGTCCTTAATCGGCAAAGGATTCCCATTATCATCTAGGATCTCCCGCACAAATTCCGGCAAAGATCCAAAGGTAGCTCCATAATTGGCGTTATCGAGGATCGGCTTTGTCACATCTCTGAGCTTGACGATTCTGCCCTCTGTGCTTGACAGATATATGCAGCTCTGTCTCTTTGTGTCGGTCTGATTACCCCATCGGGCGATCTTCATCATTTCGCATGGAGGATAATTTTTCCCAGATGGCACATCCTCATCCGGGTACATTACAACCTCGATATAATTGTTCGTAGGATTAACACTATTGACACGAAACCATGATACATAGTATTTTCCGCTTCCGGTGGCCAAAGTATTAATAATACCTTTCAGCACATTATTCTCGGCTTGCCCTGTGAAATATCCATCCCATTTACTTTTGAGATGGAGACCATAACAACCATCCCCGAGATCATCGATGCTCTCGATGGTGTCCGCTTCGGTGAGCAATTGGTCTCCCTCAATCGCTGAGAGGCGATTAATGATGAGCTCCACACACTCAAAATAACTGCGCACTCTCAGGCTTTCAACCTCCATGTTACCTTTGGCATCAACACCCGCACCTTTTCCCGCATACAGGGATTTGACAAATTCTCCAAAATGAGCTCCATCCTTGAATACTGAGAGGGCTATTGATGTCAATCCCTGCTTGAATGTTATATGTCCCTCCGCAATATCGGCCGCAATCTTACTGAGGAATTTATCAAATATCGGGCTTTCTGCATCGAGATCATAGGCTTTATCGGCAAACTTGGATCTATCAGCCAATCCTGCTTTTTCCGCATAATGCGCCTGTTCTGCAAATGTGGCTTTGTCGGCTTTTGCCGCATGCTTCGCCTCATCGACAATCCCCTCAATATATCCGGAGGCGGATCCTCCTGAGTAGGATCCCCTGCCACTATTGCCCTTTGGCTTTCCTATTTGCTTAATCTCAATCATTTCCTATCTCTTTAATCGTTAACTCAGCAGACCCCTCCATGAGATTTCTGCCGATACCTTGAATATAAAATTCCCGATTCATGGCCAGATGCCTGTAATGAGTGAACAGATCGATAGATCCATTATCCTTAATACTCTGAACCATTAACACCCTTGGCTTGTGATATTCCCGGTAATAACTATCCACATACAGATGTTCTGCCTTATCCTGTACCTTGGCATTATAATCATATATCGAGAGAATACCATCGCCTGTTTGATTATTGAGCAAAGTCGAGAGTTTCACGCCATTGCTAACACCCAATTTTTGGCATTCCGATGATGTCAAAGCGCTGCTGATCTTAAACTCCAAATCGTCTTTTCGGTTAACGAATGATTCTTTCGTGTCACTCATGTAAATCACATCATTATCATCGTTGTTGTTATTGATCAGGCCATTGTCACTATATACCTTGACTTCAAAAGACTTTAGCATGATACTGCTTACATGGGCCAATAATGGAATTTCGTTGGTTCCCCATTTGGTATGTCTCCAAAATGATGGATGCCTACGAGTGATTTCACCCCATACGGTATTGACAGGGCCCAATATCATGAATTGTACTTGTCCGCTCACCTTATCGGCCTTTTTGATCGGTATGGCTATTCCATCAGCATCGATGCCAATTTTATAATCATGGTTGCCTTGCAAAGAATATTCTGTTCCGATTAGCTTATCTCCGATTTTAGGGTCAAAGCCAATATTGAAACATTGCTGATAATATTCCTCATCGCTCGCGCATGACTCCCTCGGCTTATAATCACGCCAGACAAAATCCTGAGGCCAACCATTACCTGTATATGGTACACCTGTGCCCAAATCATTATCTGGAGTCTTCTCCACAACACATTTGCCTCCGATGATCAGCATACAGGCCAACACCGCAACCTTGGAGATCTTATCCGAGCTCTCGCCATAGGCGCTGTACTTATACTCATATTCCTGTGGCCCCTCACCGGAGTAGGGGATGAAACCATATTGGGTATTAGGGTCATAGATCTCCTCTGTGTTCGGTCTTTCTGCTTTCCAATACTTTCGAGTGTAATACCGTCCATCTCCGTTATTTCGACTCGGAACAGTTTGATGCCATACATATACCGTATTGGGCTTACCAATTTCAAGAGGAGATGCCCATTTTTTCGTATTAAGGGCAAAATATGTATTTGTCATTTTCATCGTTGGATTCAGAATGACCTTGCCCGACAATACGATATAATTGGTTGTCTCATTATCCGATGGAGAGAAGACACCTCCAACCTTATTCCCGGTATATACGGCATAAGGGATTTTGGCCTTGATCGCCGTCTCACTCGGGTATGTCTTGTTCTCGTCATTATCGATTCCGTTGCCATTAACACTTATGACCAGATAATTGCTCATATCCACCTTAGACACCGGGGCATTATCATCCTTTGCAGATTCGATCTTGATCTTACCCATTGAGAAGATAGCCCCACCCAGATGATTGGCCAGATAGTTTGGGAGGGCTTGCTGATTCAGTCCCTCGGCGGCATATTTGGAGATGAGATCTGTGGATCCTAGGGATCCGACCGGAAAACTCCATTGGCTATTTCTCATAACTTGGAGGAACCAATTAGTAACGGATCCCGCTCCATAGTCTGTATTGGCCTCATGGGTCATAGCATAAAATGCGTTATACGCACTTTTGCCCTCTCCATCTGCTGCATACTCTGTGCAATATTTCTGCATATTAGCATAAGGAGACACTAAAAGATCATCATCCAATGGGCTTTCAATAATGCTATCCACATCCTCAATCTTGCAAGTGAGCAATAATTGATTGTACACATCTCCAATACTGATTGTGGTGTCCGTTCCATATACATTAGCATTGGAGAAATCTACAATTCGATAGGATTCCGCGGCATTGGCCTTTTTCTTCTTAAGATCATACCAGATGATGGCCTCTCCAGATTTCACCGTTTCCCATGAGAAGAGATAAAACTTGAAACCGTCTTGGGCAATATGGAGATTAAGATATTTGATACATTCCTCCATAACAGCATCCTGTTGCCACACATCATCCTCCTCATCACCCAAAAACAATAACTCCGATATTGATAGCTGAGATAATACCGAATATCTGTTGCCCGCTTTGCTGTCAATGGCTTTGCTACCATCATACAAATAGCTAACTGCGCCTGTACCCAGAATATCGAGAGTGGATGTAATACCATCTAGGATCTCTATAATAATGTCGTAGATACTGCGCTGCTGCGCCTCATTCTTAACAATCGCATAGATCACACCTAGTGATCCAATATTCTTGTATTTGGAGTATTGCAAAGCACTCAATACATCGATACAATTAAGCTCGACCTCATCCAAATACTGAACGAATGACTGAGAAAATGTCTGCGGCTCAATGAACCCTGCAAACACACATCTTTCACCCTGATACACATTCACGATTGCATCCCGGCATGATGAGCAGAAAAATTCCGGGATGTACTCACGGCAAAGCAATCGGATTTTCGCACTACTACGTAGCAGATGATCGAATGTATCATTCACCTCATTGGAGATCTCAACAGGATCATCCGCAAACAATACATTCTCAATTCCAATCTCGATTTCTTTGGTACGGTCATTATTTGTCACGATGTGAACCGTGATAATGTCATTAACCTCATTTATGAATTTGCCGTGTATGTACATAACCTAGAATTTAAAATTTCTTTCCACTTTTACCCGCCACCTTTTCCTCATTACGAATGAACTCTACCATTTTCCGGAATTTCGGATTCATGCTAATATCCACATTCACAACAGGAGGCTGCAATGAATTTGCGAGCCCGCCCATATCATAGATAACAGGCTGAATAGATCTATCAGAAAACGATGGCATCTGATAATTTGAGCCATTGACCATATTAAACAGCCGAGTCTGCTGAAACTTATTAAGGATCATTTCTCCGCTGTTCACTCTAGCGAATTTCCTATCACCCGAAACCGATGTTCCACCAATAACACCACCTGTAGCAAAGCCCTGAGCAGATTTGACGGTGGAGATCATAGATACCAATTGAGCCAATCCTGTGGCTGCAAAAGCCACCCATGCCCATGGTCCCATGGATGCCGCCTGTGTGGTGGCCGTAGCATAGCCCGCTGTCATGGTGGCTATTGCCTGTGCTAATGTGCCCGCTATATTGAGCTCTGGGACCTCGATGGCCTCACCCAGACCGGACAGGCTGCTGCCCATGGCCGATATTGCATCACAGGCTCCCTGCATCTTAGTTTTGGCCTTATCAATGTCCTCCGTCTGCACATCGATCGTAACAGGCTTAAGCCCCAACTTATCTAACTCGGCATTGATCTCTTTGAGATCCTGTAGAGCTTGATCCTTACCGATCAATCCGATCTCATAATCAGATTGAATGCGACCCGCTTTTGCCTGAGCATTAGAATGACTCTGCCTCTTATCATCATCGCTGCCCGCTTTGATATATGTAGGCTCGGCAATGGCGGCAATAGTAACTTTGCCCTTGGTTGCCTCATCGATCTTTGCCTGTATGTCTCTAACCTTTGCCATGGCCTCGACCTTGGCATCTACGGTAACTGCATTATCGAAACCTTTCTGAGCCGTTTGCAGCTCATCCTGTAACTGTTCTAGGGCGGTCTTAACAACCTCCTTATCCGGTTTCTCAACACCGATTCTAATCTTAAGCTCCTTAAATTTAGTCTCGATGTCCCCATATTGCTTTTGCAGATCCTTGGCCAGACTCTCATCACCTGTGGCATTGATCTTCTTTCTCAGATCATCTAATTTTTTCTGATACCAATCAATACTATTCTCAACAGCTTCTTTTTCCTCTATCTTTCCGGTTTTTGCCGGAGTGGTTTTACCGCCTCTGCCTCCGGATCCCTCACCCGGCATTGTAGAGGAATAACCATTGAATTGCTTATAAGATGTGCCCGCATTCTGCTTAACGAGGGCCTCCATCCGTTTCTTGGCATTCTGCTCTTGACGATACAATGCAGTAGCCTGTCTCGAAACAATATCCCTCTGACTTGTGCCCTTGACCTCAACGTCCTGATACATTGGGATGATCTTTCCGTCTCCGGCATCAATCTGCCCAACTGCCTTGCGCCGCGTCTTGTTTTTAGCGCTAAACTTTTTAGTCTTGCCATTGGCATCATGAGTGAGATCATATCGCTTCTGCTGTAGATCCGCTGCCTGATTAGCGAGGCTACGGATTCGGATCTCATTGATCATTTGATTGCAATAGGCCTTGCTGTTTCCTGTCAATGCCGTGTACCATTGAGCCACAGTAGAATAATACCCCATAGCCTCACCATAGGTGCTATTCATTTCAGATACCAATTTCTTCTCCTCGGTCTTGCTTCCCTTAAAATCCTTAAGTTTAGAGATGTTCATATCGAGGGCGGTCTGCACTTCATAGATCTGTTTAGCCTCCTGTGCCCTTGCCGCTTTAGCTGATTCCTCCGCGGATGATAATGCTTTCATCCCTGCCGCTGCATCATCCGATGATGAGGAGAGAGAAGAGATCACTTCTGTTAGTGCATATATTGCGATACCTACACCTGTAGATATTAATAATCCCTTGACTGCCGCCCGCAATGCCTTGACTGCAAATGCCGCTGTGGTTGCACCTACGGCCGTTCCTGTTAGATGCGCCCGGAGTAATCTCAGTGAGGCTGAGGCTACGAGTGAGGCGGTTCTGAGTCCGGTAATGGCTCCCGACAACAGACCGACTACGATCTTAGAATTAGCGAAAACTAGCACAGCTCCCTGCATCGCCTTGCCTAGCTTGATAACGGATCCTGTGAGAATTGTAGTCTGGGCAATGAACGAAACGAATGGCAATCCCTGCTGAACGATCTCACCGATCTTTAGCTTGACGGCGGTAAATCTCTGTTCTAGATGCTTCATCTGTCCGGCATCCGTCTTGCCCAATTCGGCATTCATATCGCCCACATTGTCTTTAATGATCTGGGCTAACATGGCGGCTCGTTGGCTCTCCGTACCATACTCCATAATCTGTTTCTGGGATTCCGTGAAAGTAATACCAACACGCTTAAGCGCCGATGTCTGTCCCATCATCGCCTTACCCATCAGGTTCGCTACGGCGCGACCATCTTCCTCTGAGGCGTTCAATCCCTTTTGCTGTGCGATCAGATTGTTCATCGCTGGGATCAATGTCTCTAGACTTCGTTTCTCATAGAGGAACGTAGCTATCTGTTGGGCTCCTGTCTTCTGAACGACACCGCCGACAACTCCGAGCTTAGACTGAGCGCTGATCACGGCATTGATGCTCTTAACATCATCCTCCGTGGCGTTCATTCTCTGCTTCATCACAGTAGTGAGCTGTGTGTTCGCCTGTTGCACGGCATTGTATGATGTAGTAAGACCCTGCATCACGCCCTGCAATGAAACTACGGCATCAGATACGTTCTGGAACACAGTAATAGCTTGGTTGACACTAATCAGTCCATCACGTAATTTGGTGGCTGAACTTTTAGAGTCATCCATCGCTTTTCTCAGTTTGCCTACGTCTGTAGTAACAACCCCGAGCTGCTCCTTTCCGTCAATCGTTAACTTAATGTTAAATTTTATCTCTTTAGCCATATTTTCACATAAGTAAGTAACTAAATTAAAATATTATTCGTATCTTTGCAGTAGATATAAAACCCTTATCGTATGAAAGTATATTGGAGCAAAACAGCCGTATTGGGATTTATGTTTTTTACAATATCCCTCATTCTGGTTCTATCCTTTAAAGATAGTCTCAGCCACCCATCTATTGGCATCTATCTGAGTCTGTTCGGCATCTTTCTTTCCGGGATATACGCCGCTCTGCCAAAGATTGAACCCGCAAAGCCAAAGAAAGAAAAGGAGAAAAAAGAGATCAGTGATCTCTATGCTTTCTCTATGCTTTTCTGTTTACTGATTAGTGCCCTTAGCCTCGCTGTCGGCATCATCAGTACAATCCTCGGTAATATGGAGATCAATTATATCTGTGCAGCCATATTCGGCGTATCTTTCACCGCATTCCTTTACGGATCATGGTGGAAAATAACTAGCATAGCCTCCAAAGCCAATTGGAGTGAATGGGGATGGATCTAGGATCCCTCCAACTTCTTGCACCATTTTTCAAACACTTCCAAATGTTCTTTCTTGGATAACTGCTTTTTCTTCGCTGTTGTCCCTGTATTGGATTCCCATGGGAACCTAAAAAGATCCTGTGGCTTAAGTGCTTTTTTGGAGTAAGGAGCCACACAATATAACGCTAACATTCGTGTCTGCTCCCATACTTCTTGATGCTCAGTTTCCATCTTTTTGCAATATGCCGAATAGATGTGCCCAAATTCCTCTGGGGACAATCGGCAAAAATCGTCATAAGAAAGACCAATCTCACCTATGGCGATCCCCAAGATTTCATAAATGCCTAACTTTTTTTTTCAGCATCAGCCTCGGCATCATTCTCAGGATCTTCACCCGGTCCCTCGCTGATAGCTTCCGACCATTGCATCATGTCCTCTGGGGAAATATTATCTGCAAAGCTCATCAGATCCATATCGAACTCGATACCATCCACCTTACAAGCGGATGCCACACAACAGAAGAGATACGTACACATCTCCGACAGATTTTCACCTGCCTCTGTCACTTCTTTACCTGTCAACTTCTTGAAACGGAGCATAGCCCCCATAGAAGACCTACAAGGGTATGCCTTACCGTTGACAAGAATGTTGATAACACCATTTTTTTCTGGCATAACAACTACATTTAAAAACTTAAACCTTAATTATGGAACTAACAAAGAAAAACTTTCTATTCGCCCCCATGTGCGACCCCCGGTGTAGTGGCCTTACCCGGATAGGTAGTAGGCTCACCATCGTTCTCCAATGTACCGCTGTATGTAACATCGTCATTGGCCGGAGCTTGCTTTTCGAGAGAGGCGATCACGAATTTACCGACGATCGATGGTGTGGCATCGCCCTCTCGCTCGAAAGCCTTAACATCGATGCTGTCACCCTTGCCCCACATTGGAGCGATCTCTGCATGTCCGTTCTCTGTCTCGTCATAGAAACAAAGACCCTCAAAGCTGATAGAGATAGACAGACCTGTGACCGTCTTACCTTTCCATTTGCCCGCGCTCTTCTTAGCTGTAGATACGGGCTTAACAGCATGCTCTTTGGTCTCACTATTATAAGTGACCGAGTGACTCGTACAATGGCCGACACATTTGTCACCGACCATCAGGAGCAAATCACTACCATTCACATAACCTTTACTCATATTTCTAAACCTTAATTGTGAATACTAATTGTTGAACATAAGCATCATCCTCATACCCCTCCTCACTTCCGGTTAAATAGCAACTGACGATTCTCTGATCACCCTTAACACCTTTCTTGGTTTCTAGGGCCTCTCTGACCGCCTCAGCTAATTCTATTCCGTCCGAATACTCCTGAGTATAACATACGATTTCTATCTGAACCGTATCTGCCCCGGGATAACCGGATTTTGTAGGAGCCTGATCCAATGATGCTCTACGATAGAGAATGTATGGCAAAACTGCCTTAGAGATGGCTACCGGGAAAATCTTATTTGTCTTAGATTCCACCTCCTTACTAGATATAAGCATATCTCTAATAACGTTGCCAACACTTAACGATGTCTTTGCCATATTACATCAATCCTTGTTTCTTAGCTGCTTTTTCGATGTTGGATTGAAAACTGTCAAAAAGATTATTTTCAACAGATCCCGCAGTCTTCTCCTCAGTCTCAGCCAAAAAACTATATCCGGGCATCTTTCCTGTCTGGTGGCCATCTCGGCGATACTGTCTCACCCTGTTACCCGACCATCGGCTCTTACTGAAAAAAGACGATGTTCTCTTTCCCACATGGCGCAATCTAGTACCATCCTCAGCCCACATCAGGACAGGCTTCTCCAAACTTCTTCGATTCTCATGGATTCCTTTCTTGCCGAATGGCTTGACAGTTACCATGAAACCTAAACCAAATCGGTTCGGGTATGTCCTCACATAGATACCTTTGTCCAAACTCCGTTTGGTTCCCGGTCCTATGGCCTTAGAGTGCAATGTGGACACAGCGACCTTTTTAACCCTGTTTCCCTCTTTTCTCATTGCGCTCCTCATCGCCTTACGTTGTGTCTTAAGATCCAAAGCCTTATACACATCAGCGAATGGTCTTTGCAGATCAACCTCGTTTCCCATCGATTAAGCAATTATTCGTTAACTCTTACACACACCAATGTTTTCATGCCTTTATCCAAGTTAGGGATGATGTTAGTGACGGTGTAGAGATGCCCGCCGATCTGTCTTGCCCGCCAATTCTCCTCAACAGGATGAACATCCCGGATATTGAACTCTGCCGAATAATCCGAAAAATGCTCTCCAACTTCTTCGCTGCGATTTCCGCTCTGCTTCACCCGCTCGGCATGTACCGTCCGAGTGCCGCGATATTCGGTGTTCTCAGCTCCGTAGTCATTGGAGGAAATGACAGGCTCCAACAGCTCTAACTTATATTTCATTCTTCCCGCTATCATCCACTAACTTTCTAAAAGGTTTGATAAGGGCCTGTAGCGCATCTGGAACAGCGTGCATCTGTACGGTGCTCACGCTCTCACGCTGATTGTACCAATGTGCCGCCAACATCATCATCGCATGTTTGAGCATTGGAGGAAATTTACCCTCCATCTGCTCCAATTCATCCTTTGATCTATTCGTGGCCTTGATAACTGCGCTCTCGGCCGTCTCCAATAATTCAGTTAAATAATCATCATCATCGGCAAAATCATCAGCCCTAACATGCTTTTTGAAAACATCCAAACTTACTACAGCCATATAGGTGATTATGCCTTAGCGACCTTACCCAACTTGAACGCCTCCTGACGGAGAGTCTTGGTGGCAAAGCCTGTATTGAGCACGAAATCAACACTATCCTGACGAGCCTTAGAGTATGGATCCACAATAAAGCGGATTGTGCCAAACTGACCGAGAGGCTGATAACGCCAATCACCGAGACCGATGTACTCAGTAACATCGATGATACGTACAATATCGCCCTCTGTGCCCTTTGCCGGAACATCAGATGCAGACGTATATGTGGCCTTGATCTTAGCCTCATCGCCATCGGTGAGAGTATGATCACTCCATGCCGATCCGGTGTACTTCTTATATGTGATGGTACGATCACAGATCTGATTGGTTGTGTAAACAGGCAAACCGCAAAGCATGTGGTTCTGGACCATAGGGATGAAAATTCCCTTTTCGTTAACCGGAGTGCCCTCTAAGATAGCCTCCAAGCTCTTACTCATCACCCAACACATCATATCGCCATCGATACCTGTGGACAGAACTGCCGCTTTCATCTTTGAATTGAGCTCCTCGAATGTAGGAACCTTAGACAAAGCAACAGCCGAGTCTTTCATGCCAACGAATGGACCCACCAAATTGGTGGCCTTGTTGACTTTAGTAGTGCTAAACAGCACCTTGTTGAGCAACAGACGGATCGCCATAGGCATGATCTTACGGATGATCATCTCCAACACACCATCAGACTGCTCCAATGACTGATTGGTAACAGGGATGGCGATACCGACACGATCCGGATTAGCTTGCATCTTAGAGAATGGGATCTTTCGATCTGAGAGAGCTGCGCCCTCACCCGCGATCTCAGCCTCAACCATCTCATACATTGGCCATACAAAATCACCGGACAGACCTGTAGGCATTGGCAAACCGACCTTATCGAGGATAAAGCCCTCCTGAAGAGGCTCCAAGATGTCCTGAATATTGAGAGGAACGAGATTGCCCTTGTTAATATCGGACACCATCATCATGTCTCGAACCATAATGATCTCTGTCTTCTGGTGGTTCTTGGCATTCTCACGCAAGATCTTAACAGCATCATTCATGGCATCTGGGTGCTCACGCAAATGTTCTGCTGTGGCGATCTGCATTCTCATCTGGAGCATCTGATTATCGCGAGACAGGGCCGAAAACTCCTTGTTTTCCTCCTCGTTTCGCTCTCGATTCTCCTTTTGACACACATCCAAAATCTCTTGGATGCGATCGCAATTAGACTGATACGTATCAATCAGCTCGCGAAAATTTACTTTCTTTTTGTGCATAACTTATAACAATTAAATAATACTTTTATTTGCAGCTATCTGCATTTCCCGCAATTGCTCCAAAACCTTTTTATTCTCCTCTTCCGTCTTAGGCTTCGGATTCTTGCTCTCTCGCTCTTCCTTTTCGAGCTCTTTGGCAAACTCCCTAGCCTCGACACTTGTGTCCGGATAGGCCGGATCGATGGCTAACGTGAAATCATAGATTCCTGTCATACCCTTGACACGATATTCAATCATCGACACACCATTGACAACTGTGGCTGTACGCTCGACAAAATCACGATCCCAATAATGGGTGGTGAATGCAAAACTGCATCCGGAAATATCGCCTCTCTTGACTAGCTCCAAAGCCTTGTCTCCATCTGCTGTGTGAGGAGCCTCAAACTCAAAAGCCACTCCCTTATCATCAATAGAATAGGAGAGTGTTCCCGCACCCTTGTTGCTTCTGGCCAAGATGAGCTGTCGATCATGAAACATAGTCATTTTGATGTCCTGCGTTTTCAACAGATCCTCTGTAACTGCGCTTGGATCAATGACCTCTCTTGCCTCACTCTCATCATCGCTCCACAAAGGTGCTGACGGAACATTGAACAAAATGGCATATCCTACAATTGTGCGGCTAGGAGCCTCACCCTCCGCTGATTCTCTCACTCTCAACTCTGTGGGAGTATAAAGAGATCGGCGGATCACTTTATCTTTATTCTCCTGTTTCATCTTCGTTTTCCTTTTTATTATTATCGGATTTGATATTATTGGCAACCTTGGATTCATCCATGATGTCTCTGAGATTGGCCGAAACCAAAACCTTATCTCCACCCTCGATCGGGAGCTTGTTTTCCTCTTTACGCCAATCATTGACTGTGTAGATTCCGGCGGCGATCGTGGCTGCCTGATATTTCACCCGGCTGTCGAGATCACAGGCATAGAGGCCTCGGCGATCAAACTGAAACTTTCGTTTGCAGCATAGAGATGGAGCCACCAACTTTCTCAAAAACTCATTCTCGATGTTTCGCAAAATCGGATTCAATGTATTGGACAGGAATGCCACATTTGCCATCTCGGCCGATTTGTAGTTATTGCTCGTATCATCGAAAACGAATGATGGATGAACACCAAAGAAACGGCAAATGTCTCGAACCGTAAATTTCCGACTCTCCAAAAACTGCATATCAGTAGATGATAGAGAGATCTGTTTGAAATCAACCTGCCCCGGCAAACTGACGATTCTGTCTCCATTACGGAATTTACCATCAATACTGCCCGCCGTCTTTTCCAATTCCTTGTCCTGATACTCACCGAAACCTGTCACCGATTTGTCGTTGCTGACAATGCCTCTCACGGTTCCACCATTGACAAATCGGCTGTAGGTTTCTCGATCGCCGGACAGGGCAATGTTCAATGTTAGCCGGGCATACGATAAAACGCTGAGGCCTGACTTACCATTGAGGGTATGAAACTTGATGTGCAATATCTCATCCTCATCATACGATCCATACACACCATTAACCGGATCCGAGACCGTGTATATATCATTATAGATGTCGTGGCTTACTGTTCCGCGCCCACAAAGCACCAATCTATCCACCTCCATGGAGACGGTATTATAGATTGGCACAATGTACGCATTTCCCTCTAACAAAACATTTTCCACAACTTCTTTCCAAAAGTCAAAAGCACTTTTTGTGCTATCTGGCTGCACCGACAGGAGATAATGCAATCGGCTGTTGGTGTCTTCGACAAAGATTCCATCCTTGATCCTCATATAGAGCATCGGGAGATTTGCCACTCCCTCGCTGAGGAATTTAACGCATCTGTAGGCTGTTGCAACAGACAGGGCGGTTTTGGTTGTACCGCTCCATGTGAAAAAGTCCGTGTAATCACCTCCCATACGAGGGGACAATGGAGATTCAGACCCCACCGGAGTGGGGTCCGCTTCTGCACTTCGCTTGAATATGTTTATAAAATCAGTCCAAAATCCCATTATCTTGTATTTTTGCTTGCAAAGATACAAAAAATAATAATACGCTCAAAATCAGCGTTTTAGCTACATTTTGCTACATTTGGGAACATTTTGAAACATAAAGAAATATTATGCTACAAAGTGAGCACAAATTTCAGATTTTGTGCATCGAAAAAATGCGGAAATAGAAGATATTTAACATTATTTATACTTTCCATTTCCGCAAATATACTATCTTTCATAGGAACTCATCAATCCTATACACATAAGAGTAGTGATCACTCCATCAATTTTCATGTACTGAGAGTACTTTATCGGCTTTTTATTCTCCAGATGATCCTCATCCAACACACAATTGGTCAAACAGAACACATTGATCGGATTATCATTCATGATGATCTTAGGAGGATTCTCATAAGCTAGCATCTCAAACGACTCTACCGGGAGATTGAAACTGCCGTATGTCTGACTATATGGAGTGAGGGCATTCTTACCTCCGAGAGATGAGAGGATGTTTACTAGGTCCCGGCTCTTGTATTGGTCATACCCAATTCGGATGATGTTCAAAATCTTAGCTTTCGACAAAATATCATTGGCTATCATCTTCACATCGACCTTATCACCCTTACAGAATTTGAGATACCCCATTTTATGCCATTCCTGATATAACTGTTCATTCGGATGCCCTCTCAGCGCGCCATCCGGAAAATAATAATCCGTATAAGCATAAAAGCATTTATTGAATGAGGCATAAAGCAAATATGTAACAGCGCTGAAATCATCATGCACAGACAGGTCAAAAGATACGGCGCATTCCGGTCTTCCCTGCACGGTGTCGATATTAAAGCCCCTGCATAATTCCTTTGCCTTTTCACGACCGAACCATCTCTTTTGCTCATTGATCGCAAAGATATTGAGCAACTTGGTCCTGAATGCCATCATATTCTCGGCCGACTTCAGAGCCTCCCTGTACTGCCATTCATAGTAATCCGGCTGCACCGTCACACCCAGATGAGGCTGCACTTTGCTCCATGTACGCGGATCGTCCTCCTCATCATCCACATCCGGCATGAACAGGGCGGCAAACGTGGTATCATCCTCCAACTCCTCCCGGAGGATCTTCTTAACACCCACCAACTCCTGTGCAAATGGGCCATCCACTACATCGCTCGCCGTGGTGATGATAATAGTGAGAGGCTCCTTTCTCGGACCCATGGATGTCGTGAGCACGTTCTTAAGATCCGCTCCGTTTTTCCCAGCTGTGTTCCTCGCTTGGGCATACTCATCCATGATCACCAATGAGGCAAACAGACCATCTTTAGTCCGGGCATTCGCCGTCAAACATTGGATGAGGCTGTTTCTCCCTCGGTCCTTGAACGTGATCTTCTCTCGATTGACCCGGAAATGTTTCTCCCTCGGATCCATGTCGAGCATGATGTTACGGATCTCATCGAAACAGATCTTTGCCTGATCATAGCTATTCGCGCCCACATACGCCTCTGCATTGTTATCCCCAAGCAACATGTCATAGACTGCGAGGGCCGCACAGGATGTGGTCTTGCTGTACTTACGAGGAACAAATAAATATGCCGTTCGGATCAGTCTGCGACCGTCCGACTTCCGGGCAAAGCCATAGATGTTCCCAAATTGAAAAGCCTGTACCGGAGTCAACTTATATCGTCTGCGTCCATTGATGCCGCTAAATCTCAGCATCTCATAAAACTTGAAAAACAGTTTCACCCGCTTCGGCTTCCAATCATTCCTATCGAGCATCTTGAAAAAACGGAGGATGGCCAATAGCTCATATAGGTTATGCTCCTCCGGATGATCGATGTTATTAAACACATAATCGCCTATACGCTTGTCTGTATCTACAAGCGCATAAGCGTATCTTTTGGCATAGAGATCTCTATTGCTCTGCAACTCCTCGACCACTCTTGCCTTGTATTGTCTCCACTTTACTTTTTCCTCTTCCTGCATTAGCTATCGTCTCTAAATTCACTCATTAAACTAGTAAAACTGTCGTCCTCAGATTTACGCTCCTTACCCTCCGTATTCATGCCGAGTGCTTGGAGTGCCTTTTGACTCTGCCGGAGGAGATCTAAATAAAGTTTCTCCTGAGGATTGGTGCTTAGGCGCTCATTGCCCTCTCTCGAATACTCCACATTGACAACCTTGTGGCCCTCGGAAAAGATCTCATCAGCGAGGATCTCTGTACGTACCAATAACTGAGCTGTGATCTCTACCTGATAGGTGAGCTCGGCCGAATATTTGCCCTGCTTCTTCAACAGCTTGATGATATAATTCTTTTTGCTCTTGATACGATTCTCGATACGTTTGTTATCTTTCTCCGATGGAGTAGGAACAGGACCGGGCAACATGGCAATGGCATCTGTGACAACAGGATCTTTATGATCCTCATCCTTTGGCTGTGCCTTGTCGCTATAGCCTCGTTTCTTGCCCTTGGTCTTAAGATAAAAGATCGTAGCTGTCGTGTCCCCGGCATTGATCAGATCGAGCAACTTATTCTCCACCCAATCCACCTGAGTCTCCAACACTTCATCTACGGCCTCTCTAAACACCTCATCCGACTTTCTCCAATTGTAGTAAGTCTGTCGGCTGATTCCTACGGCCTCACACGCTAAATAAATGATACCCTTAGCATTGGTTAGGGCATCCACAAATTTATCTTTTCTTTCGTCTTTCATGCTCTGTGCTATTTTACAAATGAACGGATGCCGTCAAAATACTCTTTGTAGAACTCATACATGGCTCGATCGATGGTGATACTGCCCTGTTCTGTTCTTGGATTGGTGTTGATGTTCGCACTCGTCTGAATGCCGAAATAGAAATCATCCTCCACATTACACCCGGCATAAATCTTACTGTGATTCTTGAAAATCGCTGCCCGGCCGACCTCCGGATGCTCCCTGTAGAACTGCTGAACCATAGACCACTCGATCTTATAGCTGCCGGGAAAAATCTCCCCCAGATACATGTCGATCTTTTTAATACGGCCCTCTTCATGCCATTGCTGTACCTGCAAAATGTCTTCTGCACCCATACACCATGTCGATAACAGCAGATGATCCAGATTGTGCTGATTGAGCACAACTTTGAGATAGGATAGACTATCCACATCACCCGCCGTGATAAAATTGTATGTAGTACCTTTTTGGAGGCGTACATACTCCATAGCCTCCAACATCTTGATCTCGCTGAATGCCCGGCGGTATTCATACCTCTGAGACAACTCCGTGCATGCCTTGGTCCTCCGATGGGCACGTTTTGCCCCGACCACTTTCTCAGCATCCTCCTCAGGATCCCCAACAATCAGATCCACCTCCTCGACTTGGGAGACAGATACCGGGGATCCCCCGAACTTACCAAAATTTATAGTGCCATCACCAAATTTCGCCATAACTCTAATTTTTATAAGTCAATATCGTAAACAGCCAGATGGGGCTTAAAAATCCATAGATCCCCCACAGGCCGAAAAAATTACTCTCGCGTGGAAATAGGGATAGGCGAGGTTTAACCGACACCCACCCCCGTTAAAAAACATGGCCCCCGCTTTCAGTCTGCTGATCTGCCGAGGAACCTCTCTGCAAATTTCTGCAACTGCACCTTTGCCTTGTTTTTTGCCTGTACTTTCCCACATCTGCCCATCTCTACATGTGTCTGCACATGGCAATCATGACACAGGGATCTCAGATTAAAGTAGTCATACATCAGTCTCTCCTTATCCTGTCGGGTCAATCCCATCTCTACAGGATGAACATGATGAACCTCCGTGGCTGCTGTCATTTTGCCCATCTGTTCACATCTCTCACACAATGGATAATCAGACAATTTATCTCGTCTCAGCTTTAACCATCTCGATGTGTGGATCATTCTCTTATAGTCCTTATCCTTAGCCATATTAGTATTCGTCTTTGATTGTTATTGTCGTGTTGTACTTTCTCAACAGGAAATTGAGACTGTCCATCAGGCTCTGCTGCACTCCGGTCTTGCCATCAAGCGCCGCCTCAGCTCTCTCATCCACCGTGTTCGCACAGATCAGTTTATACACCTGCACCGGATATTGCTGTCCCTGTCTGTGCAATCGGGCGTTGGCCTGTTGGTACAATTCCAGATTCCAACCTGTGCCGAACCATACGATGTAATGTCCTCCCTGCTGCATGTTCAATCCAAAAGCTGTACTCATAGGATGAGCCAACAGCACATCGATCTCATGGTTGTTCCATGCCTTAAGCTCTTTCTCACCCTCATAGGATCTGACGTTATATCCCTTTAGTTTCTTCTTGATCCTGTCGATGTCATGCTTGAACTGATAGAAGACCAGAACGCCGCTGCCATTCGCCGCCTCAACAATCTCGGCCAACTTGTCTAGCTTCTCATTGTGGATCTCATGCACATCCCTGTCCTCATCATAGATGGCTCCATTGGCAAACTGAGATAGCTTATTCATCAGACCCGCTGCACTATTGGCTAGGATGTTTGCACTCTCGCCTGTATGCAGCTCCGTGAACTCCAACACCTTTTCCTTTTCAAACTTGGAATATTCGGCCATCGTCTTCTCGGACAGATAGACCTTGGTGGAATGAACGATCATATCAGGCAATTGGAGATAATCCTTTGCTTGCATGGACAGACAGATGTCTGAGATCTTCTCCCTGATCACATCCTCAGCTCCCTTTTTCACATCACACCTTACGATGATGTTATTCCACTTGTGCGTCTCAAAGTAGGCGTTTCTGTACTTGGAAACAGATTTGCCCAACCGCTCACCCATATCGATGCAGTACATCTGTGCCCACAGATCGATGAGGCCATTCGGGGCCGGGGTTCCGGTGAGGCCGATCACTCTCTTGACGGATGCCGTTGCCGCTTTCATAGCCTTGAACCTTTCACTCTTTGATGATTTGAATGACGTAAGCTCATCGATCACCAAAGCATCAAAAGGTAGCTCTCCACCATATTTGCCGAACAACCAGACGAAACTGTCTCTGCCGATCACATAGATGTCGGCCTTGGATGCCAAAGCTAGATTTCTTTGCTTTTCCGTACCCATCACCTTGGCCACCTTAAGGCCCCTCAGGTGATCCCATTTCTCAGCCTCCGTTGTCCATGTGGTCTCGGCCACTTTCTTGGGAGCCACAACCAATGTGCGGCTCACTTCACATTCATCCATCAGCTCCTGTAGTGCTGTGAGAGTGCTCACCGTCTTACCTAGTCCCATGTCGAGGAACAATCCACATCTGGGATGATCCAAAATCCATTGCATGGCCTCTCGCTGATATTCGTATGGCTTATATCTCATCGTCCCTCCTCCTTTCCCGCTGATCCCGCTGATAGTCTGGCCGCCTCAATGAGGCATCCCCATATCGTCACCATCTGATCGATCTTAGGTTTGGAGTCCAACACTATAACATGATGCCCGAGATCCTTAAGCTCCTCATGTCTCAACACCTGTATCTTAGTAGGCTTCTTGCCTCTGCTCTTCAATTCCACCCATACCGTCACGCCAAATGGGAGGATTGCCACCCTGTCGGGATAGCCCACCATGTTGGCATTTGAGTACTTTAGACAGATGCCTCCCATGGCTCTTACCTGTTTTACCAAGTATTTTTCGATCTCTTTCTCCGAAACTTCGGAATGATGAACTATATTTTCTATACTTTTTTTCATGATGAAACCGTAAACTTAAAGATTTATACTTTATATGTATATTGTGTTATATATCTATTTTTATTCCTATATTCCTATTTTTACTATTGTTCCCCTTATTCTTCTTCTCTATATACTTTTTATATTATTTTAGTTTACCATATTATAAAGTATTGATTAATAGAGATTTAAGGGTAAACAGAATAGTAAACGGCCATTGTAAACCAATTTTTTCAGTTTACCTTATGTTAAAAGGGATTTAGAGATTTTTACATTTGTTGGTAAACTGAGTATTTCCGTTTACTAAATATCGTCCTCCTCATCCCCTTTACATTTTGGTTCTATTCGTTTGTACGCCCTCTGAGTCCCATATAAGGCTCTGGCATGCTTTGATGTACTAACTCTTTCCCAATCCTCGAACTCATCCATGATCTTGCATACCTTTCTGGCCAAATACTTGTACTCCTTATCTCCCATGTCCCTGCCTAGCTGTTCACAAATGAACTCTGCCGCACAGACCTTGGTACGCACAACGGTCCCGATAGGCTCCAAAGGATCCGGGTTCTTGATGTATGCCCTACGGCGTGCGATGTCGTATGTGTTCCAATCTGCCGGGAGCTTCATATCCACAAAGCCCCGAACGAGAGATACCATCGGATCATCAGCATCATCATTGAATGTGGCCTGTCTCTCCCTTGCCTCCTTTTCCAATTCGGGGCTCAGATAGAGAGGCTCATGTTCCTTGTAACGCTGCACAGCCTCAGCCCATATCTGATTTCTGTCACGGATCAGCGCCTCTCGGGGATCCGGGTATTTCCTCAGATCGGCATCAACGCTCATGACCCAAAAACGGCGGTTTCCGGTGTCACCTTTCAGAAAATATCGCTCATTCGTGGTTCCACAGAATACGCATTGTCTCGGATGAGCCTCCACAACTTCACCATACGCCGGGCGGTACATATCATTCTGTCGGCTAATATATGCTTTCACCTGTTCCACATCCGATCTCTTGATTCCACCAAGCTCAGGGAGCTCAATGACCCATCCGCTTCTGGCCTGTTCCATGCCCGCTTTTCCCTCCATGGTCATGAGGCTGTCGCTGAACCATTCGCCACCCATGACTGAGAAGAGAGTGGATTTACCGATTCCCTCGGCTCCGGCGATGATCAGGCAATAGTCATATTTGCATCCGGGATTCATCACTCTTGCCACCGCCGCCGTAAAATGCTTACGTGTCATGGCCCGGTTGAGCTCGTTATCCTCCGCACCTACATAATCGATGATTAGTCTGTCCAAGCGAGGAACACCGTCCCATTCGAGGCTGTCCAGATACTCACGGATCGGATGGCATCTGTACTTAGTAAAGATCGCCTGTGTGGCATCCTTGATCTTGTCCTTTCCGCTGATACCATAGACCGTATCGAGATATACCCTCAGATTGGCCGGATCCGTGTTCTCCCATCTCTTTGCCTCCTTTCTCCATGGCAATCCACCATTGATAAGTACAAAGCCGCTGAACAGATCATTCTTGAACCTGCCCGCCAAATGAGGATCATTGTCCATGATGGTAATGATGTTCCTGAGGGATGGCTTAATCTGTCCTCTGCGATCATAGTCTAGATCACCCATCCACTCGGTATTTTCCTCCTCCTCGGTAACTGCGCTCTCCCCGGCATCCTCTAGGTCGAGATCAGCGAAATCACTAATAGCCTCAGCCTTTTTCTCCTTTGTGATGAGCATCTTTACTTTCTTGTCGGCCGCAACAAAATCCTGCATCTTAAGATACGATGGCTTTTTGGTTACGTCCGTCTGTCTAGATCCCTCATCCTCCACACCGAATTTATGGATTCTCAGGAGATCAAAAGCATTGCATAACTGTCTGCTTGCCGGATCCGTCTCATGATGGCTGTAGGCAAAGCGATCATCATAGCATACCAGACCGCCCGCCACCGTACCGAGTCTGTATGTGTATCTACCATCGATCGCCGTCTTGTCATATACATCAGACAGGAACGTGTCAATGGCCTCCTCGATAGTGTATGCACGACAGAACGCCCCGATGAGTCCCGGCTTTTCCAAAGGATCACCCGCTTTCTTGATCTCATGGGTAATGATGTCGTTCTCTCTGTTGGATAGAGGCCATGTAGATACATCCTTGTAATTAACATACTCGCTTAAGATTTCATCAGCATCACAGGCCGGGCCATCTTGGCATTGGAAAACAAAGTCTCCGTCCTTACTAGTGGATGGCCAATAGAAGAGTCTCGGGAGCTGATAGGTGGTCACATCAAACAGATCGATGCCCAAAGCCTCAGCGATCTTTCTACAGATCGGTTCATACTCCGTTGGCTTCACCTGTCTGTTGAATGGGAATACCAGACGGTATCGTGGTTTATCCTTTGTATGTTTATGGGTGGAGTAGAGGATGGCGGCAAAATCAAACTGCATCGTAAACTCATCCCACAGATCTGCTGTACCATAGTCAATGTCGAGAGTCGCAACACTACGCCACATCACATTGGCCGTCTTGCGAGTGCCACCGCTCAGGTAGCCACCCACAAAACCGCCAACATCCTTGATGTCGCTCTGTTCGTCTCTCGGCATCTTCTCATATTCCTTTACGGTCTCACTAGTGTATTTGGTGCTGCTGCATTTCTCAACCAATGAGCTCCATTTGCACCTTTTGTTCTTCCACTTCTTGGATAAACGGCTGTGAGCTGTAGCGATGTCTATTTCAAAATCATTTATGAGTTTCATTATTCTTAATTTTAATGAGGGCTTTATTCTTTGTGATAAACACTCTCTCGGCATCAAAATGCAAAGTCATAAGAGCTACGAAATGATTACGGTGCTGAGGCTCATGATAGATCTTGATCAGTCTCTTGCCCTTGCACCATATTGAGACACTCGCTTTGCATGGTGTCAATGTCTTATCCATGAGATCATAAAACTTAAGCAGATCTCTCGAATGGATAATAAACTCTGTTACACTCGTTAAATCATTCTCTTTCATAACTCCGGGATCCGAATTTTATAATATCTCCAATCGATGCACCCTGCACATTCACCACATACCCGGTTCCCAGATACTTGGCATTCTCCATGCTCGGGATCATTGATTTCTGCTTGATAGGATAAACATGTTTTGCACAGGGTTATTCTCATACGACAAAAGATATTAAAGCACGGCTTTCGCCGTGCAAAGGTTAAAAACTAAATACTAATAACTAACTAATAAATGCTGAAACAGGCCTAACTCTGATCGTGGTGCTAGCCTTAGAGCTCCAACCGTACGTACGACCACCGCCGAGGTAGAGAAGCCAAGCGGTGGCCGCACTATACTCGGTAGATGTCCAATACCAATCCTGTTTAATAAGATCTCCACCCGCAAATTTCAAAGCTCTGTTGATGGCTCCGAAATTAATAAAGATACGGTACATCTCTCCCAATGATGGAATCCACCATCCATCCGATAGCTCGATCTCTGGGTTGAGGATCGGGCGCAAATGCTCGGTGTATGCCTTGCCATTCATGCTCTCTACTGCCTGAACGTAGTCTTTGAAATAATACGGATCGTCCTTGTTTTCATCCGTACCATTGTCTTTTGTGGTCAAAGCCACCGCTTTACCCTTGGCGGCATCATGCAAAGCCACCATGAGATTAAAGCTGCCCATCTTGATGCCCACACCGATCACATCCTTTGTGTCGGCGGTCAAATCATCCACATACAACACAACCTGCCCATCGGCTTGAACGAGATAAACACCATCTGGCATGTCCTCTGATGGCATCTGTGCCTCTCCGTGTTTCCACTCGGGCTTTGGCAACTGCGCTTGCTCAGGGTTTTCATTACCCATCACAAAAGAATTTGCCTTTTTGGCATCCTCCACATTGCCACACCATTGCAGCAATTCATATCTAAAACTTTGCATTGGTGACAATGCTTTATTTGTCTGTACTTCCATAATTGTTCACTTTTTAAATTGCTATTAATCTTTGAGATAATATGGTGTCGAATATCCCGCTCCTTTTAATGGGAGCCCCGGACACCATTCTATCGGTTCACTAAATAGAGCCTCCACATTTTCTAGGGTCTGATCTTTGGATGCCTCGACAATGATCTCATCATGGATGTGGAATACCACATTCAGATCTTTGCTCTTGGCTCTGAGTATCACGGTTCCTAGGATGTCTCGGGCGATGGCTTGGATGATGTTCTCTGTGAGCTTTCCTCCGTAGGTTCGGATCTTGCCCCATTTCTTGGTGATCTGATTCAATCCCTCATACTCGATGATAGGATGATCGCCTCTCCAACCATCATCTTTTTCCACACCGACCTCGGCTCTCGGATAGCAGATGGTACGTCCGCTCGGTAGCTTGATGCAAAGCATTCCCCATTTCTTGGAGATCTCGATGCCTCTGTTGACTACTACGGTGTTTCCGGTCTGTATGGCTGAGATCGCCGCTTTCTCTACGTTCTCCCACAACTTCACAATATGAGGATTACTATTTCTCCACATCTTGACAATGGATTTTTCCTCATCCTGTGTTAAACCTAGCTTGGCTCCTCCCATGGCTTCGAGTGCTGCCACTCCTCCACCATAGCCGAGGCCTAATACTGCCACCTTGCCTTTCGGTCTGAGATCGGCGTTTTCACCATGTTTCTCCACCTTGCAGTTAAACATCTTACTCGCGGTCTCACAATAGATGTCTTTTCCGTGTTTGAACGCATCGATCACCCATCTCTCACCCGCTACCCAAGCGATAACTCTCGCCTCGATCGCCGAGAAATCGCATACATGGAAAATACATCCGGGCTTCGCGATGAACGCTGTGCGGATCAATTCACTCAGTACTTGGGTCACATTCGAGTAATTCATCTCGAACTCATCCAAATCACCCTGCTTGACTAGATTCCGGGCATAGTCGAGATCGGTTAGATGATTCTGAGGGAGATTCTGTAATTGCACCAATCGACCCGCCCATCGACCTGTTCGGGCGGCTCCACAGAATTGGAGGAGTCCATGAACTCTGCCATCCTTGCACATACATTCCTGTATGGCATTATATTTCTTGTTGCTCGTCTTGGCCATCTCCTTACGTAGCTTCAACATCTTCTGAGCTCTTGGCCAGAACATCAACTGCTGATCTAGATCCTCCATATCCTTTTTGTTGAGGCTCTCGATGCTGAGTCCTGTCACTTTGTTCAGATAGATCTTAAGCTGTGCCGGGCTGTTGGGATTCTCCATTCCGGTAAGCTCTTTGGCCTGTGCCAATAACTCATCTTTGTACTCGGCATCAAATCTCGCTGCATTGTTAACCAATACCTGATCGACCAATACTCCTCTGTCGTTTATCTCCTGATCAGCCACATAGAGATCCTCATCAAACTTGGGAACCTCCAGACGGCGAACCTTTTTGAGGATCGCTTGCTCTACGTCCACATCACGTATGTTGTACCTGACAAAGGTGGCCCATTTCTCAGGATCGGATTCCGGGTGATGCCGGATCATTCTCACCGTACCCTGTTTCTTGACCTTGTTGGGGCATGAGAAATAACGGATGAGGGCTTTACCCTCACTCATCTTTCGATCCTCCAACTTAAGCACCTCACCACATTGAGCGAGGGATAACGGCAATCCCATTCTAGCTGCCCGCACCATGGTGCATTTCCATTGTGCCGGATCCATCGGTTTGTCCATTCCCAGATACTTTGAGATACAAAGTCTCTCGAATGTAGCGTTAAATGCTGTCTTGGTAACTTCGGGATCGGTCAATGCAGCCCGGATTTCCGGAGGCAATTCCTCACCACAGGCCAATTGTACACACTTAGCGGGAGCACCATCGATGGAGTAGGCGAACAACAAAATCGTAAAATCCTCTGCTTCGATGTACTTATATACTCCTCCGGTAGTAAGATCGTTACTGCTGTAGGTCTCAATGTCAATTCCTAATTCTTTCATGTCTTGTTTTGTTAGAGATCACCGTGGGCTTTGGGGCCGTACCCCGCTGCCTCACGGCTTTATTATCGATGAAAAGACTATTCTACAGATCGTCATCATCCTCATCGTCAAACTGTGGGATGTCGGCGAAATCGGTCTCAGCAGAAGCACGGCCGCCCAAGTGCTCATCATCCTTGAACTTCATGATGTTATTCAGACCGCACGCGATGCCCTTTTTACCATTCACCTCGTAGCCATAGAACGTAACACTCATGATGGCCCAACAACCGCTGTAAACCTCCTCCTCGTCCATGATAGGCACGCGCTTCTTATCACAGATGCCCGGGCGGGTCTTGGCCTTGGCGTTGATGTAGAAATGATCCTCATAGATGCCATCATCGTCATTGTCCTTTTCGTCACCATCGTGCATTGGGAGCTCCAATTTCTTAGGCTCCTTACCGCCGAACTTGGAAACGATCGCCTGCTGCTTTGCAGTCTCGATCGCCTTGTTGATGGCCTCGATGGTCTTTTTCTCCGTTTTAGGGATGAGGAGATTAGTCATATACTTTGGCTCACTCTTGCCATCCTTAGGGGCGTATGGCTCGAAAACGTGTGTATAACTGAGGCGCACAGGGCCGATTACTACTTTTGTCTCTTTTACAATTGGATCAATCATAATTATATATTTTTAAAAAGTTTATTATTTACTATTATTCGATGTTTACATCCTTGAAATCGTCCACCATCGGATTGAGGGCTTGTCTCTTATCTTCGTCTGGGACCAATGTCGGTTTGCCATCCGGCTTAAAGATGTGATCAGCGCAAAGTGCTGAAAATTTCTTTTTGCCAACTAACTTCTCCAAATCCGTGATGCTCTTAAGCTCTGTCGGCTTGGTGATCATATCCTTGGCATAGCCCGCTTTTTCGAGGAGATCGATAACGGCGTTGGCATCGGTGATCTTACGGATGGATCTGCCCGCTACCAACTTGTAGCCCACATACTGAGTGCCCGCTAGGGCTTGCTCCAAAGTGTACTCCTCAACACTCGACAACCATGTCTTGACTACCGGAATGAGAGGCAAAATGTGTTCTGCCATATCCTCCGGCTTGATCAATGTAGGATCGGGATGCTTCTTAACAATGTCTGTGCATTGCTCTGCGAGTGCTCTGCATCGGCCATTGACCTTGCAGAACTGACACCATTTTCCCGGCATCTGTCTGCCGTTGCCGCTGAATGCTTCCTTTGCCTTAGGCTGCAAAATATCTACAGTCCAATTCAACAAATCCGGGATGGTCATTTCATACTCGCTGAGATTGTCGATTCTCGGCTGTATGATGGTCATTCGGATATTCTCGATCTTGTAGTCAAAGCTAAAAGCATCAAAGGCTCCGAGGGCATAGATCTTCATCTGAGGATTCTCGATGGCCGAGACTTTCACTCCCTTGCCATATTTGAGATCGATCACCTCCATCAAGCCATCGGCGATGATCACCACATCCGATGTGCCGAATGCTTCTGGAACGTAGTGAGAAAAATCCAATCTCACCTCTACGAGCAATTTGGCATCCTTGGTTCTCTGCTTTGCTGCATTGAACTTCTCTAGTACAATCGATACATAGGCATCGGTGTACTCTTCCATCTCGCCACAATAGTACTTATCCTTTAACTCTGCGATCTCCTTATCTTCTTCGGATGTGTCGAGCTTAAGGAATGTCTTTAACTTCTTCGCTGCGATCGCATGGGCTAAACTGCCCTCTTCTGCGAATGTGCTGCCGCTGTCCTTTACGTCTTTTTCGAGGAGGGGCGCTGCCGTGCAATTCAACCATCTGTGAGCTGCACTAGGTGATAATAACGCATGTGCCATAATTAAAATGCTAACGGTTTTTCCAATTTACTACCATCGGATGATAACTCCAATAATGCAATCTCATCCATGAATGCCTGTCTCTTATCCTCTACGATCTCTGATGGCTTCTCTGCTCCGAACAGGGCTGCCACATTCTTAAGAGTAGATGTCACTAATCTGTGGAGGGCTTTCACTTTAGCATCGGTGTTCTTCTTGTTGGCATAGTCCTCTCCCTCGATGCGATCTCTGAGATCGTTCATTGCCTTTCTCAGATCTGCCGCTGTTGGAAACTTAGAGGCCGGAGCCTTGTCAACAGGTGACTGAGGCGGCTGTTCCTGAGTCTGAGTCTGTGCCTGTGTATCGGTGTCCTTGGTGTCGTTGCCGCCATCGGCATTATCCTCTGTCTTGCCCGGTGCTGCCTCTTCGCCAGATGGCTGCTGCTCCTGTTCTGCTTTGGCGGTTTTGCTACTGCGCCCATTCGGCTTTTTCTGAGGAGCCTGTGGGGCATCCTCCTGATGATCGTCCTTGGATGGCTGTTGCTCTGCTACTACAGGAACAGGCTTTTTAGACAGGATGGCTCCAACTAGGGCGATCACCTCCGGGGTCACACCCAAACTTACATTCACATTAATACTGAAATCTGTTTTCATTGTCGAAAATGTTTATGTTATACATTATTATATTTTACTTATCCTCTTGGATATAATTTACAATATCATCGATCTTACGAGTACGTAGCCAAAATCTGAACAATTGGATGTCTAGCCAGATGAGTACGATAGTATTGATCTTAACGATGATGAGGATCAATGTCTTTTCGGAAAAATTCTCCGGTGGATTAATCAAAGCATTCATGATGGCGATGAAAAAAATGCCCATCAATACCCAATATCTCCAATTCTTTAATAACTTAACCATATCTGCTAATTTTAAATGATTACACGATTGTGGATCTCCAAAATCTGAGGATCTCGGATCCCTTGATTACTTTTCTGAGGGTTGCTTTACGGATCTTGAATTTCAGATCTCCGTTGTTTGCATACCGTCTTATGGTCTGCCTGTTCACCCCGAGGATGATCGCTGTCTGGGTGACACTATACAAGCCCTCCGGTGTTACCTTTGGCTCTGTCTCTATCATGCGGGTTTCTTTGTAATGGTGAGACGGCTGTTAGCATAGTCTGATTGGATGCTGAACTTGCAGCCAAGCTGATTCTGATACTGATAAGCCAAAGCCTTGCCATTGTCACAGGCCTTAGCATTCGGCAAATTGAATGTCTCTGTGAGACCCATGCCGATGTTCTCTAAGTCTTTTCTTGTCAATTTCTCCATTTTTGTTTAAATATTATTAAATTTACTTACTTAGTTACTTATTCCCTTGGAGAAAAAGAAAAACTGCCGTATATTTGCAGTAGGATATTGGTATGTTGGGCAAAAAGCCTGACAGCCTCTTTTGTGCTCCGAGAGTTTAGTTACTTACTTATCTCGGGTGCAAAGATACACAAAAGTGTTTAAACCACCAACTAAAAGTGTTTATTTGCGTGGTATTTTAAGACTATTTAATAAATACTAGTGTTTATGACAGGTGAAATCTTGAAAAATGAGCTATTAAACCGGGGGCTAGTACTTTCGGATATAGCAAAAAGATTGGGAATGTCCCCGCAACATCTCAATCAGGCACTTAACGCCGCTGATATTAAGAGCGGATTGATTGAGCGCATTTGTGATGTACTCGGCTTATCTATTGCCGAGATGTACCATGTTCCTCCTGTTATACAATATAATATTAAGGAGGATGAGAAAAAGGATATAAACGAAAGTGTTGATGAGACTCGCCCGCGGATCCCCCAGACGGTTGCCGCCGGATCCCTGTCCGGTTTCTCCGATGGTGTGATACTCCCGGATTGCGAACAGGTTCCTGTTATCAAAGCGTTTCCTCCTTACGATTACACCATGATAGTCAAAGGAGACTCCATGGAGCCAAAGTTTGAGGGTGGAGATGAGATCGCCATCCGTAGGGTCTATGACTATATAGAATGGGGAAAAACCTATGTACTCGATACTAGGGATGGAGCTGTTCTAAAACGTCTGTACGATGAGGGTGACAACTACAGATGTGTATCTTTCAACTCTGATTATCCCGATTTTTTAGTGAACAAAAATGATGTGTTCGGTGTTTTCAAAGTAGTGGGATTACTGCGAATTTAGGAAAGACAGGCCTTATTATCATTCGGTAAAAAATCGGCAAACGAAATTTTAGAAATTATAAATAATTGATTATTAATAAGTTATGAACAAAATGGGATTATTAAGTGGTAAAACAGCCCTTGTAACAGGTGCTGCTCGCGGCATCGGTAAGGCTGTCGCTATGAAGTTCGCCTCTGAGGGCGCTAACATCGCATTTACAGACCTCGTACTCAACGACGATATGGCTGCCGGTTTGGAAGCTACTCGTAAGGAGATTGAGGCTCTTGGTGTAACCTGTCGTGCTTATGCTGGTAATGCAGCAGATTTCGAGGAGACACAGAAGACAGTTAAGCAGATTCATGAGGACTTCGGTTCTATCGATATCCTGGTTAACAATGCAGGTATCACTAAGGACGGTTTGATGCTCCGTATGAGCGAGGCTCAGTGGGATGCTGTTTTGAATGTAAACTTGAAGTCAGCCTTCAACTTCATTCATGCTTGCTCTCCAATCATGCTTCGTCAGCGTGGTGGTTCTATCATCAACATGGCTTCTGTAGTAGGTGTTCATGGTAATGCAGGTCAGTGCAACTATGCAGCTTCTAAGGCTGGTATGATTGCTTTGGCTAAGTCTATCGCTCAGGAGTTGGGGCCTAAGGGCGTACGCGCCAATGCTGTAGCTCCTGGTTTCATCGAGACTGCAATGACTGCACAGTTGCCTGAGGAAATCCGCAAGGACTGGATGCAGAAGATTCCATTGCGTCGTGGTGGTCAGACAGAGGATATCGCAAATGTTTGCCTCTTCCTCGCTTCCGACTTGTCTAGCTATGTTAGCGGTCAGGTTATTCAGATCGACGGTGGTATGAACATGTAATCTCTCGGCAACGTTTTGTTGATAAAACATGCAGGTAGTTTACGAAGACAACCATATAATCATAGTCTCTAAGAGAAGTGGTGAAATCGTGCAGGGCGACAAGACCGGCGACGAACCTCTCTCGGAGACTGTGAAACAGTACATCAAGGAGAAGTATCACAAGCCGGGAAATGTATTTCTCGGTGTGGTGCATCGCCTTGACCGTCCTGTTTCGGGTTTGGTCGTATTTGCCAAGACTTCTAAGGCATTGAGTCGTCTGAATAATATGTTCAGGGATGGCGAAGTTCACAAAACCTATTGGGCAATCGTGAAGAACATGCCAAAGGAACCTGAGGCTACGCTCACCCATTGGATAGTAAGAAATGAAAAGCAGAATAAGAGCTATGCTTACGACCATGAGGTGAAAAACTCGAAGAAAGCGATATTGAAGTATAAGGTGATAGGTCATACAGACCATTATACACTTCTGGAGGTGAACTTGATGACGGGTCGCCATCATCAGATAAGATGCCAGCTTGCCAAGATGGGATGTCCTATCAAGGGAGATCTGAAATACGGTTCTCCACGTAGCAATGCAGATGGCAGTATTTCTCTCCTTTCACACAGAGTAGAATTTGTTCATCCTGTGTCTAAAGAAACAATAGTAGCAGAGGCTCCGCTGCCGGATGATAATCTTTGGCGAGCTATTGCACCCTAACTCAAAAATCCATGCTTATGAAGAGGTATGCGAAATGGGCAGGAATCACGGTGTTGACTCCATTGGCGCTCATCTTTTTGTTATCCATTCTGCTTTATCTGCCACCTGTTCAGAATTGGGCGGTAAAGCAAGTGGCTGCTTATGCCTCTGAGTCGACGGGTATGGATATTTCGGTAAAGCAAGTACGCCTCGTCTTCCCTCTGAAACTAGGAGTGGAAGGCGTAAAGGTACTTCAGCCAATCGACTCACTCAAGAATTCCCCAAACTTGGCTTTAAAAAATAAGAGAGATACCGTTGCCGACATCCGGAAGATGGTGGTAGACGTACAATTGTTGCCTCTTTTCGAAAGTCAAGTCATGGTGGATGAACTCAATTTCACCCAGATGAAGGTGAATACCACTAATTTTATTCACGAAGCCAGAATCAAGGGCAATGTAGGTAATCTGCGCCTGAAGGCTCATGGCATTGATCTCGTAAAGGAGAAGGTCAGGGTGAATCATGCCCTGTTGGCTGATGCCCGACTCTCGGTAGAACTGAGCGATACTGTGCCGCCGGATACTACGCCTAGTACCAATTTCTGGAAGGTGAATATCGAAAAACTGAAACTGAAGAACACTGATTTCGTATTACACATGCCTGGAGATACCCTCCAGGTGAATGCTTATTTTGGAGATGCAGTGGCGCAGACTACCTATCTCGACCTTTATAAAGGACTTTATCAGATAGGTCATCTTGACTGGAAGAAGGGCAAGGTGAACTATGACCAGAACTATATCCGTCCGGTATCGGGCATGGACTTTAACCATATCGCCCTGTCGGCCATGACTTTGAAGGCAGACTCTTTCTATTATTGCGATTCGAAGATAGATGTCAAGATTCGTGAAGCTCAGTTTAAGGAGAAAAGCGGTTTGCAGGTAGACCAGCTCTATGGCAGATTCGTGATGGATTCCGTGAAACTGCAGTTGCCTGATATCTGTCTCCGTACCCCATACTCCCAATTGCAGGCAACGGTGGATATGGATATGAATGCCTTTGATGAGGTGAAACCTGGCAAGTTGATGGCACAGCTGAAGGGAGCTTTGGGCCGTTCAGACCTGTTCCTCTTTGCAGGCGATGCCTTCCCAGACGCCATGAAGAAGAAATGGCCTTTCTATCCGATGAAGATAGAAGGATCGTTCAAGGGAAATATGCAGCAGGCATCTTTCTCAGGCTTGAAACTGTCGCTGCCTACAGCCTTCGAACTGGGTGCTGATGGAAAATTGGGTAACCTGACGGATATGAACCGTCTGAAGGCAAATGTAAATCTGAACGCCCGTACCTATCATCTGGATTTCGTTACCGCCATGTTTGACCCTTCTCTGATGCAGGAGATACGTGTGCCTAGCGGTATCGGAATTCGTGGTAACATTCAGGCAGACGGCTCCAGATATGCTACCCGACTCGCCATTACCGAAGGTCGTGGCAGAATGAGGGTAGATGCCAAGATAGATGCGAAGACCCGGAAAGACGGCAGTATCGATATGAACCGTCTGGCTTATCAAGCTAAGATTCAGGCGCACAACATCCAGGCAAAGCATTTTCTTCCAAAACAGGATTTGCATTCTTTCACCGGCTCATTGCAGGCGAAGGGAGTGGGAACTGATTTCCTCTCTCCTCGTACCCGATTGCAGGCTAAGGCACAGGTGAACCAGATTCAGTATGGCAAATACAAACTGGATCATGTATTGGCAGTGGCTCACGTTGCCAATGGAAAGGTGCATGCCGATATCGACAGCAAGAGCCAGTATCTTACGGGGCTCGTCAGCCTTGATGCACTTACGAATTCCAAGAAACTGGAGGCTACCCTGGTGGCAGATGTCCGCGATGTGAATCTTTATTCATTAGAGGTAACGAAGGCACCGATGCGCCTGTCGCTCTGTGGTCACATGGATATCAGGTCCGACCTGAAGGACAGTCACGACATCATGGCTTCGATGAGTGATATTACGGTTCGTACGGCAGAGAAGAATTATCGTCCGGTGGGTGTTGACGCTGATGTCTTTACCCGCAGAGATACCACGCACGCAGTCATCAATTGCGGCGACTTCCATCTCAGCATGGATGTACACGGAGGCTATAAGCAGTTGATGAGCCGTTTTGCCGGATTGCAGAAAGAATTGGCTCATCAGCTTAGGAACCATCATATCGATCAGGTGAAGATGCGCAGTCAGTTCCCTTTCGGTCATGTTTATCTTACCACAGGAAAGGACAATTTCATTTCCCGTTTCATCGCTTACTGCGGTTATGATTTCAAGACGGTGGATATGAAGATGACCATGTCGCCTGTAACAGGTGTCAATGGTTATCTCAACATCGATTCACTGGTAGCGAGTGGCATGCAGTTGGATACGATCCGTACCTTGGTGAAGACTGAGGGCGATACCATCCGCTATGCAGCACGTGTTCAGAACAACAAGTATAATCCTCAGTATGTGTTCCGGGCACAGGTAGAGGGCGAACTGCAGGAGAAAGGTTCCAATATCGATGCCCGCATCTATGATGCCAAAAACAGATTGGGTGTAGATGTGGGGCTGGAGGCGCTGTTGCTGGAAAACGGCGTGAAGATTTCGCTCATCGATACCCATCCTGTCCTGGGGTACAAAAAGTTTACTGCCAACGATGATAACTATCTGATGTTGGGCAATGACGACCGTGTTTCTGCCAATCTGATTCTGAAGGCAGCCAACGGCATGGGTATCCGTATATATAGCAATGATGAAAACGAAGAAGCGCTGCAGGATCTTACGGTGAGCATGAGCCAGTTTAATCTGGATAAAGTGCTCAGCGTGATTCCTTATATGCCTGACATCTCGGGTATTCTTGACGGCGACTTCCATATTATCCAGACCAAGGATGAACTCTCGGTTTCTTCTAATCTGAACATCGACAATATGGTTTACGAAAAGTGTCCGATGGGAGATGTCGGTACTGAATTCGTTTACATGCCAAAGAGCGACGGTTCTCATTATGTAGATGGTTTCCTCAATTATGAGGGTGAAGAAGTAGCTACCGTAAAGGGTACTTACAAATCGGAAGGAAACGGTTATCTCGATGCCGAAGTGGGTATGGAGAAGTTGCCTCTGCATTTTGTCAACGGTTTCGTTCCTGACCAGATTATGGGTCTGAAGGGATATGGCGAAGGAAAACTGAGTTTGAAGGGAGCCTTGAGCCAGTTGGATGTAGAGGGCGAAGTATATCTGGATTCGGCTTATCTCGTCAGTGTGCCGTATGGCATCACGATGCGTTTTGCCAACGATCCTGTCCGTATCATAGACAGCAAGTTGCTCTTCGAAAACTTCATGATGTATGCCAACAATGAGAGTCCGCTCAATATCCAGGGCAGTCTCGACTTTACGAATATAGAGAAGATGATGCTCGATATCCGGATGCGAGCGCAGAACTTCCTGCTGATTGATGCCAAGGAGAATGCCCGTTCCGAGGCTTTCGGCAAGGCGTATGTCAACTTCTTTGGAGCGATGCGCGGACCGGTAAGCAATCTGAAGATGCAGGGTAAGCTGGATGTTCTCGGCAATACGGATATGACGTATGTGCTGAAAGAATCGGAACTGACTACTGATACGCAGCTCGATGAGCTGGTGAAGTTTATGAATTTCAAGAGTGGCAAGCCTGTCGTTGTCGAGCGTCCGGCACTGGAAGGATTGAACATGATGTTGGGCATGTCGATAGACGAGTCGGCTCATATCCTCTGTGCATTGAATGCCGACCAAACCAACTACATCGACCTGATGGGCGGTGGTGATCTGACGATGACTTACAATTCGGTTGATGGCATCGGCATCACGGGCAAGTATACCCTGAACAATGGCAAGATGAAATATTCGCTGCCTATCATTCCGCTCAAGACGTTTGATATCCAGGACGGCAGCTACATAGAGTTTAACGGCGATCCGTTCAACCCGACCCTGAACATCACGGCAACAGAGAATGTTAGGACAACGGTAAACGAGGGACAGGGAACCGGCCGCTCGGTGGATTTCATTTGTGGCGTAAAACTCTCGCAGACATTGAATAAGCCAGGCATCCAGTTTATCGTTTCCTCACCAAACGATGCCACCTTGCAGGATGAACTGAACACGATGAGTATTGAAGAGCGGGGTAAGATAGCCATTACGATGCTGGCTTCGGGCATGTATCTTGCCAACGGAAATACCAATTCGTTCTCCATGAACAGTGCCTTGAGCTCATTCCTCAACTCAGAGATCAATAATATTGCAGGTTCAGCGATGCGTTCTGTGGGGGTAGATGTCGGTATGTCGGTAGATAACTCCACCAATGCAGCAGGTGCCATGCACACCGATTACAACTTTAAGTTTGCCAAGCGGTTCTTCAACAACCGCTTGAGTTTCAGTGTGGGCGGCAAGGTTTCTACCGGTGCAGAAATGGAGAATGCAGCCAACAATGATGATGTATTCTTCAACAATATCGAATTGCAGTACCGTCTCAACGAAGGTGCGAGCCAGTATATCCGTGCCTTCTACAACAATAATACCTACGATTGGCTCGAAGGCTTGATTGGTGAGTATGGTATCGGTTTCAAGTGGCAGAGAAAACTGCAACATTTCAAGGATATCTTCCGTTTCAAGACTGATAAGCAGCAGATTCCTACAGCCCCAATGGAGAAGAATCCTGCGGTGAAGAAGAGTACGAACGAAAAGAAGGATACGATGGAGAAAGCCAAAACAAAGGACTTTGACCCATTGAAACTTAACGAAAAGTAATGAGCGATATGAAACAGCAGAACAGGTTATACCTTATTATATATGTGGCAGCATTGCTGATGTTGTCGGGGCAGCTCATAACGGGTTGCTCTTCAACCAGTGCGCTGAAAGAAGACGAGCAGCTGTTTACGGGTCTGGTACCTATTGAGTATAAGAACTACGAGAAGGGAGCTTATGCTGATTCTACCATCACCGAGATGGAGTATGCCCTGGCTTCGGCTCCGAACGGTGCTTTGTTCGGAAGCAGCTATTACCGCACTCCGTTCCCTGTGCGCCTGTGGATATGGAATGCTTTCTCTCAGTCGGATGGAGCACTGGCTAAGTGGATAACCAAGGTATTCGGTTCCAAACCTAAGCTGATGGCGAATGTGAATCCGCAACTCCGTGCCCAGGTAGCCGAGCATCAGCTCGATAAATATGGCTATTTTAACGGTAAGGTGACTTATGATGTGCTGACACAGAGCAATCCGAAGAAGGCGAAGGTCGCCTATCAGGTAGACTTCGGTCATCTCTGGACGCTTGATTCTATGGCTTATCTCAACTTCCCAGCCAAGAGCAAGCAGTTTATAGATGCTTCTATGAACAAGGCGCTGATACGGAAGGGGAGTCCTTTCAATGTCGCCAACATGGAATCGGAACGTCAGCGTATCACCCGTCTGTTCCGCAACAGGGGCTATTATTTCTATCAGAACAGTTATGCTTCTTATCTTGCCGATACCGTGAATGTGCCCGGCAAGGTGCAGTTGCGGCTGATGATGGCAGACAGCGTGGATGATAGGGCTACCCGCCAGTGGTATATCGGAAAGATTCATGTTAATTTCAGAAAGCAGTATATGGAGGAGTTGAAGGATTCCTTTGTGCGCAGCTATCTGAGTTTCCATTATAATGGAAGAAAGATGCCGATACGTCCGGGCATCGTTTTGCAGAGTCTGCGCCTGCGTCCCCGTGAACTGTATCGGGTACGTACCGAGGAGCGTGCCAAGACTGGACTTCAGGAGATGGGACTCTTCAGCTATTCCAGCATCCAGTTCTCTCCCCGTTCGGTGCAGACCCTAGACAGTTTAGGCCATGTAGTATATCGTGATACTTTGGATGCCAATATCGATCTGGTATTCGACAAGCCATACGATTTCTATGTCGAGGCAAATGCCCGCGGCAAAACGACCGGTAGAGTAGGACCGGAGTTGGTTGTGGGACTTACCAAGCGCAATGCTTTTCATGGAGGCGAGAAACTTACTGTCAACCTGCATGGTTCGCATGAGTGGCAAACTATCAGTCAGGCTGGTGGAGGTTCTACCCGCATCAATTCCTATGAATACGGATCGGATGTTTCCGTAGAGTTCCCTCGCATCATCACGCCTTGGAATATGTTCAGAACGATGGAGCAGAATGAGCGCAGATACCGTGCCGGGCATATGCCTACCAAATATCGGGGTGTGCCAACTACTACCATCAAGGCTTCGATGAATGTGCTGAACAGAGCCAGCTATTTCCGACGTCATGTGGCAGCGGGCGAGTTAACCTATGCGTGGTCAACCTCTTACCAGCATCAGCATTCTTTCAGTCCGCTGATTCTCTCTTATGAGTTTATGAACAGCCGCACAGCCGCTTTCGATAGCATCCTCGCCCTGCATCCTTATCTTCAGATATCGATGCGCGACCAGTTTGTGCCTAAGATGAGTTACACCTATACTTATCGCAGTCCGCGCCGTTACCGCCATCCTATCACCTGGTCAACCACCATCAGCGAGGCAGCCAATATCCTTTCGCTCGGTTACATGGCGGCCGGAAAGGGATGGAACGAGAAAGACAAGAAGATGTTCAAGAATCCGTTTGCTCAGTTCCTGAAACTGGAGACTGATTTCGTGAAATATTGGCGTATCACCCAGGATGGTACGCTGGTGGGACATGTCAATGCCGGCATTATCTGGAGTTATGGCAATGCCGAGAATGCTCCTTATTATGAGCAGTTCTATATCGGTGGTGCCAACAGTGTGCGAGCCTTTAATGTGCGGAGTATCGGACCGGGTAGATACCAGCCTACCAACAGCAAGTATTCGTATATCGACCAGACGGGCGACATCAAGTATCTGATGAATCTGGAATACCGTCAGAAGGTATGGGGCAATCTCTATGGAGCCCTTTTCCTGGATGCAGGTAATGTGTGGACCTTACGCAACCATGAGTACAGTTCGCTCGGCAAGTTTGATGTAGACAAGTTTTTCCGGCAGCTGGCGGTAGGCACCGGTGTCGGTGTGCGTTATGACATGGGTATGTTTGTGATACGTGTCGACTGGGGTATCGGTCTGCATGTTCCTTACGATACCGGCAAGAATGGCATCTATAACATCCGTCGGTTCAAGGATGCCCAGAGTCTGCATTTCGCTGTGGGTTATCCTTTCTAGGTTTTGCCTGGGAGATGTGTCCGGAAATAAGTCTGATATGTGTTACAGATAGTGCATAAAAGAACAAAAATTGATATTAATCAAAAAAAAGTAGGAAAACGTGCGGTTAACTGCATTTTTTTTGTTACTTTTGCATCGTTATTTTTTTAATAACTATCAACTATTAATAAATAAAAGTATAGACAAAATGAAACCTACGTTATTGCTTTTGGCTGCCGGTATGGGTAGCCGTTATGGTGGTTTGAAACAGCTTGATGGTCTGGGTCCTAATGGTGAGACTATCATGGACTACAGCATCTATGATGCTATTCAGGCTGGTTTCGGAAAGATCGTATTCGTTATTCGCAAGGACTTCGAAGATCAGTTCCGTGAGAAGATTCTTTCAAAGTATGAGGGGCATATTCCTGCAGAACTTTGCTTCCAGGCATTGGATAATCTCCCGGAGGGATTCTCAGTTCCTGAAGGTCGTGAGAAACCATGGGGTACAAACCATGCTGTCCTGATGGCAAAGGATATCATCAAGGAACCTTTCTGCGTAATCAACTGCGATGACTTCTACAACCGCGATTGCTTCATGGTAATCGGCAAGTTCCTCTCTGAACTTCCAGAGGGCAGCAAGAACCGTTATGCCATGGTAGGTTTCCGTGTAGGTAATACCTTGAGTGAGAATGGTACCGTAGCTCGCGGCATCTGCTCTAAGGATGCTGATGAGAACTTGACAACCTGTGTAGAGCGTACCGAGATCATGCGTATCGACAGTAAGGTATCTTACAAGGACGAGCAGGGCGAGTGGGTTGCTGTTGGCGACAATACTCCTGTTTCCATGAACGTTTGGGGCTTCACACCTGATTACTTCCAGCATAGTGAGGAGTACTTCAAGGAGTTCTTGAGTGATCCTAAGAATATGGAAAACAAGAAGGCTGAGTTCTTCATCCCATTGATGGTCAACAAGCTCATCAATGAGGGTACAGCTACCGTTAAGGTGCTCGATACTACCAGCAAGTGGTTTGGTGTAACTTATGCAGCCGACCGCCAGAGTGTTGTTGATAAGATCCAGCATCTTATCAATGAGGGTGTTTATCCTAACAAGCTCTTCTAATTTAATGTGATGGATATAAACATTAATATATTGACAGATCAGGAAGCCGCTATTCTCCGAGAGACGATAGCGGCTTCTCATCGTATTGTCGTCTGTGCACATAAGTCGCCAGACGGTGATGCCGTCGGCTCTTCTTTGGGATGGGCTGGTTATCTTCGTTCTTTGGGCAAGAAAGTTGACATTTGTGTGCCGGATATGATACCGGATTCTATTTCCTGGTTGCCTGGAGCTGCCGGTATCCTGCGATATGACAGACAGCCTGAACTGGTGCAGCGAGCTTTCGATGAAGCCGACCTGGTATGCTGTGTTGACTTTAGCAGTGAGGGACGTCTTGATGAGATGGATCATGTATTGTTGGGTTGCAAGACTCTGCGTGTCATCATCGACCACCATCTGGCTCCTAATCTTGAGGCTAAGCTGCTGGTTTCGCAGCCACATGCCAGCAGTGCCAGCGACCTGGTATTCCGTGTAGTCTGGCAGTTGGGAGGTTTCCCACAGATGGATCAGACCTGGGCTACCTGCATCTATTGCGGCATGATGACCGATACGGGCGGTTTCACCTATAATTCTACCCAGCCTTATATCTATTACATCATCTGCTTGCTGCTTACCAAGAACATCGACAAGGATAAGATTTACCGCAATGTCTTCAATAATGCCCGCATTCCGGCAGTCCGGTTCCGTGGCTATCTGATGAATGAAAAGTTGCAGGTAATAGAGGGCCTTCATGCCAGTTTCTATACCGTGACCCGTAAAGAGTTGAAGAAGTATGACTTTATCAAGGGCGACCTGGAAGGACTGGTGAACGTACCTCTTACCATCAAGGGACACAAACTCTCCATTTCTCTTCGTGAAGATACAGATATAGACAATCGCGTATTGGTAAGTCTCCGTTCGGTAGACGATTTCCCATGCAATAAGATGGCAGCTGAGTTCTTCAATGGTGGCGGTCACCGCAATGCTTCTGGCGGCAAATTGCTTTGCAGCATACAGGAGGCAGAGCAGATAGCACTGAAGGCTATCCTGGCATACGCCGATATGCTGAAGTAGCCGTTTTTTCCTTAGAAATGACGAAAAAGACAGAAAACAACCCCGTTTTGAGGCAATAGGATGATAATAAGTGATAAATAATAATAAAATCAACCTATTCCTCTCGGTGTTGTCTTATCTTTTTTGTACCTTTGCCCAATAAATCAGATTTAAAAAAGAAGAATGAAGAAATTTTTGTTTGCAATGATTGCTTTTGCGGCTGTTTTATCGTTTGCCGCATGCAATGATAGTGAGACTTATAAGGACATGCGCGACAGAGAGCTCGATTCTATCAGCTCTTTCTTGCGTAAGGAAAATATTAAGGTTATCTCCGAGGATGAGTTCAACAGACGTTGGAAAAATAATGAAAAACTGACGGATACAGCAAAGAACAACAACGAATGGGTACTTTTCAACAGTAACGGTATCTACATGCAGGTGATTGACCAGGGATGTGGCGACTATATCAAGAAAGGTACATCGGTAGATGTATTGGTCCGCTTTGATGAGTATAATCTTTCGTATGCTGCTGAAATGAGCGATAAGTGTCTCACGCTTTCAAACAAAGTTCCTGCTTATTCCTATTATGTAGATAAGATAAGCGTTACCAATACTTCCGGTACATTCACCGGTTCTTTCGTTGATCCTTCAGCCAGTCTGATGGCCAATACATATAATTCATCCAATTATGGCAGTGTAAGTTCTACCGTGCCTAGCGGTTGGCTCATACCATTCACCTGGATTAAGATAGGTAGACCGAAGACTGATGATGAACGCATCGCTCATATCCGTTTGCTCGTACCTCACTCTTACGGTACCACATCGGCATCGGGCAGTGTGCAGGCATGTGTCTACGACATGACCCTGCAGAAAGGAAGATAAACATAAACAGAGAAAGATATATTTATGACACTGATTAAGTCAATTTCTGGTATCCGCGGTACTATCGGCGGTCCAGCGGGCGATACTTTGAATCCGCTCGATATCGTTAAGTTCACTTCAGCATACGCTACCTTCATTCGCCGTAGCAGTGCTTCAGAGAGTAATACCATCGTTGTAGGCCGTGATGCGCGCATCTCTGGCGAGATGGTAAAGAATGTGGTTTGTGGAACCCTCATGGGTATGGGCTACGATGTGCTGAACATCGGTCTGGCTACTACTCCTACCACTGAACTTGCTGTTACCATGAGTGGTGCCGCCGGCGGTATCATCATCACAGCTTCTCACAACCCACGCCAGTGGAATGCCCTCAAGCTCCTCAACGAGAAGGGTGAGTTCCTCACAGCAGCTAATGGTAACGAGGTGCTGGGTATCGCAGAGAAGGAAGACTTCGACTATGCGGATGTGGATCATCTCGGAAAATATACTGAAGACAATACCTTCAACAAGCGCCATATCGACTCCGTACTTGCTTTGAAGCTCGTAGATGTCGAAGCAATCAAGAATGCCCACTTCAAGGTTTGTGTAGATTCCATCAACTCAGTTGGTGGCGTTATACTTCCAGAGTTGCTCGATGCGCTCGGTGTAGCATATACTTTTCTCAATGGTGAGCCTACAGGCGATTTCGCTCATAATCCGGAGCCATTGGAGAAGAACCTCGGTGGTATCATGGATGAGTTGAAGAAGAGTGGTTACGATATGGGTATCGTTGTAGACCCTGATGTTGACCGTTTGGCTTTCATCTGCGAAGATGGCAAGATGTTTGGCGAAGAGTATACCTTGGTAAGTGTGGCAGATTACGTGTTGGGCAAGACTCCAGGCAATACCGTCAGCAACCTTTCATCTACCCGTGCCCTCCGTGATGTTACGGAGAAGCATGGTGGCAAGTACACCGCAGCTGCTGTAGGCGAGGTGAATGTAACTACCAAGATGAAGGATGTTAACGCTGTTATCGGTGGTGAAGGCAATGGTGGAGTTATCTATCCAGAGAGCCATTACGGTCGTGATGCCCTCGTTGGTATCGCCCTCTTCCTGAGCAGTCTGGCTCACAAGGGCTGCAAGGTGAGCGAGCTCCGTGCCAGCTTCCCTAACTATTTCATCGCCAAGAACCGCATCGACCTGACTCCATCTACCGATGTAGATGCTATCCTCGTGAAGGTTAAGGAGATGTATGGTAAGGAGAAGGATGTCACCGTAACAGATATCGATGGCGTCAAGCTCGATTTCCCTGACAAGTGGGTTCATCTCCGCAAGAGTAATACCGAGCCTATCATCCGCGTATATAGCGAGGCCTCTACCATGGAGCAGGCTGATGAACTGGGCAAGAAGCTCATGCAGGTGGTTTACGATATGCAGTAAGATACTGAATATGAGATTATATAAAAAGAGATGAAGCAACGTAGATTTTGCTTCATCTCTTTTTTTTGTGCGCCGATTTCCATCTGCAAAACTTCTGTAATTTGAAGAAAGATAGAGAAAGATTTGGCTTTCTCAGATAAAAATCGTATTTTTGTTGCGAAATTGCAGACAATGAGGCCTCTGAGCCTTTGTTGCAGTAATGAAAAACTTGAACCGTTCCTTATAGGGAGCATAACTGAAATTACAGAATAATGGAATCTATTATAAAGCATTATCAGGTAGCCCATGTCGGGGTCAGCCTTTCTTGTCCTGATTCCTCTCAGGAGATGATGGCTGTTTTATTGGAGGCTTATTAGGCGTTTGAATGCGAAGAACAGATCGCATCTGCTGCCCTGACCTCCTTCTCTCTTACCTTGAACGAAAGCGGGGAAGAACTGAGGAAACCTGCCGGTTTCAAGGAGGAATGCAGACAGGATGAGGAGGGACAGCTCATTATCAGTGGTAGTCTGGGAGAGAAGCAGAAGGCGTTCCTGATGGCAATGACTGATATGAAATCGATATTGGTTACAGGTCATGATTATCAGCATTCCAGTCTTCTGGTTCCTGCTGGCACCTTCAGCCAGAAGTCGGCTTCCGGATCCCTCAAGGCAACCGTTGACACCTCGCTGATGCTCCTCTATGCCATGCGTTCGCATATCGTGTATATAGAGCAGGGTAATACGCTGATGAGCGGAACTATTCGCGATAATCTTCTTCTTGCCAATCCCGTGGCTACCGATGAGCAGCTTACCGAAGCCCTTCATGTAGCCTGTGCCGATTTCGTGTTCAGTTTGCCGGCAGGTATGGATACGAAGATAGGAGAGCATGCCACCCGTTTGAGTGGCGGTCAGGCACAGCGCATTGCTATAGCCCGCAGTCTTTTGCGCGAAGGCAACATTCTGTTGTTGGATGAAATCAGCTCATCGCTGGATGCCGAAACCGAGAAGCTTCTTTTCGACCGCCTCTTTACTTCGTATTCCGATAAGACTATTATCTGTGTTACGCATAGAAAGGAGGTGGCAGACAGATGCCAGGAGCAGATACGGCTGTGATGATGTGTTTTTATGGAAGTCCGGTTAACAAGGCTGCATGCTGTGTGTAAAGCATGGGTGTAGCGTAAGTATAAAAAGAAAGCTCAGGGCTATCTGCCCTGAGCTTTTTTCATAGTATGCTCGGCATGAGCATTGTCTAATGGGTGCAAGTCCCTAGTAAGCCCTA
>ENA-OPWW01000109-OPWW01000109.1-human-gut-metagenome-genome-assembly--contig:-NODE-109-length-53954-cov-3.500009_pt1 | contig 53954 bp, 86 predicted proteins | sample MGYA00241513_ERZ502018 | MGnify/ENA primary metagenome ERZ502018 (study PRJEB25962, sample SAMEA2042987) | human gut metagenome | biome: human gut; feature: human-associated habitat; material: faeces...
CCCTCGTCCAGCAATTCCTTGATGATTTTTTTCATCGGCTCAAGCAAGTGCTGGCCCCTAGCTCTGTTGTGCGTGATCGTGCCGTAGATATCGCCTGCATGGTCTTTGTGTTCAACTACGACAACCGGTACACGCCCACCAAGTTTTGTTTTAAGGGGTTCTCTGCCTGCGACTGTCCAACGATGGAATCCGTCAATGATAGTTCCGTCAGGTCTCACAACGATAGGCAATGTCCAGCCGTTCGTAAGGATAGACTGCGTAAGCAATTCCAGATTATCCTCACTGACCTTGTTCGGGTTATAGTCGTTCGGCTTCAACGATTCCCACGGTACAATCTGCACATGACTTACAGGCTTTAACAGATCAGTTACTTCCGTCATTCTTATATCCTCCCGAGATTCTGCTTCTTGCTCCGCTTATGATTGCTCTTAACGTTCTTCCTTTCGTATCGCCAGCCATAAGGCTTGTGTACAGCTTCTTGTAATCTTTATCGTTAAGAATGGATGAATGCTGCAAAGCTGCTTTTCTGTACGTTGCGGCGATTTGGATTGAATGCGGATTCTTGAACGTGCGCTCCGGATGGTTCACAAGGTCAATGAACAAGGCTTTGTAGTCTTTCGTGTCCACCTCGCCAGCGTCAAGCTGTTTCTTTTTTGACGTGTTACGTCTGAACATGTCGGTGTCAAAATACAGCTGCACAATGTAAGCGTTTGGTTCACGGCGATTCACACGCTCCATAAGGCCGGGGTAATACTCGTACATATCGGACAAGTGCCTTACCGTATCAATAGCAAAAAACTGGCTGATTCTGAGCTGATTTGCAGGCGTTCCAGTCTGATACATTGCCATGTAAACGTCCGGAAAATTCAGATGATTCTCCTTGATGTAGAGCCACACATCCGAGTTTTTCCAGTCGTACATAGGGTAGGTTAAATGGTCTTTTGTAACGCCGCCGTTCTGCACAACCCTTGCAAGATACTGGCTCCGATTGATGCTTTCCGAAGCCCTAACGCCCGTCAATGCAATCCCGTCCCGATGCACCTTCGCAAGGAACTCTTGATACCGGTCTTTTCTTGGATTGAGTAAGGGGTGTGAAGTGATCGCAAACGACGGGATTTTTCTTATCCACTTATCCCTCTTCGTTCTGTCCCAGTAGATGAAATTTTCATCATCTTCTAAGCTGTTAAGGCAATTGTAGTTCCTGGTTTCGAGACAGTACCAGTTAAACGTTGCACCGGCAAGCGTGAATTTCTTGCGCCATTCCATGACGATAGGGTAGACGCAGTCATACATAGCTTCCTCGTCGATAAATTCAACCTCAAGACGCTTTGGGTCGATTGCACCTTCTTGAATGAGCTTATAAACCATATCGGCAAGGCAAATGCTATCCTTGCCGCCCGAAAACGGAAGATATACTTTGCAGCCGTTGTCGAAAATATTCTTGATTCTTTTTCGTGCCATTTCAACAACGTTTTCTTCCAGTTCTCGTGTTTTGATTACAGCCATATTTTTTCACCGCACTTTGGACAAATGACAAATTTTCGGACTTCCTGTTTCGGGAGCGGTTCAGCTTCCACCGCCGTTGCAACTTGAGCAGGGGAAGGTTCAGGCTGTGCCGGAACGGCAACGGCAGTCTGTACCCGTTCCTGCTCCTTTGCTTCTTCCTGAATGATGGCCTTTGCGTCATCCTGCTGCATTGTGCCGTAGTTCTCAATATCCCCCATGACTTCATCAATGTCAGAATACAGCTTGGAAAGGGTATCTTCATCGTAGCCGGGGATATCAAAATCATCCAAGGACTTCATAACTTCGTCAATGTTAGAAAGGTTATCGAAGCCCAAAGAAAAGGTCTTGTTGTCGGCAAGCATGAGCTTTTTCTTCTGCGTTTCGGTCATACCTGTTACACGGTAAGCCGTTGCAGTTTCAATGCCCATTTTCTTTAGAGCCTGTAACAGGCCATTGCCTGCCCACACCATGTTGTTTTCATCCACGATAAGCGGACGGAACTGCCCGAACATCTTATAGCTCTTGCAAAGTTCGTCAATCTGCTTTTCCGGGTGGATTCTCGTATTGCTTTCGGGAGTTACAAGGTCTGCAACTTTTACGATTTCTTCTTTCATGGTATCACCTCAATTTTTCTCTTTTTCTCTAAATACTTTTCGGCAGAATCAATGCCCTTTGCCGCAGCAATAACCGCACTCGGCTGGAATGAGTAAATGTAGTCCCACATATCGTAGACCGTCATACCCTTTTGCAGATTCATGGACGGCCACTCTACATCCCCAAAATGAAAGCCGTACTTCGTCCAATAAAAAGGCGACAAGGTTTTTCCGTGATATCTCATGTAGGCAATCACTTCTTCATGCGTCCAGTCTCGAATCGGGTTATATTCCGCTCCGGTTCTGCTGTTAGTCCTGATTAAGTCTTTGCCAATATTGTTTCCGTCCTGCTTGCGCTTTCCTTTTAGCATTAGGTCGATTCTGTTTTGATCGTGATATTCTTTTTGCGCCTTTAGATGCCCGATGGTATACCACTGAAACATATTGTCACTGAACAGAAAGCGCTTCTGATTCTCAAACAGCCATTGCATATTCTGCCCGGTATCTACAAGGGTCAGGCCGGATGGGAGCGTCGCCTTAATGTGTGCAATGCTTTCATCGAAGAACAAGCTGGAAATTGCGCATACGCCGTCATATATCCCGATTTTGTTGCAGAGAATGCTCAAAACCACGCTGTCTTTGCCGCCTGAATATGCGTAAGCGCATTTCTTCCCTCTTGTCACTTCTCGCATTTCCTTTAATGTTTTTGCTTCAAGCTGCAATGAATGTTCCACAGAGCAATATTTATCGTAGTTGTTCCATACTTCCATCCATTGCTTTTGTGTGTTGAACGCTCTTGATTTCAAAGGGCTGTTAGCTTCGTAAGCCATTTTTTCCGTCCTTCCTGCACCAGCATTTCCATGCACACCATGCAACGCAAGCGGCTGTTACCCAAATGCGAGCCGTACCCATCGTAAGCCACAGATTCATAACGCCCATCGGGATAACGATAGGCCAAGCGATAATGGAAGCCGCAGCGGCTACAAAGCCAACCTTACGGCCTGCAAACTCCTGCAAGCCTACGATTGCATTGTCAATCGTGGAAATAGAAACGCAGCAAACAGTGATAGTCAGAAGCAGATTCATGAACGGAACGAACTCAAATGCAGCCAGAATATAGACCAGAACTAGATACACGGCAAACAGAACGCCAGAAAGATTGAACGCCTGCATTTTTCCTTCGTCTCTGATTTTCCGGGCCACCTGCCAGAACGGAAGATTCATCAACGGGCCGCAGAACAGTACAAGGCAAGTGTACAGCGCCCAGCTTACATCGCTCATGGAGTTAAGCATGACAATTTCTCGTGTGTTATTCCCAAGAACAAAGCCTGAAATTGCAATAACGATCATTGCGCCATAGCACAAAGTCCAGATAGGCTGGTCTAACACAACCCCTCGCCAAATGCCGTTTGTGTACATGAAAAACAGGAACAATACTGCGATTGCCAGCGAAAGAACGGTAGCCGCTGTCGTTCCAATCATGCCCTCCGTAATCTCGTAGATTGCGTTCATTTGAATCCACAACGCAAAGACCTGAACGACGGACTGGAACAGAACCACTGGCTTAGACTTCATAATGTCATCGAAATAAGGGATACGGAACGCAAGATAGCCAAACAGCGGCAACGCCAGACTGTTTGCAACGCCCCAGATAAGGAATGGAACAACGCCCCGATTCTGCACGATGTTCATCCCAACAACAAGGGAAGTGCCCCACGCCCACGACGCTGCAAGCGACATTGCATAAAGAAAGGTTGCGTGCTTACGCAACCAGCCACAGAAGTTTTTAATCATTATTTTACCTCTTTCTGTTTTGTTTTTTATGTAAGCGGCTTATGCCGTCTAACAACGATTTACAGCCTCGATAAAAGGCGCATGACTTCTTCTTTCGCAGCCTTGTCTCCGTCCCAGATTTTCTCCAAGAGCATTTCGTACCGTTCGCCGTCTATCAGCCCAAGTTCAAACAGAACGTCCATGAACGTCTCCGCAGTCTCTTTGCAGTCAATCATTTGCACCACCACCTCCGCACAAAAAGTAAAAGCGCACCCGGCCATTCTCGGGGGAGTTTAGGCCGGATACGCTTTCGGGTTTGGGTGCTTGAACAACTGTATTCTAGCACACATTCTGTGTTTTTGTCAACATTTTACCCAAAATAAAACTCGTTATGAACGATTTTGAAGGTAAAAGACCATTTTTTGCAGTGCTTTGTCCCGAATCTTGTAAACGTGCGATATGTACCAGCCACGAATCCGAGCGCATTCTGCCAGCGTGTAGCCTTGCATCATGCAATCCACAAGCCACGCTTCATCCGGCGGTAGCCCTGCATTGTTGTATGCGTCCATCACATCGAAGCATTCCTTTTCCAAGCGTTCCAATTCGTCTAAGTCCCGCAATTCCCTCAAAGCAGCCGATTCCACCTTGCTTGAGAATCCGCCTTTGCATCCAGCGGTAAGGCTGTAAGACGGGGTGATTTTGTACCCTCGTTCTCTCAGCCGTGTAAGAATATCCGAAATGCGGTTGCAAGTGAAGCGGTGGTCTTTGATCGCTTCGTATAATCTGCGTTCTGCGTTGTTCATCCAAGCACCTCCAAATCAAACAAGGTTCAGATATTTCGTGATTGCAGTTTGTGCTTCCCGGAATCCATAACAGACAAAGGCCGCATACCCCTGACTATTCGCATAATTGATGAACTCAACCTGCTTATCAGACGGCTTGTTCTTCCCAACCTTCATCTCGATAAACAGGCCATGATACCCGCCACGGGCAAGGGGAAGAAAGATATCCGACACGCCAGCCTTTACCCCTTGTCGTTTCAGGTTCCGGGCTTCCCTTTGGTTCCTCGAACCTCCATTCGGGACAGCAAACATCCATTTCAGTTCAGGTATGTATGCTGCCCATTGAAAAAGCGCAGACTGTTCCTCGCTTTCGAGTGGCGTTCCGTTTACGCTAGGCATTGCAAGACCTCCTTACAGTTTATAACAGTCAATCTTCGTAAATGGCATTTACAAGCCCTGTGAGCGGTTTTATGGCTTCGGAATATAGTTTGACGGATAACCACGGAAAACGCCCACAAGACCCGCCTTTGCCGTATCTCAGAGCATCATAGCTCTACAAGGCCATTCATCCTCAGATTTTTGGTCTTGTCCGGTTTGATATTGAACCCATACCCGGCGCACATGACACGTTCTGCAATGCGCCCGCCCACTGCTTCATCAATCTCTGCAATCTCCTGCAAGCGGCGTTCGCTTGATATGATTGTGATAAGGTTTTTGTTGTTGTAACGGTAGTTCAGGATTTCAAAGGCGATATTGATATCTGCCGCTGTTGGAAGCGTGGGCTTCCCATCCTGACCCTTACCGCTCTTGAATAGGTCATCAATATACAAGACTTCCGTGTTTTTCAGTTCATCCATTGCGGCGGCGTAGGCTTGTGCATCCGTGATATTCGCCTTAATCTTGGTGATATCATCCCGCCACAGCATATATTTTGCAGCTTTCCCATGCCGCAAATAATATCCTGCAATGGCAGTGCAGATGAACGTTTTTCCGCTTCCGGGTTGTCCACCGATATAGAACCAGTTATTTTCTTCATCCGTGCAGAACTTCACCGCAGCCGTTTTGATCGCCTTTTGCCACGGTTCCTTATCCTCATATTTGGCGAAGGTGTAGTCCCGGATAATGTTTTTCAACCCTGAACGTTCCAGCCGGTGAATAGTTGCCCGCACCTTTTGGCACTTACACGGGATAAGGGTTTCGCTCCAATACCCAAACATATCACTTTTTCGCAGTTCGGCGGTGTACCCTCGATTCTTGCACAGGTTGCAGTTATACCCGTCCTTGTCGTTCAACGTGCCAACAGAATTATTGTAAGCGTCGCATTTCTGCTGCGCCCAGTCTTTTTCCGTCTGTTCCCGTTCTTCCGGCGTTGACGGTTCAGAGGTCGATTCCCATAACGTAGTTTTCGTAGGAGTCGGATTTTTGGCCGCTATCCTGTCCATCATACTTTGCAAACTGTCCATTGCTATTTCCCCTTATCGTGTAGTCATCTTCCCAGCAGTGCTGATAGAACCATGTGCCGCCTTGCTTCACATATTGCATATCCGTTTGCGTGGCCGCTATATAGTCGGTATAGCTCTTAATGCCTTTTTCGACAATGGCAAACAGTTCCGGGCAACCCTTGCGGGCTTTCTTATATGCGTTTATGGCTCTTTCTTTTCCCTGCTTTTTGGGGTATAATGACCATAGATTGTTAAATTCTGTTTTAATGTCATCGCTCTGGCAAGCGGTGGCATTTTCTTTTTGTTTAATATTTGGTTTAATATCTGTTGTTTTATCATCTTGTTTAATATCTGGTATAGGTTCGACAATACCGTCACTTCGATTTGACAATTTTGTCATATCGGGTTGACTTTTTTGTAATATCGAATAGCCTTTTTTGGTAATTCCATACCACAATGTTTTGTCGTAAGGGTTCTTGTTGTAGTTCCCGGTCACGACAATTCCTTCATCCCGGAGCTTATCAAGCGCATACCTGATTTGCCGTTCGGTGAAGTATGGAAACAACTCTGAGAACGCTTTGCTAGAATTGTAAGTCCATACTATTCCATCGTAGATGTTCTCACCATTCGCACGATTCTTCTCAATCCAGAAATACAGGTTATTAAGAATGATCGCCGCATTCACGCCGTAGTCTTTGGCTATATCCGTGTCAAAGCTGTGTATCATATTCGCCCTCCCATCATGCGCTTTGTTCGATACCTAAATACTCGTACACTCTAGCCGCCGAAATGTGGTACGACCAACGGGAAGACATCTTCACAGCGTAGCCAAACGGCACAATCCCTTCTTGAAGGGCTATCCGTACCCATTGCTGGCTTTTACCCAACAGTTCCGCACATTCCTTAACCGACATCCTGCGCACCGCCCTCACCATTCAGGCAGAAGATTGAAACAATTTCATCCGGCGTAAGGTGCAGGAAATTTGCGATTTTCGCTATATCTTCCTGCTTGAAGTTCATGCGTCCATTTACTTTCTCGGACAGCGTTACCCGGTTGAAGCCGCAGCTTGTTCCCATCGTTTTAAGATTCTCCCCACGCAAGACAAGGGTTGATTTCAATAATCTAGTGTTGACCATTTTTGTTCTCCTTTCGTATCGCAAAAAGATTTTTGGTTAATTTTGCAAAAATTCACCATGTTCTTATTATACTGCACCATGCTACATTTGTACATTGTTTATATCCACAAAAATAAGAACATCTGTTTGTAGTTGTTTGACATATCAGTATCTTTTTATTATGCTTTATATTCTGATTATAAGCGGCTGTAAACAATTCATACAAGCTGTAAAATTTTGAATTGCATTGCACAAAAAGATACATTTGTATATAATTTTCGGCAGAGGTGAAAAAATGACGACAGGTGAACTGATAAGGAAGTTCCGAAACGAACTCGGAATCACTCAAGAGGAACTTGGCGAAATTCTCGGAGTTCAAAAATCCACCGTTCAGAAATACGAAAACGGGAGCGTTGTCAATTACAAGTTAGACGTTCTAAGACGGCTGTGCGCCTATTTCAAAGTTCCTCCGTGCGTGTTCATTTACCCGGAACTCATGCAAGGGGATTTTTTGGCACAGGACAACGTACTTGCCATCATCCGGAGTATGTATCAAGACGGTATGCAGCGGGGCTATTTCATCAACAGAATGAGCCTGAACGAGTTAGGGCGTACAAGGTTGTATGATCTTGCGGAGGATTTAGCAAGTCTGCCGAAATACAGGAGTGATATTGATACTGCTATCATCAACAAGGCGCTTCTGGAAAAATTCAAAAGGAATGATTGACCATGCGCAATGCAAACGGCTATGGTTCAGTTTACAAGCTGTCAGGCAATCGCCGCCGTCCGTGGGCGGTACGAATCACGACAGGCTGGGAGCGGGATGTAAACAACCCGGATACACTCGGCAAACAGAAATACAAAATGCTGGGGTATTATAAAACAAGGCCGGAAGCGGTTCGTGCCCTTGCAGAGTATAACCATGAGCCTTACGACTTGGACAGCAACAAAATCACGTTTGAAGAACTGTTCGAGAAATGGAAAGCGGTAGAATATCCAACGCTTTCTTACGACGCACAAAAGACCTATAACTCGGCGTATCTTCATTGCAATGGATTGAAGCATCAAAAGTTCCGGGCATTGAAAGCCCATCATCTGCAATCCGCTGTTGATGCTTGTCCAAAGGGATATGCAACCAAAAAGAAAATGCGGTTCCTGTTCGGCAAGCTCTACAAGTATGCACTGTCGAATGACCTTGCAAGTAAGAACTATGCGCCGTTCGTCAATATCGGGAAGGAAACAAAAGAAAAGCGAATCATTCTGAGCAAGAACGAAATCGCTGAAATCAAAGCCCTTGCCACGCAGGATGATTTCTATGAGCTGGTGCTTATCCTTCTTTACACAGGAATGCGTGTTCGAGAATTGTTAGAGCTTGAATGCCAGAACGTGTTTCTCCATGAGCGGTATGCCATCGGGGGGATAAAGACGGATGCAGGGAAAGATAGAACAATTCCGCTCCATGATGCCGTTATCCCATTGCTGGCAAAACGCATGGAGACCGGGCAAAGGTACGTTGTACGGGGCGCAAAGAATCCTTCCATGCCGTATGTCACATTCAACAAAGAATGGCGCAAGCGGCCCCTGTTAGCCGCTCACAAGACGCATGACACACGGCACACGTTCATATCCATGCTGCACAGTGCAGACGTGTCGGAAGTGACAATTAAGTTGATCGTCGGCCATGCTCAAAAGGACGTGACCGGGCAAGTCTACATCCACAAGATGCTCCCGGAATTGTTGGAAGCCGTAAACAGAATATGAAAACACCCGGCAAGCCATTCAGCAAGCCGGGTGTTTTTTTGTTTGTAATCCCTCTTATCCAGCAAGTTCAGCGCACAGCTTATAGCCAAGGTTTGCAAGGCGTTCAGACCCGCCGTTATTGTCCGCAATCTGTTGAGCAATTTCGTTGTACTCGTCCATCGAGTTTACGAATCCGAACAACTTGACGAAAGAACCATTTCGATAAAGAACCACAGCGTACATTGTTCAAGCCCTCCATTGTGTGTTTTCTTAGTTGAAATATTTGCGAGCGAAGTCAACTTTCGTCATGGTTTTGCTATCGTACACATATTCGATGGCAGATGCAGAATCCACGCCAAGGCCAACAACAAGTTCTTTAACCAGATGGGTGAGGTTGTTTTCCCGGATGTAGTTTTTCATAGTTTCGATGGTAGCCATATTCAAGTCCCCCGTGTTTGTGTTGTGTGTTCGTTTGTTTGTAGCCTTAGTATAACACAAAATGTATTATGTGTATATTGACACTTTACACAAACATACAGCTTGTATCATGTGCATTTTTGACACTGTTCCAATCTGGGATAGTGCAGGAAAACAATATTAAACGTAGGTATGTTATTTTTGTTTGCAACGCGTTACTTTTATGTGTATTACGAGGGTCAAATCCAGTGTTCTTACAGCTTCTTAATGACAAAGAAAACCCCGCAACCACAAGGGCTGCGAGGTTCGCTTTTTGCTGTATCGGGAATCATGATTTCCCTATACAGGGTTGATATGACGGGCTTGAACGGCCTTTTTGTCTATTGCAGGTATAGTATACCGACTTATCCACAGGTTCCTCAACGCTCTTTTCGTTCCCCATAACTGCAAAAATCATTGCTGTCCATCCATTGCGTGCAACCCCATCTGCAAGGATTTCTGCAATCGTATTTAGGTTCTCTGGAATCCACTTCGTAAGACCACTTGCAATCTTTGCATCTCACGACTTCACACTTACGCTTTCGATAAATAACCTCGCTGTATGAATTTGTGATTTCCTCGTACAGATATTCAGCCATCGTTTTTCTTCCTCCATTGTATCAGAACGGAAGCGATGCTTCATCGCCAGAAGATTCAGTTTTGACTTCTTCCCAAGTCACCTTTTCGGGTTCCAAAATCTCAACCATTTCCACCTTTTCAGGTTCATCCGGGCTTACGGTTTCTTTCAGAGGATTGAACTGGTAGCAGTTTCCTTCCGGGACAGTCCAATTGTGCCACGCATTGCAGAACGGAACGCCGCCAACCGGGTTGTAGTTCTTGCAGGTCTTGCATGATGCACAACGATCAATCACGGGTACAGGTTCCTTTGCCGGGATTGTGGAAGGTACGGGTTGCTTCATAAGATATGAGTAGATATGGTTTCCGGAAAGATGCTGTCCCGGGTCAAGTCCGAGATTCAACGCCAAAAACTGGGTTGCTTCGTTGCGCACGTCAATGCACTCGTTCCCTTTGCGCTTCTCGTACATCCGCATTCCGCAATTTTTACAGCTTCGCCCATTGCAAGATTCATGCTCCACAAGAATTGCCAAAGCTTCTTCAATGGTCTGGATTTTCTTTGCAGGTGCGCCGTCTTTCATCAGGCGTTCATCAATCCACTGGATAGACGGCACAGCGGGTTCAGGTTCGGACTTCTTAGGTGATTTTGCCTTTTCGAGAAAGTCCTGCGCAATGGTATACGCATCTGAGCAAGAAATACCGTTAAGAAAGCAATCCTCGCAAATCTTGCCGGAACATTCGTCATATTCCTTGACAACCCTTTGCGCAATCTCAACGGTTTTGATATCATCCACGTCAAGAAGATGCTCTCCTGCTTCGAGAACATCTTGCGCAGCCTTTGCAGCGACGGCACAAGTAACGTCACCGATATAGCATTTGCTGCAAGCCGTTCTGCCGCAAACCTTTCTAGCGGCAAGAACCTTTTGTGCAATTTCTGCGGTTTTGATATCTTCAATTTTTTTGAGTTTGTCCATTTCAAGCACCCCGTGACCAGACCATAAGCTCTGTATCTTTTCCAAGAATTTCATTTCAAGCACCCAACAAGTCAGAAGGGGAGGTCGTTATCGTCATCGATCTCCGTGAAGTCTGCATCGTTGCCGCCGGTGCTTTCGTCATCCGACTTCTTAGAGCCTGCAACGAAGTCGATACGGTCTGCAATCAGTTCCCAGACTTTTGCTGTCGTTCCGTCCTTCTTTTCGTACTTACGGCTTTGCATTGCACCATCAATGATAATGCCATCGCCCTTGCGGAAGTGGTTTGCAAGAAACTCGCCCTGCCCGCGCCATGCCACAACATCGAAGAAATCAGATTCTTTACTCCCACCTTTGCGGATAGGCCGGTCAACCGCCACCGTTGCATGGCAGACGGAAACCCCGCTTGCCGTAGTTTTGAGTTCAGGGGAACGGACAAGCCGCCCCTGAATGATTGTTTTGCTGTAACCCATGTTTCATTCCCCTTTCTTCTATTAGAACGGTACAACGTAGCTGTCCAGATTATCAATAATCTGCATAACCACATCAACGTCAATTTCTTCGCAGTCGCCCATCGGCTTCCCCAGTTCGCGCTCAATCACTTTCACGACTTCCGCAATCTTCATTTCATGCTGCGTGGAGTATTCCTTGATAGCCCGGTTGATCGCGTCCGCGCTTTCCTTGCTCAACTTTGAGGATTTCGGTTTCTGCGGTTGAGAATCCTTTTTGGTGGATTTCTGCTGTTGCGGTTTCTGAGACGGTTTGCCGGACTGCTGCGGATTGTTCCCGCTGTTGTTGGTCGTGTCGGAATCCTTCGTGTCGTCCACATCAAACAAGCCGTTAAGGGCGTATTTGCGGGCATAAGACGATGAAGCACCTGTCACCTGTGAGCCATCCATGCCCTTCTTGCTTTCTTCTTCCCGTGCGTATGCAGTCACGGCAATCTTTTCATCCGGCTGTTCCACATTGACAAGCGTTGCCGTTGCCTTGACGTAGATTCTTTGACCGATTTCCACAACTTCATCCGAAAGGAACAGAGCGGCCTTGCACCGTGCAAGAATCGGCTTTACAGCTTCTAAGATATCCTCGCAGTTGCGGTAGCTGTACTTGCCAAAGGAATTATATTGACTTTTAGGTGCTTTCAGTTCCGTTTGGACGCTGAGAAGTTTCTCATATACGTTCAATCCATTCACCCCCTTTATTTAATCCGCACATAGCGGCTTTCCACGATTTCAGCACCCGGCACTTCCACGCCGCTCTTGATTGCATTGCCGATAGCCGTCCGGTCAATCTTCGGCGGCTGAGGAACAAAAAAGTTATCGGGCAATGCGTCCTCATTGGAAATGTTCACGCTCTTAGACGTGCCCACAGACACGGTAAAGAGCCCCGCAGATGCCTTTTTCTGATTGGATGCGATAAGGTAATCAAGCAACGCCTGCTTGAGCCGCTTAACCCCGTTTTCGGCGGTCTTTTGCCGCTCCGTCATGCGCTCCTTTTCAGCCTTGAACGCCGCAGCCGTGGTTTCCAGATTGCGAATCACCTTGCAGGTGCTTTCGATTTTTTCTTTGTCGCCCATGCTGTTCAGCGTGTCGGTCAAAATCTGTTCGTCAATCTCGCCAGATTCCAACATGATCTGTAACTGATAAGCGGCTGTGGTAAGGTCATAAAGACTAAGCATATTACTCTTCCCCCTTCATTTCTTCGTGTGGGTCAATCTCGCCCACAGCAATGCAGTACACCTTGAAAAGCAGATATTTTGCAAACTTTTCCCCGCACTTGGATTCCAGCCGCTCCTTAACGCCGCCAATGGCACAGGTCAAAGCGGTGCAGATTCTAGCATCGTCCGCTTCTTGGTTGATGCCACACGCAAGGTGTTCTTCGTCCTTCCAAGTAACATACAATACAGCGTCGTTACCGCCGGAGAACATCCCGTCAAGATTGACCTTTTCAACCTGCGCACAAGCCCGGATTCCAGCCTGCAACATATCTGCTGCTTCCAGTTCACCGATTCCATGCTCAACAAACGAGTTGCGCAGCTTCACCGTAAGGTCGCCGTATGCGTGGAGAAGGTCTAACACCGAGCCCTGCATTTGCGTTGCTGCACGTTTGCCATCGCTCACAATCGCAAGAGCAATCTTCGGCTCTTTTTCGTCAAATTTGATTTTCAAGTTTTCGGCCATTTCAAACACCTCATTTCAGTTACCAGTCGAACACGTCCCGGTAGTCAATGCCGTACACGTCCTCAAACCGCTTCAAGACACGACGATTAGGAAAACGAGTGCCTTGCATATATGCCCGGACAGCGTAAAGACTTACGCCGAGTTTTTCGGCAACTTCACGAGCCGTGTATCCGTTATCTTCACAAAAGATTTTGAAGCCGTTCTGCTCTTTCATTTCATCACCTTCCTTCCCGTTCAAGTACCCGTTTCCATAGTCTTATGATAACACAAAACGTATGACGCATCAATTGACACAATTACTAAAACACAAATTGAGTTTTGGTGCATAATCCAACATTTTGCATTCAGACCTCATTCTGTGTTATCTTGTACAGTAGAGGTGAAAACATGAGTACATTTGGAGAACGTTTGCGTGATCTACGCATGAATCGCAATCTACATCAAAGCCAGCTAGGCGAAATACTGGGCCTTTCCCCGTCTGCCATCGGTTCGTATGAACGAAATCTGCGGGAACCAGCGTATAAGCACTTGGCCGAAATGGCAGACCTGTTCAACGTGTCCGTAGACTATTTGCTATGCCGAACAGATGAACCGTTGACAGTGGAAGAGTTCAAAAAGCTGGACGCACGGGAAATGCGCCAGCTATTGAATGAATACGATGTTCTAATCGGCTCTTACAAGTTGCAAGAATCCGACAAGAACCGTCTGTATGACGTTGCGCATGGGTTGTTCTGGGACAAGATTCAAAACTCTTGAATCACGATTCTGTAAGTCTTACCATCGTCAAGGCCCTGCACCGCACCCTTGATAAAACGCCCTTCCATTTTCACGTCAAGAACCGTATTGCAAAACTGCCCATTGTCAGGTGAATTGACAGACACGCTCTGAGGGGTCTGTACGACGTTTTGAGGTTCCGGCGGTGTAGTTTGTTGCACCGCCACCGAAACGGGTTCAGCGGGCTTACTAGCGGCATCTGCGGTGGACTCCGCAGGTGCAGGGAGAACGTCAACCGGTTCTTTGACCACATCCGACAGAATGCGGGCAAGGTTCATCTTCTGTTCCTTGATTTTCCCGGTCAACTTGTCATCTTTATGCTTCGCAACAAAGACTTTGGAAAGACCGTGACTTTCGAGCAAGCAATATGAGGTACTGCTCGAACAGTGCATGACTTGTGCAATGATGGTAGAAGTATGACCGTACACGTTGCCCCAAATTTCAAGCTGCATCTTCTGATTTTCGGGACGCAGTTTCTTGAACTGCTTATAAAACATTGGCGCAGACAGGTCTGTGGTCGAAAGCATTGTAGGTTCCATATACTTTTTCTTATCCTCCCTGTTCAGATAATCGCTCGGCATACGCACAGCGCCTTTTCCAGTGCGGTTCATTTTTGCAGCGCTGTGCGCAATGCGTTTTGCATCTGCCGAGTTCTTTAGAAAATCCCAGCGTGCATCATCCATTGAATCACCCCTCGTTCAGGGCTTCTCGAATGATCGCCCATACCATTTCGACCTCTTTAACGGTGAAGCCCTCCGTATTGATTCCTTCCGGCGTTTCCACGTCTTTGCAGACCAAAACATCACCAACCAAAGGCTGGCCGTGTTCACGAATGCCGTAAAGAATAGAAGCGGGATAATTGACGGGCTTGCCGCAAAGCAAACCTTCATCATCCACAACCAAGCAAAGGTTCAGGTTTCCAGTTTTGCCTTTCAGGCCGTAAGCGGGAACAATATCAATCGTGCTGCACCCGATAGCCTTGTAGTAAAAATCAAGGCCCGGCTTCTTCTCGATTGCATCAACAGAACAGCAACGGATACCGTCTTTTTCTTCTTCAAGTTTGAATCTGATAGCATACGTTTTCATTCTTCTTCTTCCTCCTCGATTTCATCATCACCGAAAATAATTTCCTTCACGATATCCGTAAGCATACGGATAAGTTCAATTACCACAAGTACCAGAAGCGGGATAAGCACCTCCCCGCCAACGAAATAGCCGCCACGCCAGCTTGCAGAGCTTTTCACAATCTGCGGGAAGATTAAGGCGTAGTACCCGATAACAAGCGAGCCGTAAAACAGGAAATTCTTCATTTCAATCACCCCCTTCAAATTTTCATCTTCATGCCAGCACGGGCCATAATTCTTTCCACGTCCTGCCCCTCGTCCTTGCACATCTGCATGTTGATGAAGTATTCGTTATCGGACAAGACCCCACCGGCACGGTAGTCTTTTACAACCTTGTCGTAGCTGTCCACATTCCCGATAGCCGTACCATAGTCGCCATTGAAACCGCTTTCAGTGATATCCGGCTGAGTTTCCAACCAGCGGAACCCGAACCGGCGAAGCATGGAGGAATTTGCAAGCGGGAAACTCAGCTTTTTCAGGTCGATGTGCTGCCGCCAGTCTTTCAGAACCACACGGCCAAGCGCATCTTCATTGCCAGACCGAGCGCACATATATTCCAGAACCAAGCGGACACGATACCCGGACAGCTCCAAGTTGTTGATAATCTTCAACATGGATGCACCAGACCGGAAAAATTCTTCGGTCTTGGTTCTTGCGGCTGCGGAAGAATTGTAGATGATAGTAACCGCCTTGACCTTAGACGGGGTACGCTCCGTCATAATCATGGAGTTGGGCAAGCCCTTGATAGCGTTCGGGACGCAGGGGACATATCCGACGATACCAGTCGTAGGACGGGTCTTAGAGTGCGTAACGTTCGTTTTGACGTTTGCAGCCCGCATAGCGTCCCTCAACTCGGAAAGCGGCTTCTCCCATCCGTTCTTGATAAGCGTTTCAGCTTCCCCGTAGTTTGCCGTTCCGGTGAAGCCGGAGCTTCCGTCGTGGGAATCGTTCTCATTCGCCATGACGGAGTTGTTAGGCCGGGAGTTGATAGTGGCAAGCATTCGGTCGATGCTGTCAAACGTTTCGCAGATGTATTTCTGTGCCATTGTTCAAGTACCCCTTTCGGTTTGAGTTGTGGAGGTTGTCCACGCCCTTAGTATAACACAAATTGTGTTATATGTACATTGACACAATGCACAAAACACAATTTGTGTTATAGGGCATATTTTTATGCAATCAGGGCTTTGGTAGCGGCAAAGTATTTGTTGCGGATACCCAAGTCCATAGAATCCAGAACAACCCGGAGATCGTCCTTCGGCATACCCTTAATCAGGCAGATTTGCAAGACCTGTTCCAGCGGCATAGAATCGCCCAAGGACTTGATACGTTCGATTGCACGGTAGGTTGCCAGTTGTTTGATACCGGCCTTGCCGCAAGCGGAACGGAATGCGTGGATGTAGCCAACAAGGTCAGTGTCGCCCTGTGCAATGGCATTCTCGATTGCGGGAGAATAGTCGATAGTGACCATTGCAAAGCGGTCGAGGGAAGCGGCATCCAGCTGATAGCGGCCCGTGTATTCGATATCTGCGCCAGTGCCGAAGGTGTTACCGGCAGCAATCAGACGGAAATCCGGGTGAGCTTCCACACGGCCAGTCGGGAAGTCGAAGTACCGGTTAGCGATAGCAGCGTTCAACATAACCAAGACTTCGGGGACAGATGCGTCCATTTCGTCCAGCATGAACAAGCCGCCTTTGGTGAAAGCATCGTAGAATTGAGTGCCGTTGTAGTGGCCGTTCGCATCAATAAAGCCAGTGATTTTGTACTCCTGAGTAACGGCATTGGAAAAGTAAAATTCCAGACCGAGGGCCTTTGCCACCTGCTTGCAGATGACGTTCTTGCCCGTACCGGCAGGGCCGGTGAGGAACACGGGGATGTCAGCGTGGACAAGGTTGAGAACCGTGTCGAACTGTTCATGCGTGATACCCTTCACTTCCCGCTTTCCTTCAGGAGTGACAACTTCGTGAATCTGAGGGAGAACGCCAAAGGTCTCAACGATGTGCTTTTCCAGAATCGGCTTCGCAATGTCCAGCACCTTATCAACGGACTGCTCGGCCAAGACCTTGAGCATAATCTGTTCCAACTGGTTGCCCAGACCGGAACCGGAGGGCTGCACCGGCGGCACAGCGGCGGGAGTTGCGGGGACGGAAGCGGGGATTGCAGCGTCGTGGGCTTTCTTCAAGCCGTCAAAGGCCTCGTCAGCGCCGTCCAGCACTTCGTTGTATTCGGTGACGTAGCCGTCATACAGGCGGCGGCGAACGTCGTCAGGGCCACCCATGCAGGGGCGGAAGCCGTTCTCGGGGTCGTAGTAGCTGTTGCCAAACATTGCGTAGTAACGCTTGTTGCCCTTCCAGAAGTCGGCATCCTTCACGCAGATGGAAACGTTGCGGCCAGATTTAATGATAATCATATTCAAGCACTCCTTTACCTTTAATGGCGTATCGCCGTGGGTTGTTCGTTTGTTTGTAGCCTTAGTATAACACACTTTGTATGATACGTCCATTGACAAAACCCCGATAACTCAATATGAATAGCACACAATTTGTGTGAATGTTGCACAAAAAAATAACCCCCCACCCGTGAGGGCAGGGGGTTACAGGCTCTAAGAAGCGTTAAGACTGCGGATTATGGTATGTAAGGGCACGCTTGCTGTCGCTTACGCCCTCAGTGGTCGGGTCGATGATGATGCCAGCGGCCACAAGGATTGTGAGAACGGTGTCTATCAGGGTGCTGATTTCCTGCACCGGGATTTCAACGCCTCGACTTGCCGCGATCTGTTTTGCCAGCAAAAGCACGGCAGAACCCGCTGTAACCCAGAACGTTTTGTTGCGAAGTCTAACTTCCCAGTTGATATTCATGTTCAATCCTCCTTAATCGGCAAGGCTTTCGCCCTGTTGTACAATTCTGTTCCTGTACCGTTGCCGCCGAGCGCATGATAGGCCTTGTACAGATATTCCAGATTTTTTAACCCGGAAGTGTCTATGTAGCCTTTTGCAATGAAATGATTGCAAGCTTGATACAGGCGGTCGTGAAGTAAAGCAATTACGCCATCTTCAATGGCCTTATTCTTTTTGACAAGATTCCGATAACGAGCTGTGAGCGCGGCAATGATTGTGCCGAACAATGCCTCAACCCAATACTTTAATATCCAGTCAGGTACATTCACGCCCGAACCCTCCCTTTACTTACATCCATTCAGCCCTGCCTTTCGCATGATCGCCGGGAAGTTCCTCGTGCAAGTGTTCATATCCACACGGCCAGAAATGCCCGGTACAGTCCCTTTGCTTGTGTATTGGTGCATATCGCATTTCAATTCCTTATCGTAGTTCGTGCGATAATCGGCCAGCCAAATAGTGTAGGCTTTGGAAAGTGCCGGATAGTCAAGCTTGTTCCTGAACCAGTCCGTGTTTGCATAAACCCCAACAAAATATCCGGCCTTTTCAAGCTCTTCACAGAATGCCTTGCAAATGGCGGTCAATGTTTGCTTGCTAAGACCGGACTGTGATTTGTCCTCGATATCGAAGTACACTGGATACTCAAAACGTTTGCCCTTAATGGCCTGCTTGCACACAAGGGCTTCCTGTTTTGCTTCTGCGGGGGTTTTGGCGTAACTGTACCAATACGCCCCAACCGGGATTCCAGCCGCCGTTGCGCCTGCGTAGTTGGTTTCAAAGCGCGGGTCTTTCTGTTTGATAGACTTGCCATATCCTGCGCGGATGATTGCAAAATCCACGTTGCCTTTCACTTTGTTCCAGCTGATTTTTCCTTGGTGTTTACTAACATCTATTCCTCGAAGCATTTACATCAGCCTTTCTTTTTGTATTTTTTCATTTCAATGGAGTTGTGAATGCCTTTTCTGTGGTGTTAGAACTCGTAAACAGCACGAAGCACAACGTCATTTCGGTCAGACTGGCGGTTGCTATCGTACCCGACAAGTTTATTGTCGTATACATATAACCTTTTGATGATTCGCTTTTCGGTAGTCACATCGGCAGTGTTGCTTCCGATATAGCGCGGAACGTCAAAATAATGAGTCTCGCCGTTCCAGTTTACCGTGCCGCCGGGCTTGCGCTTGTAGATTACGCTTGTAACAAAATCACCATCATTTGCAGTGCTTGTGTCCGGGTCATAATCGCTCCAAACAAGCAACCAGCCGGTGCGGCATTCGGACAGCTTCTTAGACGGCGTAACAGTCTGGTTAGCACTCATGTAATAAGTGCCAGTCCACAATGCGGACGGTGCTGCATCATGCAAGCATTTCCAGCCTGTCCAGTTGTTGTTGTTGATGTAGCCGCAATAGCAAGAGCCGCTTGTGCCGAATGCAATCACCCAGCCATATTTCACAGAGCCAGTCTTGTGAATCAGACAACGCCAGCTTTCGTTGCCAGTCGGATTGCGGGTCATACCGCCCTTTGCGTAGACCGTATGCAGACCCGGTTCAAGCGCCAGCATCTTTGTGACGAAGTCCCCGCTCGTCCAGTTTTCGGTGACATCGCCGCTCGCAGTCTGAACGTCAAGGTCTTTCGTTGTCCATACCTGCGCCCAGTCGCTCCAACCGTAGTCGCCAATCTTTGTACGGACGTACATTTCATGGTCGTTTGTCCCGATAGAACCATGACGAAGCCAAATCTGCTTGACCGTGCCAGTTTCAGGGTTAGTTGTCCACGGAATGACCACAAGCCAGCCGTTAGACGTTCCTTCCGGCCTGTTCGTGGGCGCAACGGATACAGCAAAGGAATAAGCGCCCGCAACGGTATAATCATTAAGGTCTGTAACAGTCCCAACGTTAGTAGTCCCGTGGATATGGTCAGCCGCCGCAAAGTCGCTTGCGTGCTTGTTGTCCACGGTATCCGCATTGCCGCCGTTTGCGGGCAGGGAAGCGGGAATGGTCGGAATGGTAGGCTTCCCGGTCAAATCGCTGTATTTGCCGCTCGTCGCCACGCCAGAAAGCCCGGTAATCATACTCGCAGGATGAGTTGCCGGGTGAGTGTATGCCGCCGGAATGGTCGGCTTGTTTGTCAGGTCATTGTAGCTGTGCGTGTGATTTGCCGCAGCTGCACCAATGCTTGCGGGAGTGTGCGTATGGCCTGCCGCAGCCGCTCCAATGCTGGCCGGTGTATGCGTGTGATTGCCAGCGGCCTTGCCATTCCATGCGGTCTTTTCCGTGTCGCTTACAAAGCGGTGCGTTGCGTCCTGCGTAATCATGCTGGCAGGGTGCGTTGCCGGATGTGTGTATGCGGCAGGGATTGTAGGCTTGTCCGACAGGTCGTTATAGCTGTGAGTATGACCGGATGCAGCCTTGCCGGAAAGGGCTGTGGCAAGCCCTGTAACGTCATCCATGCTGTGGGTATGATTCGCATTTGCCTTTCCGTTAAGAGCCGCAGGAAGCCCCGTAATATCGCTCTGAGCGTGTGTATGGCTTGCAGGCGCATAACCGCTCATATCCGGGATGTCCGGGATTGCTTCAAACTTGCCCTTGATGCTCTCAAGACCTTCCTGCAAGGAAAATGCGTTGCCGAAAAATGCCTTTACACTGTCCGGCATTGCGACACGGAGAGCGGGAAGTTCAGTGCCGCCCAGTTCCTCCAAGTTGTGATCGTGGTCGATTGGAGCAAATCTCGCATCAGATTCGGGCTTGGTGTAATATTCAGCCATAATGATTCCTTTCTTCAATGCGTGAACAGAACGGTCAGGATTGATAGCTTACAGCATTAGGATTCGCTTCCTTTCTTCTCGGCAAGAAGCTCTGTAAGCTCCTTGTACTCGTCATCGGTCAGCTTTCCAGCGGCATAAAACACGTCCAGCTTGGTATCCATGCCAGCAATGTTGCCTTTTTCAATCATGCGCTTACAAGTACGATACAGCATATTTTTGTCCTCCTTATGCGTTATCAGTGCCATCAATGCCCAACTCTAACAGGGTCAGGCGGTATTCTTGGTCTACATTCAAAGCGTCTGCGTCGTTCAGGGCAGTGGTTAATGCCGCCAGTGTTTCCGGCAGCTTGTCAAGCACTTCCTGCTTCTTGCGAGCAGCTTCTTGCTCGGCTTTCCGCTGCGCAAGTTCCTCGTTTGTGTAGAGGATGTACCGCTGGAATGGCACTTCTTCGTCCCATGCGTCTTTTGCTTCCACGCCGGGCACATCAATAACCTTTTTCACGTCCTTGCCACCGTTAGGATATTCAGCAATCGTTTCGTAGTGGAACTGTTCCTCTACACCCTCTATTGCATCATGGTGTACGGTCTTGGTCTCGTTCTTCAGCCAGCCAAGCTCGAGGTCAGGGTTCTCCACGGGGTTGTCGTTCTCGTCCACAAGCTCTGGGGTGGTGTTCGCCACAGGGGGCGGCAATTCGGGGAGCTCTCCATAATAGAAATCATCTTCCATAGAGGTTCATCTCCTTCCATTTTGATTTTTTCGTTTCGGACTTTCGGCAGTTTTCGCACTTCTCAGCGCAGGTCTGCCGAATATTGTAGGTGAAATTGAGCGTGACTCGGGTTGTGGTCTTGTGCGCTATACCGCGAAACATAGTGGTACATTGGGCTTTGGCACAAATAAATCTTACATTGCAGACGCAGTAAATGATTCTGGCTACAACCTGAAATTTAGTGCAAGCTGGTCCAATTCTATTTACGGCAACAGTACAACAGTCCAGCCCGCTGCATATTACGTGTACATGTGACGAAGAACCGCATAAAGCTCACGCAGTGCGCCGCCACATATAAACATAGTAGGCGGCTGGTTGAACTGTGCCGGAATTACCGTAAATGCTACTGGAACGTGACGCATTGAACGTACCGTTGCGAATGTAGTTCCAGTTCCAAGCACTGTCGCTGCTTTGCTGGTAGTTCAAGGTAATTCTCACAGGAGTCCCTTGACTGAATGCTCCTCCGAAAGAAATTGAACCACCCGCCAAATCACTAAAAGTACCACTAATATTCGGCAGACCTGCGCTTACGGTGCTGCCTGCGCCGTGGGAACTGGAAACGCCCATCAGCACACGCTCAGAAGCAATGCTCTCCCACGTCCCGCCGAATAAGCTTGCCGGACTGGTGGAACTGGTGCTTATGTAGATAGCACCGACAGGATAAGCAACCAAAGAGCCCCCGCCGATACCCAGCCAACTCTGCAAAACAGCCTTGCTGACATCCTTGATCTTCGTACCGTCGTCTGTATAGCCTGCAATGTACGTCAGATTCGACGTGTTAAGGCCGTCGCCCGCATAGCCGACTTGGATTAGTCTGCCCGAATCATTATAGTCGGCCACACCGGTTGCTTTTGTGGCAGTGTTTGCATTACCATCCAGCGAGCCAATGAATTTGTTGGCTCTGACATTTGCAAAAGCGCCGCTTCCTCGACCATCATTAAACCGATACTCATCAATGGTGTTGTCTCGGTATCCCCAGCAGACTGTGTTGTTTTCTGGGGTGCCAACAAAATTCACTTCATTCTGGTTCTCGAACGCCAATTTTGAGTGGTTATGCGCACTCGGTGGAAACGTCTCCGGCTTATCCGTCACGGAATTCCAGTCCGTCTTGATGCTCTTGAACTTGTCGCCCACGGTCTTTGCGTCTGCTGCTTTCCCTTCCACGGACAATGTAGTATCGGTAGCGGTTTTCTCATCCACCTGCGCTTTAGTGTAGACTTCTTTCATGTCAGATTTGATCGACACAATATCCGCCTTAATCCTCTGAACCATATCATCGTTAGGCTTGACCGCAATCTTGACCTTCGTATCGTCCACACGCTCCATGACACGGTAGCCCATGTTATTAGAGGACGGCGTAGCGTAGCCGTTATCATCGCTCATGCAGGTGTTACCAACAGTGCAAGTTCCGTTATCAATGACGGTCACAACGCCCAGAACGCCAACAAGAGCGGTGCTATCGCTTGCAACGCCGTAATTCTCAACAAAGGCTGCGCTATCGGTTGTTACACCGCATATATCAACGCTAGACGTTGCAAGGCTGATTTTGTTGCCGCCATCCGTCAGCCGAACAAAGCGATTTGTGCGGACATCCTTATTGGGGTTTCCGTCAGACCACTGGAAGCAAATCGCATAGTCGGAGCCATTGGAAACGACTGCGCCGTTAGCGGTGGATGCCGCCCCGATACTTGCCGGGGTTATGTTCACGGACTTTGCTACGCTTCCATCGAAGGTGTATTTGTCTTGTCCTTCGGAAGAACCGCCGTTCAGCCGCACCGTCATTGCACTTTTGGTCTTGTTCGCACTGCCCGCCGTCGAAGCGAAACTGACAGACTTTGTAGAATCTGCCGTATTGTCCACGTTGCCAAGCCCGATTGCGTCCTTAGTGATATCCACAGACTTTGCAGCGGAACCGTCAAACGTGAACTTGTCCGTTCCTTCGGTCGTGCCGCCGTTCAACTGAACCGTCATCTTTTGGGCGGTCTTATCGGCTGTTCCGGCGGTTGTTGCCCGCTTAACCGTCTTTTCCGAGTCTGCCGTATTATCTACGTTAGATAACTTGGTTTTGATCTCTGCAAGATTCTTAGAAACGCTGTTCCAGAACCAGTTGAAATAAGCGGCAGGTGGTTTGTATCCGGGAGCAAAGCCTTTGCTTTTTATCTCACTGGACGGCTCAATACCTTCCTTGGGCCATTCCGGCGTTTTGTTCTCAAAATTCATGGTCGAACCTCCTTATGGTTAGATAGGCAGCGGTGCTTCGCCATCCTCGCCAAGCATCAATCCGAGCAATCCACCGATAGTCTGTTCTTCGTTTCCGAAGCCCTTATCAGCGTCGTACTCCATCTCTGTCATTCCGGGCTGATAATCAGCAAATTCAAATGTACCCTCGAAATTATCAGCTTTCAACGTGATACCAACGGGCAGAACGGACGCTATCAACTCTACGGCCTGATTGCTTGTGAAACCGGCGGCAATCAGTGTAAGGAATGGCATTTTCGCAAGCTTAACAACGCAGGGAGAATCGTCATCCTCAATCTCGAAATCTTCCAGTTCGATATCGCCTTGATTGCAGTTGAACATACGAACAAGATGCCGCATGATATCCTTGTAATCGCCTTTAACGAAGTTTCTTGCGATTTTAGCAAGAATCAGATACCGAAACTGTTCATCATTGAATGCACCACGTTTCTGCCCAACGATACTGCCGTACAGGTCAAGCGTTTTACCGTAGGCTTCCTGAAAATCGCCGCTGTCGTACACGGCTTTCAAATCGCTGCCAAAGGCTTGAATGAATTGCTTGTCGAGCTTGAGAAGCTTCCAGTTGTTGCCGTCCTTGTCTTTCCGGTAAACGTCAGGAAGTTTCTTTGCATTGTCATCTGTCCACATACGTTGATACCTCCACGGAGATATTCGCCGCACTCGTTTTCGTGACCTTATACGGAGAACAGATTACATCGCCCGTAGTGTACGTCACATTATCGGTGGATACCTGCAAAGAAGGGGTATTGCGTACACCGGTAACGCTGTGAATGTAGCCGAAAAGCGACGTATAATTCAAGTCCTCACCGTTGCTCTGAGAATTGATGTAAGAAATAAGATTGCTCTTAATCTGTTCCACGCCGTCGCTTGGGAATGTTGCATCAACCTTGACGGATATCTTCAAATAGACGGTCATCTCTGTAACAGCACTGAATTTGATCGTATGATAATAACCGCCCTCGTCAGCCACCTGTTTAGAGATTTGCCCGTGCGATTTTATGCCCACGGGTTTCTTATCAAAGATTGCTTCGGCAATGGCCTGATACTGTTCTTCCGGCGCAAGAACGAAGCATTCAAAGCTTCGTGCGGGTCGTCCCCCTGAATCCGTCTCGTCCGTTTCATTCTCAATCATCATGCAACCCTGAACATTCGGAATACGCAGGATTGCTGCAATGATAGAATCAGAGGTAGAACTGCCACCGCCCGCAATGGCCTGATAGAATCGGGAACGAACAGCGTTGTCCGTTTCCGTGTCCTTACCAAGCGTCAGAATGTCAGTATGTTCAATGGACGTAAGCCCGCTTACCGGATTGACGATTTCAGAGATTCTTCCGAGCGTGACGTTGCCCACGGTTCCGCTTTCGGTACAGTCTACAATGCCGGTTCCTGTGCCGGATTCATTCAGTTCAACGTCATTCACCAGATAGAACGTTACGCCCTCAGAAGTCCCAAATATCGTACCATTAGGAACGATGAACCCGGCCTGTCCCGTCAATTCGATTTCATGCTCTGCCCGTGTCGCAGCATTCCGGGAAATGCCTGCAAACGGAAGCAACCGGTCAAGACTCACGCCGCTTGCCGTGTTTGGAAATCGGGCATAATAGACGGCTTCCAGCGCTTCCCATGCCGATTCAAGGTCTGACACGGCAAGCCGGATGAACTTGCCAAGCGTTGTGGTTTCATCCGTGTCGATATCCTCACCAAACAGCATTTTAGCCTGTTCAATGCGGGTCTGTAACAACTGTTCGTATGTTGGGCGGTGAAAGCCCTTTTCATCAAACGCCATAGTCCTGTTCACCTCCTATTTCTTCCCCGTTCTCATTAACCATTGTGTAGTTTATCGTTCGATGCCGGTTTTCCTGCGACACGGAAAAAGACGTGATTGAAAGCGTATCATCCACAAGCCGTGCCGCCGTTTCAAGCTCTGCCCGGATAACGTCCTCGTCTTGGTTCTTGCCAAGAATTTTGTGAAAGTCGATACCTTCATCTTTGTTCAATGCCCATTCGCCCTTATTCGTTCCGGTGACTTGCTGAACAGTCTGTCGAAGCAATTTGTTGCCGCTCGCAAGTTCTATGTCTCCGTTACGGATTATAACGTCGCCCTTATCATCCAATCTAAAACCCTTCATACAGTTTCCACCGGCTTCCATTCCCCAAACAGTCCTACGACAACAGCGTCATTGATCGAATGATGCCCTTGCGGAGGGGTTGCAAAATTCCCATCTTTCGTTTCAGCAATATCACGGTCTGCACAAACACAGAAAACGATATCGCCAGCTTTGAGCGGTTCAACCTTAATGTGTCCGTACTTCTCGTCACTTGCTTTAGGATGCGGATTATGTTCACCAACCGGGAACTTGCAAGGTGAACCATGAGAATCAAGAATGGTTAGCGTTTGCTTTACTAACCGATAATGCCGAACATGGTTGAGAATAGGAACGTTGGTTATAACGGCTTGGTTCTGTGCATCATTACCAATGGCCTTAATGCGGCTTAGTGGCTGAACAGAACAAGTCGTTTCGCCCTGCACACTTACGATTTTCGCAATGAAAGCCGTATTCATGCCGAGCAATTTGCTTTCTATCATTTCGTCGATGATTCCAGCAGGTTTCATTTCTACACCCCCTTATCCAATACAAGTAAGCTCTGTGTAAAAATCAGATTCATTGCAGACGTGCTTTCCTTCACGCACCCGATATTGACCGTTGTAGTTTTTGCTTTTCAAGTCGATAATGGAAGCTGTTGTGATACGGTGCTCAAGCATAATTTTCATAGTTACGCCATGCACCAATGAGGTGGAGTCATCAGCATTCGTGACTTCTTCCTCAAATTCTTCCGGGCTGTCAATCAAGCCTGTATCAACGTTGACGGTGAAATGAATGTTGTCTCCCTCCGTTATAGGGCGAACATAAATTTTCCCGTTATTGATGTAAGTCGTCACACCGCAAACCTTTGCATATTTTTTGATCGCTGACATAAGATTGCCGCTAACGGTCGAGCCTTTGTTGTAGGTATGGTCTTTCTTTACCTTGAACGCCGCAATGGGCAGACCAAGTTTTGAAACAAGGTCTTTCAGGATATAACTGGCCTTTGTACCCTTTGCGTAGGAAATGCTTTTGACGTTCCTCTTTTGCAGGTTGTAGCTGTCAACCGCCTTGATTTCCGTCACCCGGTCGCAACCAGACCACCTTGTAGAAACTTTGGAAATTCTGCCGGTGAATATCACGCCAGTATCATCCGCATAGCCCGCCGTTATGGTTATGACTTTGTTCTTTGTCAAGTTGGAAATCGTTGTGTCAGACAGATTGTAAATCGTGATAGACGCTTCATTGGATTCTGTATCATCATCAAATGGCACATCAAACTCAACGTCGAGTACACTTCCGTCAATCGTTACCTTTTCACATTCGATTTTCACGACACGCCCAAATTTACCTTCCGGCATTTTGACTTCGGAGGATGCAGATTGAATAGCCGCAGCTATGCTTCCAAACGCCAACGCCATTGATTGCCGCTTGTTTGGCTTGCCTGATATGACCTGTGAATCTTTCGGCTCACGCAAGGATATGCGCCCCTTTCATCATCCGGGCAGCGTATCATCCGTCGTGCTGCCGTCGTTCTCAATAGTCAAAAAAACCGTTACGTTCAGATTGTCGAACGTAACGGCTGCATTTTGTCCGCTTTCATCAAGCGGCACGATTTCGATTGCAGGAAATTGTTCCGGTTGCCACACATCCCGGAACAGACGAACCCCATATATGACAGGCTCAGTGACTACCAGTTCATCGTCCTTGTACAGAGTGACCGTGAACAGGTCAGCGGTCTTATTGTAGTCTATAAGAAGCTCGAACCATTGATCGCCCAACAGGATTGTGAAGGAATACGGGACAAGGTTCTTGTTGACTTCGATTCTGTCTCGCATGATATCACTTCCTCTTCCCCACTTTGATGCGTTTACCAATTTGAAGCGTTCTGAAATCGCCTTTGCGGCTAAACGCTGTTGGATTCCATGCCATGACTTGCGCACAGGTTGCGCCATAACTCTTGTAAGGCGCATTTGGAGCGGCCACAAGTGCCCAAACGCAATCGCCCTTTTTGACCGTATGATACACCCATTCGCCAGAACTGTTTTTCTTTGTCTGCTGAGTGCCGGACTTCGTAACGCCGTCTTTGTCTTTCACAGCGGACTTTGCCGTGCGGATTTCCTTGAGCGTGATAGAACATTTAGATGCACCCCACACGTCGTAGGTATTCGTAAGGCTGATATCCTCGATGATGCAGTTGTTCAGGACGGTGCGCCCAACATAAGTGACAAGTGCGCCCCGCCGATGAAGGTCTAACAGCCGAGCTTTCTTCGGAAGAATATCAATACCGACTTTTTCAACGATTTCACCTGACAGCGTAATCGTGCGGGCCTTTTTCTTGATGTTGTCGGTGATATCAATTCCTTCCTCAACCGGATGCGAAGTCGCTTCCACGCCGTAAGAAATTTCCTCAGATTCAACAAAGACGTATATGCCGTTGATATAAGCCAAGCCATAAGCCCCCTTTCAAACGCCCGTATAGCCCGTTAGCACAGCTCTCAAACTTAAACCTCCTGCACACGCGGGTTAGCGCGTTCCATGCTCTCGAAGGTTTCCTGTATGGCCTCATAGACCCATTTCTTGATTGTCCGCTCTGTTGTGCGGTCTGTCGTGCCGTTCATGGTCAAACTGAACGAAGGTGAATAATTATTCGTCTCGCGTGAATAGCTGGTAGACGATGCACCAACAGAAGATGCAGGGCTGTACACTGGGAGCCGGATTCCAGCCGCGCCCACGCCAGACGCATATCCATGCCCCTGATAAGCCTTTGCAAGCGAACCGTAACGGGATTTTGCATACCGTAACGATGCCAGAATGTTGCTCAACGGGTCGTAGATGTTTTTGGCATAGCCCTTGCGTGCGTAAGATTTGAACGTCGGGTCAATAACCTGCATCAAGCCTTTGGACGGAGTGCCTTTCTTTGCGTTGCTATCCCACTTGTTGATAGCGCGGGGATTGCCGCCAGATTCCGTCTGCATCTGATACAGCGTTCTCTTGACGTTATCCGCGCCGCTGAGACCTTCCATACCCAGAGCCTTAATGACGGTCGATTTCCACTGTTCAACGCCCTTAGAGGGGTTGTAGCTCGCTAGAGACTTACCGCCGGACTTTTCAAACAGACCCTTGACCCACGAAACCATTTCGGACTTTGCGCTCTTGATAATGGCCTTGCCAGCATCCACCGCATAGCCGCTCATACCCTTGTAGCTAACGTACTTGTCAATGACCTTGCCAACAAGACCCTTTGCGTTATCGAAGAACTCCCACACATCGGATAGCCAGCCCTTCTTTTCCGTACCGTCGGCATAGTTGAACGTGGGAGACTTACGCCCCATAAGCTGCGCCGTGCGGTCTGCATCAAGCACTTTCATGCCTTTAGGAGCATTCGGGAGCATGACGTTTCGGCCACGCGGAATAAAGGTTGCACCGTTCGGCATTTGCACAAGTTCTGCGCCGCGTCCATCATTGACCATAGCGTTGCCGCCGGGATGCCCGTTTGTGCCCTTTGCGTATGGCTTCCAATCGTCAAAATGTTTCTTGGAACCGAGTTTGTCCATAACCCAGTTCGCGCCGTCAATCAGCTTATTAACGGGAGTCGCAACGGCTTTCACAACGCCTTTCCACAGGCCGGAAAAGAAATCTCCAAGCCCGCTCCATGCGTCCTTGACTTTGCCGTATGCCCATTTGAAAGCGTCAAATATTTTGGTCACAACGCCCTTGACAGGAGCGGGAAGGTCGTCCCACAGGCCCTTAAAGAACCTTGCAACGGGCTGCACAACGCTGGATTTGAACCATCCGCTTACGCCGCTCCAAAGACCTTTGATGAAGTCCCAGCATTTTCCCGCCGCTGCGCTGACCTTGCCCCAGTTGCGCACCAGAAGGATTATAACGGCTATTAGACCGATAATAGCTGCAACAATCCACGTTACCGGGCACGCAAGCAAAGCCGCGTTAAAACCCATCTGAGCCGCCGCTGCGATTGCCTGAACAGTCTTGACCACTTTCATAATCGTGGTATAGGCCAAAACAGCCGCAGACACAACCTTGACCGCTGCACCGAAAATCAGGAATGCACCGCCCACGGCAATAACAATCTCCATAATGCCGCCGAGATTGTTCTTCACAAAGCCAATGACTTTTGAGATTCCAGAGAAAATGCTTTTGACGAAATTCAAAGAGCTTGCGGACGTAACAAATCCTGCGATTTTAACCGCAAGCTGTCCAACAATCGAAACTACATTCCCGGCAATCGACTTGATGGAAGCGAAAACAGCTTTGATGGTAGCCATTTTCTGACTATCTGCCGCAACCGCCGCAAACTTTGCTTTGAGCTGCGTGAATACGCCCACGATGCTCTGCACGATAGGCGCAAGCGGCCCCAGAACGTTGATGTTTTGCATTGCCAGTGTGAACAGCTGAGAAAAGATTCCTCTAAGGCCCTCAGCAAGGCGGGGAACCGCAACGGCAATTCGCGGCACGATATTCTTAACGGCTGTAATAACGCTGTTGACTAGATTGTTGACCAGCTGAGAAGAATCTTGGTCAGGGTCAGCCATACCAGCAACAAAATTGCTCCATGCGGATTTCATCGCGTTCACGCTGCCCTGAATGGTCGTAGATGCTTCTTTCGCCGTCGTTCCAGTGATGCCCAATTCCGTCTGCACGGCGTGGATTGCGTCAACAATATCCGCATAAGAGGACAGGTCGTATTTCTGGCCTGTCAGCTTCTGAGCGTCCTTCAATAGACGCTCCATTTCCTCTTTCGTGCCGCCATAGCCTAGCTTTAAGTTATCTAACCATTACTACCCCCGGTTTCCCGGTATTATAAAAGCCCTATGCGTTTGCATAAGGCTTTAAGGGATTAGACTATATCTTCAACTAAATTAAATATCCAACCTTTTTTGTTTCCCTTTTTGAAAACTCGTCCATACTCGATTAGCGATTTATGGCACTTGAAGTAAGCCGCCGCTTCATTCCTAGAATTAAACAGTAGCGTTTCAGTTCCATTTGTCGCAATAATCTTTTTCTTCCTGTGTTCAATGCGGTCTTTATACCCAAAACTCCAACAGTTTTCAGATACAGATACCCACCGCAAATTTTCAACCCGGTTGTCAAGCTTGTTTCCGTTGATGTGATCGACTTGCGGGAGATTGTCTTTATTCTCGATAAAGGCAGTCGCCACAAGACGATGAACATACAATGGAACTGTCTTTCTTCCAAGCATAACTTGCAAGTAGCCAGACGTTCCTTTATGCGGTTTCAATATGCGTTCCGTTTTGTCGTTTCGCACATTCCCTGCATTGCTCACGGAATAGTTTAGACGGTTTTCAATTTTTCGCCATTCTAACATTTTGTGTTCCTCCATAATACGATATGTCTATTATACCATGTTTTGGATAGAAACACAACTCGTTTTGTTGGATATATGCTTAGTTGGTGCGCACTTCCAACGCCGTATCAATAGGCGTTGTACTCGGTGACGAACCGATAGTCGTTACACCTTCCCATTTCTGGGCTTGGCACGGGATTGTCATAGGCTTTCGCCCTTAGAGTTTCCCCGTTAGCACCGCTTTAAGCGGCACACCCTTGATAAGGTTCACGCACGCTCGCTGCATAATCGCTTATGCAGCGGACATTAGATAGTTTATCGTGTAGTTTTGCTTTGCAAACCCCTGATAGGCGTACTGTATGGACTCCATGTCCGTTCCCATCTTATTGCTATTATCGGCCATGTCGGTTAGCGCAACGTCAGCCTTTTTCGCCGCCTTGACGGTATCACCGCCCAAGCTCTGTTTCAGGGCTGCGGCAAAGCCTGTGACGGTTTCCATGTAATCGTTCGCGGACAAGCCAGCGGTCTTGTATGCGTCATTCGCGTTCTTCATTACAATGCCTTGCGCTTCCATCAGCTTGTCATAATCGCCCTTGACAGAATCAACGGTTTTTCCGACAGACTTTGCATATTCCTCAACGCTTGCGCCGCCCGCGCCAAACAGCGTTTCAACGCCGCCGACAAGCTGCTCATAGTCCGCGTAACCGTTGACCGCAAAGCCTACCATACCAGAGATAGCCGCACCGCCAGCAATGGCAAGATTCTTTAGAGCGCCCAACGCTTTCTTAGACGCTGAAACAAGCCCGGAGCCGAGTTTCTTTCCAAGCTTGTTGACAGAATCATTGATATTTTTCAGCTTCTCCCGGTCAATCTTTTTCAGGGTTTCGATGAACTGCTTGCCCTTATTGATAGCACTTTGAAAGCCGTTCTGGATATTCGTCTTAATGTTGGTCGCAAAATTCTTGACGCTCATTCCAGCGTTCTTGATGCCCGTTCCGATTCGCTTGATACCGTTGACGGTTTCGGCAAAGGATATTTTTGCAATGTTTTTTAAGGCGTTCTTAAAGCCCTGTGCGCCCTTCTCGCCGCCTGTAAGCGTGTTTTTCGCTTCCCGAATGTTATTTATCAACCCGGTCAGTTTTTGCTTTCCCAGAGCCTTGAAATGCTGCACATTCTGCACGATGGAGTTCTTAACAGCAATAGCCGCATTTTTTATGGCCTGCAACTGAGCGCGCATTTTCGCAAGGACGTTAGACGGTTTAATCGCGGCCATCATTGCCTTGAATCTGTCTTTGATATCGCCAGCAATGAACTTCATCAGCTCGATTTGCAGCTTGACCGCCACAATGGATGCTTTCATTTTTGCGATATAAGCGTCAGTCTGCGCAATATCCGCTTTCATACGGCGAACTGCCTTAGACCCGCCTGTAACGCTTGTGGTAAGCTTTCTCATTTCGGCGGTGGATTTCTGCGTTGTCTTCGCAAACTCGTTCAGTTCGCTTTCAGACCCGCCCACGGATTTCTTCACGCTCTGCTGAAATTCCTGCGCCTGTTTGGTCAGCTTTTTCAACGGTGAATCGTCGATATTCCAGCTAACCTCAATCACGTCGCGTCTTACAACATTATCGGCCATCGTCTCACCTCCTTACTTCTTGCTCGTTGCCTTTTTCAGTTGATCGGCATAAATATCAAGCGCTATGTTTGCTTCTTCAATTTCCTCCGGTGTCATCTGGTTAAAGACTGTGTTGTAGTCAAAATGTGCATCGGACAGAATCAAACGCCAGCAAGCCCAGTTTTCCTTGACCCGTTTACTTAGACTTGCTTTCGTTCGTGGTGTCCCGAAACTTACCTTCCATCACCTCACGGCCAAAGGTGATAACGTCGGTGAACTCGTCCATACTGTCGAAGTCATCCGGGGTCAGGCCCTTCGGCTCAACGATGACGTTTTCCAGAATGTACTTTGCCAGCTTGCTCATGCTGGTATTGCTTGTGCCCTCGATGTAAGAATCATCAATTGCTTTCAGGGCGGCAGAAATGCCGTTGAACTGCGCAGTGTAAGTGGTGGAACCGATTTTCTTCTGCTTAGTGTAGAATTTTACTGCCATGATAAAAACCTCCTAAATTTAAAAAATAACGCCTTGCAGTTTCCTACAAGGCGTATTGTCAGTTAGATTGCCTGCACGTCGTAGTCGAAGACCTGAATCTCAAATTCACGGTCATCCAGTTCTGCCGCCTGTGCAAGCTCAGGATAATTCTTGATGCGGGCCTTTGTGCCGCCCATGCGTTCCAGAATGCCCTTGTTCACAACCCAAATAGGGAACATAGTGCCGTTCCGGGCAAAGTTGAGCAGCATACCCTTCTGAGGGGAAGTGCCCTGTACGGTTAGGGTGATCGTACCAAGACTGTTGTTTGTCTCGTTCATAAGGATATCGCCCTGAGCGCCAACGGAAGTAGAGAAAAATTCCTCATCCTTCTCTCCAGAAACCATGTCCTCGCCAAGACCGGTGATATACACGCCGTTGACGGTAACAACGCAGTCTTTTGCGTTATACTGTGTAACTCGTGCCATGTTGATAGCCCCCTTCCTTAAACCTCAATCTCGCCGTTGATAGTTGCGGTATGGATTGCACCGGCAAGGGCAAAGCTGAATTTGCCCAGCTTGTAGTTGCGTTCCGCACGATCACCTGCCGAAGTCTCGGAACGGGGTGCATAATCCACGCTGTAATCAGGTGCGCCGTCATCATCAACTGCAATCATGCCGTTGTTGTAAGCGTCCTGCAAAACGTCAACGCAGACGTTTTCCAGCTGTGCGATACCCGTATTGTCATAGGGAACCTTATCAGCAGCATTCAAAACCTTCTGAGTGCGGTAGGTAATGTTCTTAATGATGTAGTCCTTGCTGTCGATGATGTCAATGTACTCACCGCTGGTAGCCTTACCCTCACTGGTTACGTTATCGCCAGCCTTTGTAACGAAGGTAATACCGCCCGCCGTATGGATTGCATCAATCTCAGCGTCGGTCAGATTCATCGGGGTAAGACCCTTGAGAATCTGGTTCTTGTAGGTGAAGCTGCCCGCAGCCTTGCTTGCGGTTGCGCCAACAAGAGCGGCTTCCGGAGAATCGCCGCCGCAGACAAAAATAATAGTTCTGTCCATGCCGGTGATTTCGGGCATACCGTCCTTAGAGCTTGCAGATGTGAAATACATCTTGTCGGTTGTCTCGATATAGGTTGCAATGTTTGCTGCCGTAGTCTCGGTATCAGAATCAAGACCAACGACGATAAGCTGCCGCCAGTCCTTATCCTTGATTGCCTTGATTGCGTCCAGTGCGGTATCGGTCGAACCGCACACAGCGATTTTCTCAGGCGGGGTACTCTGCATGAAAATCAGGTTCGCCGCCTTGTAAACCGCTGTATCGCTCTTGAACAGCTTTTCAACGTCATCCAGCGAGGAACATTCCGTATAGTCCACGGCGGTGCTCTGCTTTCCGGTCAAAATGAGCGGAAAACCAAGACCGGCTTCGCCCGGTGCGGAACTCAGCTTGATAACGACTTTAACGTCACTCTTAGGCATTGTTCATATCCTCCTTTATTCGATTCGTGTAGGTTCTGCCGTTTCAATGTACCCGCCTATTTCGGCTTCGGTCATCTTCACGGCATTTATCAGGTTCAACGTTACGTCAAACCCGTTTCTGTACTCGTACTCGATTGTGATTAGGTTATCCCGGTTGTTGACGTTTCCGACTTGCTGGACAACGATTCCATTATCGCCAAGATAGACGTTGCTTACGATTGCGAACCAATCCCATGCTTTCAGAGCAACATTCAGACTTTCGTCCGCGTCATCCGATTGCACAGTGAAGCTCCATGTTTGCGTGGCCTCACGAAAACGTACCCCGTCAGAAGCCACGGAGAACGTTCCTGCACGACTTTGCAGCGGGGTGGTTATCGTGTACGCAATATACGGATAAGGCGGTATAGGGCCTGTCTGATTCGCTCTCACGACTTCGCAAGGCTTCTTGTCCGTTGACACATACGCTTTCAGACCATCAACAACAGCAATCTCAATGGCTCGTGCATCAATCATGGCGTTTCCTCCCGGTCAAACAGGCTCACCCATTTCAAGCTGTACACCGCCACGTCGGCATAGTCCTCAAAGTTCGTTTCGGATTCAATCGAATACAGATTGCCCTTGTAACAAACTTTTGCAGACTGTAACGCAAGAGGTATAGGCTGCATCATGTACAGCTCCCGGTCTTTTGACGTGTACACGCCGCCGGATTGCCGGATTTTGCTTTCCGACATAGGCACGATAGCACCAGTTGCCTGTTGCATGATCTCTTCACCCGGAACCCACTTACCGCTGTCATAATGCCCTTCGGCAGTCACCACGAAGTGAAAGGAAACGCTGTATTTCTTTATCAGCCGTGCAAAGTTATACAGTTTCATTCATCTTGCACCTCGTAAGTAATGCCACCAACTAGGCTTCCCGTATCAACAAGCGGATTGCTCGAACCTTTCCAGTCCGTTGTCCATCCACTGTTCGGCGGGTCTTTTAGGTCAATAGCATATTTTTTAATTTTGCTGGCAAGCATTTCGCCCACCATGCGGCAATAGGTGTCCTCGTCCATCGTCCCGGCTAGAACGTCTGGCAGTGCCCGCTCCGCACTCTTTAGCACGCCGTCAGCATATTCATCATGCCCGGCACGGATGAAGGAACGCTCCGGGATTGTGATAACGGTCGTTGTCGGTTTGAGGTGAATGCCCTTGTAATGCAGGAACGCCCGCATTTTGTCGGTAACAGGGATTTTGCAGCCGTACTCGTGAATACTTGCCAACCATGCGTGTTCACCCTCCAAACAGCCCACAATGACCTTTTTGCCGTTCAGCGCCTTTGTCACTCGCTGCGTATCGGGAAACTCGTTTTTGGTAGTCTTAACACGAACGCCCATGCAATCACCCCCCTTTCAGGCCCAGCGGTTCACAGCCGGGGTAAACGTTGCGCCCTTGTACCATTCGCCCAACAATTCGCTTGCGTACTGGCGAAGCAAATAGGCGGCTTGTGTGCCATCGGAAAACGACTGGCTCATACCGCCCAAGCTTTCGCTTGTCACATGGCCGTCAGCCGTCATCAGTTCCGTGTATTTCAGCAGGAACAGGCGAACGTTTGCGGGCAGTTCTGCCGCCGGGTCGTAGATGAACGTGGTATTCCGTGCAACCCATTCCAAGCCGCTCTCAACGGCAAGGGCGGTCATCCCGTCCGTCATATCAAGCGGCAGTTTCAGTGCCGTCAGCTGTTCCGTTGTCATTTTGCCGCACCCCGCTTACCACGGGTTTTAGGCTTTTCCACATTTTCCACCGGGTTTTCCACCGTTGCGGGAGCGGTTTCCGCATTTTCCACCGGGTTTTCCACAATCTCAGTGTTAGGGGGGTAATAAACCCCGTTATACTTCACAGCGTAAGGATAAATCATGGTTTACACCTCCCGTTTTGGTTCAGTCGCTTACAACCTGTAAGCAATAGCACTCGTCCATGCGCTCGAAGGACGGCAGGACGATTTCGGACACGGTAGTCTTGGTGTTCACCGGGTCGTCAGTGATAGTGACGGCAACGGCAACGCCGGTATTGACCACGGACACGTTAGCACCGGCCTTGCTTGCAAGGGTACGCTCTTCCGGGGTAGTACCGTACCAAGTGCTGCCCAGTGCGCCGTTCGGAAGCATCATAACCAGATTGTCAGGGTAGAAGTTCTTCTCAGTGCCGGATTCGTCCTTGAACTTCTTGGTGTAGACGATGATCGAAACGTTCAGCTCTTCCTCGATGTAGGACTTCACGCGAGCGGAAGTGTAGTTGACGTTTGCGGTCACGTTCTGTGCCAGCACGCCAGCCTGAACCTTCTTGCTGTTCTTCATCAGGTTGAAGGTTGCCTTGCTCATCAGCAGAATGGTAGGACGTGTGCCGGAAACGGCTTCCTGTGCATCCAGAGCGGTTTCGATATCGGTAACAGGGTCGCAGGTCTCGGGCTTGTTCCACATATCGTTTGTGCCCGCAATCTTCATGTAGTGGTCTTTCTTCCAACTGCCGTCCGGGTCGTAGTTGTAGGTATAGTCCACACCGTTTGCCTTGATTTCAATTCCCATGTTGCCATCAACAGGGGCCAGCAGCTGCATAATCATGCGCTCGGGCACAACGTTTGCGGCATCAACCAGTGTGCGAGAATCGTTGAAGATGTTGTCCAGAACGGTCTGTGCGTAGGGGTCGTTAGCGTCCTGAACACGCATGATCTCCTGTTCATCCTCTTCCTTCACCAGCATGGATTCACGGAAGAATGCCATCTGGGTTTCAGTCTTGCTGATACCCATGCGGTCACGGAAGGTGGATTTTGCATCAAATGCGGACGGCATCAGGGAAACAGGCAGGCCCTTATGACCCTTAATCCATTTCAGGTCAAGACCTGCCTTTTTCTTTGCCGGGAAGAAACCAGTGCCCAGATAAGGAATTGCGTTGGAAGCAACCTCTGTCCAGTTATCGGCAACGGCTTTCGCAGTAAAAACGTCAGTCAGTTTCATAGTTTTGCTCCTCCTTTGGACTTCTTTTAGGCTTTCTTATAGATTGCATACAGCTTGGTATTGCCGGTGATTGCAAACGTAGAAGAAGCTGCATAGTCCTTGCCAGTGCCATCAGCCTTTGTGTTCCACTTGTCAAATGCGTCATTGTCGCCCGGATAGACCGTAACGGTAGGAGCGGTCTTAACAGTTACGTTCGTGCCGTAAGCGTAAGGAGAGCTTGCGTCAGTTACCGCCGTGCCGGTTGCACCGTTCAGGTCATAGGTCACAGCAAACTTTGCGGTAAGCGGAATGCCGTTGTCATCAACGAAGTTGATACCAAGCGCTGTAAGAGCGGTAATAGCCGCAGATGCAGGAGCGGCGGGCAGCTTGGACTTCTTAACGAAGCCGTGAATCACGATAGCGCCGTTGGGATTCTCTGCCTTATTCACGTCATACAGCAGAACGCCAACAGCGGTAGCGTCGTTTGCAGGAATGACAGTGCCAGCCGGGATAATGCCGTCGCCGTTCGGGGTCAGGCTGGAACAGTCGTAGGGGATTGCGACGTAATGATCGTTCGCCAGAATCTCCTTAGGAGTTGTAACGGAAGTGGTGGTGAATTTCATGCCTTTTTACCTCCAATGTAGTAATCGAGAGTAGACTGTGCGGCCTTATTCGCCTTTGCGGTGTTCTGGCCGAGCTTGACGGCGTAGCTGTTCGCCTTATCATCGCCGCCGGGTGCGGACGTGCTGCCCTTTGCAGGGGTGCGTCCATTTGCCTTGAAGGTCTTATCAACCTCAGACTGCACAAACCGCTTCACAAGGTCATTGAACGACTTCACACGCGCCTTGATGCCGTCCTCGTCCTCTGCCATGACGAAATCAACCAGTGCAAGGGAAGCATCGCTGCCGTCATCCAGACCGATTTCCTTAATCGCCTTGATAGCGATAAGACGGTTTTCCCGCTCCTGAATCTGCTTCTCACGCTCTGCAATCTCTTTTTCCTTTTCCTGAATCTCAAGCTGTTTCAGTTCGGATTCGGAAAGATTCGCCTTTTTCAGGTCATCAATCTGCCCACGCAGTTTCTTGTTCTCATTGCCAAGCTTGTTTGTAGCCCGGTCAACGGCCCGCTGGATAAGCTCTTCGAGAGCGGCGTTTTTGCCATCATCCTTAGAAGCCCCAGAATCGCCGTTATTTGCGCCGTTGGTGTTCGTCTGGGTGTTTGTATTGCCCGTACCGTTGGAAGCCGCTGTGGACGCATTCTGTGCGCTCTGAGCGGTGGTTTCGGTTGCGGCAGTGTTTGCGGTTGCGTTTTCCATTGATAAGTCCTCCTGTTTTTGAGTTCCACACGATTTTGTTGACCTCAACAAAATGGTCAGAACCATTTGCGTGAAGTCACGAAAAAGGTATAGCCCACGATTTTTTGAGTACAATCTGTAAGCCCCACATTCTGAGTTGCTAACAGGTTGTCCACATTTGGTGCGCCGTGCAGGAATCGAACCCGCAAGCTACCCGGTTATGAGCCAGGTGTTCTGCCAATTGAACTAACGGCACATGAAAAGCCGGACTTTCACCGGCCTGTGATTCCTTATGTTCGCCACGACTGTTCCGGGGTGCATGACCTCACCACAGAACAGCAGGAACCGTATGGCAGGAGAAAAAGAGAATGGCTAGTAAGCACCCCCATGAAGGGGCAGTGCTGGCGGCGGGAATCGAACCCACAACACACAGATTAAAAGTCTGTTGCGCTACCAACTGCGCCACGCCAGCATGATATGACCTGAGCGGGACTTGAACCCACAATTACCGCCGTGAAAGGGCGGTGTCTTAACCATTCGACTATCAGGCCATGATAACACCCGCAAGGCCTGTCTTCTTTCCTTGCGGGCAGTGCATCGGTTGCACATCAACCCCTATTCACTCACGCAGAATAGGTAGCGTCCAGCCCAGTTTCCGCCCAGAATCCGGGGGAGTGGAGCCGCCAAAGGGAATTGAACCCTTAACCTGCCGATTACAAGACAGCTGCTCTACCTGATTGAGCTATGACGGCAAAAAGCACCGTGCGGATTTTGCACGGTGCAATAGATTGCTTATTGCAGCTTAGAAGCTGTAATGTTGATGGACTTGCTTGTGGAGCCGTCGAACGTGAACATATCCACGCCCTCTGTGTGACCGCCGTTAAAGCGAATGACAAGTTTTGCCTTAGTCTTGTTCGCAGACCCGGCAGTGGAAGCAAATGCAACGTATTTCTCACTGTCCGGGGTGTTATCCACGTCCCCAAGCCCAACCTGTTCAGCCGTTACGCCGTGCGGGTTGTTCTTGTTGCCGGAATGCGCCGCAATCGCCGCTTTGACCTTACCCCAAAAATGAGCAAGCCCCGTTTTGTCAAGATAAGGCATAGCCGCTCCTTACTTCACGATAGCATCAATCTCGGCGTTCGTGATCGCATCAATCTGGACGGAGCCGCCCAGTGCATCCCATGCCGTGCCGTTCCATGCGTAGTTCATGCCGTCAGTCTCCACGTTGTAAACGTCGCCGTTGGTAGCGGACGTGGGCAGGTCATCGAACGTTGCAACAGAACCCTTGTACTTGTACATGGTCGAGATATCGGATTTCAGCGCATAATTGCCCGCGTCGGACAGCCCTGCAACGGTCGTAGGAACGCTCACATTGACTGTTTTGTTCGTCGGGGTAATCTTTACGCCGTTGACCGTAACGCTCTCAATCACGTTCGCCTGTGCGTCCGTAGGCGCGTGTGCAGCCCCCGCGTGATTGTACGCCGCGTCGTAATTGGATTTCAGTGCATCGGTCAGGTCGTTGGACGAAAGACCCTTGCCGGGAACGGCAGTCACCTTCTTGTCCAGACCGGCATTGACGAACGCCTTAACCTTGCCCCAGAAATACTCAAGACCAGTTTCATTCAGGATTTTGCTCATAGTGTACCTCCTTAGTTGCAGATAGCGTCTATATCAACAGTTGCAATGGTATTCTCGATTTTCTCATTGAGTACCTTGCCCTGTCGTGCGGACAATGCGGCTGTCGGGTCATCTGTCACAAGGTTATCAATAACCTCGATATCCCCGATTCCTCTTACACTGATATCCATATTCTCAGCTCCTTATGGCTGCAAATCGTTCAGGTAAATGTTTTTGCGGTCATACGTTCCGTTCGTGATTGCGAGATACTGCACACAGTTCTTGTACGGGGAAAACACCTGCACATAGGTTTCAGTGCCATTCTCATCACTCACAATGTTTGCAAAGGTCGGCTCGCTCATTGTCAGCGTTCGCCCGGAACCAGTGTAAGGCGTGAACCATCCATACAGGACGTAAGCACCACTTGCAATCCCCAACAGCGGCTTGATGTTGCTCTTGTCCAGACTGTCAATCCGTGTGACAGGAGAAGCGGGAGCGGGAGGATTGTTTTCCAGTGCCGCAATCCGCTTTTCCAGTTCAGCCCACGTCCGCACTTCCGTTTCGGTGTAGGCGTAGTCATCCGGCTTTTTGCGTTGCTTGACCTCAATATCAGCCCTTTCAACCGTGCGCCCTTCCGTGTAGGCGTAAACGTTGATCGTCCCCGCCTTTTGAAGCATGATGTTAGGGATTGCGGCGAACCCGTCAGCCCGTCAGCGTCCGTATTGACTACCATAGCGTTGCTCGTGTCAACGTGTTTGCAACCCAACAGCGGCGTAGCGAAATGAACCGCCGTGCCCGCCGGGTAGTCTGTTTCAACCCGTCTGTTTGCATCCCATTGGTACAGATAATCATGTTCGCCATCAACCTTTATCAAGCCGCTCGCCCCCTTTTATGGATTTTCGTTTCACATTTTCGGTATAGCTCTAAGGGATTTTTCGCATTTTGCATGGATTTTTTGCTCAAAACCCATTTTCACGCCCATCTTTTGACATTCCCATTTTTCAGCACCGCCCAAAAACCAGAATACCCGGAAACGCCCCAGACGGCTCATTTAAGGCCATTTGGTAACATTCCGGGTATCATTCCATCCAGCTATCGTAAAACGTCACAGCGGGCTTGCATTGCGCCCACAATAGCGTTTGAGATTGCGATTCAGGCGCATTTATTTTCATCCCGGCGGGTATTTGTCCATCCGAAACGTTCTAAATCGTGGTTCAGGTCGTTTTATAGCGGTACGAAAAAGTCAGGTCGTCTTTGTTGTGAGTGCCTTTTCAACGCTCCAACCGTGAAGCACAATTCTGTTCCTTATCGTTCCTTTGTCTATGCCAGTGATTTTAGACCATTCGGAGATTGTATGTGTTTCTCCGTTATAGGTCAAAAAATGATTGTTTCTCTTATTGTTCGCTTGTGTTTTGTATGTTGTCCAACGGCAATTATCAGGCTCATATCCCGCATCATTGTTTATACGGTCTATCGTAAGGTCATCGTTATAACCGTTTTCCATACTCCAACGGAAAAAGCACATGAAATCGTGCCATTCTTCACAAACAGAAATTCCTCTACCGCCATAATCCTTGTAATTATGAGCTTTCGGGTTTTCGCACCGCTGAATCATTCCCGCCCATGTGTTGTAGAGCCTATCGTTTTTATGTCCGTGCTTTTTGTTGAGTTCACCCATTCTTTCTTTTTTCCAACAACCGCAACTTTGGATTCTTCCTCTCCGCAATTCGCTTCCCCACACAACAGTTTCATTTCCACAATCGCAGCGGCATAACCAGCGTGGATGCCCGTATTTATCGCTTTCCACCTTGCGCAAAACGGTAAGCCTGTTCACCTTTTTCCCGGTCAAGTCAATCAATTTCATAACATTTACCTCCGTTGTAAATATTATACTACGATAGTAAATGTCAGTCAATCCGTGTTCAGACTATTCAGCCCGGCTTCTTGTTGAAACGTTTTTTTGCTTCTTCAAGCGTTATTCCAGCCGCTTCCGCAAATTCTTCTACCGTCATCAATTCAAAGGTCACAACACAGCGGCAGTTAATGTCATTGCTTGCATCCCCACTTTGACCGGGAGCCTTTGCCTTTAAGCCGCCGCCCAAATCAAACAGTTCATCTGCAAGTACAGTCTGCCCCTCCATCTTCATGTGATCGGCATTTCCTCGAATGACTGTTTTCCAGCCGTGCTTTGTCTTAACACGCTGTTGAGGTCTTACCCGTTCATCCTTCATCGTGCGCCAAATCTTGACCATTCGTAGGCTTGTTGTGCCATTCTGCAACGTTTGGTCGATTTCCTCAACGCAGTCATTATGCCCGGTTTCCCTTACACGGTGTACCTCCGTCCTTGCAACTCGTACCGCCTTTTTGTAATCTCCATCAAGACTGTCCGCAATCCGCCGGGCCATTGTTGACATTCTGTCACCAGCGGTCAAGCCTATGCCGATTTGCTTCTTGATGTTGTAGATGATATCCCGGCGATTCTTTTCAAGCGTGTCGTTCAATGTGAGGCCCGCTATGGGGTTTTCGACTGCTGCCTTTATCGTTTCCGGGGTTGCCCCTTTAACGCCCTTAAATGCCGCTCTGAGCGCGTCTGACGATGTACTTTTGCTTACCGCATCCACCATGCCGTCATAACTCAACTTGTACATCTCATTAACAGTCGTCTGAATCTCCGTTGAAACCTTCGGAGAAATGCCGTTCAACCGCTTTTCGACTTCATCCAGAAACCGTGCATATTCATTTTTCCCGCGCAGAATCTCGTATGTCAGCTGTCCATCTTCCGCCAGCTTCACATATTCATCCGAGATGAAATGCTGCAAGTCCGTCAGCATCGACTTGTAAAGCTTGCGGATTTCCTTTTCAGTGGATTTCTCCCGGTGTTCTTCGATACGGCGCAATTGCGCATAGTAATATTGCAAATCCTTCGCCATTGCCCCACCTCTATAAAAAAATAAGCACCAAGGCAACGGCCGGAGTGAGGACGTTGACTTAGTGCTTATTTATCATGTCGAACCCGCACCTGCTGCTTGGGTTCTATACAGCACATTTTATGGGTTCCGCACCGTAGAAACGGAGCCAGAGCGGCAATCCTGACAAGGAAGGAAAGCGGCTCTCATGCCTGCGTGTTTAGTATATCATTCCTTTTGTGTCTTTGTCAAGATTTTACCCAGTATACGGCTCATTTCGTGCTATCAGGTGTGTTTCTTGCCGTGCATAATCCGCTCAACCGTCAGTTCCCAATGCTCACGGAACCAGAATCGCCATTTTGCACAACCTACATTTACATTTGCCGGACACGTTGCCCGTTTGCATTCTGCGCAAGGGCTGCCATCGCAAAGCGCAGCACGTTCAGCGTCATCCCGAGCCTGTTTTTCCTGAATTGCCACGATTGCGCCCCTCAACACGCATTTCATCTCGGGGTCTTTTGCCTTGTCGAAAGCGTCTGTTACAAACTCTAACGCTCGTTCCAGTTGATCGTGTGACATTGCATTGCTCAAACCAGTCACCCCCAAACGTGCCGCAACCGTTCTTCGCATTCGGCAGACTTCGCAACAAGGTATTCTGCGTATTCGTCCGGGGTCATATCCATTTCGACGTTTCCACGAAGAACGTTGTCAATCTCGTCAGAAATGCGAACCAACTTCGCCGTCTGTTCCTTCGTAAGCTCAAGGTCTGCCGAAAGATTGTTGATGATTGCGCCCCAGATGTAGCTATAACAGTGCTGCATCATTTCAAAGCCTTGCTTTTTGTAGAACCGGGCAATTTTCAACTGATTGCTACGTTGTTTCATGCTCTTTTCCTCCCGTATAAAGTCGTTTGTTCAGGTTTGTCCGGCAATGCGTCGCACTTCTTCACCCGGACTTCCCCGAACTGTTCAAGCGCCTGCATGACGGCTTCTTTCGTGCCGATTATTTCACCGGTTGACGTGTCAATCTCGATTTCCAGTCTGAGCATCTTATTCCATCATCCTCATACCACATTTTGCGCAGTACCCATGAACGTGCCCATTGTAGGGAGAAACGCCAATTTCAATTGTGCCGCCACACAGCGGGCATTCGCAGCTTCCTTTGTCCTTGTTTTGGAATACCGCTTTAATGAATTTCAGAATGCGTTCCCGTTCCTTTTCGTCAACCATTTTTCTTGTCCTCCATATCCTGTTTGTTCGCCAGCTTTTCTCCGAATGCGCATAACACAAGCCCTGTGGAAATCATAAGAAGTTCTACAACCTCCATCATCATCTGTTCGGCAAACTCCGTTACCCCGCTCATAAAAATGCCACACAAGGCCCCTGTCACGCCAAGCGCAACCCCGAACCCGTATAAAACAAATACTTTCGCTTTCATTGTTTCTTCTCCTGTTCACGCTTTGCGATTTCGTCTTTTACGGCCTGTAAGAAGTTCATCCAGTCCGCTTTATCGAAGTCCTCACCATACGAAAGCCCCAGCTTTCCATGTTCCTCAATATCACGCTCGAAGCACCAAAGTGTCCTGTTGGAAAGCACTGGAATGTAAGGCCTTATGAATTTTTGCACAAGGCTCGGCATATAGGTTCTGCGCCCCAAGCAATACCTTACAGCGCAATTACAGACCGCTCCGAAGTCATCATTTCGTGGGTCAATCATGTTGTCATCCTCTTTCTTCTTTTCTAAAAACTTCTCGCAAGCCGAAGTCTCCGTATAGCACAAATCCGGTTTCAGGTCACAGCAAAGGTTCCAATCGCCATAGCCCATAAAGTGCCTGCATTGTCCGCAAGTCCTACCATCATTCTGCTTTTTCATTGCTGTTCTCCCTTTCCTGCAAACGTTTCAGCCAGCGGTCTTGCTTCTGGCAAACAATATCCGCCGCCTTATCTGTAAAGTCATCAAGACTGATATCCAAAGACTCAAGCAAAGCATGGATGCACAGAAACACATCGGCGTATTCTTCAACAAAGTTCTCCCAGCATTCTGGTACAGTCTTAGGTGTCGGATTTACGCCATCCAATGCACGGCGCAGCTTTAATGAAGCCTGTGCGCCCTCAGAAAATTCTTCCGCCAGCTGTGTAAGGATTTCGGTTGCGGGTAAAAGGTCAGTGATTCTTTTATCGCTCATAGCGCAGTTTCTCCTTTTTCTTTCATAGCTTCCACGACACGCCGCCGTTCATCGTACAGTTCAAGCAAATCATCAGCCGCAACCGAAATAGGACTGTGCATCTTTCTGAGCTGTTTAATGTCATATCGCACGAAAGCAATATCACGGTCAATCTGTTCAAGTGTCCTCATTTTGTTGTCATTTCTCTTCGTTGGTTTCTCTTCCTTTGGAGGTTCCTCTTTCTTTGGAACGACAACGTTGATTTCCCTTTCTTCAAATTTGGAACAATATTCGGGAGGGGTATCGAATCCATCTCTTGTCAGCTTGCATTGATATCTGAAATATTTATCGTTCTCTGGACGCTTCAACACCAAGTTCTTGCATCTGTCGCACGGGCATTCTTTCTTAGGAACCATGCGCACAACCGCCCACGCAATCACAACGGCTACCATTGCAATCTGCGCCAATCTCAGAATGATGTTGAGAAGTTCAAGCATTGTTCAGCACCTCTTATCTCCAACGGGGAACTTTGTCCCCTTCCCCTGCTTCTATGTATGCGTCAAGCACCTTGACCGCTTCCGGGTTGAGGATGAACTTGTTTCTGTTGGTTATAAGTTCTTTGAGCTGCATAACCGTTGCATCCGGGTGCGTCTCATGTACCATGACAAGAAAATCGTTCGTTGCCTCCGTACTTTCAGCAATCGGCTTCTTCTTCCTGTCGGCATAGAAAAGATATCCCTCTCCATAACGTTTGCTCATATTCAATCTCCTTCCGTTACGGATTGTAAGCCAGTACAAAGGCCTGTAACTGCTGCGGAAGGATATTGATTTCGTAATGATACTTGTCCACGTCAGACCCGCTCAAGTCCTCCACAATGTACATGGTATACTCGTTCAAATAGACGTAATGCTTCTTGTAAGTTCCATCCGGCAGCTCGACCGTCACAACAAGCTCATTCTCAGCATTGTTGGAGATATCCATGTTGCCGATAATCTCAAGCATAGGCGTGTCAGTTCGTGCATTCACTACCGACAGCCGCCGGGTAACGTTGAAGTTTCGTGCCTGCTGAGTAATGTTGCGGTTCACACGTTCCGCTTCGGCGCATCCGCACAGCGTCATGGAAGCGGCAAGGGCAAGGGCTAAAATTGTTTTTCTCATTCTTCGTTCTCCATTTCTTCTTTTACGGTTTCTTTCACAGCACGTTTTTCACGCCGTTTTGCAATCTTCTTGTTGAACTTTTTCACTTTAGACCATGCGTTATGATTCACATATACAAGTTGGTGGTCAAATTCCGACTGCCAAGGCCAGTGACCTTTGTATGTGTCATTCTTTTTCTGCATATTTGCAATCCTCGCAATCCGCATACGTCACAACGCATATTAAGCGGCCAGTCTGTTCCACGATCACACGCTCTATCTTTCTCATGTCGATTCTTGCATCTCTTGGCAAGACAACATAAAGCGTCCCATCGTTCCGCAATTCAACATTTGCTTCACACTTCATCTTCTTTGTCCTCCATCCGTGCGCCGCAACTGGGGCAGAAATTGTAATACGTCTTTGCAAATGCTAACGGAAGTGCCGAATCTCTAAAATGACAGTTTGAACAACCGGCCATTTTAGAAAGCCCGATTCTTTCCCAGTGCGCAACAGGGCGCAAGGTTTCTGGGTCAATAATGGGCGTATACCGGATTTCTTCCAACGTATCGCTCAATACAGCGCATATAGTGTTTGACATAAGCCCAGAACCAAGACCGGAAGCTCTTTCTTCTGTGCCTTTATCAAAAGCTCTTTTTCTCCAATCCTCCAAACGCTCATAGAGTACGTTCGCATCAATCAACCTTACGTCACCCATTCTTAGCCCTCCGTTCATGCTCTGCATCCCATGCTTCAACGTCCTTCCGGTAAAGCTTGAAGTCATCGTAATGCTGAACGAACTCAAAGAAAAACTTTCCGACTGCCGTTATCTCGCAAAGGCCGTTCACAATCGACTTGAACCCCGCTAATGCGGATTCAACCACAAAGGCCGTAGCCCACAAAAGAGCGGCGCACCCTGCAACGGTAAAAACTAAGTCCTTGATAAAGTCAAGAATCATTCCGTTTCACCTCTTTTTCCTTGATTGCAATGCGCAATTCAACCGTGCGCCCGTCTTTGAGTTTCCACCCATATCCTCCACTATTGCCTTTCGGGCAGTCATACCCTCCAAGACAATCCTGCACCATGTAATCGCACACAGCCCCGATTGCTTCATCGGTGCATGGTGTCTTGTTCTTCCACATGGTTTTGTCTTTGTTGAGCGTTCCGGCATAAATGCCAAACGCCCCACAACCAACATGATACTCAGCCATAATCAAGCCCCCTTTTCCGCAAGCACAAGTGCCAGCACGTCATCGGCAGTCAGCCACCCCAGAACGTCATCCTTGCCCGGCACAATGTCGCCCATGATTTCCAGTAAGCCGTCCTCAAACCCATACGAACCATAACCGCAGACTGCATCCCATAGACGCTTTCCCTTTTCGGTTGTGACAATGATCTGCGTTCCCCAGTCATGGATAGGTTCCTTTTTGTCCAAGTCCGGGAAACGCCGCCCGTAAGTGTGGGGAATGTTGAGGGATGCAAGCATCCTGTCCAGCTTCTGCATTTCGGTCATTCCGCAACAAACTCCTTTCCCTCACAGACCATGTAATCCGGCGTAGGTTCAAAGTCCTCAATCACAATCGTCTGCTTCATATCGCAGAGATAGCCGCCCTCCCCGACGTAGACACAGTTTGCGCACAAACTGCAATCCGGGCATACCTTCTTTTTCTTTTTCATGTTCAAGCACTCCTTTTCAAACGCCCGTATAGCCCGTTAGCACAGCTTTGTTTGTTAGGCGATTTCTTCAACCCACGGGCAATCCAGATAGCCGTAAGCGTTCATGCCTTTCAGCCAATCCAGAACCGGGATTTTGTCCTTTCCCACGGTGAAGCGCTGGGAAGCAACCCGGTACATCCATGCGATATGCCGCCAAGCACCGCCCAGCGAATTGAACCCCTGCACCGCCAGCCCGTTCACGCACACCATGAAGCAAGCGCCATTGTCCGAAATAGTAACGTTCATCATTGTTCAAGCCCTCCGTTTTGTTTGTGTTCGTTCGTTTGATTGTGACCTTAGTATAACACGTTTTGTATTATATGTATATTGACGTAATACACAAACATACATAGTGTATCATGTGCAATATTGTCATTTTGTCCACTCTTCCAGATTGTCGCCGGAAGAATCTTTGCCCTTGTTCGCATCCGGGTTATTCAGCTCGCTATCCTCCTTTACAGGCTGCATCAGGCTCGGAATATCCTCTTTCTCGGCCTCAATCTCATCCAACACATACTGCACATCATCCACGAACGACAGCTGCGCATAAGCAATGCGCTTCGGCAGACCAGCATTGATAAGAGCCTGTACCGCCTGTGCTTCACTCTGCAAGTCAAGCGGGAAATTGCGCTGGAAGTCCATGCAGCACTGCAACGGGTCAATCTGGATTCGCTTCTTTCCCCAGCTTTCAGCAAGCAGTTTGAACATATACACGCCCGCAGACTGCATCTTGGCTTGGAACATACCGCATTTAGTTTCAAGCCCGGTCAGCTTGAATTTCAGGGATACGCCGGAAGTCAGCGAACCAAAGGATTCATCGGTCAGGTTCAGGGTCTTGCTGAAACGGTAAATATTCTCTTCCAAACGGTTCAGATGGTTCTCCGTGAATGCGTCGTTGAAGTCTTTGGTAAGGAAATAGATTTTTCCCATATTCTGCCCGCCAGTCCAATACTGGAAAGCGCCGGAACGCTGACCCTTCGTCCTCTCTTTTTCATCCATGTTGACGTTCTCAAAGACCATGTAAGCATTTGCAAAGCTTTCGATATCATTGCTGTTGTCTGACAAGGCCCGGTCGTATCCGTCGATCAACGACAGGACTTTTTCTGCATCGCCCAGCATTTCGCCGTTGTTTGGAATGCCTTGCAGCGGGCAATAGCCGTACAGGTTTTCTGTTTCCTCGCCAGTTGCTTTCAATGCGCTAAGATTGCCCTCATAATACCGAATTTTCTCAGAATCATAGAACTCAGCGTGCCAAACCTCGTTGTCGTGAATGTCCGTTGTCTTGTAGTATCTAACCGCATACTCCGGCTCCGTAATGTCCGTGTTGGACAGCACAATGCACTCATACGGCTTGACAGGCATAACCCGCTCGTTGCCGTCCTCATCATGGTACAGGAGTCGCCCAGCATAGCCGCAGATGCTTGCCAGCTTCGTGACTTCCATATCCACGTCGAACATATTATTGCGCGTCACAAAGTCTGTCAGTGCCTTGCTTGCATCGTCTCGTGCTTCCTCGCCGCCCGTATCTTCTTTCGATTCTTCTGTGTCGCTGTAAGAATACGCAATCGGTTTTCCAGCAAAATAGCCTGTCTTGAAGTCAACGATTTCGCCGAAGAAATCATTATTCAGCTTGTTGTTGATGGCATTTGCTTCTTCCTCAAATCGAGGTTTGCGGTCAAAAATAGGAACCGCTTCGGTTATGGCTTCGTAGCGCTCATACAAGCCCCTGTTGTAGATTGCATTGTTCCGATGCTTCCAGATAATACGCTGTAACAGTGATTCAGAAATTCCGTTCTTCTCAATCTCAGCAATTTCGGCTGTGTAGTCCGGGTAAAGGTCAATCTTGCTTCTTACGATTTTTTTCTTCATGGTGCTTCCTCCTTGTTTTAGGCTTGCAGTTCGGAAGTTTCCGATCAAACAGAATCTTCCCGTCTTTGATTCTTGTAAGCCCGCATTTCTTACAGGCTACAACGTCGTTCAGGGCTATCCATTCATGCGCACAAATATCATCACCCCCTATACAACAAAAAGCCCCTGCGGGCATCCCGTAAGGGCTTAGAGCGTGTTATTCAGCTATTCTCCACATATTCCAAAGCTTCATAGAATTTGTAAAGAGTTTTGACCGTTGCTCTGAAATGGTCAGATGACACATCGAGCGATGCAAGATAAGTTTCCAGAACTTCAATCATTCGTTTTGCTTCATCCAGCGTAAGACTTACCAGTACATTCTTATCCATAATCACACCTCAAATCCGTCCATCGTAACGTGTTCGTAGTCTTTGCGGTTGTAGCTGTGCATCCAATCGGCCAAAACCTTTTTCGCAACCTCATAGTCAAGACCGTATTTCCGTGCCAGATACGGCGCAGCCCCGAACATATTCGTCATGCCGCTCAACCGCAGCTGTTCAAGGTAGATGTACATAGGATTTTCAATCATGTTCAAGCACTCCCTTTTCATTTGCGAATCAGATGGTAGCATTCGGAAAATTCATGCCGTGCTTCCATCTCCTTATTGTTGAACCGATGGATATTGAATCCAGCGGCATTCGCGTCAAACTCGTTATCGTGCCAGCCGCCCATAACATGAGACGTGCGGACAACGATTTCGTCCTCTTTGGTGTTTTTCAGGTAAGCGTACAGGTTTTTGATGAATCCATTTTCAAGCATTGTTCAAGCACTCCTTTTTGATTAAGCTTCAACCCATTTGTAACCGGGATTGAGTTTTTCCAGCCGGTCGATAACGTCAGCGGCGGTTTCGTGACCGACGGTTTCGTAAAGGCGAGGTTTGCCGGGTTTGCCGGATTTGAGAATTCGGGAGAGCATAACGCCCTTTTTCCTGTTATCCATCAACATCCCTAAAGTCGTGTTCGTTACTTTCATCATGTTCAAGTCCCCCGTTCGTTTTGTCGTTTGTTTTATTGTAGCCTTATTATATCACACATTTTGTATGATGGCAATTGACACAATTCACAAACAATCTAACGCAGGGTCGTGCAATTTGTTCATCATGCCGCTTTCGCAGATGCTCACAATATGCTCGCACAATTCTTCCGGGATAACAGACCGCTCCTTGCTGTTTACAAGCCCTTGCGTCCCGGTGCGTGAACCTCGTGGAGCGGGAACATGACACGGCGCTCCATTCTTGCAGGGCGGCTTAAAGCAGGGGTCAGGGTGGTTCGTCCATATATCCGTAGGCTTCATACGGCTGTCGCCGTACTGACAATAGGTTACTGTGTACCGTGGCAGACCCTTCATCCAGTCCATTTTCCGCATCCCTCCACGGGGATTTTCGATGAACCAAAACAAAGGGTGCAGTTCTCTTATGAGTTCCAGAACGTGTTTGTCAGTTTCGTCGCAGAATTTCGCATAATCGCTTATCGGGTCAAGATTGCCCGTTTCCGGGTTCTGCCGTCGATGATGGCTTATAGCGGCAACGCTGAACGTTGTGCAATCCGGGCTTGCCCAGATAACGTCCGGGTGTCCGAACAGTTGCAGCACTTCATCCGCTGTAAGTTTGGATATGTCTGCGTAAAGGCTGATGTTCTTAAAGTCCTTGTTCCATTCAACGGAAAAGACTTTATGCCCTCGTTTCTCGAACGCTTTCCCGATTGATCGCGTCCCGGCAAACAGTTCTAGCACGGTCATTAAGTTTTCCTTTCGTCAAATACGGCTAACAGCGGTCGCAGTGGATTGAAGCATCAACGCATTGCAAGCATATCTTAGAGCGTCTATGCCGTGATTGTCCTTGTCCACGGGTCTGCGCAATGCGTTGCCATACTTATCTTCTTCCCAGTGATAAACCTGAATTTCATTCTTGAAGTTCTGGCATCTAACGTCCACGATGATTTCAAATCTCAACAGCCAGTCAATGCCGAACATGATACTGTCTTTTCCTTTTTGAGCGGGCAAGGCCCGAATACCAAAGCGGCAAAGTTCGTCAATTGTTCGTGGTTCTGCGCTGTCGCAGGTTATGTACTGCGTTCCAATGCGCTTTCTCAGTTCTTCGGCAATTTCCTCATTCGTCATACCGACTTTGTAGAACTCGTCAAAGACGTAAATCTTTTTCCGCTTCAAGTCTACATGGCAGCGGATAATGGCTGTCGGGTCAACGGCAAAGCCAAAGTCCACTCCATTGTAGATTTGATCGAACGTCGGAATGAGTGCTGACAAGTCCTCCGTGTGCCAGTTCTTGAAAATGACTTTGCCAAGTACGCCCCATTCACCGTTCAGGTATACGGCCCTGTAATACGGGTCTTTCTCGCTTTCAAGTGCCGCCACGTCATCTTTCGTCAAGAAATGGTTGTCCCGGTATGTAGTCTTGAGAATCAGCAAATCATCCGTTTCGTACAGATTCTTCGTGTCATCCCATCCGCCAAAGAACTCCCGGTAAATCCAATGCGTCTTTAGAATCGGGTTGAATGCAAACACAATCCGCTTTGCAGTCTTATCCATTTCCTCGTCGCCTGTAAGGCCACGCAGGCGCTTTGTGAGCTGCTTGTAGGATTCATACGCAACCTCTGTTGCTTCCTCAATGAAAACGTCTGTAAGAACGCCTACGGCTGGCGTAATGGATTTCAGCTTTTCCACGTCATCCAGACCGCTGAACAGGATTTGCCGCCCGTTCGGAATGTAAGTGATTATCAAGCCTGCACCCGAAACTTTGAACAGGTGTTTTAGTCCCATGTCGATAATGGTCTTTTGCAGCTGGTTGAATGTACTGTTGCGCAGAGTAGAACCAACCTGACGGGTGACAAGGTAGTTTCGCCCCTTTATCACGTCCATAATGATTCTCTGGCAAAGAAAGAAGGATTTTCCGGACGAACTGCCTAACCGCCGTAGAAAATCTGAGTGCGCTGTGGTGCGTTGATGAATGGGATATACACATCATTCACTTTAAGAGTTTTCCTAACGGCCATTCAGACCACCCCCTTTCAGACGTTGCTTGTCATTCTTTGCTTGCCCCCACAACGTCAAACGTAATGTTTGCATCCTGTAAGGTCGTAATCTGTTCGTCCTTCTGACCGAGATATTGCTTGCCGAGCCAAATCAGCATGGAAGAATTTCCTTTTTCAGCTGCTTTGAATTGCGCCCGGCGCAGGCTTGCACGGCCTTTATTTTGCCCGCTTTCCTTTGCCGCTTGGAATCGTTCTCTGTTCCACTTGCTGTTTAACGTGTCCACCGTGACCTCAAGAAAAGATGCAATTTCTTCGTCAGTACACATAATGCTTGAAAGTTTTGTTACGGTTTCTGCGCCATAATCAGAAAGGATTTTGCGTGGCCTTCCTCTTGTCTGTTCAAGCTTAAAATATTCCACGTCCAGCACCTCACATCTTCGTCATCAATGTTGCCTTGCTGTACTCTTTTCCGGCCAGCATATCAAGAAAATCATCCCGGCTGAAATCAGACAGTCGGAAGATTTCCTCTTTTTTCATGCCAAGCTGCTTTGAGATTT
>ENA-OPWW01000131-OPWW01000131.1-human-gut-metagenome-genome-assembly--contig:-NODE-131-length-48048-cov-3.644323_pt1 | contig 48048 bp, 43 predicted proteins | sample MGYA00241513_ERZ502018 | MGnify/ENA primary metagenome ERZ502018 (study PRJEB25962, sample SAMEA2042987) | human gut metagenome | biome: human gut; feature: human-associated habitat; material: faeces...
CTAAAGGCTAACCGAATGGTTAGCCTTTTTTGTTATATATACTTACATGTAGAGTCCGACCAGCGTACCTGAGAAAAGTAGAGTATGGAGTGATAGAGACGTGTAGAGACGTATGTGATTCACATATCAGATTTAAATATGCACAAAAAATTACTCATTTTACAATTTGTTTAAATTCTATTCACTCATAATTCATATAGAATCTTTATACTATCAATAGTTGATTGAGATCAACTAGGAAATGGAGGTCTACTACTTAATAACTTTTATCTGTCCCTTTTACAAATAATACAAACAACACAACACAAAACAATACAACACATAAAACAACACTTAAATACACAACAATACTCTCCCTGTGTATAAACAAAACAATACATATACAAAACTCTCTAATTATATATACCATCTCCCGTATATATAAAGATAAAAGTTAAGTAGACAAAAAGAGCCCGAAAGGGCTCTTTCCTTTTTTCGTATAAATAGTATTGTTATAGAATAATTATCTGTTTGTATACATGAAAGTGAGGGGACAATTATCTTTGTACTTTGATAGTAATTTATATATTATATAAAAAAGATGAAATTCTTAAATATCTTAGAATTACCTTGACAGATGGGGGCGCTTCTTGGTATTATATTCAAGTATCAAGTACACTTGATGTGCATAGGGGTATAGCTCAATTGGTAGAGTAGCGGTCTCCAAAACCGTTGGTTGTGGGTTCGATTCCTACTGCCCCTGCCACTTGCAAACTTAGGCGCAGACTGGTTCTGCGCCTTTTTTGTTTTTGTGTGGGAGTTGAAAACCGCACCTCTTTGAGGTCAACGTGAGGTCAACCGTACCTTTTTATAATTTGAAGCAAGCAATGTAATATTGCATTATTTAAATAACTGTTCAAATAAAAATATATATCTTAAGTACAAAGCGAATAAAAAGATTGTGAAATTAATTGATAAAAAAGTTATAAAATGTATTGAACTTAATAGTAATAAGTGCTATAATAACTGCATAAGTTAATATTGTATGTTAAGGGTGCTTAATTGCTTAAATCAAGGGAAGCCGGTGTAATTCCGGCACGGTCACGCCACTGTGAGCGCTGCAAAGCGTAAGTCAGATCGCTGCCCTTAACGCTTCCGGCTGCTGCGAGGGACGGCAAGGTTGCAGGTGATGTGCATTTAAGGCTTTTACGATACACAAATTTGCGCTTCCTTTTTCACAGGCAGCGGAATTTGTGTATTTTTTATTTTTGGGAGGAATCCGCAATGAAAAAATCTTTAGTTTTAGTAGTGTAAGCGTACAAACCATCTTCAGCGAACTGTACTTTATGTTCTGATAAATTTTGCTTTCTGCCTGCCTTGTAAGACAGGAAAATATATAACGCAGGAAGGATGATTGAAAATGCAGTTTAAATGGAAAAAATTATTGGCAGCATCAATTACTTGCATGGTTTTAACGGGGGTATCGGCAACTACTATGGCAGCTTACAGTTTAAGTGAAGAAGTTAAAGCACCTACGCCTGCGCTTTTGCAGGCTTCGCAGATTGGCGTTCGTACTTATACCACTGCCGACCCGGCACTTTTGGCTCAGCCGGATAAGGACGCCATTCTTGTTATGAGCTTCGGCACTACTTTCCCCGATACAAGGGCAAAAACCATTGAGGCAACCGTAAACGAAATTAAAGCCGCCCACCCGGGAACAAAGGTTGTGCTGGCATTTACTTCGCACATTATTATCGACAGGGTAAAAGCCAACGAAGGCCTTACGGTGCCGACTCCGGAACAGGCTTTGGAACAGCTGAAAGCGGAAGGCTACAACCGCGTGGCGCTTACTTCGCTGGATGTAATTCCTGGTATGGAATATGCTTATAAAACAGCCGTTTACGATATGTATAAAACCCAGTTTAAAAAGATGACCATGGGCACGCCTTTAATGTACTGGATGGGGCAGGAAGGGCAGGCCGATGATGTGGAAGCATCTATGGCGGCTATCGGTTCGCAGCTTCCCAAAATGGGCAAAAAAGATGCCGTGCTGGTAATGGCACATGGCACGCCCGACCCTTCCAACGCTTATTATGCCGTAATGCAGGATAGGCTTGACGCTTTGTACGGCGGCAAGGTAATGATTTATACCGTTGAAGGCTGGCCGCGTCTGGAAAATGTTATTCCCAAACTGAAAGAAAAAGGCGTTAAAAACGTAACTTTAATGCCGCTGATGATGGTTGCGGGTGACCATGCCAACAACGATATGGCAGGCGATGAAGAAGATTCGCATAAGACCATTCTGCAAAAAGAAGGCTTTAAAGTAAATACCTACATTCACGGAATAGGCGAAAATAAAAACGTGCGCAGCCTGTTTGTTGAACATGCCAACGAAGCGTGGGACGCGCTTGTTGCAGAAAAATAATTTAATAAAATTACAGTTAGTGATATAATTTAAGTACAGCTATGCGGCCTTTGTGCCGCATAGCTAATTGTGCTTTTATAAAAATACTTATTTTAAGGAACACAGCCATGAAAAAATACTTGTTTATAACCGGTTTAATACTTTTAACGGCAATGTTGGCCCTTGCCGGATGCGGCAGCAGTAAAAACAGCGTGCCAAAAGACACCGCTGCCAAAATTACGGTAACGGACGATAACGGAAGAACGGTAAGCTTAAAAGACGTGCCGAAAAAAATCGTGCCGCTTTCCGCCTCTTTTTTGGAACCGCTGGAAAAGCTTGATGCAGGCCTTGCAGCCCGCGTGGCGGCAAAAACGGGCATCAGCGAAAAATATAAGGCGCTGCCGGAAGTAGGCAACGTTTATAATGTTAATATCGAAAAAGTAATTGCCGCTCAGCCTGACCTGGTAATTTGCTATAAAGACATGAACGATAAATTCGTGCATAATTTTGAAGAAAATAATATTCCGGTTATAGTTTTGGAAATGCGTACTTACGCGCAGGTAAAAAATACCGTAAGCGTATTGGGCAAAATAACCGGCAATGAAGCAAAAGCAGAAGAACTTAATAAAGACATGGATGAACGCATTGCCGCCGTAAGGGCAAAAATGCCGCAGGAAAGCAAGCGCATTGCCATATTGCACAGCACGGCGCAGAACGTAACGGTGCAGCTTGAAGGCAGCATTGCGGGCAGTACGGCGCAGCTGCTGGGCTTTACCAATATCGCCGCAGGCAGCATGCCCTTGGAAAACAATTCTACGGCGGCGCCTTACAGTTTGGAAACACTCGTTGCCGCCAACCCCGATATTATTTACATTACCAGCATGGGCAAGCTGGAAACCGTGCAGGACGCCATGCTGAAAAGCATCAGCGCAAGCCCGGCATGGCAAAGTCTGGCGGCAGTGCGCAGCGGGCATGTTTACTTTTTGCCGCAGGAGCTGTTTTTGTTAAGCCCCGGCATAAAATACCCGCAGGCGGCAGAATATATGGCTAAATTAGCTTATCCGGAAAAATTTGAATAGGATTTTTGGTTATGAATGCTGTAAATGAACATAAAAAATTTGGTATGGCAATAGAAAAATGGCGTGTTTTAATGCTTGCGGCATTTGCTGTTTTGGCGGCAGGCGGTTTTTTGTGCAGCGTGCTCAGCGGCGCGGTGGCAATACCTGTATCTGCCCTGGGCGATATTTTAAACGGCGGCGGGGATAATGCCAGCCGGCAGATTTTGCTGAACATACGCCTGCCAAGAGCCATTGTGGCAGCGCTTGTGGGCATGAACCTTGCCGTCAGCGGCGCGGTATTGCAGGCAGTAATGAAAAATCCGCTGGCAGATCCTCATATTATCGGCATTTCTTCCGGCGCGGGGCTGGCAGGCATTTTTGTTATAGTTCTGTTTCCGGCGTTGGAATATTTAATTGTACCGACTGCGTTTTGCGGCGCCATGCTTGCCGCAGCGTGCATTTATATTCTGGCGTGGAAAAACGGCATCCGCCCGCTGCGTATTGTGTTGGCAGGCGTTGCCGTATCAAGCTTTCTGGGTGCGGGTATTTCGGCCATACTTGTGCTTTACAGCGACAGGGTACACGGTGCGCTGATGTGGATGGTAGGCGGCCTTGCGGCACGTTCCTGGCCCCATGTTGAAATTATACTGCCCTATGCGATTATTGGGTTTATACTTGCGGTTTGCGGGGCGCGCTATTTAAACATTTTGCAGCTTGGTGATGATGTAGCCAAAGGGCTTGGCGTAAATGTTGAGCTTGTGCGGCTTGTTTTTACGGCTATCGGCGCGCTGCTTGCGGCAAGCGCAGTTTCCGTTGCCGGGCTGCTTGGGTTTGTGGGGCTTATTGTTCCGCATACGGTGCGGCTTTTAACAGGTTCGGACTACCGCTTTTTAATTCCGTCGTCTTCACTTTTGGGCATAGCCGTTGTAACTTACAGCGATACGCTGGCCCGTGTGGCTTTTGCACCGCTTGAACTGCCGGTGGGCATTTTTATGGCGGCGCTCGGCGCACCTTTCTTTTTGTTTTTACTGAGAAAGGAGTTGTAAAATGGCTTCTGTTTCGGTACAAAATTTAAGCATTGCCATAGGCAAAAACACTATTTTGCAAAATATTAATATAAACTTCCGCGAAGGAAAACGCACTGCCATCATAGGCCCCAACGGCTGCGGCAAATCTACGCTTTTGCGGGCTGTGGCAGGGTTAAACCGCAATTACAGCGGCAAAGTGCTGTTAAACGGCGCCGATATGAAAAACATGCCGCGGCGCAAAATTGCGGAAATGCTTGCCATTTTGCCGCAGGGCGTAACGGCTCCGGCCGATTTAACGGTACGCGAGCTTGTTGCCTGCGGGCGTTTTCCGTACCGTTCGCTTTTTAAGCGCGAAGGCAAAAATGATGAGGAAATTATTGAAACCGCCATGCAGAAAACGCATATTGCGCATCTTGCCGGGCGTTTTGTGGCAACGCTTTCAGGCGGTGAACGCCAGCGTGCGTGGATTGCCATGGCACTGGCACAGCAGCCGCAGATTCTTTTGCTTGACGAACCAACAACTTACCTTGATATTGCGCATCAGCTGGAAATTATGCAGATTATTACCGAACTTAACGCGCAGGAAAATATGACGGTTATTATGGTAATACACGATATAAACCACGCACGGCTTTATGCGGATGACGTTGTTATAATAAAAAACAAAGGCGTTTTTGCAGGCGGCTGCCCGGCAGAAATAATTACTCCGCCTAATCTGGCGGAAGTTTTTGGCGTTGAAGCCGCAGTATACAAAAACGGTGCGCAGGATGAAGTAATTTTTCCTTTTGCGTTAAGGAACAAATAATATGATAGAAATTATTAATTTAAAAAAGCAATTTAAAACAAAAGGCAAAAACGGCGGCAAAACGGTTAAAACAGCCATAGATAATTTAAGCCTTGCAATAAATGACGGAGAAATTTTTGGCCTTTTGGGCCCTAACGGGGCAGGCAAAACAACGCTTGTAAGCATGCTGGCAATGCTTATGCGCCCCTGCGGCGGCGAGATTTTATATGACGGCAAAAACGCTTTTGCCAACGAAACCTTTGTAAAATCGCAAATAGGCGTAGTGCCGCAGCACATTAATTTTGACCAGGATTTAACCGTATGGGAAAACATGGAGCTGCACGGGCGGCTGCATCATCTGCCCGAAAAAGAGCGCCATGCCCGCATAGATGAACTGCTGGAGTATGTTGGCTTGCAGGAGCGGCGCAGAGAAAGCATAAAGGCGCTTTCAGGCGGAATGAAGCGCCGCCTTTTGATAGTGCGCGCGTTAATACACCGCCCGAAAGTGCTGTTTCTGGACGAGCCTACCGTTGCGCTTGACCCGCAGGTACGCCGCCGCATATGGGATTTAATACGCACCCTGCACCGCGAAGGCGTAACCGTTGTGCTTACAACCCATTATATAGAAGAAGCCGAAAATTTGTGCGGCAGGGTAGCCGTTATAAACGACGGCAGGCTGGTAAAAACAGGCAGCCCCACGGAACTTTGCAGGCAGCTTGGCAGCTTTACAGCCGAATGGGACGCAGACGGCGCAAGGCAGTACCGCTTTTTTGCGCAGCGCAGCGAAGCGGCGGCCTTTGCGGCAGAGCTTGACAGCGCCGCCTTTATACGCCGCACCAATCTGGAAGACGTATTTATAGAACTGACGGGAAGGGCAATAAAATGATACAGGATATAGCAACGGTATTTTGGCGCGACTGGATTGTGCTGCGCCACAGGCTGTTAAAATTTATCTTAAGCCGCATGGTTGCGCCGGTGCTTTATATGGTGGCTTTCGGCTGGGGCCTTGCCCGCAGCGTTAACACGGGCGGCGGTTCATATCTCGATTTTATCGTGCCGGGCATTTTGGCGTTAAATTCCATGAACATTGCCTTTAACAGCCTTACGCCGCTGTGCACGGAAAGTGTACCATAAATCGCTTGAAGAATACCTGCTGGCGCCTATTTCCGCCTCCGGGTTTATAATTGGCAAAATTTTGGCGGCAGTGCTGCGCGGGCTTATTTCGTCGTCAATTATTGTGGTGCTGGCATGGCTTTTTGGCGCAAAACTTGCCCTTACGCCTTTGTTTATAGCAGTTTTGGCGTTAAACTGCGTAATTTTTGCCGAAGCAGGCTTTTGCGCAGCCCTTATAGTACGCAATTTTGAAGACATGGCGCGCTTTAACACATACCTGCTTTTGCCGATGTCTTTTTTATGCGGCACGTTTTTTAAAACCGACAGGCTGCCGCACGCCGCAGTATTTGTTATAGAGCTTTTGCCCTTAACGCACGCCAGCAGCCTTTTGCGTGCTATTAACAGCGGCGCGCCTTTCAGCATAACTTCGGCGGCAATACTGCTTGTTTATGCGGTGCTGCTTTTTGGCGCCTGCCACTATATTTATAAAAGCTTAAAAAACCAATAAAAATAAACCTCGTACACATACGGCAAATAAATTGCTGCTGTATGTATGCGGGGTTAAATTTTTTAATAAACTAAACGGCAGGCTTGGCAAGAACCTTAACCGGGTTCCAGCGTTCACTTCTGTAATACCAGTACAGGCAGGCAACGGTAAACACCCACGTAATGGGGTATACCCAGGCCACGCCATCCGCAGTGGGGTTAAAATACATAATTAATTTTAATACGCCTATGCGGATAACGCACATATTTACCAGAATAATGAACATCGTCGGCAAAGTGCTGCCGCTGCCGCGGATTGACGAAGCAAGCACCTCGAGAAAAACATATAAGAAGTAAAACGGCATAATAACAAAGGCAATGCTGCTGCCGATAGCGATAACATCGGCGTCATCAGTAAACAGGCCGAAAGCAAAATCTGCAAAAAACAGCACCAGGCTGATGCTTACGGCAGTAACGGCAAGGCCGAAATAAATGGAAATAGCCGTTCCGCGCTTGCTGCGCATAATTTTGCCAACGCCAACATTCTGGCTGATAAAGGTGGAGCAGGCCTGCCCCAGCGCCATAATGGGCAGGTAAATAACGTTTTCTACCTTAAAATAAGCTGCGTAAGCTGCAATACTGTTTACGCCCAGACCGTTAATATTGGTTTGCACAACAATGTTCGAAAGCGTAATTACAATAGTTTGAATGGCTGCCGGTATGCCAATGCGGAAAATCTCCCGCGCCAGCGGCAAATCAAGGGTAATCTTTTTAAAACGCAGGCAGTAGCGCGCGTCCATATTATATAAATGGTAAATTACAAGCCCCGCCGCCAGCGTCTGCGAAACAACCGTTGCCATGGCAGAACCTGAAATACCGAAGTTCCAGTAATATACAAACAAAAAATTACCTATAACATTGGCTATGCCGCCTATAAGCTGATAAATCATCGGCGAGAGCGAATTGCCCAAAGCCCTTAAAATGCCGCTGCCAACGTTATAACTTACAATGGAAAACAGGCTCAGCATAAACAGGCGGATATAAACAGTGCCCCAGTGCATAATTTCGGGCGGAGTGTTCATCAGCTCCAAAACAGTTGGCGCAAATATTATGCCAAGTATGGTAAACACAATAGAAAATATTATGGTAAGCCCCGCCGTGCAGTGAACAACGCGGCTGAGATTTTCAAACTCTCCGCGGGCAAATTCGCGTGCGGCTATAACGCCTATGCCGACGGAAAGACCTATAAAAAAGCCCAGTATAATGATGATTATAAAAGTGCTGGCGCCTACCGCGGCGGCCGCATCCTTGCCCAAAACACGCCCGACGAAAATTAAATCGACCGTGCTGTAAAGCTGCTGAATTAAACTGCCCGCAAAAAGCGGCAGCGAAAACCAGAAAAGCTGCCTGCCGATAGGCCCATGCGTTAAATCCTTGATTTTATTTTTAGTACTGGTTAAAGCAGGCATTATTTAGCTCCTGTAAAATAAAAATTGCTGCCCAAAAACAGCCGCTACCGTTAGTGTAGCCGTAAACAATATGCTTGTCAATACGGTGCAGGGTATAGCGGCAGTGTAAAATAAATTTAACAACAAAGCTGTTTTAATATAAAAATGCAAATAAGCTTGCATAAAATTTCAAACAAAAATTTTTAAAAACCGCTTGCGTATGATATAATAAAAGTGTAAAATCTCGCTGGGGGGACTGCGCTTCGCGCAGAAATAAAAAAGAGAACCTGACGAGTAATTTCCTCCTCCACGTAACAACGGGGGAGGTATTTTTATGAAAAAGAATTTACGCTCTAAAATTTTGTTGTGCGTTTTGGCAGGCGGCGTGCTGGCGGCAAATACGGCGCTGGCTAATTCTATTGGTACTGTAATAGTAGATGGAGAGCCAAAAACGATAGATGTTAGTAAGGATTATTCAATTGGCAGCAATTATGCAGAAAATGTTCAAATAACATCAGATTCCGGTAATTCATTGGATATTAGGAATGAAGCAATAGGCACTATAAATGGGCAGCAACTAAATTTTAATGGCGGAATTTATTGTAGATATAATGGAGTTAAACTTGAAATAGGTACAAAAGGTGTTACAAATACAGTAAGTATAAATAGTAGTAATACACATGTTGTTTTTTCAAGTAATAGCGCGCAGGTAAATATAAATGCTGATAATATAAATATTAATTCACATGCTGATGGTGATGCTCCTGCTGTCTGGGTTCAAAAGGGTGGTTTTGTAAACCTTAACGGAGAAAATATTAATATCAAAGCTGAAAAATATGGTTTGGTTGCATTTTCCGAAGGGAAACTTGATATTAATGGTAATTTAGTCGTTAATGTTAAAAATAATGCAATTGACACCCGTGGTAATGCAATTATTAATATTAATACCGATGGTAAGCATACAACGGTTTTAAACGGTGATATTGTTTTTGAAACTCCTTATACTGACAGTGGCAGTGTAATTAATTCAAATATAAATATTAATCTTTCTGGTGAAGAATCATCCTGGACGGGCAGGGCTTATCAGGAATATAATGTAGAAAATGAAAGCGGTGGGTATAAACTTATATATAGTGCAGAATTAAAGGCTCCTGATTACTGTGGTGATGTTACCGGATTTAAAATGAATATTAATGATGGCGCTTCATGGAATATGACCGGCGACAGTTTTATTAATAATATAACTGTTGAAAACGGCGGTGTTGCTAATGTACAGGAAAATGTAAAAGCGTTTAACGTTGGCACCGCTGCTGATAAAGGTGGAATTACGTTAAACAATGGCATTATTAATTTGCAGGGTGAAAACCAACAGATTACTGTAACTGAATTAGACGGCACAGGCGGCACTGTTAACACTAACAGCCTTTATAATAAAATGAACATTAAGAATGTTGATGAAGATACTGCTATCACAGTTAACGGCAGTGGTGAAATTGCTGATGCTATTTACGGCGGCGATGCAACAGCACAGAATTTGGCTGATGTTGTAACTACCGGTACTGGCAAATCCGCAGCTTCTCAAATTACTACTGATGAAGGTATAATTGCAGGCAAAATTACTGCTGATGTAAAAGATGGTGAAGTTACTAATTATACTGTAGCAAAAAATACCACTAATGTAGGCATTAGTAATTTGGCTGCCATTAACCTTATGACATGGCGGCAGGAAAACAACGATATGAATAAACGTCTTGGCGAACTGCGCGACAGCAAAGGTGAACATGGCGTATGGGCACGTATGGTACGCGGCGAAGTTGAATATGAAAGCATTCAGAACCAGTATAACTACTATCAGATTGGTTATGATGAAAAACTCAGTACTGACCCGAACTGGACTGTTGGTATGTTTTTAACCCGCACCGAAGGCAACAGCACATTTAGAACCGGCAGTGCAGAAAACAATCATACCGGTGTAGGCGTATATGGTTCTTACTTAAAAGATGATGGCAGCTTTATTGATTTGGTTGCCAAATATGCAAGAATTGACAGCGACTTTAATGCAAATGGCGGCGTAGGCAGCGGCGATTATAACACCAATGGTTACAGCATTAGTGCCGAATATGGCAAACGTTTTGAACAGGGTAACGGCTTCTGGATTGAACCGCAGGTTGAATTGACCTATGGTACAGTAGGAGCTGTTGATTATACAACCGGTAACGGCGCAAAAGTACGTCAGGAAGGTATGGATAGCCTTGTAGGTCGTGTAGGATTTTCTATTGGCAAAGATATTAAAGCCGGAAATATTTATGCCCGTGCTTCCTATTTATATGATTTTGACGGAGAAACAGAAGTAACTATGAGCCATAGTGGTATCAGCGATGTTTATGAACAAGACCTTGGCGGGGGCTGGTTTGAAGTCGGTTTAGGTGCAAATATTAATCTTAGTGATGCAACTCATTTGTATTTTGATGTAGAAAAAACTTATGGCGGCGATGTTGCTACTCCGTGGCAGTGGAATGCCGGCATGCGCTGGACGTTCTAAATAACAAACAAAGCGCGTTTCCGTAAATTCGGAAGCGCGCTTTTAGTATCTTTACAGTTTTATATTTTTCAGTTACAATATGCAGGCAAATGTGCTGCCATAACGGTAGGCGGTTAGCCCTCTGCGGAGGGACTGTGACCCTTCGATGATATAGAAATCCGGCTTGAGCCGGAAATACTATGAAGGAGGGGATAGCGTGGATATTTTAGCATTGTTAATAACCTTTACTGGTTATACGATAGCTGTATTTTCCCTGGGCTATACCCTTGGGAAAGATATTGCCCGCAAAAACAAGTAAACCGCCACAGCCCTTCAATTGTGACGGTTTACTTTAAACTATAAGCAATAATTTGGGCTAACCGTCTATCGGCAGCCTTTTGTGTTTCTATTGTTATTATAACAAACATAGCGCAAAAGTCAAATAAAGCGTTAAATGATTTGATTTTGCGCAGTAAACAATTCTTTACAGCCCGCTGTCTAAAAAGGCGCGCAGTTCTTTTTCTTTCATGCCGCCGATATGGGATTTGGTAATGGTGCCGTATTTGTCAACAATGTAGGAGGCAGGTATGCCTTGCAAGCCGTAGGCTTTAACAATGGCGTTTTTATCGCCCCAGTACATTGGGTAGGCAAAGCCGCTTTCGCCTGCATATTTTTCGTAATCGCTGCGCGAATCATCAATGCTTACGGCAAAAAATTCAATTTTATCTTTGTAATCCGGGTAAATTTTGTTCATTTCGGGCATTTCCTGCATGCAGGGGCCGCACCAGGTTGCCCAGAAGTTTACAAACACTGTTTTGCCGCGCAGAGAAGAAAGTTTTACTTCTGTGCCGTCCATGGCGGTTACGGTAATATCCGGCGCTTCGGTGTTAACTGATTGTGCGGCGGCTTCGTTAATGTTGCCTGCCTGGTAATGCGTCCACACAAGTGCTGCGCCAATGCCTACAACGGCTGCGGCAGCGGTAATGAGCAAGAATTTTTTTAAAGTAAACATTTAACCACTCCTAAAATTTAGTTTTAAAATTTATAGCCCCTTCCGGGCAGATTTTTTTACACTCACCGCAGTTGATGCACTCGCGGTCATTTACTTTTTGGCAGTCCATTTTGCAGAAACGCACGCAGGCATTGCAGCCTGTGCATTTTGCTTTATCTACCGTAATGCCAAAGGCAGAAAGTTTGTTAAACAGGCCGTACCATGCGCCGAGCGGGCATAAAAAGCGGCAGAACGGGCGGTAAATAAATACGCACGCGCCAAAAATTACAAGCATTAATAAAAACTTCCAGCCAAACAAAAGCCCAATGCCGTCACGCAGGTTTGCGTTAAGTGCCAACAGCGGCAGCCCTGCTTCCAGTGTGCCTGCGGGGCAGATGTATTTGCAGAACGCCGGTGCGCCGACGCCGTCCTGCCACCAGAAGTATACAGGCAAGATAAGCACAAAGATAACGGCAGCGGCATATTTCAGCAGGCTCAGCTTTTGCGTAAAGGCGTTTTTGTGCAGCTTGGGCGAAGGGATTTTGTATAACAAATCCTGCACCAGCCCGAAGGGACACAGCCAGCCGCAGATGACGCGCCCTAAGCAAAGCGCGAATAAAAGCAGAAGCCCCACGACATAAAACGGAAACTTTAACGCCGTGCCCGCAAGGGTGCTTTGCAGCGAGCCTATGGGGCAGGCACCAAGCGCGCCGGGGCACGAATAGCAGTTTAATACCGGCACGCATACGCTTTTGGGCTGCGCCTGCCAGATGCGCCCGGTGATAAAGCCCGGCAGGTTGGCGTTATGCAAAAGCGCCGATAAAAGCTGAACAACGCCGCGCCTAACCAATGCCGATGCACTCCAGGCAGATTAAAATTGCTTTGTTCAGCACTTCCATATATTCTTTTTGGTAAATGCCGGCCGCCAGAAACCCAGCCACAAAAATATTTTCATTTCATCACCGCTATTATTATACAATAGCCTGCGCATACAGTACAAGGCGCACGGCCAAAGAAAATATTAAAAATGCCGCGGCAATACGCGCCGCATAACTTATTGAAATGCCCGGCACGTTGTAGTATAATAATTAAATGTATTATGGTAAATTACCAGTTAAGTTTTTAGGAGGAATCAGTTATGTCCGGACATTCTAAATGGGCTAATATCAAACACAAAAAAGGCAAAGCCGATGCTGCGCGCGGTAAAATTACCACCAAAATCGGCAGAGAAATTACCATTGCTGTGCAGATGGGAGGCCCTGACCCTACCGGCAATATGAGATTAAAACTGGCACTCAGCAAAGCTAAGGCCAACAATATACCGAAAGACAACATTCAGCGTGCCATTAAAAAAGGACAGGGCGCTGCCGAAGGCGGCAACTACGAAGAAATTACTTACGAAGGCTACGGCCCGGCAGGCGTTGCCGTTATGGTATCCACCCTTACCAACAACCGCAACCGCACCGCTGCCGATGTGCGCCACGTATTCAGTAAATCCGGCGGTAACATGGGCGAAACCGGCTGCGTAAACTGGATGTTTAAACGCAAAGGCGTATTTACTATCGACGGTGAGGAAAACGAAAGCCTGACCGAAGACGATTTGATGATGATTGCCCTTGACGCTGGCGCCGAGGACGTTAAGAGCGAAGAAGGCGGCTTTGAAATTATTACCCAGCCGGAAGATTTTGACGCTGTTGAAAAAGCACTTGCCGACAACAACGTTGAAGTTGCCATGGCGGAAATCACCATGATTCCGGATACTATGGCAGAGCTTGACGAAGAAGGCGTTGCCAAAGTGCAGAAAATGCTTGATTTGCTGGATGACCTTGATGACGTGCAGGATGTATACACCAACGCAGACCTGCCGGATGATGATGAAGAATAATTGATTTTTTAGGGGGCAGGCTTAAAAGGCCTGCCTGCTTTATATAAGACGGGAGTTTTGTTATGCTGGCAATCGGAATTGACCCGGGCACGGCAATCTGCGGCTTCGGGCTGGTTGAAATGATTGGCAACAGGCTGCGGCCGGTGCATTACGGCGCAGTGTTTACGGATAAGAATATGCTGCCGGAGATGCGGCTAAAAAAGATTTACGACGGGCTTACGGAGCTGATAGACACCTATCACCCGGATATTATGAGCGTGGAGCAGCTCTTTTTTAACCGCAACGTAACAACGGCTATCAGCGTAGGGCAGGCGCGCGGCGTGGTGCTTTTAACCGCCGCCAACCGCGGGCTGCCTGTTATGGAATTTACGCCGATACAGGTTAAACAGGCCGTTGTAGGCTTTGGCAGCGCCAATAAAGAACAGGTGCAGTTTATGGTGCAGCATCTTTTAAACCTGCGCGAAAAACCAAAGCCTGACGACGTTGCCGATGCGCTGGCGATTGCCGTTTGCGGGCTGCATACGGCGGCAACAAGAAGATGGACGGAGTTAAAGTAAATGATTGGTTCAATAAAAGGCAAAGTTGCAGAACTGGCAAATGAATATTGTTTAATAGAAACGCCTGGCGGTGTAGGCTACCGCGTGTTTATGCCTTCGGCCAATCTGGCGGCGCTTTCCCTTGGCAGCGAGGTGCGCGTGCATACTTATACTTCCGTGCGCGAGGACGCCATTTTGCTGTTCGGCTTTCTGCAAAAGCAGTATTACGATTTATTCGTGCTGTTAATAGCGGTCAGCGGCGTTGGGCCTAAAGTGGCGCTGGGTATTTTATCGGCTGTAAAGCCGGATGATTTTTATATGGCGGTGCAGAACCGTGATATGAAAGCACTGACCAAGCTGCCGGGCATTGGCAAAAAAACGGCTGAAAGGCTGCTTTTGGAGCTGAAGGATAAAATTTCCGGCGGGGATGAAATTATTGATACGGTATTTTACCCGCAGGGCAGCGATGTTCCGGAAACGGCAGTGGGTGAAGCCATTGAGGCTTTGCAGGCGCTTGGGTACAGTAACAGCGAGATTGTACCGGCGCTGAAAACCGTTGAAGGCTACGAAAAAATGCCGTGCGAAGAAATTATTAAACATGTGCTTAAGGTATTTGCCGGGAGGAAATAATGAACGAGCAGGAAAGAATTATTACCGGCAGGGAACAGGATGCCGACGGCTGGCAGTACAGCCTGCGTCCGCGCCGTCTTGCCGAATATATCGGGCAAAACCAGGTAAAACAGAATATGCAGGTTTTTATAAAGGCGGCGGCAGAGCGCGGCGAAGCACTTGACCATGTGCTTTTGTTCGGGCCTCCGGGCCTTGGCAAAACCACGCTTGCCAACATTATTGCCAACGAGCTTAACGTAAACATCCGCATAACAAGCGGCCCGGCGATTGAGCGGCAGGGCGACCTGGCGGCGATACTGACTAACCTTGGCGAAAACGATGTGCTTTTTATCGACGAAATTCACCGCCTTTCCAAAACGGTAGAAGAAATTTTGTATTCTGCCATGGAGGATTTTGCGCTGGATATTATTATCGGCAAAGGGCCGAGCGCGCGCAGTGTACGCCTTGATTTGCCGAAGTTTACGCTTATTGGCGCAACTACCCGCCTTGGTGCGATTGCTGCACCGCTGCGCGACCGTTTTGGCGTGCAGTGCCGTTTGGAGTTTTATAAACCTGATGAATTGTGCTTTATTATAGAGCGCGCTGCGGAAATTTTGGGCGTTGCCATTGAACGTGAAGGCGCGCAGGCCATTGCTAGGCGCAGCCGCGGCACTCCGCGTGTTGCCAACCGCCTGTTAAAGCGCGTGCGCGATTTTGCGCAGGTTGCCGGGGCGCAGAGCATTACGGAGCAGGTGGCGGACGAAGCCCTGTCGCGCCTTGAAGTTGACAAGTACGGGCTTGACCGCAACGACCGCCGCATTTTGCAGACTATTGTAAAAACCTTCGGCGGTGGGCCGGTAGGCATAGAAACCATTGCGGCTGCCGTAAGCGAAGAAAGCGATACTATCGAAGACGTTATCGAACCGTACCTTATGCAGCTTGGGCTTATTCAGCGTACGCCGCGCGGACGCATAGCCACACGCGAAACATACAGGTATCTTGGTGTGCCTTATCAGAAGGAGGGGCGCTGATATGAAACTTTTGCTTCATGCCTGCTGCGGGCCGTGTGCCTGTTATCCAACCGAAAAGCTGGCAGCAGACGGCATTGATTTTGACATTATCTTTTTTAATCCAAACATTCATCCTTACAAAGAGTTTAAACGCCGCATAGCCGCCCTGCGCGAACTGTGCGAAAAGAAAAAATACCGTTTAACGGTTGATAAAAGCTATCCTTTGGAAGAATGTGTGCGCGGCATGCTTGATGAACCCGGCTGCCGCTGCATTTACTGCTACCGTACGCGTATGCGCTATGCCGCCCAATACGCTAAGGAAAACGGCTATGATGCTTTCAGTACAACGCTGCTTGTAAGCCCATACCAGAAGCACGAACTTATTAAAAAACTGGCAGAGGAAGCTGCTGCGGAATTTGACATTCCGTTTTATTATGAAGATTTCCGCGAGGGTTACCAGCGCGGCGTAGATATAAGCCTTGAGCTTGAGCTTTACCGCCAGCCGTACTGCGGCTGCGTGTTCAGTGAACGTGACCGTTACGAGAAGAAGCCTAAAAAGAAAGATTAACGCAAGGAGGCAGCCGATGAGAATTTTATATGCCGCTCTGCTGTTTATGATGATGCTGGTGGGAACACCTGCGGCGCTGGCTGCACCTCAAATTTCCGTAGGGCTTGTGACGGGGCAGTTTACTGCCGAACTGGCAAGCGAAACCGATTTTACAGCGCAGACGGTTGTTAACGGCAGTGTGCGCAAAGAGTTTTTGTTTAAAGCGGGAAGTTATTATTTTAATGCCGCAAACGGCAGCGTTAATGCCGACGGGCAGGAGTTTGGCAATGTTGTGCTGCGCATTAAGGCAGACGGCGTAAACCCTGTAAAAGTAAACAAAAAAACTTACCGCGGCAATATAGAAGTTATGCTTGCGCCGGACCGCAAAAACCTTATAGTGCGCAACGTGCTGCCTGTTGATGAATATCTTTACAGCGTGGTGGGGCGCACTGTGCCGGTGTATTTTCCGGATGAAGCCATTAAGGCGCAGTCCGTTGCCATGCGCAGCTATGCCCTGTGGCTTGCGGAAAACAACAATTATTACTATGACGTGCGCGCCGGTGAAAAAGATTATGTTTACAGCGGCACGGATATGGAAAAACGCGATATTAACAAACTGATTGACAGCACGCGCGGCGAAGTGGTGCTTTACGGCGGCAGGCCTGCCATGGCGCTTTACACGGAGTCGAGCGGCGGCTATACGGAAGACAGCGCCGATGTTTACGGTGAAGTTTTCCCCAAGCCTTATTTAAAAAGCGTAAAAGATTATGACTCCGACGCGCCGGATTATAAATGGGAGCGTTCTTTTGACGCCCAGAATATTTCTTCCGGTTTGCTGCGCGGAGGGTATGATATAGGCCAGATTGAAAGCATACGCCTTTCGCCGGAAAAACCGGGCGCATCCGACAGGACGGATACCGGGCGCGTAATAAGCGTGGGCTTTGCAGGCAGCAAGGGTAACATTGTTGTGCCTGCCGCCGTGGTACGCGAACTTTTTTCGCTGCCAAGCACATTGTTTGAAATTGAAGTTACAAGGCCCATACCCAAACAGCTTGATGTACCTATCGAAAATTATTACGGCATGGAAATTGGCCGCAAAGAAATAGAAATAGAGCTGAAGGATAAGGAGAAAAGCGAAAACGGCATTGCCGGAAGCATTAAACTTATCAGCGGCGTTGACGGGGAAAAAGTTATTTTTAAAGGGCGCGGCAGCGGCAGCGGGCTTGGCTTAAGCATGTGGGGAGCGCGCCAGCTTGCCAATGACGAAGGCAATACGCCCGGATATTATAAAAATATTTTGCGTTATTATTACAGAAATACGGTTGTAACAAAAATTTATTGAAAAGTGTGGAGAAAAAATGCAAGTAAGCGATTTTAATTATGATTTGCCGCAGGAACTGATTGCGCAGACGCCTATGGAACCGCGTGACCATTCCAGATTGCTGGTTGTTGATAAAGAAACAGGCAAAATGGAACACCGCCATTTTTATGATTTGCCCAATTACCTGCGCCCTGATGATTTACTGGTGTTTAACGATACCAGAGTTATTCCCGCGCGTTTGCACGGCGTAAAAGATACCGGCGCCAAAGCCGAAGTATTTTTGCTGACGCGCCTTAATGCAACCGACTGGGAAGTTTTGGTAAAACCGGGCCGCCGCCTGCGTACCGGTGCTGTAATAAATTTCAGCGATGATTTAAGCTGCGAAATACTTGACAACACCGAATTTGGCGGACGCATTGCCCGTTTTAAATTTGAAGGCGTGTTTGAAGAAATTTTAGACAGGCTTGGCGAAACGCCGCTGCCGCCGTATATTACCGAGCAGCTTGAAGACAAGGAGCGTTACCAGACCGTTTACAGCCGCGATAAAGGCAGTGCCGCAGCGCCTACTGCCGGGCTGCACTTTACCAAAGAACTTTTGCAGAAAGTAAAAGACATGGGCTGCGAAGAAGTGTTCGTAACGCTTAATATCGGCCTTGGTACTTTCCGTCCCGTAAGCGTGGAAAATATCGAAGACCATGTTATGCATAAAGAATTTTACACCATTACGCCCGAAGCGGCAGACGCCATTAACAAGGCCAAAGCCGCAGGCAGGCGCATTGTTTCTGTAGGCACAACAGCTGTGCGTACACTGGAAGCCGCCGCAACCGCCGGCAACGGCATTATTAAACCGGGCGCAGCCTGGACTGATATTTTTATTTACCCCGGTTACAAATTTAAAATGATAGATGCGCTTGTAACCAACTTCCATCTGCCGCAGAGCACGCTTTTAATGCTGGTTTCCACGCTTTCGACGCGCGAAATTATGCTTAAAACCTACGAAGAAGCAGTAAAACAGAAATACCGCTTCTTCTCCTTCGGCGATGCCATGTTCATTACCGATAATTTATAAAAGCGGAGGTAAATAATGCACGCTGTTACTTACGAACTTATTAAAGAATGCAGCCGCAGCGGTGCGCGGCTTGGCCGCCTGCACACGCCGCACGGCACATTTGAAACGCCGATGTTTATGCCGGTCGGCACGCAGGCAACAGTAAAAACCCTGTCGCCGGAAGAACTGTACGACATGGGCAGCCAGGTAATACTTTCCAACACTTACCATTTGTTTTTGCGCCCCGGGCATGAGCTTGTAAAAAAAGCCGGCGGGCTGCACAAATTTATGAACTATAAACGCGGCATGCTGACGGACAGCGGCGGTTTTCAGGTGTTCAGCCTCGGCGCAATGCGCAAAATAAAGGAAGAAGGCGTAACCTTCCGCTCGCATATTGATGGCAGCAGGCAGTTCCTTTCGCCGGAAATTGCCACGCAGGTGCAGGAAGCGCTGGGCGCGGATATCGCCATGGCCTTTGACGAGTGCATTCCTTACCCGGCTGATTATGATTATGCCAAACAATCAACGGAACGCACTACGCGCTGGGCAAAACGCTGCCTTGAAGCACATACGCGCTGGGACCAGTCGCTTTTCGGCATTGTGCAGGGCGGCATGTATAAGGATTTGCGCAAAATGAGCGCCGATAGTTTAACTGACATGGATTTTGCAGGTTACGGCATCGGCGGTTTAAGCGTCGGCGAACCCAAGCCCATGATGTATGATATTTTGGGCGAAACAACGCAGCACCTGCCCAAAAACAAAGCCCGTTATTTAATGGGCGTAGGCACGGCGGACTGCATTATTGAAGGCGTAAATCTTGGCGTTGATATGTTCGACTGCGTGTTTCCGACAAGGGTAGCGCGCAACGGCACGGCCATGGTGCCGGAGGGACGCCTTGTGGTGCGCAACAAAACCTATGCTGAAGATTTCCGCCCGATTGACGAGCGTTGCGGCTGCTACACCTGCCGCAACTTTTCACGCGCGTATATCAGGCATCTGTTTAAGGCGGAAGAACTTTTTGCCCTGCGTCTGCTAACCATTCATAATTTATATTTCCTGCTTGACCTTGCAAGGCAAATAAGGCAGGCTATTGCCGAGGACCGTTTCCCGGAATTCCGCGAAGCGTACCTTGCGAATTACTGCGGGTAAAAAGTAGAACTTGCTATTTTTGTGTAAATAAATTAGAATAAGAGATATAAGTAAAAAAGGTTTAGGAGGTAAGTCCATGCAAGGTTTTGATCTGGTGAACTTTTTTAGCGGTGTTTGGCCTTTTCTTATTTTGGCGTTTATCTTTTGGTGGATGATTGACAGACCGCATAAAAAAGAAGAAAAGAAAAGACAGCGCATGCTTGAATCTTTGAAGAAAGGGGACAAAGTTGTCACTGTCGGCGGCATGTATGGCACTATTACCCGTCTGAGCGAAAAGAAAGTCGTTCTTAAAGTTTGTGAAAACGTGGAAGTTGAATTCCTGCGCACGGCAATCAGCGCCTATCAGGACCCTGCCAAACAGGAAATGGCCGAAAAGTAATAATGGATAAAAATCAATTGCGCAAAGAGCTCAAATCTTTGCGCAATCGGCTTTCTAAGGAAGAAGTGGCCGCAAAAAGCAGCAGTATCTGCCGTAAAATTCTGGGTACTGCGGCATACCGCGATGCCGGAACTGTATTTGCCTATCTTGCCTTCGGCAATGAAGTAAATATTGACGGCGTTATTTCGCAGGCGCTTAATGACGGCAAAACGGTGTGCGTTCCTGTTGTAACGGGCCCTCATTCCATGCAGGCCGTAAAATTATACAGTTTAAACTGCATTAAAGAAGGCGCTTACGGCATCCGTGTTCCGCAGGGCGAACCGCAGGCTGTTAATCCTTCGGGCATCGGCCTTGTGCTTGTGCCGGGCCTTGGCTTTGATTTAAAAGGCGGGCGCATGGGCATGGGCGCCGGTTATTACGACCGTTTTCTGCCGCAATGCGCAAATGCGGTTAAAACAGGTATTACTTACGATATTTTGCTGCGCGGTAAAATAATCTGCGATGAGCATGATGTATTAATGGATTATATTATCACCGAATCGCAGGCAGCAAAATGCAGGTAATTTTTATAAAAAAATAAAGGGGGCAATAATTTTGAGATGGAATGAATTAGGAAAATTTCTGATCATCTCATTGGCCATTATCGGCGGTTTTATTATGTATATTAATCCGCTGGCTAATTCCATCAAGCAGGGCCTCGACCTTCAGGGCGGCACGCATGTTGTGCTGCAGGCGGTAGAAACACCGGAAGCGAAGATTGACGACGATGCTTTGAACAGAACTGTAAAAATTATTGAAAGACGTGTAAACGAACTCGGTTTAACGGAGCCGGTTATCCAGCGTCAGGGCAAAGACCGCATTATTGTGGAGCTGCCCGGCATTAAAGACCCGGACCAGGCCATTAATATGCTTGGCCGTACGGCTATGCTGGAGTTTAAAGACATTAACGGCACCACCGTTTTAACCGGCAAGGATTTGCGTGACGCGCGTGCCCAGATGACGGGCAGCGGCAGCCAGGCAGTTGTAGGGCTGGAGTTTACCGATGAAGGCGGCGCTAAATTTGCCGATTTGACTGCACGCAATATCGGCCGCCCGATTTCCATTCTGCTTGATGGCGAAGTGCTGACAAGCCCTGTTGTACAGGAAGCAATTACCGGCGGCAAAGCGCAGATTTCCGGCTCGCGCAATATGGAAGAAGCCGAGCATCTGGCAATTTTGCTGCGCAGCGGTTCTTTGCCTGTTAAAATTGAAGTTATGGAAAACCGTACAGTTGGCCCGACTTTAGGCCAGGACTCCAAAGAAAAGAGCGTTGTGGCATTTTCCATTGCTATCATCGGCATTTTTGCCTTTATGCTGCTCTTTTACAGAATCCCGGGCGTTGTAGCGGATATTGCACTGCTTTTGTATGTAATGCTTCTGCTTTTAATTATGCGTTACCTTGATGCTACGCTTACCTTGCCTGGCATAGCGGGTATTATCCTTTCCATTGCCATGGCGATTGACGCCAACGTGCTTATTTTTGAGCATTTTAAAGAAGAAGTTGCAGCGGGAAAAACCCTGCGCTCCGCAATGGATAAAGGCTTCTCCCGTGCGTTTGTAACCATTTTCGACTCCAACATTACTACCCTTATTGCGGCTGTAATTTTGTTCTACCTTGGCACCGGCCCAATCAGAGGCTTTGCTGTAACGCTGGGCCTTGGCGTTGTGCTGAGTATGTTTACCGCCATTACGGTAACCAAATTCTTAATGAACTTTTTGCTTGCCAGCAACCTTACCAAAAACGGCTTCCTTTACGGAGTTAAATATCCCAAAAAGGAGGCGGCTAAATAATGAGATTTCCTATTGTTAAGCATTTTAAATACTTCATGGGGTTAACCCTGCTGGTATTGTTTATCGGCGTAATCTCCATTTTTACGCGCGGCTTTAATATGGGCATTGATTTTACCGGCGGCAGTATTGTTGACCTTACTTTTGAAAACGAAGTTACCGTTTCGCAGGTGCGCGATGTGCTTAGCCAGCATGGTATGGGCAACAGTATCATCCAGCTTGAAAACAGTACCAACAACGAAAAATCAAAAAGCGTGCTTATCCGTACCGGCCTTGTAGAAGATGACCAGCTTCGCGCCGCAGTAAGCGATATGCAGGGAGCTTTAGGCAACTATCAGATTAACCGTATGGAAAATATCGGTGCTACAATCGGCGAGGAACTGATTGAGCAGGCTGCCATGGCGGTTGTGCTTTCGTGGCTTTTGATGATTGTGTATATTACTTACCGCTTTGAATTTAACTTTGCGGTAGCGGCGGTAGCGGCACTCGTTATTGACGTTTTTGTAACCATCAGTTATTTCTCCTTCTTCCAGATGGAGCTTGATTCTTCGTTTGTTGCAGCACTTTTAACGGTTGTAGGTTTTTCCATCAACGGCACGGTTGTTATTTTCGACCGTATCCGTGAAAACCTTAAACTGCACCGCCGCAGCGAAGGGTTGGAGGAACTGGTTGAAACCAGTATCTGGCAGTGCATGACCCGTACCGTTTATACCGAATCCACCGCGCTGTTTGCCGTATTGGTAATCTTCCTTTATGGTGGCGCAACCATTCATAACTTTATGTTTGCAATGCTGGTTGGCTTTGCAAGCGGCGGTTATACTTCCATTTGCCTTGCAGGCCCGATGTGGATTAAAATGCGTGAGCGCAAAAACAACAAACCCGCAGCGGCAAACTAAACTTAAATTTACACTAAAACAAAAATCCCCGGTACTTTGAGTATCGGGGATTTGTTTATAGCAGGGTTATTTAAAATCTTCGTTTAACTTGCTGGCAAGTTCTTTTGCTTCTTCCGGTGAAAGGTCATATTGATTTCTTATAACGTAACCCTGTAAAGTACCGGCTTTGCGGTTATCAATAACAATATCAGGATATTTTAAAATATCTTCTAACAATTTAAGCAAATAATCAGAATGATCTTCGTTTTCTAACCAGTAACCAACTTTTGTAAGTTCAGCAAGGCAGCCTTTAACAATTTTTCTTTGCTTGGTACTAATATAATAATATTCGTCTTTATCAGTGCTGACCACATAAATGGTTTTACCTATGTCTACACATATTATTTCTTTTATCATAATGTCAGCCTCCTTAACTGATAGTTGAATTTAAACTATTATATACTTGATTTTTTTATAAAGCAAATTTTAATTGTTTGACAAGATTTAATGGAAATCATAGAATTATTATATAAATACAATTAAGGGGTGGAGAATAATGGAAACACATTATTTTCAGCGTTATCATTCAAAAGAAAATGTTGATACTGCAAATGCAATGCTGTTGTTATCGCGCTTGTATTTAAATTCGCCTAAATCTTTCTTTTCTTTTTTAAATAACCTTGTAGAAGATATTGACATTGATGTTGAATTAAAAGTAGTTTTGCAAGAAAAAAATAAGAGTAGTGTACCTGATGCTGCAATTATGCAGGAAAGTTTTAAAATTGCCGTTGAAACAAAATTGCATAATAACTTTGCTGAAAAACAATTATTGCATCATTTAGCAAGCCTTGAAGGTTATAATTATAAATTTTTAATGACTCTTGACCCAAGGGAAATGGAAAGCAATTTAAAGCAGAAAATTAATAGTGAATGTAAAAATAAAAATGTAATACATATTAATCTAACATTTAAAAAATTAATAGAAGCTGTAAAAGAAGTGGTTGATGACCGCGATATTGATATGCAGAATATAATTGCTGATTATGAACGGTATTGTTATGATAGTGATTTGATTCCTGATGACTGGAAACGTATGCGTGTAGTTCTTTCCGGTACAAGTTTTGAAAGTAATAAAGCTAATAATTTATACAGTCATGAAAGTAGCAGAGGTTATTCTCCGCATACATATATAGGGTTATATACTGATAAATCAGTGCGTGCTATTGGCAAAATAAATAGTATTTTTGATGCTGCTTTAAAAAATAATAAAGCACAATTCGCTAAAAAGAGCATACAAGGAACTTTAACGGATGATATAAAAAACCGTATTGAAAATGCTCTTATAGCAAATAACGAAGAAGGAAAATGGCTGAGATTTTTTATTGTTGATGAATTTTATGATACTGATTTTAAAAAGATTACGCCGCGTGCACCTATGGGTAGCAGAATGTTTGACCTGGTAGATGAAATAAATAAAATTATGCCGGAAGGCAGTAAAATTGAAGAATTACCCGAAACAAGCAAAATTGCTGAACTTTTGAAAAATTGCACATGGGGATAAAAATATTGTTACGTGGGCGAATGGTTTATGCTGTAAGGTGATAGCAAAAACTGCGGCGGCTAAAATTAAAATATTTGTGTGCGAGAGGTCAGCTGCGCAGCCTGACCGGAATCGGAGGAGCCGCAGCTTTTTGCAGAGCCGCATCAGTATAAATTTTTCGCCTGATTTTTATCATTTATAAATGCATAAAAGAGAAAAAACAGAGAGCAAATTTTTGCTCTCTGTTTTTTGTAAATATTTTATTTGTTAATATTTCTTTTCACAATCACTGCGCCGTCAGCGGTTTCTGCCGGAAGCGGCGGGGTAATGTGCTCGTTAAGCTGCTTTTCTATTTGTACGGTTTGTTCCTGTAAAGTGCTTAAATCATCGCGCAGGTCATTAATTTGCTGCTGCTGGGCGCAAATCAGTGTAAAAAGTATCAGCATTAATATCAGGTAAAGCCAGGTACGTTTATTCTGCATAACTGCCACCTCACTATTATCAGTTAAAGTTTTTCTACTATTAGAATAACATTTTCGCTGCGGATATTCAAATATAATGTTAAAATTTTTTCGCAAAAAATATTGCCGGAGTATGATATAATAAGCAGGTAGAAGCCGGGCGCCCCTTTTGGGACGCTTTTTAAATAGAATTTTGACAGAAAAGAGGGATTATATGTTACCAAGTTTTAAAGATATGAAAGTGCCGGAACAAATTATAGAAGCCTTGAAAAATATGGGCATTGCTAAACCGATGCCGGTACAGGCGCAGGCAATACCTGCCCTTTACGCAGGGCGTGACGTTATTGCCCGTGCGCAGACGGGCACCGGAAAAACGCTTGCCTTTCTGGTGCCGCTTGCACAGCGTATTGATGTTACGAAAAATTATGCGCAGGCGCTGATTGTAACGCCGACGCGCGAACTTGCCCAGCAGATTGCCGCGGAGTTTAAGCGTTTAACAGGCAAAGAAAGTGCGGTTAAAGTGCTTGCCGTTACCGGCGGGCGCGATTTTGAACTGCAAAAACATAAACTCGAAAATACCTGCCATGTGCTTATCGGCACGCCTGGCAGGCTTTTGGACCATATCCGCAAGGGCAATGTAAGCCTTGGCGGTGTTGGTTATTTTGTGCTGGACGAAGTTGATGAGATGCTTAAACAGGGCTTTGTTGACGACGCGGCAGAACTTTTGGGCATGACGGCTTCCGGACGCCAGGTAATGCTTTGCAGCGCAACTCTGTCGGAAGAAGTGCAGAAACTTGGCCGCCGCATTACCACCAACCCGGTGCTTATTGATATTAACCCCAATGAAGCAACCGTTGACACAATTAAGCAAATCTGCATTAAAACAACGGACGAATACCGCGACCGTGCGGTGGCTTCGTTAATAGACCGTTTAAACCCGTATCTTATGATAATTTTCTGCATGAGCAAGGAACGCGCCAACGCTTTGGGTGACGTGCTTGGCGGTATGGGTTACAACGTTGATGTTTTAACCGGTGAACTTTCGCAGGCCAAACGCAAAACGGTTATGAAAAAGTTCCGCGACGCGAAGCTGCAAATACTTGTTGCCAGTGATATTGCAGCCCGCGGTCTTGATATTGAGGGCGTAACGCATGTAATTAACTATGATATTCCGCATGATGTTGACTGGTATGTACACCGCATTGGCCGTACCGGCAGGGCAGGCAACGAAGGCGTTGCCATAACTTTGTACACGGCGGACGAAGTGAAATGGCTGCGCAACATTGAAAGCAAACTGAACGTGCGCATGGAAAAACAGAATTTGGAAGGCAAGGTTATAGCACGCCGCGAGCAGACCTCTGCGCCGAAAAAGAAAAAGCCGGCCGCTCCGAAAAGAGGCAGGAGCGCCGTTGCCGATAAGCGTAAAGCGCCGAAAACCGGCAGCAACAGAAGGCAGAAACGTAAATAGGTGATAGGAAATGCTTACTAAAGAAAAACGCAATAAAATTATAGCAGGCGCAATAGTGCTTTCCATGCTTGCTTCCACCGCAGGGTGCAGCAGCAATGAAAACGAAGAAGGGCAGGAAGAAAACGGTTCTGCCAGCACTTCTATGGTTTATCCGTGGTGGATGTTCTGGCACTGGCCGATGTTTGGCGGCACTACCACTAATGTAAGGCAGGGTACGCCCGTACCCGGCAATACTGCCGGTACCGATGCCAATACCGCAGGCAATTCCAAAGTGAGCGGGGCAGAGGGAACCAAAAGCGGCACTACAACCAGTAAGGTAACAAGCCCTTCAACAGGCAAAACAGGCATCAGCAGCGGCGCGGCACGCAGCAGTGCGGTATCGTAAGGAGGCAGGCCATGCTTAAAAAATCATCGTGGATTGACCTTTTGGACGAAAAAATAATTCCTTACATTGATGCGCCGGATTACGAAACAAGGTATCCGGTTTTAAGCCCGCTGTATATCAGCAAAAGCGAAAAAGAAAAAATACAGTACATTGCGCGCGAGGTGTGCGCCGTTATGGCAAAGCTTGCCGAAGACGTGCGCAGCAAAGGCAATGTAATGCCGATAGACATTATTAACATGACGCCGAAGCTGACGCCGTTTATTTTGGACGACGACAGCAAATATGTAACAAATATAGCGCGCCTTGATTTTGTAAAGGACAAGAACGGCATTTATAAAGTTGTGGAAATTAACGCCGATACGCCCTGCGCCATGCCGGAAGCATTTTACGGCAATGCCGTGGCGCAGAAATATTTTGCGGGCAGCGAAGATGATGGGTTTGACGCTGAACTTATTGAGCCTTTTACTGAGCTTTTAAAAACAACGCTGAAGGGCAAAATTAATTTCAGCGGCGTAAATATTACGCTGGCGGCAAATGATGCTTATGCCGAAGACTGGGCCAATATGATGTATCTGAAAAATGCTCTGGAAGATTACATTAAAGCACATTTTGACGAGTATGAATTTGTTAATGTGCGTGCGGCAAGGCTGATTGATTTGGTTGTAAAGGACGACGGCGTTTACCATAACTACGGCAGCGGCGAATATAAAATTGATGTTTTGTACCGCCTGCATCCGCTGGAACTTTTAATGGATGACGAATCGGACGACGGTTACCCTGTCGGCTTAAAGCTGATGGATTTGGCAAATATGCACAAAGTTGTTCTGGTAAACCCGGTTAAGGCTATTTTAATGCAGAACAAGGCCATGATGGCGATAGCGCATTATCTTGCCGGAAGCACCGGTTATTTTGACGATGCCGCAAAGCAGCTTGTGCGCACGAATATTGCGGAAACTTCGATGGACGCTAAGGATTTTGCCGGGCGCAAATTCCTTAAAAAGCCTATCTTCGGGCGCGAAGGCTGCAATATTTCCATTATCGAGCCGGACGGAACCTTCAGCTATGAGGCGGAAGAAGCCGACGACTGCGCCGATATTTACCAGGAGTTTATAGATTCTGACCTTGTAAGCGTGGAAACGGACGCCGGCAGGTGGGAGGGCAAGTTTACCTATTCGTGCTTTGTAATTAACGGTAAGCCTTCCAAACTGTTTGTGCGTTTCAGCCCGTATGATATTACCGGCATTGAAGCCCTGTTTGTGCCGGTTGTTGTTAAGTAATCTGCGTAAATTAAAGCCGGATTCCGTACCGGCTTTAATTGTTTGTTTTAACCTTTGTAAGCTGTATAAATTGCTTTATACAGCGATAAGTTGTATAATTATAATGTTATAGAGTTTTATTTTTGATTGAGGAGACGATGAAATGAACGAAATTCGCGTGCGTTTTGCACCCAGCCCTACTGGCTATTTACATATCGGCGGAGCAAGAACGGCCCTTTTTAACTGGCTGTTTGCCCGCAAAAACGGCGGTAAGCTGGTACTGCGCATTGAAGATACCGATACCGAACGCTTGAAGGAAGACAGCGTAAGCCAGATTTTAACCAGCCTTAAATGGCTCGGCTTAAACTGGGATGAAGGCCCGGAGGTTGGCGGCGAGGTTGGCCCGTACTTCCAGAGCGAGCGCCTGCCGCTGTATAAGGAGGTTGCCCAGCGCCTTTTGGACGAAGGCAAGGCATACTATTGCTTCTGCACCCCGGCAGACCTTGAAGCGCAGCGCGAAAAACAGCGCGCTTTAAAACAGCCGTTCCGCTATGCGCGCACCTGCCGCGATATTCCCGTGGAAGAAGCCAAACGCCGCGTTGCTGCCGGTGAACCTTATTCCGTTCGCCTTAAAATTCCGACAGAAGGCACTTTAACCGTGCATGACCTTATTCACGGCGATGTTACTTTTGATTTAACCCAGTTTGACGATTTTGTAATTGTAAAAAGCAACGGTATGCCTACCTACAACTTTGCCGTTGTTGTTGATGACCATATGATGCGCATCAGCCACGTTCTGCGTGCGGAAGAACACCTTTCCAACACGCCGAAGCAGATTCTGATGTACGAAGCCTGCGGCTTTGAGCCTCCTAAATTCGGCCATATGCCGATGATACTTGCGCCGGACCGCAGCAAACTCAGCAAACGCCACGGTGCAACCAGCGTTGAAGAATTCCGCAGCCAGGGCTATTTAAACAAAGCCATTGTTAACTATCTTACTCTGCTTGGCTGGGGACCCGGCGATGAACGCGAAATTTTCAGCCTTGAAGAAACCGTTAAACTGTTTGAACTGGAACAGATGAGCAAAAAAGCCGCTGTTTACGATGTTAAAAAATTAACCTGGATGAACGGCCAGTATCTTTCCAGCCTGCCGCTGGAAGAAATTCTGCCCGAAGCAGAACCGTTTTTTGTAAAATCAGGCCTTGTAACGCAGGAATGGCTTGACAACAACAAAGAATATTTTGCAAAACTGGTTGATGTTGTGCGCGTGCGCGTAAAAACCTTACAGGAAGTTGTTGACGCTGCCGAATATTTCTTTAAAGATGTGGAAAGCTACGACGAAAAAGGCGTAGCCAAACATTTTAAACCGGAAGCCGCAGAACTTTTGGAAGCCTGCATTGAAGGCATTAAAGCGCTGCCGGAATTTAACCTTGAAACTACCGAAGCACTGTACAATAAAATTGCGGAAGAACACGGCCTTTCCCTTGGCAAGGCAATTCACCCCACGCGCCTTGCGCTTACCGGGCGCACCGTAAGCCCCGGCCTGTTTGACGTAATGGTGCTTTTGGGCCGCGAAAAAACTTTGGAGCGCATGGAAAAAGCCGTAGAATTTATTAAAAATATGTAATATGGAGGGTGTGGAAAGATGAAGATTACCGGACTGTTTTTAGCCTTAATGATGATGGCATCCGTATGTTTTGCCCAGCAGACTGCAACCGTTTACAGCCGCGTTGTAACCGGCAGCGTATCTGGCGTAATACCGGAAACCGACGGAATTGATAATATCAGCCTGCAAAAAAGCGCCAACCGCGTGCTTAACAATGCTGCCGACAATCTGGCAAAACAGCTTGGCAGCTGCCGTCTTTCCTACACCGTAACTTTAAACAGGCCTACGGTTGTCGGCATTTTGCTGAAAGCGGAAAACGGAGCAAATACCGTTTACAAAGGCGTTAATATTGATTTAACCACCGGCAGGGAAATGGCGCTGACGGAAATTTTCCGCGGCGGCGAAACCTTTACCAACATTACCGGCCCTTATAATGACGCGCTTTTGTATGAGGACGGCGTGCATTTCCGCGATGCGGAAGGCGCAGCCTATACGCGCGTTATGCCGTATAAAAATTTGCTGCCAGCAATCCGCGCAGCCGAAGCCGTAAGAATTTTACCCGTTTCGTTTATGACCCGTGCTGTTGAGGACAGGCTGGTGCCTGTAAAACCGGGCGCTATTCTGGCAGTTAAGCTCGATGCCAACCGCAGCACCGGTTACAGCTGGCAGGTGCATCCTTCCGACGCTGCTTCCGTTTTTGAAATTGGCCGTTCTTATATGATGCCGATGAACATGGACGGGCAGACCGGCGTAATGGGCAGCGAAATAATTTTCCTGGCCGTGCAGAACCCCGGAAACTATAAAGTAACAATGGAATATAAACGCGGTTGGGAAATGATGGGCGTACAGCAATTCAGCTTTGATATTGCCGCACAGTAACGGAGGTTTAAATGGAGAAAAAAACCATTACTGTAACCATTTTTAACGAACAGTATAATTTAACAACGGAGCTGCCCAAAAAAGAAACCGAAGCCATTGCCGAAATGGTTGATAAAAAAATGCAGCAGTTTGCTGAAAAAACTCATGTGGTAAAAACAGGACGCGTTGCCGTTTGGGCGGCGCTTGATTTTGCCGGTGAACTTTATAAACTGCGCAAAGAATACGAAAAACTTCTGGCGGCAGCTAAAGAATAATGGTGAATGTGATGAAACATAATAAAACAATCGAACTGCTGGCGCCTGCCGGAAGCTGGGAGGCACTGGAAGCGGCGGTAAACGCCGGGGCTGATGCTGTTTATATGGGCGGCAAAGCCTTTGGCGCACGCCAGTATGCCAGTAATTTTGACAGAGAAGAACTGACCCGGGCTGTGTATTTTGCGCACATGCACCGGGTAAGGCTGTATATAACGGTAAATACTTTGGTTGACGATGCCGAAATGCCGGAACTTGCCGATTACCTGCTGTTTTTAAACAACGTGGGCGTTGACGGCATTATCGTGCAGGACATGGGCGTTATTAACCTGGCGCGCAGACTTGTGCCGCAGCTGCCGCTGCATGCCAGCACGCAGATGACGGTAACAAGCCTTGCCGGTGTGCGCCTGTGTGCGGAAAACGGCATGGAACGTGCCGTGCTGGCGCGTGAACTGAGCATTAAAGACATTAAAACCATTTGCAGCAATACCGATACCGAAATAGAAGTATTTATTCACGGCGCGTTATGCGTATGCTACAGCGGCCAGTGTCTGATGAGCAGCCTTATCGGCGGGCGCAGCGGCACCGAGGGCGCTGTGCGCAGCCCTGCCGCCTGCCGTATAAGCTTACCGACAAAAACGGCAGGGACATGCTGGCAGGAACTGACGCCGGGCAATATCTTTTAAGCCCTAAGGATTTGAACACGCTGGAAATTTTGCCGCAGCTTATAGATGCCGGAGTTACCAGCTATAAAATAGAAGGGCGCATGAAACGCCCGGAATATGTGGCAGTGGTGGTAGACGCTTACCGCCGCGCTATCGACAGTTACCTTGCGGGCAATTACAACGTGCCGCAGCAGGATTTTGAAAATATTGAGCAGATTTTTAACCGAGATTTTACTACCGCATATATGGTAAGCCGCCCCGGCAGAACCATGATGAGCGACCGCAGGCCCAATAACCGCGGCGTTATGGTAGGCCGCGTGGTAAAGCTGTTTAAGGGCGAAAACAAAGCCGCCATCAAGCTGGAAAAGAAACTTTCGCTGGGTGACGGGCTTGAATTTTGGGTAAAAGTTGGCGGGCGCGTTGGCACAACCGTTAACAAAATGATGCAGAACGGGCAGGATGTAACAAGCGCCCTGCCCGGTACGCAGGTAGTTATAGACATACCAAACGGCGTACGCATGAATGACCGTGTGTTCCGCACTTTTGATGCCGAGCTTATGGCTTACGCCGGTAAGTTTTATGGCGAAAAAGCCAAACGCCGCATACCGGTAGATGCGGTTGTAACCGCTAAATTGGGGCAGCCTTTAACCGTGCTTTTAACAGATGATGAAGGCAGTACCGGCTTTGGCGAAACCAATTTTATTACGGAAACTGCCCGCAAGCACGCGCTTGATGAAGCAGCAGTGCGCAAGCAGGTAGACCGTCTGGGCACAACAGAATACGTACTTAATAATTTAACCGTTGACCTTGACGACGGCGTTATGGTGCCCATGAGCGAAATTAACGAAGCGCGCCGCATGGCGGCAGAAGCGCTGGACGCAGCAAGGCTGGAAGCCTTTGCACCCAAACGTACGGAAAAACATAAGGTTGACGTGCAGCTTGTAAAACCGGAAAAGAACATTCCCAAAAAGTATGCAGTTTTAACCGTGCGCACTGATACGGTAGGCAAAGCCCAGGCAGCTTTATCTGCCGGTGCCGATTATATTATCTTTGGCGGCGATTTGTTCAGCACCAAAATTGTTACGGATGCCGATTACGCCAAAGTTGCGGAACTTGCCGCGCAATACGGCAAAAAATGGGCGCCGGGCACTCCGCGCATAATCAGCCAGGGGCAGGAAGAATTTTATGCACGGCAGTTTGCCAAATGGCAGCAGCTTAACCCCGATGTTGTTTACATTGCCAACAACAGCCTGTGGCAAATAGCCAAAGAAAACTGCACCCTGCCGCTGTGGGCAGATATGGCGCTTAACATTTACAACAGCAGCTGCCTTGAATTTTGGCACGAAGCCGGTGCCAAAGGCGCGGTTTTAAGCGCGGAGCTTACTTTAAAACAAATTGAGCATTTGTGCGCTGTAAGCCCGATGCCGCTGGAATGCCTTGTACAGGGGCGCATAGAAATGATGGTTTCGGAATACTGCGCCGGAGGCAGCTTCCTTGGCGGGCTGGACAAAGGCAAATGCAGCTTTAACTGCCGCGAACAGTTATTTTTAAACGACCGCAAAGACGCAAGTTTTCCGCTTGTAACCGACCAGAACTGCCGCATGCACGTTTTAAACGCGCATGACCTTTCCCTGCTGGCTAACCTTAAAGCCGTGCAGGAAGCCGGTGTAGAGCGCCTTTTGATAGACGCACGCTATTACAGCGAAGAAGAAACCGCCCAAATGGCAGCGTTATATAAAGGCGTAATGAACGGTGAAATCAGGCAGGAGGAAAACCTGCCCCATACAACGCGCGGGCATTACTTCCGCGGCGTTTTATAAGGAGAATTATGGCTAAGTTTGCAATACAAACATTAGAATTTGATAAAGTAAAAGAAATGCTGGCAGGCAAAACGGCAACTTCGCTTGGGCACGAACGTGTTATGAACATGCGCATTGAAAGCGATTTTGCCTCCGTAAAGCGTTTGCAGGAAGAAACTGCAGAAGCACTGCGCCTTTTGGACGACGGCAAGCGTTTTCCGTTTGGCGGGGCGTACAACATTCTGCCGCAGGTTAAACGTGCGCGCATAGGCAGCGTTTTAGAGCCGGAAGAATTAATGCAGGTAGGCACAACCTGCGAAGCCCTGCGCATGGTTAAGCAGTTTTTGGCAGACGAAGCGGAAATTGCGCCGCAGCTGGCGGAATATGCTGCCGGTTTTGAAGCCTTTCCCAAGCTTGAACGCCTCATTGCAAGCACAGTAAGCGAAAAAGGCGAAATTTTAGACAGCGCCAGCACCAAACTTGCAGGGCTGCGTACCGGCGTACAGGTTGCCAAAAACCGCGTGCGCGAAAAACTCGACAGCATTCTGCATGACCCCAACAACCAGAAATATTTTCAGGACGCGCTTGTTACCATGCGCGGCGACCGCTATGTAATACCCATTAAGCAGGAATACCGCTATAATTTCCCCGGCGTGGTGCACGACCAGTCAGGCAGCGGCGCAACGCTGTTTATTGAACCGATGGCGGTTGTTAACCTGAATAACGATATTAAGCGTTATCTTGCGCAGGAGCAGGAAGAAATAGAGCGTATCCTGCGTTCCATTTCCGGAATGGTCGGTGCGGATGCGGCCCGCATTACCCAGGCTATGGAGCAGCTTACGGAGCTTGATTTTATAGCCGCGCGCGCTTACCTTGCCCAGCAGCAAAAAGCCGTGCGCCCGGTTGTAAACATTGGCGGCGGCATAGAAATTGCCAAAGGCAGGCACCCGCTGTTAGACCCGCAAAAAGTTGTGCCGCTTGATATTGAAATCGGCGGCAGGTTTAACACGCTTTTAATTACCGGCCCTAACACCGGCGGCAAAACTGTTGCCTTAAAAACAGTGGGCCTTTTTATGCTGATGGTGCAGGCAGGCTTGTTTGTACCGGCAGTAAGCGCCAAAATGCCGGTTATCGGCGCTGTTTATGCCGATATTGGCGACGAGCAGAGCATTGAACAAAGTTTAAGTACCTTTTCCGGCCATATGACGAATATGGTGGAAATTTTAAAACAGGTAAAAGCAGGCGAACTGGTGCTGATAGACGAACTGTGCGCAGGCACCGACCCTAACGAAGGCGCGGCGCTTGCCATGTCGATACTGGAACACCTGCACAAACGCGGCGTGCTTACAATAGTAACCACGCATTACAGCGAGCTTAAAACCTTTGCTTACGGGCGTCAGGGCATGGAAAACGCCAGCGTGGAATTCGACCCTGTTTCCCTGCGTCCTACCTACCGCCTGTTAATGGGCGTGCCGGGCAGCAGCAATGCGTTTAATATCAGCCGCAGGCTTGGCTTGGATGATGATATTATTGAAAACGCGGGCAGCTTTTTAACGCAGGAACACGTACACATGGAAGACGTGCTGAAAGAGCTGGAAGGCGAAAGGCGCGAATACGAAACGCAAAACCGCGAAATACGCAGCTTAAAAGCCGAAAGCGAACGCATTAAGCAGGAGCTTCAGCACCAGAAGCAGGAGCTTGAACACCGCAAAAACGAAATTCTGCGCAAAGCGCGCGAACAGGCAGACGAACTTTACCGCAGCAGCCGCCGCGAAACGGAAGCAGTTTTAAAAGAACTGCGCAAAATGAAAACCGATTTTGACGCCAAACAGTTGCAGGCAGCGGCAGAAGCGGCACGCAAAAAACTGCAGAAAAGTTTTGCAGCCGAAACGCCTGTGCCGGAAGGCGAGCCTTTAACGCCGCAAACCGCAAAAGCGGGGCAGACGGTATTTTTAAAATCGCTCGGCAAGGACGGAACCATAATTGCCGTTAACGGCAGTGAAGTTACCGTACAGATAGGCATTTTAAAAACCACCGTTAAAGCCAAAGACTGCATTGCCATGCGCGGCAAAGCCAAAAGCAACGCCGCCGGGGAAAACTTCGGCAAAAAACGCAAGGGCTTTGCGCACCAGTTCTTTGTATCTAAAAGCATTGGCGCGCGCACCGAAGTTGACGTGCGCGGCATGACTATGGACGAAGCCATTCCGGCAGTTGATAAAGCCATGGATGACGCGCTTTTGGCAGGGCTTACCAGCCTGCGCATTATTCACGGCAAAGGCACCGGCGCTTTAAAGGCAGGGCTTACGGCCTACCTTTCAACACATGCTTCGGTAAAATCGCTTGCGGAAGCACCGCTTAACGAAGGCGGCAGCGGCGCAACCATTATTAATTTTTAATATCTGTTTAATTAACATTTAAAAAACTGTGCTTTCATAATTAACAGTGTATACAGAATATGTCAATTATGGTACAATATTTATATAGCAGTATTTTTTCATGGGGGGAACCTGATGGCTATATTGGTAAAAAAATTTGGTGGAAGCTCTGTGGCAACGCCGGAAAAAATTCATGGTATTGTAAACAGGGTGCTGAAAGAAAAAAAGCCCGGCGATAAAATTGTAATAGTTGTATCGGCAATGGGCGACAGCACTGATGACCTTCTGGCTTTGGCCGGGCGTGTTAACCCGGAAATGCCCAAACGCGAACTCGATATGCTTCTGGCAACCGGTGAACAGGTTACCATTGCCTTAATGGCAGGGGCATTCTGGGCAAAAGGCCAGCCCGCGGTTTCTTTTACGGGCGCGCAGGCCGGAATTAAAACCAACGACAAATATTCTAAAGCAAGCATTATTGATGTAGAAGCCGAGCGCGTACAAAAAGCGCTTGACGAAGGCAATGTTGTAATAGTGGCAGGTTTTCAGGGAATTACCGGCAGCGGCGATATAACAACTCTGGGCCGCGGCGGCAGCGATACAACTGCCGTTGCCATTGCAGCCGGGCTTAATGCAGGCATCTGCGATATTTATACCGATGTGGACGGCGTTTACACTGCCGACCCGCGCATTGTACCTAACGCCCTTAAGCTTGACGAAATTACCTTTGCCGAAATGCTGGAACTTGCCCGCCTCGGCGCAGGCGTAATGCAGCCGCGCGCGGTAGAATACGGCGAACACAACGGCGTGGCAATCCATGTACGTTCTACATTTCATGAAGTTCCGGGAACTATTATCAGGGGGGAATATACAGTGCAGGAGAAAAAATTTGTTATCCGCGGCGTAGCGCACGATACCAATGTTGCAAAACTGGCAGCACGCGGCGTGCCGGATGAACCGGGCGTAGCTTACAGAATTTTTGCGGCGCTGGCAGACGCCAATATCGACGTTGACATGATTGTGCAGAGCGCAAGCGTGCAAAAAGATAAAAACGACATTTTGTTTACAGTTGCCAAAACCGATATGGCAGAGGCTCTCGGCGTTTTGGAAAACCTTAAAGCCGCCATGCCTTTTGATAAAGTAGACCTTGAAGTTAACGTAGCCAAAGTATCCATTGTAGGCGCGGGCATGCTTGGCAGCCCGGGCATTGCCGCCGGTATGTTCGGTGCGCTGGCAGAAGCCGGCATTAATATCGGCGTAATCAGTACATCAGAAATCAGTATTTCCTGCCTTGTGCCCGAACAGAAAGTGGCCCAGGCTGTTAATGCAATCCACAGCCGCTTCTTCCCGCAGGAAGCAGAAAACTGATTGATATAAAAACTGGAGGTAATTAATATGCTGACAAGTATTGCAGCTAACCACGCAAAAGGTAAATCCGCCGAAGACACTATTTTTGCCGCTAACGCAGCGTGCGTTGCCGCAGCCAAAAAAATAGGCGCAGAAAACGTAACCAACGCCACAATCGGCGCTATTTTGGACGAGGATGAAAAACTTGTATGCCTGCCTACGGTAGATAAAGTTTTCCGCAGCCTTTCTACCGATGAACTCATTGCTTATGCACCAATTTCCGGCCTGCCGGATTATCTGGAAGAAGTTTTGAACGCAGCTTTCGGCGATTCCCGTCCGGAAGGCTACATGGCAGCAGTTGCCACCTCCGGCGGCACCGGCGTAATTCACCATGCAATCTGGAACTACATGGATGAAGGCGAAACCGCCCTTACCAGCGACTGGTACTGGGACCCGTACAGCGTGCTCTGTAACGATATGGGCCGCAAGCTCGACACTTATACCATGCTGGACGAAAACAACAAATATAACCTGCCTGCCTTAAAAGCAAAGGTAGAAGAAATTTTAAGCAAACAAAAAAGCCTGCTGTTAATCATCAACACTCCGGCACATAACCCCACCGGTTACAGCCTCAGCGAAGAAGATATGCAGGGCGTAATTGACATCCTTAAAAATGCTACCGAAGGCACCGGCAAAACCGTAACATTGCTTTTGGATATTGCCTACATCGACTATGCGGGCGAACGCCAGGCAGTACGCAAATTCTTCAAAAAGATTTCCAACCTGCCTGCCAACATTTTAACAATCGTTGCATACAGCATGTCCAAAGGCTTTACTATGTACGGCCAGCGCACAGGCGCAATGATAGGCGTTTCTTCTTCCAAAGAAGTTATTGACGAATTTAAAGGCGTTAACCAGTACACCAGCCGTGCAACCTGGTCTAACATTAACCGCCCTGCCATGAAAACACTGGCAACCGTTTACAAAGACCCGGAACTGCTGGCAGCCGTACAAAAAGAACGCAACGACTATTACCAGATGATTAAAGCCCGTGCTGATTTATTTATGAAAGAAGCAAACGAGTGCGGATTGAAATGCCTTCCGTATATTGCAGGCTTCTTCCTTTCCATTCCGGATACCGACCCGGAAGCAGTATGCAGCAAACTGCACGATGACAACATCTTTGCAGTGCCTCTTAAAGCAGGCATCCGCATTGCGCTGTGTGCAGTACCGCTTAAAAAAATCGGCGGTATGGCAGCTAAAATCAAAGCAGCACAGGACGCAGTACACAAATAATAAACAATGCATTGAAGTTTTCGAGGGGAATCTTGAAATATAAGAAAGGGAGAGATGGATTGTGAACAAAACAGACATGAAGTACAAAGCTTATATTCAGATTCTGGAGGAAGAACTTAAACCTGCTATGGGCTGTACCGAGCCGATTTCTTTAGCCTATGCAGCGGCAGTTGCGGCAAAATATATGGACGGCCTGCCCGACAAAGTATTGGTTGAAGCAAGCGGCAGTATCATTAAAAACGTAAAATCGGTAATCGTCCCCAACACCAACCACATGAAAGGCATTCCTGTTGCTGCGGCAGTAGGCATTATTGCCGGTAACCCGGATAAAGAACTGGAAGTTTTAGCCGACGTTACCCCCGAACAGATTGCCAAAATGCAGGAGTTTTTGCAGCATACCGAAATTACCACCAAACATATCGAGCTTGGCTGCACCTTTGACATTATCATTACCCTGTATCAGGCCGAACACTATGTTAAAGTGCGCATTGCCAACGACCATACCAACGTTGTACTGATTGAAAAAGACGGCGAAAAACTTAAATACATTCCCGTTAACGGCGAAACCAACGAAGGCCTTACCGACAGAACCCTGCTTAACCTGGCCGACATTTATGATTTTGCCAACACCGTAGACGTTGAAGATTTGAAACACGTTCTTGACCCGCAGATTAAATGCAATATGGCCATTGCAGAAGAAGGCCTGCGCAACAACTACGGCGCCAATATAGGCAGCGTGCTTTTAAAAATGGCCGGCGAAAACCCGGATGTACGCACCCGCGCACGCGCTATGGCAGCAGCAGGCAGCGACGCCCGCATGAACGGCTGCGAAATGCCGGTTGTAATCTGCTCCGGCAGCGGCAACCAGGGCATGACCACTTCCATTCCTGTTATTGTTTACGCACAGGAACTTAAAGTATCCGAAGAAAAACTTTACCGTGCTCTTGCACTTGCAAACCTCGTAACCATCCACGAAAAAACTCCTATCGGCGTACTTTCCGCATTCTGCGGCGCAGTAAGCGCAGGCGCAGGCGCAGGTGCAGGCATTGCTTACCTGCATGGCGCAACGCTTGAAGAAATCGGCCACACCATTACCAACGCCGTAGGCGTAACCAGCGGCATGATTTGCGACGGTGCAAAAGCATCCTGCGCAGGTAAAATTGCCAACTCCGTTGAAGCAGGCATTATCGGCTACAACATGTGCAAAACCGGCAATAACTATCAGCCCGGCGACGGCATTGTAGGCAAAGATGTTGAAGAAACCCTTGCCAACGTTGGCACCCTGGCTAAAAAAGGCATGGAAAAAACCAACGAAGTTATTATCGACATCATGATTAAAGAATGATGCAAAACGCTTAAAATTAAATAAGCAAACTAAGAGGCACTGTACTTTTGCGGTACAGTGCCTCATTTATTTATATTAAGCCAATTTTGCTTTTAAATTTTTAAGTGCCAGTTTATGGTGCTTTGTAACCATGCAGGGCGAACAATTCAGCACTTGGGCTGTTTCCTTGCCGTTAAGCCCATCAAAGTACAGTGCTGTAATGGTTTGGCGCTGTTTATGCGTAAGCTTTGCCAGTGCAAGGTTTAATAAAATACTCAGTTCCCTGCGTTCTATAACATTATCGGTAAATTCCGTGCCTTCTGCTTCATCCGTTTGGGGCAGGGGGCTTTTTTTATTTTCTTCTGCCCAAACTTTTTTAACGGCGTCATACAGCGCAAAATGTATTCTGCACCGTACGTAACCTGCAAAATGCTCATAATCTGCTCCGGTGTAGGTAAGCACCAGTTCTATAAATTTCAAGCGTGCCAAACTAAGCCCTTCTTCAAAACCAAGCCCGTTATAAAAAATCTCACGGCGCATTTCCTTGCGGAACAAAGGCTCAAAAGCAGTACAAAGTTTTTCCATTGCCGCTTTATCACCGTTTTGGGCGGCAGTAATTAATTTTTGGGTGTGCTGTGCATTGCTGGTTTCTTCCACATCAATTTTAAAATTTTTGTTAATAGTAAAATCAGGTTTCATCAAAAAAGGTGAAGCCTCCTTAAAAATTATTTTGCCGTTTTGCGGTGCGCACCCAAAAAAGCGGCGAAAATTATAATAACAAAAACGCAGGCTAAAAAACAAGACTTTTTTTGCAAAAATTTTTATGTTATATTAAAAGGTTTGCGTTTACCGTAAAACGATTCAGCACCCTGTAAAAAACGCTAATCTACGAAAGCAAACCCTGTTACAACAAGACCAGTAAAAGTTAGACATACGCAAACCAAAAAGTCTTGCGGGGGGTAAAAATATGGTAAAATAATATGACTATAAAATTAGTCAAAATTTGATTAGTGGTTATGGGGAGGAATTTTTATGATTAATAAGGGTTTAAAAAATAAGGTTGTACTTTCTGTATTTGCCGGAGCGATGCTTTTTAGTTGCGCAGCATCAGCGGCGGAAATAGAAATTGACGGGACTGGTCTTGCTGGTTCTCCTAATGACAGTAGTTGGACCGATAGTAAAGGTTTAATAAAATATAAAATAGAATTGTTTGAAGGTGCAGAGGAAGGTTATAGATTAGAAAATGCAAATGATAAATTAGTTTTAAAAAATTTTAATAATAATCAAGATTTAGATGCTTATAATGTTAGCCGTGTAGAAGATTGTCTGTATCTTGGTTGTGTAATTGGCGGCGCTGATGATGCAGATAATGATGTGGCAACGGCGGCCTCTAATAATACAGTTACAGTTAAAAATAGTAATGTTCAATATGTGTATGGGGGTGCTTCCGGTAAATATGCAGCAAGCGGAAATACTGTTAATATATACGATAATAGTAGTGTAGGTGCCTGCATTGGTGGTTATGGCGATGTTGTAGAAAACAATAAAGTTTATATTAAAGATAGTAATATATTTGCAAATATTTTTGGCGGGATTGGTAATAGTGTAAACGGCAATCATATTATAATCGAAGATAGTACGCACTCGAGTGAGCAATTATTTGCAGCATGGACTGAAAAAGAAGCTTGTAATAATATTGTAGAAATTAAAGGGAAGAGCAATGTGGAAAACATAACATTGCGTGGTTACCATTCTGATAATGAAGATGTGAAACATAGCGGCAACACATTAAAGCTTAATGATTTTAGTGGAAAAACTAACATGATATATAGTTTTGATGTATTTGATTTTGCTAATTTAGATTTTTCTAAAGATACAATTTTAACTACAAATGCTGTGTTTGGATTAGAAAATAGCGAAATAAAAATTAGCTCTATTAAAAATTATGAAAATTTAAAAGTTGGTGAAACAACCGTTACTTTAATAAAAGAGACCGAGGAAATGGACCTTGATGGTTCACTGTGGAAAGAAGCTTTTGCAAATATAAAAGATGGTTATCAGACGACTACCAATGTTGGTGTGGCAAGCGTTGTTACCAGTGATATTGCCAAAAATGATGAGGAAAAAACCATAACAGCAACAGTTGCTAAAATTGAGCGTAACGAACAAACAAATCTGGTCGCCGAAAACCGTGCAGTTGCCGCAGCATTTGTTAACCAGGGCACGGATTTGATTGCCGACAGCCTTGATACTTTAAGCCGCGACGGTAAATACGGCGTTAAAACCTTTGCCGCCGTACATGGCAACCGCAGCAAATATGACGTAAACAGCGATATTAAAATTAACGGCTGGAGCACCATTGTTGGCGTTGGCGCAGAAAACGAACACAACGGCGGTGACTTTAGCTGGGGCGTGTTCTACGAAAACGGCAGCGGCAACTACCGCACTTATAACGATTTTAACAACGAGTTTTTCCGTGGGGACGGAAGCCTTGTTTATAACGGCGGCGGTATTGCTGCACGTTATGAAAACAGCCACGGCGTTTATACGGAAGGCAGCCTGCGTGCGGGTATGCTGAAAAGTGAAATGACCGATGCTTTGAGTGACGGCGAGAATAAATACGGATATGAAAGCGAAACCGCTTATTACGGCGCACATATCGGCGTGGGCAAAATATTCAGCCTTGGTGATGACAGCGACCTTGATGTTTATGGCAAGTTCTTCCATACTTATACGGAAGGTGACAGCTTTAATGTTGCAGATGACGAATTTGAGTTTGACAGCATTAACAGCGACCGCCTGCGTATTGGCGCACGCGTTACCAGCAATAAAGAAAATAAATTCAGCACTTATTACGGCCTGGCTTATGAGTATGAATTTAACGGCGACGCCGAGATGCGTGCGGCAGGCATTAAAGCGCCCACCCAAAGCTTGCAGGGCAGCAGCGTAATGGCAGAAATAGGCTTAAACTATCAGCCGACGCCTGACAGCCCGTGGAGCTTTGACCTGAATATGCGCGGCTATGCAGGCGAGCGTCAGGGCGGCAGCTTTAATGTGCAGGCAACTTATACATTTTAATTAAAAAATAGTAAAAGGGAAGTTTTGGCTTCCCTTTTATTTTATAAATAAGCTGATATTATTTTATAAATACCGGAGAAAATAATGATAAAAGTACCTTTTAATGAAGTAAAATTTAAACAGCTTGCGCCGGACTGCACGGCAGAATACGTTAACTATATGCCGCGCGGCAAAAACGGCATGCGCTGCTGGGAAATTAAAGCACAAAAGCCGGACGGAGAATATATGATTGTGCTTTTGTGCGATTACGGTTATAAAACCGGCGGTGAAGTTATTGAAATTCATCCGTTTGTTAACCGCAAAGAACGCAACGAAGAAATTTGCCGTTTATATTATGAAAAAGGCGTTTCGCAGTTGTTTTTGGCAAATTTGTTTAATATGAGCCAGCCTTCGGTTTCGGTAATTGTTAACAAAAAGTAGCGGTTTCTTTTTTGGCAAAAAAACAGCTTATGCGGTATAATATTATTATAGCCTGCATAAAAGGAGAAAAACTATGCTGAAACTTACTTTGCCAAATGGTACTATAAAAGAATATCCTGAAGGAATTACGCTTTTGGAGGTTAGCCGCGAACTGAACGGTTTTTACAGCCAGCCGGTGGTGGAAGGTATTTTTAACGGCGTCGGCACCGATTTGCAGAAGCCTTTGCACAGCGACGGCATTGTTGATTTTATAACCTGGGATACGGAAGAAGGACGCCGCGTTTATGTGCGCAGCCTGCTGTTTTTGTTTTTGTATGCCATTAAAACTCTGCGCCCCGAGGTGCAGCTGGAGGTTTGCAATTCGATAGGCAGCGCTTTGTATTGCGATATTACCAACGGCATTGTGCTCAGCAAATACGATTTGCGCGATATTGATTTGTTTATGCGTAAACTTATTGCGGCGCAGGAGCCTATTGTTTACAGCACTATCAGCAGGGCGGAAGCTGAAAAGATACTGGTTGAACGCCGTGAGGACGACCGTTTGCAGCTTTTGGGCAACACGCCCGGCGCGCAGACGCTTACGGTGTATAAGCTGCGCGATTATATGGAGTATTTTTTTGGTGCCATGATGCCGGATTGCAGTTACTTAAAGCAGTTTGAACTGATAAATTATGAGAACGGCATAATTATTAATTACCCCGATAAATGCTGCATGGACAGGCTGGACAAGTTTGAGCCGAGTGATGCTTTAAACGGAATGTTCCACGAATTGCAGGATTGGTCGGCAAAAATTAACTGCAATACTGTTGCCAAACTGAACCGTATTATAAGCTGCGGTTATGCCAATGGCATTATTCAGGTGGCAGAGGCTTTGCACGAAAAGAAAATTGCCGGCATTGCCGATAAAATTGCCGCCAGCAATAAAGATGTGCGGCTGGTGCTTATTGCAGGGCCTTCTTCTTCCGGCAAAACCACGTTTGCCCAGCGTTTAAGCATACAAATGGTGGTTAACGGGTTGCGCCCGGTGCCTGTTTCTATGGATGATTATTTTAAAGACAGGCACGATACGCCGAGAAAACCCGATGGTACTTTTGATTTTGAAAGCGTTGACGCCGTTGATTTGGAACTTTTTAATGACCACTTGCGCCGCCTTTTGGCAGGGGAGTGCGTTAAAATGCCTAAGTATAATTTCCGCAGTGGCATGAGGGAATACCGCGGGCGTGAAATTCAGCTTGGCGAAAATGATGTTTTGGTTGTTGAAGGCATCCACGCGCTGAACGAGCGTATTTCCGAAGCCGTGCCTGCCAATAATAAAATGAAAATTTACATCAGCGCTTTAACGCCCATGCAGCTCGATTCCTACAACCGCATCCACACAACGGATATGCGCCTTTTGCGCCGCATTGTGCGCGATTCGCAGTTCCGTTCGCACGATGCGTTGATGACGCTGAAATTATGGGATGATGTGCGTCACGGGGAAGAACAGTATGTATTTCCGTTTCAGGACAGCGCCGATATTATGTTTAATACTTCGCTGGTTTATGAGTTTGCCGTGCTAAAAAAATATGCCGAGCCGCTGTTGAAGCTGATTCAGCCGGACGAAGCCGTTTACACGCGCGCGCAGCGCCTGCTTGAACTTTTAAGCCATGTGCGCGGCATGGATGATGCGGCGATACCGACCAACTCTATTTTAAGGGAGTTTATCGGCGGTTCTATTTTTAAAGAAGCATTGTAAAATTAAAAAAAGGGTATAAAAAATCCCATCCGTTTTATGAACGTTTGAACCGTTCGCGGCGGATGGGATTTGTTTTTTAGTTGGCCGGTGTAGGTTTGTTGCTTACAACCGGTTTGGCGTTGTTGGCAGCGTTGCCTTCCAGAATTTCACGCACACGGTCGCGCATGCTTGGTTTCTGGGGTGCAGGCTGAGAGTTTCCTGCTGCTTCTTCGGCAGCTTTTTTGGCTGCGGGTTTGTTTTTGTCTTTATCAGCGTCTTTGCTGTCTTTTTTGTCTTTGTCCTTATCTTTGTCGCTGTCCTGTTCAATTTTGGGTTCGGGCGGAATTTCCACGCCGCTGGGGCGTACAAAGTCTACCGCAGGAAGGTTGGCAACGGCGTTAACCATATAGCTGCGCCAAATGCTGAGCGGCTGCATGGAACCGTACATATATTCAAGGGCGCGGCCGTTATCGTCGCCAATCCACACGGCGGTGGAAAGGTTAGGCGTAAAGCCTACAAACCATGCGTCTTTAAAGTCGTCGGTTGTACCGGTTTTGCCTGCTGCCGGGCGGCCAATGCCTGCGCCTGCTGCCGTGCCGTTTACAAATACGCCTTTCATCATGTCAACGGTTAAATATGCGGCGCGCGGGTCAACTGCTTCGCGGCGTTCGGTTTTGTTTTCAAAAATTACTTTGCCGTTGCGGTCTTCAATTTTTAAAATGCCAATCGGTTTAACGTAAACGCCGCCGTTGGCTATTGCACCGTAAGCTGCGGCCATTTCAACAGGAATTACGCCTTTGCTTAAGCCGCCGAGTGCCATGGCAAGGTTGGCATCGCTGTATGCTCCGTCTTCAACCAAAGTGGTAATGCCAAGGTTTTTGGCTGTTTGCAGAATTTTATCCACGCCAACCTGCTGCGCTACAAGTACGGTAGGTACGTTCATGGAGCGGGTAAGTGCGGTGCGCAGGCTTACTTTGCCGTGCCATTTAAGGTCGGAGTTCTGCGGAGTCCAGCCCTGAGCAAATTCTGTTTCCGTATCTTCAACTACGCTGGCAGGGGTAAAGCCGTTATCCATGGCGGTAAGGTAAACAAAAGGTTTAAAGCTGGAACCCGGCTGGCGTACTGCCATAATTGCGCGGTTGAATTTGTCTTCGGCGCGGCCGCCGATCATTGCTTTAATGTAGCCGGTGGTAGGGTCTAACGAAACGAGCGCTACCTGCGGCTGGGTAAGTTTGTTGTCGTCGGTGTAGTAATTGGGCAGGTACTGCAAGGCGTCAACTGCTGCCTGCTGCATATCGCTGTTAATGGTGGTGTAAATTTTAAGCCCGCCTTTATACAGCGCGTCGGCACCGAATTTATCAATAATAAACTGGTTGCAGTAATCAAAAAAGTAAGAAAGGTATTCTTTTTTATCCTGCGTTTCGCTTACATGTACGGCAATTTTTTCGGCTTTGGCTTCATCGGCCTGATCCTGGGTAATATAGCCGTATTTTACCATCTGGTCAAGCACAAGTTCCTGGCGTTCTTTGCTGGCTTTGGGGTTTTCCAGCGGGTTGTAGTAGTTAGGGCTTTTAGGAATGGCTGCCAGCGTTGCTGCTTCGGCAAGGTCAATGTCTTCTACATGTTTGCCAAAGTAGTAAAGCGAGGCACATTCTACGCCGTAAGTGCCCTGGCCGAAATAAATGCGGTTCAGGTACATGTTTAAAATTTCGTCTTTGGTATAGCGTTCTTCAAGCTGGCGTGCAATAAAGGCTTCTTTAATTTTGCGGGTAATGGTACGCTCGTTGGTTAAAAAAGCATTTTTGGCAAGCTGCTGGGTAATGGTGCTGCCGCCCTGTACGTCGCCGCCGGTAAGGGTTACTACAAGTGCGCGTGCGGTGCCGCGGATATCAATGCCGCCGTGTTCGTAAAAGCGGGCGTCTTCAATAGAAATAAAGGCTTCCTGCAGGTGCTTCGGCATTTTGTCAAGACTTACGGGAATGCGGCGTTCTTCGGATGCGGTGGTGTAGATAAGTTCGCCTTTATCGTCAAAATACTGCGAAGCAGCATCCGGGCGCAGCGAATCTTCAATATCTACCGCAGGCAGCAAACCGGCAAGACCCCAGAAAGCAGCGCCTGCCAGCACGATTAATGCTGTAAGTACGCAGATTACTGTTTTAAAAAAGTTTCCCATTAAATTAACCTCGGTTCTGTAAATATTGTAATAACAGCTGAAACATTCCCAATTATTATACCACACTTTAATTTAAAAAGGTACAACGGCAATGTAAAACAGCACCGCGCAAAGTAGATTTTTGGTGAAATTTGCGGGTGCTGTGGGGAATATTTGTGAACTTTACCAGATTCCTAAAACGTGCTGCATGCCAATGCTTACCAGTGCAATGAAAATCCAACATACAAGGCCGAGCAAAATCGGTTTGCCGCCGCTTTTTACAAGGCTTACAAGGTTGGTGTTAAGGCCAATGGCTGCCATTGCCATTGCAATCATAAATTTACCTACCGAAGGAAGCTGGGCAAGTACTGGCAGGCTTTCACCGGCAAGGGGATTAAAAATTGCCGCCATTACAAAGTAAAGAATGAACATGGGGAAGATGGAGGTAATTTTAACATCGGCCGCCGTATTTTTGGTTTTGGATGTTATGTAGGCAAGCCCGAGGCAGATAGGTATAATTGCAAGCGTTCTGGTTAATTTAACAATGGTTGCGTAGTTTAGGGCTGTATCGCTGCCGTGCGCGCTGGCCCAGGTTTGCCCTGCGGCAACTACGCTGCTGGTATCGTTAATGGCCGTTCCTGCCCACATGCCAAAGCCTGTATCGGTAAAGCCAAGCATGTCGCCAAGTGCGGGGAACAGGAAGGCTGCATCCGGCATACCTACCACCCAGTCCCGGATACGGTTCTGGAAGGTGTTTTCCACTGCGTTGTAGCTTAGCCCCGGCTTGGACAGATCCACAGGGCAGATGCAGGTAAGGATATAGTCATAGACTTCATCGGAAGCATCCTCCATCTCGATACCGTCTCTGGTGCGTCCCGGCACATCGTAGGCATCATGGATCAGCAGGATCAGATAATTGCCCACATATTCATAAGACTCAATGATGCGGTCGTAGAACTGCTCAAGCAATGCATCATCCTTCAGACGGCTGTCCCGCAGACGCAGGAGAAATTCCTGAGTGCCGCCCTCCGTTTCAC
>ENA-OPWW01000140-OPWW01000140.1-human-gut-metagenome-genome-assembly--contig:-NODE-140-length-46448-cov-3.589485_pt1 | contig 46448 bp, 38 predicted proteins | sample MGYA00241513_ERZ502018 | MGnify/ENA primary metagenome ERZ502018 (study PRJEB25962, sample SAMEA2042987) | human gut metagenome | biome: human gut; feature: human-associated habitat; material: faeces...
AAGGCAATGGTTTTTGGTACCATCATGCGCTGGTTCGAATCCAGCTAACCCAATAGTTCTAAAAGAACACCCAACCCGAAGAAGAAACGTCTTATGACGTTTCTTTTTTTATTCTCTAATTTGGTAATATATAGTCGAAGAAAGCATAGGGTTTCAATCTCGTAATGAATTCAGCTTTGAAAAACTAGTGTTCTACTTTTCCTTTTGATATAATTTTTATTAAAAGGAAGGGGGAACAAATGTGCTGAAAGGAATCAAGTTACGCTTATATCCTAATAAAACTCAACAGGATCAGCTCTGGCAAATGTTTGGCAATGATCGTTTTGTTTGGAATCAAATGCTGGCCATGATGAATGAGCGCTATAAAAATAATAAAGACTTACCTTTTTTATCTAAGTTTAAGCTGGATTATCTGCTTAAGCCATTGAAGAAAGAATATCCTTTTTTGGAAACTAGTGATTCTACCAGCCTACAAGTTGTAAATGAATTTTTAAATCAAGCTTGGAAGAACTTCTTTAATGACAAGACGGGCAAAGTTGGCAAGCCGCATTTTCATTCAAGACGTTACTTGAAGCTATCTTATACCGGTAAAGCAACTGTAAAAATTGCTGGTAAAAGATATTTGTATTTACCTAAATTAGGTTATATTAAAACTAGTAAGACAGATGTTTTGAAAGACTCTAAAATTAAACGATATACAGTTTCTCTGGAACCAACTGGTAAGTATTACGTGTCCCTTCAAGTTGAAGTTGTTAGGCTAAATAGATTCAGGAGAACTAACAAAAAAGTAGGAATTGACGTTGGCGTGACTGATTTAGCCATTTTATCCAATGGACTTAAGTATCCTTCTTTTGACGGTTCTTACTATGAAAAGAAAGCAATTAGCTGGCAACAAAAGTATTCACGCAGAAGGCATTTTGCTCAAATGCTTTGCCTGCAAGATAAGCAGCGTAAAGCACTTTGTCCTAGAAGTCTGGACAGCTTTTTTAATTGGCAAAAGGCCCAAAAGACTAAAGCAAGCTATCAAGCTAAAGTAGCTGCACAGCGCAAGGACTATCTTCATAAGTTAACGACTCATTTGGTCAAACAATACGATGTGATCGCAATCGAGGATTTGAAAGTCAAGAATCTTAAAAAGAATCACCACTTGGCCAAGTCAATCGTTAATGCTTCCTGGGGCATGTTTAGACAAATGTTGGAGTATAAATGTCGGTGGTATGGAAAACAACTGGTAGTTGTTAATCCCAAGAATACTTCCAGAATCTGTTCAAACTGTGGTCATAATAGTGGTGAAAAACCACTCGATATTCGTGAATGGACTTGTAGTAAATGCAATGCTCATCACGATAGAGATATTAATGCGGCAATTAATATCTTAAACAAAGCAAAGTCTGTGTTGTAATAGTACGCAGAGCATAGAAAAGCCAATTGGTCGGGGACCGCGCCATGGTAAATAGCTGGGTTCCGTGAGTTAGGTATAGCAACAATGCCTGTAAGATCCTAAACACTACTTGGTGTTCCCAGAAACCTAGTACTTTAGTACCGGTGTAGTTCATTACTGGAATGTGAAGATGAATTAATTAGTAAAAGTAAAGTTAAAATAAGTCTAAAAATACAAAAGTTAACCATTATTAATAAAAACCAAGTACAATATAAGAGCTGTCTTTTTTATAGTAAGGGGAATGTTGAATGGCGAGAATAATCAGAGTTGGTGGCTCAAGCAGTGAAACAAGTTGGCACGAAGCCTTAAAAGATCTACGTGCCGATGACGTTTTAATGCTGGGGCCTGGCTTTTACTATTTGCCACAAGGCTTAACACTAACAGATATTACGATTAAAGGGACAGGATCCGTCCCAGAAGATACGACAATTGAAGGCTACATCAGCGTTTCAGATGATAGCCGCTATGTCACTTTAGAAAATTTATGCATTAATACCAGCACTGACAACAACAGTCTTTTCGTCCCAGTTGAAAGTGATGGTTATTTGACGCTACGTAATTGCTTTATCAAGGGTAATGGCACCGACACTGCTGCGATCGCTGTGAACGGGAAGGTAACCGTTGAACTTTATTCAACTAAGGTGATTAACGGCTCTGTTTCCATGTACGAAAATGCTAATTTCCGTTTGGAAATGAATGATTCCGAAATCGACTACAAGTCTGATAAATACTGTGCTTTGGCCTTAGAGGGACAAGGTACCGCGATTATCAATAATTCCAACATCCACGGTAGCATCAACACTTTTGCCAAAACCAACGCAGAACTTGATATTAATAATTCCGAAGCCGATTATATTTTATTGCACGGACAAACCTGGATGAACATGCTCAACAGTACGGTGCGTGCTAAGGATGATTCATGTCTTTACCTCAGTGACGACTGCTGGAGCAACATCATGAACAGCAAGTTCAACGGCGGCATTTATATCGATAAAAAGACGCGGACGATTATCCAAAACTGCACCATCAACCGCATGGTGGTTATTAATGAGGCAAAAGTCACAATGAGCAATTCAACTGTGACCGCCCACAGTGATTTTCAAGATCAATCCAGCTGTGAAGCAACACGTGTCAGCTTTATGGGCAACATGGATTATGAATACTTCTTGGCATTGAGCGGCAACGCTAACTTGCGCGGTCATGATTTACTGCTTCATCCCAACGGCGCCGATTTGGCTATTCAAGACGAAGCCAAGTTGCACACCAACGTCATCGCCGACAAAGGTGAGAAGCTCAGCGTGGAATGTGATAAACGTCCGAATGTGTACATTTTAGGTGTTCAATGGACCGCTAAAAGAAAATAGCATGGTAAAATTATTCTACCGTATTAAATGCAATCTAGACCAATTTACTTTATAATAACAGGTAGTATTAGAGGACTTTGGAGGGCGACATATTATGGAAGAACCTATGTATATCAAGATCCATAATCAGATCAAGCGCGATATTGAAAATCATGTGTACAAAGTGGGAGACAGAATTCCAGCTGAACGTCAATTATCAGTGAAGTTTGGCGTTTCAAGAATGACTTTGCGTCAAGCAATCAAGACACTGGAAGAAGAAGGGATTCTTGAACGGCGCCTGGGTAGCGGTACTTATGTAGCTAGCCAAAAGGTGCAGGAAAGAATGTCAGGGATCATGTCATTTACCGATATTACTAAGGCAAATGGTCAAGTTCCTTCCAGCAAGTTGACATCTTACCAAATTGGCAACCCATCATTGTCAGAAAAGGAACGTCTGATGCTTAAGAAGGACGAAAAGGTTCTACGCATGGAGAGAATTCGTTACGCTGACGATGTGCCAATTTGTTATGAAGTAGTTACTGTGCCTTACTACTTGGTTAAGAACTTCTCAAAAGAAGAAGTTTCCAGCCACCTTTATGAAACACTTGAAAAGCGTGGTGGTTTTGAAATAGGCCGAGTAACTGAACATATTTCTGCCTCAATTGCTAATGAACAAGATGCGCGCTTGTTAAAAGCTAAGAAGGGCGAAGCTTTAATTACTAGACGTCAGGTTACTGAACTGGCATCAGGTCAACCATTTGAATATACGCGTGCTCGCTATGTTGCCGAAAGATTTGAATTCACTTTCTCTAAGTAATAGATAGGACAAAATAAAACTCCAACCTCATTCACAATTTGAATGGGATTGGAGTTTTTTGTTTTATTTCAAATCTTCTTTAATTTTGGTAGTTGAAATACCTGGCGTTCTTGGCAAGTAAACGACGTCACAGTAAGGCTTCAAAAAGTCGAATTTACCTTTCCAGTCGTCACCCATCACGAAGGTGTCGATGTTGTATTTCTTCACGTCGTCGATCTTCTGATCCCAGTCTTTTTCAGGGATGACCTTATCAACGTAGCGGATAGCTTCCAAGATGTATTTTCTTTCTGGGTAAGTGTTGTAGGCTTCCTTGTGCTTCTTGAATTCGTTGAATTCATCAGTTGAAAGCCCCACGATTAGATAATCGCCTAATTCTTTTGCACGTTTAAGCAGGCGCACATGACCATAATGAAGCAGGTCGAATGTGCCATAAGTAATTACTCTCTTCATGTTGTCTCCTTTGATTAAAACAATCTTATCATGTTTAAAGAAAATATGAAACTTGGACTTCATTCACTTACTTGTCTGATCAAATGGTAAAATAGAAAATAGATGAGAATACGCGCGAGGTGTACAAAAATGGACAAAGTTAATGTTTTAGGCGTTGATTTTGATAATAAGACTTTTAATCAATTTCAAAATGAATTTATTGAGCGATTGAATAATCACTTATCTACTTTTGTAGTAACAGCCAATCCCGAAATCGTGATGGCAGCTAATGAAAATCCCGAGTTTATGAAAATCTTAAAAAACGACACGGATTACATTACCGCTGATGGGATCGGCATTGTTAAAGCAGCTAAGATGCTTAAGCAGCCTTTGCCTGAGCGAGTAACTGGCTATGATCTTTTTACTTGGTTAATGAGCGTGGCTAACGACCGCGGCAGTCGAGTTTACCTAATCGGTGCTAAGCCACAAGTAATCCACGCAGTCCAAGCAAAAGTGGCTAAGGAATATCCTAATATCAACTTGGTTGGTGCCGAAGACGGCTACTTTACCGACGATTTAGAGCTGGTAGCTCGCAGAATCGCCAAGACCCAACCAGACATGGTTTTTGCGGCCTTAGGTTTTCCTAAGCAAGAGCAACTACTCGCAATTTTGCGCAGAAATGAACTTCCTGCTCTAATGATGGGAGTTGGCGGAAGTTTTGACGTCTTTTCCGGTATGGTTAAAAGAGCGCCAGAAGCGTTCCAAAAGACGCACTTAGAATGGTTTTATCGTTTAATTACTAATCCAACTCGTTTCAAGCGAATGCTGGTTTTGCCGCAGTTCGTAGCACGAGTTCAACAATCGAAGAGAGGAAAATAATCACAGAATGAAGGTTTTGCATGTAAATGCTGGTCTTGAAAATGGCGGCGGCCTATCGCATATTGTAAATTTATTAACCGAGGCCAAACAGGAAGGCAAGGACTTCGAATTATTAACTTTAGCAGAAGGTCCTGTTGCGCAGGCAGCACGTGAACACGGGATTGAGACTCATGTTTTGGGCGCAAATAGCCGTTATGATTTAGCCAGTTTGAAGAAATTAACCCGCTTTATCAATGATGGTGACTACGACATCGTGCATACTCACGGAGCTAGGGCCAACTTATTTCTCTCACTGATTCATAAGAAGATTAAGGCAACTTGGTGCATTACGGTGCACTCTGATCCTTATTTGGACTTTGCTGGTCGCAGCCTTTTAGGCAAGATTTTCACCAGTTTGAATATCCGTGCCTTAAGAAAGGCTGACTGTGTTTTTGCGGTGACTGAGTGTTTTGCCAGATTGCTCATTAATAAAGCACAGGTGGATAAAAATAAGGTGCACGTCATCTATAACGGCATTGTTTTCCACAACGACAGCGAAATCCCTGCTAAATATGAACACACATACTTCAATATTATCAACGTTGCTCGTACCGAAAAGGTAAAGGGCCAAGAATTGCTGCTTAAGGCGGTTAAACAGCTCAACGACCAGCATATTCGTTTGCACATCGCAGGCGACGGCAGTCAGCTTGAGCCGCTTAAGGCTTTGACGAGACAATTAAACATGGCTCCACAAGTAACTTTCCACGGCTTTATGACGCATCATCAATTGAGCAGCTTGTATAAACGCATCGACCTTGCCGTTTTGACCTCATATTCCGAAAGTTTTCCACTTGTGCTTTTAGAGGCAACCGATAATTTAATTCCTATTTTATCCACAGACGTAGGCGACATTCATAAGATGATCCCTGGGCCAGAATATGGTTTTATCGCTAAAGTGGGCGACATTGATTCCATTGCCAAGCAGGTTAATTTAGCAGTAAACAAGTCAAATAAGGAACTCCGTCAAATGGCTCATGCCGAAAAACGTTACGCTGAAGAACATTTTTCAATTAAGAATCAATTGGATTCAATTTTGGCTGTATATCGTACGTTTTGAGTCGAAGAATAGTCATACGTTCGTAATGGTTGTATAATAAAAAACAAAATCATAATTTTTTAATTAACAGAAAGGGAAACAATGTTTTACCCAGAATTAGACAAAGACGATTCTTTGGCTTTACACACTGATTTATACGAAATTAACATGATGTACACCTACTTCAAGAAGGGCATCGCAGATCGCAACGCCGTTTTTGAAGTCTTCTATCGTAAAGAGCCGTTCGGCAACGGTTATGCCGTTTACGCAGGTCTTGAACACGTCATCGATTACTTGAAGAATTTAAAATTCAAGGAAAGCGACCTTCAATATTTGAAAGAACAAGAAGATTACGATGATGACTTTATTGACTACTTGCGCAATTTAAAGCTCAAGCTCACCATCCGTTCAATGAGAGAAGGGGAATTGGTCTTCGCTAATGAACCAATCCTTCAAGTTGAAGGTCCTCTTGCTCAATGTCAATTAGTTGAAACTGCTATTTTGAACATCATCAACTTCCAGACTTTACTTGCTACTAAAGCAGCACGTATTAAGTTGGCTGTTCAAGATGACAGCATAATGGAATTTGGTTCACGTCGTGCTCAAGAAACTGACGCAGCTATTTGGGGTACTAGAGCCGCTTATATTGGCGGTTTTGACTCAACTAGTAACGTGCGTGCTGGTAAGTTATTCAATATTCCAATTTCAGGTACTCATGCTCACTCTTTAGTTGAAGCATTCGGCAGCGAATACGAAGCCTTCAAGGCATACGCTGAAACCCACAAGGATTGTGTCTTCTTGGTTGATACTTACGACACTGTTAGAAGTGGTGTGCCTAACGCGATCAAGGTTGCCAACGAAATGGGCGACAAGATCAACTTCTTGGGTGTTCGTATCGACTCCGGCGACATGGCTTACATTTCTAAACAAGTTCGTAAGGAATTGGACGATGCCGGCTATCCTAACGCTAAGATTTTTGCTTCAAATGATTTAGACGAAAATACCATCACTAACTTGAAGATGCAAGGTGCCAAGATCGATGTTTGGGGTATCGGTACTAAGTTTATTACCGCTTATGACCAACCAGCCCTTGGCGCAGTTTACAAGTTAGTTGCCATGGAAGATGACGTTCACGCAATGCGTGACACTTTGAAGATTTCTTCAAACGCAATCAAGGTTTCTACTCCAGGCAAGAAGCAAGTATGGCGTATCAGTGCCAACACTGCTAAGAAAAATGAAGGTGACTGGGTATCTCGCTACGACGAAGACCCACGTAAGTTTGATGCATTGTTCATGTTCCACCCTCAATACACTTACATCAACAAGGTGGTTACTGATTACACTGCTATTCCGCTTTTGCACGATATCTTTAAGGAAGGTAAGCTCGTTTACAAACAACCTAGCCTTGATGAAATTAAGAAGTTCTGTGCTGACAACCTTGATGGCTTATGGGATGAATACAAGCGTAGCTTGAATCCACAAGAATACCCAGTAGACTTGTCACAAAACTTATACGAAAGTAAAATGAATCTTATTCAAGACATTCGTCGTAAGATTAGAGAAAGAAGCATTGGTCGATGAGAGAATTACAAAAAGAAATTATTGCTTATGAGCATGTTCAACCTGAAATTGATCCTAAGAAGGAAATCAGACGTTCAATCGATTTCTTAAAGAATTACTTGAAGGCTAACCCATTTCTTAAGTCATATGTTTTAGGTATTTCTGGTGGTCAAGACTCAACTTTGACTGGTAAGTTATGCCAAATGGCAATGGAAGAAATGCGTAAAGAAACTGGCGATGATTCTTACCAATTTATCGCTGTTCGTTTGCCATACGGTGTTCAAGTTGACGCAGATGATGCGGCTGATGCTGTTAAGTTTCAACACCCAGATCAAGATTTGATCGTTAACATCAAGGAACCAGTTGACGCCATGGTTAAGGTAGTTGAAGCAACTGGCCAAAAGATTACCGACTTTAACAAGGGTAACATCAAGGCCCGTGAAAGAATGGTCGTTCAATACGCTATCGCTGGTGCTAACAACGGTGCAGTTGTAGGTACTGACCACGCCGCTGAAAACTTCTGTGGTTTCTACACTAAGTTCGGTGATGGTGCTGCCGATTTGACTCCATTGTTCCGTTTAGACAAGCGTCAAGGCAAGATGCTTTTGAAAGAATTAGGTTGTCCTGAACACCTTTACGAAAAGGCACCTACTGCTGACCTTGAAGAAGAAAAGCCAGACTTGCCGGACGAAGTTGCACTTGGTGTAACTTACAAGGAAATTGACGATTACCTTGAAGGAAAAGAAGTTTCTGACAAGGCTGCTAACCAAATTGAAAAATTATGGAACAAGAGTAAACACAAGCGTCATTTGCCAGTTACTGTTTTCGATGATTTCTACAAAAAGTAAAATTATTCGCTAAAACTTGTGAAAGTTTAAAAATTTTCTTATAATAAACTTATCATAAGGGAGTGACGGCAATTTGCTTGCGATAAACTCAACAGCCGAAGCTATTATACTTCTGGGTTTATCTTAATTTGTGAGACTTATGTGCTACAAGCATGTAAGTCTCTTTTTGTTTATATTAAGGAGGAAACTAAATTGGCTAAGAAATATTACACCGAGTCAGTACCCGATGTGGAAAAAGAGCTAAAAACATCCCTCGATGCCGGACTAAGCGATAGCGAAGCCAAAGCCAGACTTGAAAAGTATGGCCCCAATGCTTTAGCTGCTAAAAAGAAGGAGAGCATGTTTATGCGCTTCATCGATCAATTCAAGGATTTCATGATCATTGTTTTGATCATCGCCGCCATTTTATCCGGTGTAGTTGCTAAAGAATGGACCGATGCAGCAATCATCATGATCGTTGTTATCTTGAACGCCATTTTAGGTGTCTTTCAAGAGGCAAGAAGTGAAGCTGCGATTGAAGCCCTAAAGGATATGGCCACGCCGGAAGCGCATGTCCGGCGTAACGACGCAATCATTACGATTCCAAGTACCGAATTGGTACCAGGCGACATCGTTTTGCTTGAAGCCGGTGACGTTGTTCCAGCTGACTTGCGTTTGAATTTGGCAAGTAGTTTGAAGATTGAAGAATCAGCCTTGACTGGTGAATCTGTCCCAGTTGAAAAGAAGATTGAGACTTTATCTGGCGATGATATTGCTTTGGGTGACCGTGTGAACATGGCATATTCCAACACTAACGTTACTTACGGACGTGGTGAAGGTATTGTAGTTAGCACGGGGATGCACACCGAAGTTGGTAAGATCGCTACAATGCTTAACAATGCCGATGAAACTGATACTCCTTTGAAGCAGAACTTAACCCAGTTGGGTAAGACTTTAACCATCATGATTTTGGCAATCTGTGTGATTGTCTTTGCCGTTGGTGTGTTAAAAGCAAATCCAGCCGACCGTAATTCTACTTTGATGATTAACATGTTCTTAGTTGCCGTATCACTTGCCGTAGCTGCAATTCCAGAAGGACTTCCAGCTATTGTTACGATTATTTTGGCATTAGGAACCCAAACGATGGCTAAACATAAGGCAATCGTTAGAAAATTGCCTGCCGTTGAAACTTTGGGTGCTACCGACATTATTTGTTCAGATAAGACTGGTACTTTGACCCAAAACAGAATGACCGTTGAAAAGGTCTTCCATGACGGCGCAGTTCACGACGACAGCGACAAGATTAGCGAAACTAATCCTGCACTTTTGTCCATGGTTTTAGCCAACGATACTCAAATTGAAAACGGTGGTAACCTTTTAGGTGACCCAACCGAAACTGCTTTGATTCAATTTGCTTTCGATCAAAGTATTGACGTAGAAACTTTGCTTAAAAAGTACAAGCGTGTCCAAGAAGTACCATTTGATTCAGAACGTAAATTGATGAGTACTGTTAACGTAGATGGTGATAAATACTATGTTGCCGTTAAGGGTGCTCCTGATATGCTTTTGAAGCGTATTACTAAGATTGATATTAACGGTAAGATTGAACCAATCACCGATGAAGACAAGAAAAATATTCTTGAAACTAACAAGAATATGGCCAAGAAAGCTTTGCGTGTGCTGGGTTTGGCTTACAAGACCGTTGATGAACTTTATGATGATCCGTCCACTGACAATGTCGAACAAGATTTGATCTTTGCTGGACTTGTCGGCATGATCGACCCAGAACGTGGTGAAGCTAAGGACGCTGTTGCCGAAGCTAAGAGTGCTGGTATTAGAACCGTTATGATCACTGGTGACCACCAAACTACTGCTCAAGCTATCGCAGAACGTTTGGGTATTATTGGAAAAGGTCAAGACGAGCGCGTTTTAACCGGTGCTGAACTTGATAAATTGAGCGACGACTACTTCACCAAGCACGTTGGCGACTACAGTGTTTATGCCCGTGTTTCTCCAGAACACAAGGTAAGAATCGTTAAGGCATGGCAAGCAAACAACAAGATCGTTGCTATGACCGGTGACGGTGTTAATGATGCTCCAAGTTTGAAGCAAGCCGACATTGGTATCGGTATGGGTATCACTGGTACTGAAGTATCAAAGGGTGCCAGTGATATGGTTTTAGCCGATGATAACTTCGCTACGATCGTTGAAGCTGTTAAGCAAGGACGTAAGGTCTTCAGTAACATCCAAAAAGCTATTTTGTACTTAATGAGTTGTAACGTTGGTGAAGTTTTAACTGTCTTCATGATGACTATGCTTGGCTGGGACATTTTGGCTCCAGTACAACTTCTTTGGATCAACTTGGTAACTGATACTTTGCCAGCTATCGCCTTAGGTGTTGAACCAGTTGAAGATGGGATTATGAAGCGTAAGCCTCGTGGTAAGAATTCTAACTTCTTCAGCGGCGGTGTTGCTAGCTCCATTGTTTACCAAGGTATTTTGGAAGGTATCTTAGTCTTGGGTGCTTACCAAATCGGTCTTCACGTTGGTCCACACGTAGGTGATCCATCCATGCAACATGGGGATGCTTTAACCATGGCCTTCCTTACTTTGGGACTTATCCAGTTGTTCCACGCAATTAACTCTAAGTTTATTCACCAATCAATTTTCAGAAAGCATACTTTTGCCAACAAATGGTTCAATGGTGCGATTATTATCTCAGCTTTGATTATGGCAGCCGTTGAATTGCCATTCATGACTAAGTTCTTCGATGTAACTGAACTTGACGGTGATCAATGGTTAGTCATCCTTGTTGCTGGTATCTGCATTATCTTGATTGTGGAAATCGTCAAATTCTTCCAAAGAAGAATGGGAAAAGAATAAAGTTTAACAAAAATAAATAAAAAAGCTTGAGTTTGTTCAAGCTTTTTTATTATGCTTAAAAGTAAGATTATTTTTTTAGGAAGTTGTTTAAATGAAAAGTTTTTTGTTTCGTCTTTATTTAGCCTGGATGAAGTTTCGTGCGCGTTTTACCACAATGGAAGACAACACGATCGTGGTGTTAAACGGTTCGGGTCGTTCAGGTTCAAATGGCTATGCTTTTTACAAGTGGCTCTTAGTTAACCACCCTGAATTTAACACTACATTGGTTGAACCATGGCCATCATCTCACCTTAAGTGGGAAACTTGGCAAAAGATTGGGGCAGCGCGTTACGTAATCACCACGCACCAGCCTTTTAAGGTGCGCAAACACCAGATTAATGTGCAATTGTGGCATGGTGTTCCACTGAAGCGAATGGGCATCATGGCCAACAATACTAAGTACCGTGACAACAAGCGCAATGAAAAACTGTGGCACAAAACAGCTGATATCGTGACCTCAAGTTCTGATTTATACGAGACCTTAATGAGTGCCTGCATGGCAATTGAGACTAAGAAGTACCACAAAATTGGTTTTCCTAGATTGGACTTGCTTGATTCGCCAGTAATTTCTAAAAAGCAGCTGTTAAAAGACCTGTTCAAGACTGAAGATGATCAAGCACAAATCGGCATCTACATGCCAACTTTTAGATATGAGCTTGAAGATAAGACCATCATGGATAAGATCAAGGAAGGAAACTTCTTTGCCTTTGAAGATTTTGATGGCGAAAGGTTAAATGAAGAGCTCAAAAGGCGTCACCAATATTTAATCGTGAAATTGCATCCCTACGAGATGCGCTTATTTAGTGCTTTCAAGAGTAATTACTCTAACATCGCATTTTTGAACAATGACTACTTATTTGATCATGACTATGACTTGTACGAATTGCTCGGCGATACCGACTTCTTGATGACCGACTTCTCATCAATTTACTTCGACTATTTGCATTTAAACAAGCCGATCGTGTTCGTAACCAACTTCCTGAAGCAATATGAAAAAACACGTGGCCTGTTGATGGGACCATACAGCGAGATTACGCCAGGGATCAGCGTAAATTCTGAACAAGAATTGATTAACAACCTTGATCACTTGGACAACCAACAAATTGCTAACCGTAGGCTTTACTGGCTGCATTTGACTAGTCAAGTAAAGGGACCATACTGTGAAAAGGTCTTTAAGTATATGACGCAAGAATATAGAGGGTAGAATATGCGCAAAACGTTTTTAAATATTCTTTATAACGCGATCTATCAAATTTTTATTGTCTTGGTGCCGTTAATCACGGTGCCATATTTGTCTAGAGTTTTAGGACCAAAAACCTATGGGATCTACAGCAGTGTTAACAACACTGTGCAATTTTTGATGATCTTTTGTATCCTGTCAGTTTCTTATGTAGGGATGCGGACGATCTCGCGTACGCGGACTTATGGTACGCCGGAAGAATTGACTAGAGCCTTCTGGGGTCTTTGGTACTTCCAAGGTATTGCCGGTTTAATTACGATTGCCATTACGGTCTTTGTAACGACAGTCTTTCACATTCAATACTGGTTCTACCTTTTACTCATGGTGCCATATTTAATTTCAGCGCAGGTCGATATTTCCTGGTTCTTCCAAGGATTAGCCGACTTCGGTCGCGTTGTTTTGAAAAACACGGCGGTAAGGCTGGTCAGCGTGGTTTTGATTTTGCTTTGGGTAAAATCACCAGCCGATTTGTGGAAGTACTTACTGATTATGTCGGTATCAACGATGCTGGGTTCATTCGTCTTTTGGTTTGACATCCACCGTTACGTTGGCAGACCCGTAGCTCATTTTTATAAATTCAAGAAAACGGCCATTGCGATCGGAACTTTGATGATTCCGCAGATTGCGACGCAGATTTATACTTCGCTTGATAAACCAATCTTGGGCCTGTTTGCCGGTTCAGCACAGGTATCTTTCTACGATAACTCGCAGCGTATCTCCAACATGATTTTAGGCGTTATCACTAGTATTTCCCTGGTTATCATGCCTAAAATGGCCAGTGAAGGCAAAGAGACGCAAAAAGTGGTCATGAAAAAATCACTGGAAGCTACTGTTATGTTAGGTACATTGTTTGCCGTGATCATCATGGCTAATACCAAGCAATTTGTACCGTTCTTCTTTGGTGATAAATATATTCCGATGACGCCACTCATGTTTTGGTTTACTTTGACCATCATCATGATTCCAACCGGTGGTGTTTTTGCCAACCAGTTTGCCTTAGCTAACCAGCGTGATAAGGACTATGCTTTTCCTGTAGTGATCGGTGCGATCGTTGAAATCGTGTTAAGTTACATCCTTGACCGTCCATACGGCGCTTGGGGTGCCATGATTGCTATTTTGATTACGGAAGCCGTAGTTTTAGTATTGCGTTTGTGGGTAGTGCACGACGGCTATGACTTTGCTTATGTCTTCCATGATGTGCCAAAGTATTTCTTGATCGCTATTATTACGTTAGCTGTTGGCATGTTTATGCCTAACTTGATTCATTCAGCCTTTTTCAACATGGCAGTTAAATCAATTATAATGTTAGTAATTTACCTAGGTTTGATGTTCTTACTAAAGCTGGACTTCAACGAAGACATTATCAAGTTAGTCAAAAATTTCTTTAAACGAGGTTAAAAATGATTCCTAAAACAATTCATTATGTTTGGGTCGGGCATAATCCGAAGAGCAAGATCATCCAAGAATGTATTGCGACTTGGAAAAAGAATTTGCCTGATTTTAAATTTGTGGAATGGAACGAAGACAACTTTGATATGCACGAAAATAAATATATTGAGCAGGCATATCAAGCCAAAAAGTGGGCTTTTGTTTCGGACTATATTCGAGCAAAAGCTATTTACGAACAGGGCGGTATTTATTTGGATACTGATGTGCGTGTAGTGAGCGACTTAACGCCGCTTTTAAATGACCGGGCATTTATTGGCTTTGAAAATAATAATTATCTGTCAGCCGCAATTTTTGGCGCAGAAAAGGGCCATCCTTTTATGCAGGACATTTTGGACTACTATAAGGACCGCAACTTTGAATACGACGTCAACAATCAAATGGCCGGGGTCAACAGTGTTTCTGTGACCGACATGTTGATTGATAAATATGGTTTAAAGATTGGCAATAAGGAGCAAATGCTCAAAGAGGGCATCCACGTTTATCCTGATGGCGTTTTGTGCAATCCATCGGCGGATTCTAAGAGCATTCACTTGTTTACAGGAACTTGGATGAACGGCAAGCACTCTTTTAAGCATAAGATCGTAACGGATTTGAAGCGCCACATTAATACGCCAAAAGGTGCCGGTTTATATGCGAAGTGGATTCGATGAGACAAGAGGAATTACAAAAATTAACAGAACAAATTTCAAGGGACTATTTTCATCGTCCCTTTTTGCATATGGTGAAAATTAATCACCGGATGAGAACAACGGGTGGTCGCTATCATTTAGATGACCATCATATTGAAATTAATGCGCATTTTTTAGAAGCAAAAAATCCAAAATATTTGGTGGGCATTATTAAACATGAACTGTGTCACTACCATCTGCATTTAATGGGGCTAGGCTACCAGCATAAAGATCGCGATTTTAAAATTCTGCTTAATAGGGTAGGCGGCAGTCGCTACGCACCTGATATTGGTTTAAGACGCCGGAAAAAATATAAATATCTTTATGTCTGTGAAAACTGCAGGCTAAAATATCCACGCATGCGCAGAATAAATGCGATCCGCTATAGGTGTGGCAAATGCAAGGGGCGCTTGCGTTTAGCGCGTAATTTTTAAAGAAAATAATAAATAAAATTAAATTATTTTCGAAATTTACTTGCACATCACTCGAATTTAGTCTATTATAGTTATTGTTCCGCGGGCGTGGCGGAATGGCAGACGCGCAAGACTAAGGATCTTGTGATCGCTTTAGATCGTGGAAGTTCGAGTCTTCTCGCCCGCACAAATTAAGAAGTCGCAGTGAGCGACTTCTTTTTTTTATATATTTTTCGGATATACTTTAATTAATGGATTAAAGGAATTGGAATTATGGCAAAAAAGCGTAAATCAAGAATACCAAAAAGTGTAAAGTTAGTTGTTCGCGTATTTATTATTTTGTTTGTGTTGATGATTGCCTTCGTGGGCTTTCGTTACTACAGACGCTATGCAATTCAATCTGAGCAGATCAGACAAGCGCAGTTGCAGCGCCAGCAAGAACAGGCAAAATTACTTAAACAAAGAAAAGCTTTTATTAAAAAGATCGGGCCAATTGCGCGTGAGGTCGACAAGTCTTATGATCTTTTGCCAAGTATCACGATTGCTCAGGCCTGCCTTGAAAGTAATTATGGCCAAAGCGATTTATCGCAAAAGTACAACAACTTATTCGGCGTTAAGGGGACTAACCCGAATACTTCGGCCGTGATGACGACAAAAGAATACGTTAAGGACAAGTGGGTGACTGTGAAGGCGCGTTTCCAAATATACGACTCATACGAGGCTTCTATTCGTGCCCATGCTAGATTATTCCAAAACGGGACAACGTGGAACCACGACCAATATAAGCACGTTTTAGCGTCAAAGGATTATAAGACGCAGGCCAAGGCTTTGGTTACCGATGGCTACGCGACCGATCCGGATTACGCTGACAAATTGATTAATTTAATTGAACAATTTGACCTCGAAAAATATGATAAGTAAATCTTTAAAGCAACGAATGTTCGTTGCTTTTTTGGTATAATGTTTAAGTTGCATTAATGAATTATTTTTTGTGAAGGGGACAATAATGAGCGAAAAATCTATCTTAGCTGGTTTGAATCCGCAACAAAAGAAAGCTGTCGAGACGACCGAAGGTCCGCTTTTGGTTGTTGCTGGCGCGGGTTCAGGCAAAACTTCTGTGTTGACAAGGCGTATTGCTTACTTAGTTGAAGAAAATCAAGTGGCACCATGGAATATTTTGGCCATTACCTTCACTAACAAAGCCGCAACTGAAATGCGTGAACGTGAACAAAAGTTGCTTGGCCCAGCTGCCGAGAATATTTGGATGTCAACTTTCCATGCCCTCTGCGTCAGAATTTTGCGTAGGGATGCGGACAAGATTGGCTACAGCCACAACTTTTCAATTGCGGACTCAGCTGAACAATTGACTTTGGTGAAGCACATCGAAAAGGACTTGAACATTAATCCTAAGATGTACGACCCACGTGGCGTTTTAGCTGCAATTTCTAACGGTAAGAACGACTTGCTTGATCCAGAAGCATTTGAAACTACTGCTTCTTCACCTTTTGAAAAGATGGCGGCCAAGATCTACAAGGAATACCAAAGAAGATTGCGCAGAGATCAAATCATGGACTTTGACGATTTGATCATGCAGACCTTGGTTTTGTTTAAAAAAGATCCAGAAACGCTGCATTATTACCAAAACAAGTTCCGCTATATTTTGGTTGACGAATACCAGGATACTAACGAAGCACAATACCAATTGTGTCATGCTTTGGCTGCCCAATATAAGAATATCTGCGTTGTTGGGGATGCTGATCAGTCAATTTACGGCTGGCGTGGCGCTAATATGGAAAACATCATGAACTTTGAGCATGATTACCAAAAAGATGGTGTAAGAACCGTCAAGCTAGAACAAAATTACCGTTCAACTGGCCACATTTTGTCTGCCGCTAACTCAGTGATTAAGAACAACCAAAACCGCAAGGACAAGAACTTGTGGACTGATCAAGGCGAAGGACAAAAGGTTACTTACTACCAAGCTCAAAGCGGCGATGATGAAGCGCACTACATTATTTCCAAGATCCAAGAAGAAGTTAAGGACAAGCACCGTTCTTACAAGAATTTTGCCATTCTTTATCGTACTAACGCCCAATCGCGTACAGTCGAAGAAGCTTTTGTTAAGTCAAACATTCCTTACCAAATTGTTGGTGGTCACAAGTTCTACGACAGAAAAGAAATTAAGGATGTCATGGCTTATTTGAAGTTGGTGGCTAACCCTGCCGATACGATGAGCATGAACCGCATCATCAATACGCCTAAGCGTGGAATTGGTGCTGCAACTGTGGATAAGTTGTTAACATTTGCTGATGACAACCACTACACCGTTTTAGATGCGATGGACCATGTGGCAGAAAGTCCAATTAGTACGCGAGCTGCTAAGAAGTTGAGCGACTTTGGCGCAAAGCTGAGGGATGCGATTGCTTATGCGCAAACTAGCAGCGTTACCGGTTTAACCGAAAAAATCTTAGAAGACTTTGATTATACTGATGCTTTAAAGGCTGAAAATACCATTGAATCTGAGACACGTCTTGAGAACTTGGACGAATTCTTATCTGTAACCAAACGTTTTGACGATCATTACGAACCTGAAGAAGACGATTCTAATCCACTAAGCGACTTCTTAGCTGAAGTATCACTTTTAAGCGACCAAGACGATCTAGACGAAGACGATAACCAAGTAGCCTTGATGACTTTGCACGCTGCTAAGGGTCTAGAATTCCCAGTTGTCTTCTTGATCGGCATGGAAGATGGCCTCTTCCCATTGCAAAGATCAATGATGGACGATAATGAATTAGAAGAAGAGCGACGTTTGGCTTATGTTGGTATTACCCGTGCCAAGCAAGAACTGTTCTTAACTAATGCCTACTCACGTATGATGTACGGCAGAATGCAGAACAATCCGCCTTCAAGATTTTTGGATGAAATTGATTCTAAGGACCTTCATAAAGAAGAAAACGAAAAGCTCGAAGGCAGTTTTATCAAGTCCAGCTTTGCGGCTACTTCTGCTCCTTTTGCTAGAAAGGCAGAACGTGCTCGTGCCACAGTTTATACTGCTAAAAAAGCCAGCGGTGCTGTCGGTGCCGAAAAGAAGGGCTGGAGCGTTGGTGATCAAGTAGAACACAAAGCTTGGGGCCGCGGCGTAGTAACCAAGGTCAATGGCACTGGCGAAGACATGGAACTTGATATTGCCTTTCCAGGTAAGGGCATTAAGAGACTTTTGGCTGCGTTTGCGCCAATTAAGAAGGTATAATTGGAATAAATGAGATTTTAATCAGGAGGGCAAAAATGGCAGAAATTACTCTTGATGAAGCCAAAAAAGAGGCTGCTTCACTTAGAACCCAATTGAATGAATGGGCCGATGCATACTACTCAAAAGATGCACCTGAAGTTGAAGATAATGTCTATGATCAAAGCTATAATCGTTTGCTTGAACTCGAAAAAGAGTTCCCAGAGATAGTCACACCCGATTCAATTACGCAAAGAGTTGGTGGACAAATTGACAACGATTTTACTAAAGTTGAGCACCCGATTCCTATGCTTTCAATGGGGGATGTCTTTTCAAAAGAAGAATTGAAAGAATTTGACCAACGGATGCAAAAATTGGTTGGCCACCCCGTTGAATACAACGTCGAATTAAAGATCGATGGTTTGTCATTATCGCTTGAATATGAAAACGGTAAGTTGGTTCGTGCTTCGACTCGTGGTAACGGTTATGTAGGTGAAGATGTAACGGCTAACGCGCATTACATTGCCGACATTCCGCAAACTTTGCCAGAGCCTTTGACTACGGAAGTGCGTGGCGAATGTTACATGGGCAAGGAAGCCTTTGCCAAGCTTAACGAAGAGCGTGAAGAACAAGGTTTGAGCGTTTTTGCCAATCCACGTAACGCCGCAGCCGGTTCGCTTCGTCAGCTTGACCCTAAGGTAACGAAGAAGCGTCAACTGAGCACCTTTATCTATACTTGGGTTAATCCACCAGAAGGTATTACTAGCCAGCACCAAGCCATTGAGCGTATGCACGAATTAGGTTTTCACACTAATGAAACCGGTCGTAAATTAGCTACGCTTGATGAGATCTTTGACTTTATTGATGAATATACGGCTAAGCGTAACAGTTTGACCTATGGCATCGATGGGATCGTATTGAAGATTGATGATTTAAACATTGAACAAGAATTGGGTAATACCGTAAAAGTGCCACGTTGGGAAATTGCTTATAAGTTCCCACCAGAAGAACAAGAGACAATTGTCCGCGACATCGTTTGGACGGTTGGCCGTACCGGTGTCGTAACGCCAACTGCTGTGATGGATCCCGTTCAACTTGCTGGTACAACTGTTGCTAGAGCTTCGCTGCACAACCCTGACTATTTAAATGAAAAGGGCGTTCGCATTGGCGATACGGTTAAATTGCACAAGGCCGGCGACATCATTCCAGAAATTTCTGAAGTTGTTTTAGCAAAGCGTCCAGCAGATTCAGAGCCTTACAAGATTCCTGATACTTGTCCATCATGTGGTCAAAAACTGGTTCACTTAGAAGACGAAGTAGCTCTTCGCTGCATTAACCCATCTTGTCCAGCCCAAGTAGAAGAAGGAATTACCCACTTTGCATCGCGTCCTGCGATGAATATTGCCGGCTTAGGTCCTAAGATCGTTAAGCAGTTAATTGCCAAGGATTTGGTACACAACGTTGCCGATCTTTACCACTTAACTGCCGATGATTTGGCCGAGCTTGATCACTTTAAGGAAAAATCGATCAATAATTTGCTTACTGCAATTGATAATTCCAAGTCAAATTCAGTAGAATTGTTAATTACAGGCCTTGGAATTGATCACGTTGGAGCAAAAGCAGCCCGTTTAATCGCCAAAAAATTTAAAAATCTGTCAAAGATTATGGCTCAAGGGGTGCAAGATATTGCTTCAATAGATACAATAGGCATGACGATTGCCGAATCGATGACTACGTATTTTGCTCAGCCTGAAGTACAAAAGCTGATTGAAGAATTGCGCGAAAGTGGTTTGAACATGGATTACCTCGGTGAAGATGAAGAAGCTGCACCTGATAACCCATTCAAAGATAAAACGGTTGTATTAACTGGAAAATTAGAGCATTATACAAGAAGTGAATTTACCAAGAAGTTGCAAGCCTTAGGTGCTAAGGTTACCGGCTCAGTTTCTAAGAAGACCAATTATGTAATTTATGGTAAGGATGCCGGATCTAAGTACAATAAGGCCGAGCAACTGGGAATTCCGCTTTTAACCGAAGAAGAAGCAATCGCACAAATTGAATAAAGGGACAATTATTGTGAAAAAATATTTGCAGATTATGGCTTTGGCTGGGGTGATGATTACCCTAAGTGGCTGTGGCAGACTAAAGGACTCAAGTTTAGCCAACAATGCGACAACTACTTCTACAACTAAGAGAAAAAGTTATCAAACAACTAATACGGGCAATAGCGGCTACAGCGTTTTGTTAAAGAACGGCCGCTACGTTACTAGCCCTATTTCTGGTTTGACTGCTACTGATAACGACAACTCAGTAGATACGCGTGAACTTGAACGTGGTTTGATTCAAATTTCTAAGAATCAATTTTCAACTAACCAATACGTTTTCCAAGAAGGTCAATATTTGGATTCTTCAACGGTTACCGATTGGCTAACCAGAAAATCAAAATCTAATCCCAAGGGCTTGAACCCTGTTAATAACGGCAAGACCGGTACTGATACCAGAAATCCAATTTATTTGGAAGAAATTATTGAACAAGATTACTTGACCGGTTCCGGTTCTAAGTATTCAATTGGCGGTATGAGTTTGGGTCTGGCCATGAATTCCGTTGACTACTTCCAAAAGAAGCGGAATGGTGCAGAATTCCAAACCGATATTTCAAGAGCTGAACAACGCGCACAAGGCGAGAAGATGGCTAATGAAATCGTCGCTCGTTTGCGTAAAAAGAAGGCTTTGAAGAATATTCCAATTACCGTTGGTTTGTTCTCAAAGACCGGAAAAGACTCATTAGTTGGCGGAACTTACTTCGCTTACGGGACAGCGGCGTCTAATAGTAGTAAAATAACTAAATGGAAATCCGTGTCGGAAAAAATACAGATTTTACCGACAACTGGTAATGAAAAGGCAATTAATAGCAACGACGCATCGCACTTTAATGATTTCAAGACGTCTATTCAAAATTATTTCCCTAATATTAGTGGGGTAACGGCAACTTTGCGTTATGATAATGGCAAGCTGGCTCAAGAAAATATTTCAGTAACGACCCAGTTTTATGGCTACGAGCAAATTCAAAGTTTTACTCGTTTAGCTTTGTCAACAGCAAAGAAGTATTTGCCTAACAATATTCCAATTGAAATTAGGATTGGATCGGTTGACGATGTTCAAGCATTAATTGCCAAGGAAACCGGCGATAGTGATTATCAAGTCCATGTTTATGGCGGCGAATAGGAGGTATTTGCGTGGAAATCACAAAAGATACCATTAAACACGTTGCGACTCTTTCGCGACTTGCGTTTAATGAGGAAGAATTAGATAAATTTACTGATCAAATGGGATCAATCATCAACATGGCTGATCAACTTAGCGAAGTTGATACTGAAGGTGTTGATGAAACTGTCCAAGTTGTTGATCGTGATACTGTCTTCAGAGAAGATAAACCTGAACACTGGCAAGGACAAACTAGAGAAACATTAATGGCAAACGTTCCTGAAAAGGCTAACGGCTACATTAAGGTTCCTGTAATTATTAATAAGGATGAGGACGAGTAATGAATTACTTAAACGAAGATATTGATTCATTAAACAAAAAGCTTGCCAGCGGTGACTTGTCAGCAGATAAGTTAGCGAAAGACACTGTGGCAAACATTAAGGATACAGATAAGAAGTTAAACGCTTGGATCACTGTTTTAGATGATGCAAAGCCTGCAGAAAACCTTGACTACTCAAAGAGCAAGTTAGCAGGTATTCCAATTGCTATCAAGGACAACATTATCACTAACGGTATTAAGACTACTGCTGCTAGTCACATTTTGTACAATTACATGCCAATGTACGACGCAACAGTTATTTCTAAGCTTAAGAAGGCTGGCGTAACCTTGGTAGGTAAGACCAACATGGATGAATTCGCTATGGGTTCATCAACTGAACACTCATACTACGGTGCTACTCACAACCCATGGAACTTAGACAAGGTTCCTGGTGGTTCATCCGGTGGTTCTGCAGCTGCAGTTGCCGGTGGTCAAGTTGTTGCAGCCCTTGGTTCAGATACTGGTGGTTCAATTCGTCAACCAGCTGCATTCAACGGCATTTTTGGTATTAAGCCAACTTACGGCCGTGTATCTCGTTGGGGTCTTATCGCATTTGGTTCTTCACTTGACCAAATCGGTGTAATGACTAAGCGCGTTAAGGACTCAGCAGAAGTATTGAATGTTATTGCTGGTGCAGACGAACACGACTCAACTGTTTCAACTCGTGAAGTTCCTGACTTTACCAAGTTTATTGGTCAAGACGTTAAGGGTCTTCGCGTAGCTGTTCCTAAGGAATACATGGAAGCAGTTAGCGGTGAAATGCGTGAAGTTATCCAAAAGCAAATCGATACTTTAAAGGATGCTGGCGCAATCATCAACGAAGTATCATTGCCACACACTAAGTACGTTGTTCCTGACTACTACATCATCGCTTCAAGTGAAGCTTCATCAAACTTGCAAAGATACGATGGTATTCGTTACGGCTACCGTGCTAAGGATACTAAGAACTTGCTTGACGTTTACGTTAAGTCACGTTCAGAAGGCTTCGGTACAGAAGTTAAGCGTCGTATCATGCTTGGTTCATTTGCACTTTCAGCCGGTTCATACGACAGATTCTTCAGACAAGCTGCTAAGGTTAGAACATTAATTTGCAATGACTTTGACAAGATCTTTGCTGAAAATGACGTAATCGTTGGACCTACTACTACTGAACCTGCATTTGGTATTGGCGAAGAAGTTTCTGACCCAATCAAGATGTACAACAACGATATTTTGACTATTTCTGCCAACTTAGCAGGTATTCCTGCAGCTAGTGTTCCAGCTGGTTTAGTTGATGGTATGCCTGTCGGCTTACAAATTATGGCTAAGCGCTTTGATGAAGGTAACGTCTTCAAGACTGCTGACTTTATTGAACGCAGCAACAAGTTTTACGAAAAAACACCAACTGGAATGGAGGATTAATTGAATGAATTTTAAATCGACTATCGGACTTGAAGTCCACTTCGAATTAAAGACAAAGAGCAAGATTTTCTCTCCTTCACCAGTAACCTACGGTGCTGAACAAAACACGGAGACTAATGTTATTGACTGGGCTATGCCTGGTACTTTGCCAATGGTTAACAAGAACGTTTACCGTTTAGGTATTATGGTTGCCATTGCTACTCATGCTCACATTTTGCCAACTACTCACTTTGACCGTAAGAACTACTTCTATCCTGATAACCCAAAGGCTTACCAGATTACTCAGTTCTTCCAACCACTTGCTCGTGATGGTTACATCGAAGTTGAAGTTCGCGGTAAGAAGAAGAGAATCGGTATCCACGAAATGCACATCGAAGAAGATGCCGGTAAGAACACTCACGGAACTAACGGTTTCTCATACGTTGACTTAAACCGTCAAGGTGTTCCACTTCTTGAAGTTGTTTCTGAACCTGACATGGAAGACCCAGAAGAAGCTTACGCATACCTTGAAAAATTACGTAAGATCGTTCAATTTACTGGTGCTTCAGACGTTAAGATGGAAGAAGGTTCAATGCGTGTTGATACCAACATTTCCATCCGTCCTGCAGGTCAAAAGGAACTTGGTACTAAGGTTGAAATGAAGAACTTGAACTCATTTGACCACGTACGTCGTTCACTTGCTTACGAAGAAAAGCGTCAAGAACAAGTTCTTTTAGCTGGTGGTCACATCCAACTTTCAACTCGTCGTTTCGACGAAGCAACTGGTAAGACTGTTTTGGAACGTGTTAAGGAAGGTGATTCCGACTACCGTTACTTCCCAGAACCAGATATTGCTCCTGACCACATTAGTCAAGAATGGATTGATCAAATTGCTAAGGAACTTCCAAAGAGCCCATTTGATCGTTACGATGACTATGTAAACAAGTACGGTTTGAAGCCATACGACGCAAATGTTTTGCTTCAAACTAAGGAAAGTTCAGACTTCTTCGACGCAGCAGTTGCAGCTGGTGCTGATCCAACTCTTGCTGCTAACTGGATGAACACTCAAGTAAATGGTTACTTGAACGACCACCGTGTAGGTTTGAACGACATTAAACTTACTCCAGAACACTTGGCAGAAATGATCCAGTTGATCAAGGATGGTACTATTTCATCCAAGATCGCTAAGAAGGTCTTTGCTGAAACTATTGCTAACGGTACTGATCCTAAGAAGTACGTTGAAGATAATGGTATGGTTCAATTGTCAGATACTTCAGTCTTAGCACCAATGGTTAAGAAGGTTGTTGACGATAACCCACAATCAGTAGAAGACTTTAAGAATGGTAAGGACCGTGCAATTGGTTACTTAGTTGGTCAAATCATGAAACAAACTCGTGGTAAGGCTAACCCTAAGATGGTTAACAAGTTGCTTAACCAAGAATTGCAAAGTCGTTAATTTTTAGAACGTTAAGGTAGTAATTATGACTAGTAAAGCAAGATTAATTTATAATCCTGTATCCGGTCACGAGCAGATGCCCAAAAACGTGGCCGATATTTTAGATGTGTTAGAGCAAGCTGGCTATGAAGCTAGTGCGTTTAGAACTACACCTGAACAAAATAGTGCTCGCAATGAAGCTACGCGTGCTGCAAAAGAAGGTTTTGACCTGATCGTTGCAGCCGGTGGTGACGGGACAATCAATGAAGTAGTTAATGGGATTGCCTTTTTAGATAAGAGACCTAAGATGGCAATTATTCCAGCAGGTACGACTAACGATTATGCCCGTGCATTAGCTATCCCACGTGACAATATTCCGGATGCCGCAAAGGTTATTTTGAAGAATAAGACACGCAAGATGGATATCGGTAAAGCGGTTTTTGGTGATCAAACTCAATATTTTGTAAATATTGCTGCCAGCGGTTCTTTAACAGAATTAACATATGGCGTGCCATCCGAAGTAAAATCAGCTTTAGGTTATGCAGCTTACCTCATTAAGGGTGCAGAAATGTTGCCTCACTTAACTGAGAACGAAATGCGTTTAACTTATGATGATGGCGTTTATGAAGGCAAGCTCTCAATGTTCTTGTTGGGAATGACCAACTCAATTGGTGGTTTTGAACAAGTTATGCCTGATGCGCAACTTAGTGACGGACTTTTCCAATTGATCGTTGTTAAGCCTTCAGATCCTGTCAGCATGATGAAGTTGATGGCTTTGGCTTTGAATGGTAAGCACGTTGATGATCCTAACATCATCTATACCAAAACTAGAAGCTTAAAGGCTGAACTTATTGGTAAGAATTCAGGACGAGATTTGCCAGTTAACCTTGATGGTGAAATTGGTGGATATTGTCCAGTTGAATTCCATAATTTACAACAAAGAATTGAATTCTACGTTGGTAAATAATGATGATAAGAATCTGGGAATTTCCTAGATTCTTATTTTTTCTATTTAATTCTGAAAAGGGTTATTAGAAAAATGACACACAAAAGTATTCAACCAAAATGGCTTGTCATTACTCAGTTAGTGCGCAAAAGTCACATGGACAGTGGACTGTCTATGTACAAAAGGAACCTTTTGGTAAGGTGAAAAAATATCAAATTAAATAATTTTAATATTGCAATTTACGTAAAATCTTTAAAGCAAGTTGCGATGAATTTATGCAGCGTGTTAGCACTATGGCCGGGAATCCTCAGTTAAAGCTCACCGAAAAGGAACGGACCCTCATGACAATTAATGTCCAAGTCTTCGTTCACAGTATGATTGGGCTGGTTGAAGTTTTGTTAAATTATGGCGATATTCTTTTACCATATGATATGCGTCAGAGCATTATGGCATTCTTACACCAGTCTCCGGTAGAATTGATGAGCAGCATGGTTCCTAATAAAGAAGAAAAAACAGAGCAATAAAAAATCCTGTTGGTGTAAAAACCAACAGGTATTTTCTTATCTTCATTAAATTAGTTACGGTCGTTGCCCATGCCAAAGATTTGAAGCAAGAACAAGAAGATGTTAATGAAGTCTAAGTAAAGTTGTAAAGCACCCAATACAGCAAGGCCGTTAGTAGGAACTTGGCTGCCGTAGTTGTTGTAGATGCTCTTCATCTTTTGTGCATCATAAGCGGTCAAGCCAGTGAAGATTATAACACCGATGATTGAGAATATGAATGAAGCAACTGAGTTGCGCAAGAAAATATTAACAATCATAGCTACAAGCAAACCAATCAAAGCAGCGCCCATGTAAGAACCTAAGTTGTTTAAATCTCTCTTAGTAAATGTACCGAAGATGGCCATTGCACCAAAGACAGCAGCTGAAGAAAGGAATGCCGTACTGATTTGAGCGCCAGTGTAGAAACCAGCTAAAAGTGCAAATTCAAATCCGTAGATGACAGCCAGAATCATTAACATTACAAAGCCAGCAACTGGATTTCTTGTAGCTCTGAAGCTGATCCCCATTGATAAACCAAGAGGTACGATCAGAATAATCCACATCAATGCAGTTGGCATTTGCATCACAGCTGCTCTGAAAACAGTCATGGTCAAAAATGCGGTGATAGCTGATACAAGAACAGCTAAGCCCATGTAGCCATACATCTTGGAAAGAAAACCATTAACTTCTGAGACGTCGTGAACTTGGCGACGTTCAGGACTTGAAAAGTTCATGTTGTCCATATATATGTCACTCTTTCTATTTAATTGTCTTATCTATTTTAACGTATTTGTTTAAAAATTATAAATTTTTTGGATCTTTGGGCAAATACTTAACACTTTCTTGAAGATTTTGCTATCCTTGAAATAAGGAAGTGATTTTTATGGATAAGAAATATACTGATAGTGAAGTGCGCGGCGAGCGTAGCGACCATCCTGATAAGAGTTATGCGGCAGATGAAGTGAGAAAATTATTCTTTACAGAAAATGCTAAAAAGAAATATGACATTTTAACTGGTTCGCAAAAGACCTTTATTGATAGGGAACTTGATGATTTAAGATTGAGTCGAAGCAGTTCGGTAAGCCGCAAAGATAATTCTGAATTGCAACAAAAAATTGTTTTTGAAGAGCAAAATAATCAGGTGATTGTGACGGATATTTTGTATGATGATTATCGTAATTCAAAAGAATATAAAAAAGCGCAAGTTCGCATGTATGATATGAATAATTAAAAGGCCTGCAAAATTAATTGCAGACCCTTTTTAATATCTAGTTATATCCAATTATTTGTTTTTCTTAGCCCATTTTAAGCCGATGCCTGTAACACCACTAAAGATTGAGAAGACAGGTGATAACAAGCTGAAGAAAACGAATGGCAAGAATTGAAGCACAGGTACACCCAATGCAGATGCAGCGAATGAACCGGCAACGCCCCAAGGAATTAAGTAGTTGATAACACTACCACCATCTTCAAGTACACGACTAAGTGCTAATGGTGAAAGACCGATTTTATCAAAGGCTGGCTTGAATGCACGACCAGGCAAAATTACTGATAAGTATTGTTCACCAACGAAGAGGTTGATACAAATACCTGAAAGAATAGTTACGGTGATTAAACGACCAGGTTTGTTCAGATGCTTAACGAGTGGTTCCATCGCACTTTGCACGATGTTGAACTTCATGAGCATCCCACCAAGTGACAAAGTTGAAATGATGAGCGCTACAGTAGCCATCATGCTGGAAATACCACCACGGGTAAGCAATGCGTTAACTGAAGCATCGCTAGTTTTGGCAACGAAACCGTTCATGATCAAGTTGTTCAATGATTGAGCAGATTCATGAGGACTTTGGATAAAGATCATGACCACAGTAATTGCAATGTTCATGAACAAGGTAGGAATTGCAGGGATCTTACGCCAAGCACAGATCAACATAAGAACGATTGGCAAAAGTGCCCACCATGAAATGGTGAAGTTGTTTTGTAAAACTTGTGAGGTACGTTCAATCTTGGTTGGGTCCATATGGCCGCTGTTACCCAAGATCCAGAACAGAATAAGTGATACGACGAATGAAGGAATAGTGGACCACATCATGTTCTTGATGTGTGAGAAAAGTTCACTTTCGGCAACGGCTGATGACAAGTTGGTTGAGTCTGACAAAGGAGACATTTTATCGCCGAATACCGCACCGGAGATGATAGCACCGGCAACTAAGGCAGGGTTGGCACCCATACTTGAACCGATACCAAACAAGGCAATCCCGACAGTTGAGATGGTGGTAAAACCACTACCGATGGCGACACCAACGATTGAACAAACGATGAAGACCGATGGTACGAAGAAACTACCACTGATCATGTTAAAACCAAGAACCATGATGGAAGGGATGATTCCGGCTTTGATCCAAACACCAATTAAGGCACCGATCAACATGAAGATGAAGATAGGAATGATCGCAACGCCGATACCTTCTTTAATCCCGTTTTGAACGTCTTGCCAACTAAAGCCGCGCAATCTTGCCCAAAAGGTAAGAAGTAGTACAGTGAACAAAACTGGCACTTCTGGGGACAAACCGAATTTAATTACGGAAACACCCAAGATAGCTAGTAGAACTATCAGAATGATAATTGATTCTGCAAAAGATACCTTCTTTTTTTCCATATTTCTATTCCTCCAAATAAAAAAGCCCCGCTGACCTAAGTCAACGGGACGACGATAGCCGTGGTACCACCCACTCTTTCAAGTCTAAGTACTTGAATCTCTATCAGATGGTAACGGTTCTGAATATTTCCGAGCGATAAAAATTACGATGTAATTCGTCTAGCTTCGCCTGTCTGGTTCGCACCTACCACCAGTTCTCTGAACGCTGAGCGAAGTAGCTACTGTTTTCGTTAATTGTTGGAAATTATGATAGCAATATTAAAAATGTATGTCAATACTTTTCATGAAAAATAATTTTCAAGACACAAAACTAGTCAAGTATTATAATGATTACAGTATTGATTTATTAAAAAGGTTGAAGATAATACATGAAGAAAAACCAAATTGTTGACTTAGAGATTACCGACCTCTCATACGAAGCAATGGGGGTTGCTCACTATGAAGGTTTGACAGTCTTCGTTACTAACGCTCTTCCAGGTGAAATCGTTAGTGCAAAAATTTTAAAGGTCAAAAAGAACTTTGCTTTTGCCAAAATCGAAAAAATTAAGAAAGAGAGCCCAGATCGAGTAAAGATCAAGCTTAACCAATGGGTGCAAACTGGCTTGGCATCTTTGGCACATATCAAATATGACAAGCAACTTGAATTTAAGCGTAATCAAGTAGTTAACTTGCTTAAAAAGGCGCACTTAGATGACATTGAAGTAGGGCAAACTTTGCCAAGTCCTGAACAAACAGGCTACCGTAACAAGGCACAAGTGCCAGTGCGTGAAATCAATGGTCAGCTTGAGATCGGCTTTTTCAGACGTCATTCACACGACTTAGTGCCACTGACTAATTTCTTTACTACTGATCCTGAAATCGACCGTGTGCTTGTTGCCGTACGTGATATTTTACGTAAATATAGAGTGCCTGCTTATGATGAAATCAATCATAAAGGTGAAGTACGCTATCTTGATGTGCGTAGAAGTAAGGCAACTGGCGAGATCATGGTCATTTTGGTCTGCTTGCACAATGACTTCCCACAACTTTTGGGCGTTGCTGCTGAAGTGAGCCAAATTCCTGGTGTTACTGGCTTGATTTTGAACCACAACCCTAAGAAGACCAACGTAATTTTGGGTAAGAAGGACTACTTGGTCTTGGGTAACGATCAAATTACTGATCAAATTGGTGATTTGAAATTCAGAATTTCACCACAAAGTTTCTTCCAAATCAATTCATTGCAAACACCACGCTTGTACGATTTGGCTATTAAGAAGGCTGATTTGAAGCCAAGCGACGTTGTGATTGATGCTTATTCAGGTATTGGGACAATCGGCTTGAGTGTGGCTAAGCACGTGAAGGCGGTCCGCGGAATCGAAGTTGTACGGGATGCCATTAAAGATGCTAAGGATAATGCTAAGTTGAACGACATCGATAACGCTAAGTATTACTTGGGTAAGGCCGAAGAAATTATGCCATGTTGGGCTAAGCAAGGTCTTAAGACCGATGTTGTTTTCGTTGACCCACCTAGAAAAGGTTTAACGCCTGAATTTATTGATGCGACTGCGAAGACTGGTCCTGAAAAGGTTGTTTATATTTCATGTAACCCTGCAACCATGGTCCGTGATTTGCAACTGTTCCAAGAACAGGGCTATGAATTTGATCGCATCGATCCTGTTGATATGTTCCCACAGACTCCACATGTTGAGTCTGTTACGGTCCTTGAACGTACAGATAAATAGCCGATAAGCCGCGTCACGACGGTATTTATAAGTGATTGAAAGTGTACTTTTTCCTTTCTGAACAATTGGAATTAGTACACTTTTTCTATTTGAAGCTAGCGGGTCGAGTGTTCAATGTCCTATTTCGATAGTCGAGTAGGCGAATGTCCAGTTTGGCAGGTCGAGTTGATTAAGGTGATGAAAATGGCTTTTGAAGTTGGTTTAGTAAGCTTTATAACTGATATAAAAACTGACTAAATTAGTTTTGAGAGTTGGGTTAACGTTTGTAATGCTACAAATGGCGCGCTTGAGATTCATAAAACTAAATTATTACAGGATTGTAGTATACTCAACCTATAACTAAGTATTTAAAAAGGATGAAAATTATATTGAATGAAGATGCATTAATCAGAATAATAAAAAAAGCACCAGTAGAAAATGATCACTGGGACTTTAAGGAGAAATGGCATGAAGACAACGGTGAATTACTGAGAGACATTATAAATTTTGCTAATACGCCACATCACGATGATTGTTATATTATTTTGGGTGTAAATGATAAGAATGGGAAAATTATTGGCGTAGAGAAAGATCCTAATCGTAGAAATAAACAACAATTGCAAGATTATCTTAGAAGGCAACCATTTGCACAAAATTGGTATCCTTTAACGAACGTTGAAACTTTTAAGCTATCTGGGCATTATATAGATGTGATTACCATAAAAAATTCAAATAATGTACCAATTTACTTGAATAGAAGAGTTAATAGAAAAGGTAAGCCAATGCAACCAGGTTTGATTTATTCAAGAATTAATGATTCGAATACACCGGTATAGTGATAAACAAATGGAACTATTATGGGAGAAAAGATTTCACCTTGATGTAAGCATTTATGACAGATATAAGGCAATTCTTACCACTCCACAGGATTGGGAACAAATCATAACTGAGGATAATCATGAATGCTTTATATACCTTAGGGATCCTAATTTTGTTATTAAAGTTGAAGGACCACTGGAAAATAAAAATAGTCATTTTGAATCGTTTATGATGTCAGAATTTAATATAAGGATCGAATGGTTCATTATTAAATTATTTTATGGGAATAACGAAATTTACTACAATTATGATATTCCTGTAGATGATTCTTCAGCAGAAATAATTATTCCAGATCATCATTTCATAAATGTAAATCATGTGTTAAATGGCATTAGCTATCATTGTTATATTAAAGATGAACTGCCATATATTCTTACTAATTTTATAAATGATGTAAGGAATGTATCATATGCGGGCTATTGGTGGAATTATGTAACCACAGATAACGTTATTTATGAAACAAAAAAAGAAAAAGCATACTATGAAAAGTTGGTATTTGATAATTATGAAAAAGTTAAATCATCAGAATTTGCTTCTGATCCTGAAACAGTCCAATCTTTAACAAGTAAGATTAAACTAAGCGGTACTCGAGGAGAGGGTGGTGACATAACACTAATCGCTAAAGAAATGGAAAAGGAGCATTTGTTAGTTAAGTACATTAAAAAACTACAACAAGACAAGAAAGATCAACAGGATGCTTTAAAAGCGACTATCAATACTGAATTAGCGGAGGTACAGCACTCTTTGAACACTAAAATGGCTAGTTTAAATGAGCAGGTCTGCGGACCAAGTTCATTTCAACCTCCACGAATTGAATTAAAACCAGCAAGATACAATTTTGAGACGATTAATGACCAAGGTACAGGGACATCATTCAAAGGATTAATTATTTTTGATCAAGCTTGTCTTGACTTAACACGTTTACCATGCTTTGTTCATGATTCACTACTATTTTCAAATATTGAGATAGATCGTAGAAATAGAATTATTAAAATGTATGCTCAAGAAACTAAGCAGATATTTATTTCAATTGATAGTATTGAAGTGTTATCAGAAAAAGCACAAGAGATTATTAGAGAGAATACGGTTCTGACACTTGAACGTGGTGGTAAAGAACTGTTTGGGAGATCATGGAATGAGCAGCAACCAAATAACTTAAAAATTAAATATAAAGTTAGTTACAAGAGATTGTGGAAACTGTTGATTGATAGAGGATTACGGAAAAAAGATTTGCTATCTGAATGCGATATTAGCGCTGCTTCCGTTGCTAAGTTAGGAAAAGATGCTAATGTTACTACGGATCTTTTGATGAAGATATGCACCGGCTTAGACTGCAACCTTAATGACATTTGCGAAACTGTATCAATTAACGAAGAATAGGAGAAATTTCATGCAAACGGATAATGAAAAATACAATGAAACTGTACAGCCGAACACTGCTTTCTTAAATGAACTTAAAGAAAAGCTGCCTGAATTCTTTACCAGGGAAGGATCTTTTAATTTAGATAAGTTTAGGAACCAACTAAAAGATAAGAATATTAATGAACTGAGTGAAGGTTATCAGCTAGATTTCATTGGTAAAGATTATGCTCGTCGCCAGGCTGGTGAAATGCCAAGTACCGTTATTGTTCCTGATGAGAAGCAAAATCAAGGTGAAGGTAAGAACAGTAAAAATTTATTCTTTACTGGGGATAATTTGGAAGTTTTACGCCATTTGCAGAATAATTATCAGAACAAGATTGACGTTATTTATATCGATCCACCATACAACACTGGTAGTGATGGTTTCGTATATCCTGATTCTTTTGAATACTCTGATGATAAATTAAAGGATATGTTTGAATTGAATGATGATCAGGTAGAACGTGTGAAGAGTATTCAGGGTAAGTCTAGTCATTCAGCTTGGTTGACTTTTATGTATCCAAGGTTAGCAATGGCTAAGAAATTGTTGGCAAAAGATGGAGTGATTTTTATTTCTATCGACGATAATGAAATGGCAGATTTAAAAATTATGATGGATGAATTGTATGGCGAGAAACAATTAATTGGTAATATCGCATGGGAATCAAAAACAAAGTCACAGAATACAGCAACGTCATATGATAAATTACAGCCTAAAGTTGAATATATTCTAGCATATAGTAAATATGGTCATAGTCATTTCCATTTAAATATCAAAGGAAGAAAAAAATATCCATTTCATGATGAAAAGGGGGCTTATCGAAATTATACTTTAGAAACTATGGCTTCTGATGGTGTTAGAGGTAGGACCTCGATGATTTTTCCTATAAAAGGGATTGTGCCTCCTAGTGGACAACAATGGAAGTTAGGAAAAGAAAAAATACAAATGTATGATTTAAGGAAAGATATTGAGTTAAAAAATGAAAAAATTATCTTGAAAATAAGGCCCAACGATGAAAACTCTCTAAAAACTGAACCTTTTTGGGCTTTTTATCCAAAAGATATTGGAACGGCTGAATCTGGTAAAAAGATTTTAAATCAGTTAATGGGAGTTAGAGAGACATTTGACACAGTAAAGCCAACTGGGCTAATCAAAAGCCTTTTATTTCACTCATCACAAAAAAATTCGATAGTTATGGACTTCTTTGCCGGTTCTTCCACAACTGCCGATGCTGTGATGCAACTTAATACTGAAGATGGTGGACATCGTAAGTTTATTATGGTTCAACTCCCAGAAAAGACTTACTATATTAATAAAGACGGCAGAGAAGTACCTACTAAGGGTGGTAAAGCAGCATATGATGCTGGCTTTAAATCCATCGACGAAATCTCTCGTGAACGTATTCGTCGTGCTGCTAAAAAGATTCGTGAAGATAATGAACTAACTTTGCCTGAAGACTTTGACGGCAGCTTTAAGCACTATCGGGTAGTTAAGCCTGTCAAACAAACTCTTGAAGAGATTGATGACTTTGATCCAAATAATACTAATTTATTCACTAATATGGTGGATGGATTTTCTAGTCATGCCTTGGCCGTTGATGGGGATGCTACAGGTGAAGAAACCATTCTAGCAACTTGGTTAGCTAAAGATGGCTATTCATTTGATGCTGATGTTGAAGAAATTAAATTTAGTAATTATACTGCTTACAAAGTTGAAGACAATCGTCTGTACTTAATTAATGAAGGTTGGAGAGCAGAGCAAACTAAAGAGCTGTTAAATAAACTTGGAACTTACCAATTAGAAATACAGTCTGTTGTACTATTTGGTTATTCATTTAATGTAGCTGAACTACGTGAACTTGAAAATGGTTTGAAGCAATTAGACAGTAAAGTAACTTTAATCAAGAGGTACTAAGCCATGAAGATTAAATTAGAAACTTTACAACACCAAACCGATGCCCTGGCAGCCATTGATAAAGCTTTTCCTGGTATGGACACGATGTCCAGTGATCCTAATGCTAATTACATTTATGCCAACCCTTTAATTAAATATCGTTATAACGATAAAGCTAATATCGATATCAAGATGGAAACAGGTACTGGCAAGACCTATGTCTATACCAGAATGATGTATGATCTTCATCAAAAATATGGCTTATTTAAATTTGTGATTGCGGTGCCGAGTCCCAGCATCAAGGAAGGTACTCGTAGCTTTATTAGTAGTGATTATGCTAAGCAGCATTTTAGCGAGTTTTATGAAAATACTCGGGTCCAATTAAACGTCATCAACGCGGGTGATTTTAATGCGCGTTCAGGGCGACGCAACTTTCCGGCGCAACTGTCTGAATTTGTCGAAGCAACGCGGCAAAATGCGAACCAAATTGAAGTCTTGTTGGTTAATCAGGGAATGCTGCACTCTAAGTCGATGCACCGTGATGACTATGATCAAACTTTACTAGGTGGTGAGACATCACCAATTAAAGCGATTGCAGCTACTCGACCAGTCGTTATTATTGACGAACCGCAACGTTTTCCACGTGGTAAAAAGTTTTATGAAGATATTGAAGCAATGAAGCCACAATTAATTGTGCGTTTCGGTGCTACTTTCCCAGAAACGACTATTGGTCGGGGGAAGAATAAAGTTACTAAGATTGATTACTATCGTGGTGAACCTCAATTTAACTTGGATGCCGTGGACAGTTTCAACCAGGGCCTGGTTAAGGGTATCGATATTGATTATCCTGACATGCCAGAAGAGCAGGCAAATAACTTATATAAGGTTAAGCAAGTCAAAGCTAAAGAACTAGTTTTGACCAAGGGTGGCAAAGACTATCCATTAAACGTAGGCGAAAATCTGGCTGATGTGGATGCTGGCTTTGAAGGCAATATTACTTACGCTGGTGGGACTGACCGGGAACTTTCTAATGGTTTGGCTTTATCCAAAGATATGAAATTGATCCCTGGTACCTTTGCGGAAAACTATCAGGATGAAATTATCTCACAGGCATTAGATTGTCACTTTAAGGCCGAAGAAGAGAACTTTTTACGCTTAAATTCAGGGGATAATGCTCCAAAAATTAAAACTTTGTCCTTATTCTTCATCGACAGTATTTCCAGTTTTCGTGGCGAAAATAATAGCAAGGGCTGGTTAGCCAAGCATTTTGAAGTACTTTTGACCAAGAAGTTGAAACAGTTGATTGGTCGCTATGAGATGGCCATTGACAACCGTGAAAAAGAGTATTGTTCCTTCTTAAAGGCAACTTTAAAGAGCCTGCAGTCAGAACATCAAGATGTTTATGCAGGTTACTTCAGTGAAGATCGTGGTAGCTCTGATGCCGACATTCAGGCTGAAGTTGAAGATATCCTAAGCAATAAGGAAAAACTGCTCAGCTTTAAGGATAAAGATGGTAACTGGTTAACCCGCCGTTTTCTGTTTTCTAAATGGACGCTGCGTGAAGGTTGGGACAATCCGAATGTCTTTACTATTGCTAAGCTACGGACTTCTGGCTCAGAAATTAGTAAGATTCAAGAAGTTGGTCGTGGATTGCGGTTGCCAGTTGATGAAACAGGTCACCGCCTGAGCCAGGATGAGTGGCAGAGTCGATTGTCTTTCTTAATTGGTTATGATGAACGAGATTTTGCTCAAAAGTTAGTGGGTGAAATTAATGATGATTCACCAATTAAGCTAAACCAAGAAGAGCTGACTGATGACATGATTAAGTTGATTGTTAAAGCCAAACAAAAAACTGACCCTAAATTTGATGAGGATCAGTTGCTTGATGATTTGGATGATCATAATGTGATTACTCGTTCTAATAAGTTCAAAGACGTTGTTGAACTTGACGGTCAAACCATGTCTGGTTATGATGCCTTATGCCAACTTTATCCTGAACTTGAACAACAGACGAAAGTTGCTAAAGGTAAAGTCCGTGACAAAAATTCTAAGGATAATACTGTAGTTAAGCTGCGCAAGCAGAACTGGCAGCAATTGAAGAATTTGTGGTTGCAGCTTGCTAAGCGACAAATGATTAAGTTTGATCCATCAGTTGATCAAGATGCCGAAGCCGTGGCTCGGAACGTATTTAACGATAGCGATAATAAGATCTTTGTTTTGCAACGGCCGCAGGTAGTTCACCAAGAAGTGGTAACAGATGAAAGTGTGGCTTCTGTTCGGGAAACGCAGTCAGATTATAGTACTGAATACTTAACCATGAATTATGGTAAATTTCTTAAGCTCTTGGCTAAGGGAACTGATTTACCGGTTAATTTGCTTAACAATTTGATGATCAAAGCGATTAAGCGTTTGAAAAATAATACTAACTACATCAATGAGAAGACACTTGGCAATTTAATTCGCACTTTTAACAATCAATTTAATGAACGAATTAAGACTTCTTATAGCTATGAACCACTGAACTTTTCAGCTTCAACATCGATTTACAATGCTAAAAAGCAAGAGTTTGTGGATTCAGTGCCAGCCAGTGTACTTGGTGTTTATCAATCAAATTCAACGTCTGATCCAACTTATTTATATGATCGGCCACCTCTGCGGTACGACAGTGCTGATCCTGAATTAAAAATCTTGCAGCGCTCATATGGGCCTAAGATCAGTGTCTTTGGCAAGCTACCAAAGAAAGCAATCAAAATTCCACGTTTCGATAACGGGACGACGACACCGGACTTTATTTTTAAGATTGAGCATGGTAGTAAGCCGATCTATTTGGTGATTGAAACTAAAGCTGAAAACATGCGTTTAGGTGATGAAGAAATCAGGATTATTCAACAAAAGTACTTTGATCATTTAAAGGAATCTGGAGTTTACTATCAGATGGCTACTAGTGAGCAAGAAGTACATGATTTGATCAATAAGTTGGAGAATGGGGAGTTGAACTAAAATGTTATCGCTAATCGAATTAGCTAAAGAGGGAAAGTTAGAGAAAACGGGAGCTAAGCCTAAGCTACCAATCAAGGTTGACGGAGTTAGTTCCGAGACACTAGATGTCTATAAAATTCCGTTGGAATATCTTTACTACAATGATAAAAATGGCCGGATTGCGACAGGTATTTCTCAATATCAAGATGAACTGCAACCAGCAAATGATCAGGATGATCCGCAATACAATAACTTTGTGGCTAAACTGATTGAGCAGGACAATCCGACAGCGCTTAAGCGGACCGAAAAATCGATTCAAGAGGCGGGCCAGCAGGTTTATGGCTACGTGCTTGATGATGGCCGGATCGTTGATGGTAATCGGCGCTACACTGCTTTACGCAATATTCACCAAACGACTGGTAGAACGGTGTATTTTGAGGCAGTTGTTTTGCCATTCTCATATGACAACACCACTGAGCGGGCTAAAATTAAGAAACTCGAATTAGCCATCCAAATGGGTGTCGAAGAACGGCAAAATTATGATCCCGTTGATCTGGCAGTTGATATTTACCAAACTACCAGTGGCGATGATCCAATTATGACGCAAGCGGATTACGCAGCCGACTCGCATATGCGCCCAACAGAAGTCAAAAAATATTATGACGGTGCCGTTTATATGAAGAAGTTCTTGAAATTTATCGGAGCTCCAGAAAATAACTTTAATATTATCAAGGAAAGTAAAGTTTGGTCACTTTTCTATGAAATGGGGAAGTCATTATCCAAAAATTTTGGTGATGATCCAGAGTCACAAGTTCGTAAAAATGAAACCATGAATTCTTACTTTGGGGTGATTCTTTATCAAATCCACGTGGGTGTTAGTGGCAATACTGCTAGAACCCATATTCGTGAATATGGAAAAAACATTGTCAATAGTGTTGATAATGAAGACTTTAATGATGACGTCGCGGACATGGTAGATGATTTATCCGACTCTCTTCAAGATGAAGAAATTCATACCACTTCTGATTTAATGCAGAGCTTGACTGATGAAAATGAAACAGTTGAAGCACTGGGAGATACGTTTGATACCTATATGCGGAACGCTCGAAACAGTGAGTCTGTCGACAAATTCATCCGTAATATTAAGCAAAATGTGAAGTATTACCATGACTTGAACGAAGATGGTGGCCTTATCGGGAGCCTGCGTTATAACGAAGTGAGTGAAGATCAGTTAAAAGAGTTGCAAAAATATATGCGTGACTTGAATCAACTAAGTAAGGAGCTGTTCAGTAAGTATGGCGATGAAATCAGATAGTCCCATCATCATAAAAAATGAGTATGGATTGTTTCAACTGCTTGATGATGATCACCATACCTTAGAGACAAAGGCGGCACAACGAGGCTTAGCCATTTTTGCACCATACTTTGAAGATCCAGATCAGCGAACCTTCAAAGAAGATCTGACTTATGTTCAACTGTTGGAATTAGTTAAGAAGCTTAACCGTCGCTTGCAGCGTAAAGGTTTACCTGAAGTTCAAACCAGCAATAAGTTTAATCAATTCGTTCAACAGCGTCAGTATTATATTAAGGAACAAAGCCAAGCTGGATTAACCATCAAGGATGGCGATCCGCGTTGGCAGCATGAATTTGATAACTTTAAAGCAGTGGTTAGTCAAGAAATCACACGACCGCTGAAACCTGAGCAAGAAAAAGCAAGTTTCTTCATGACTATCATGAAAAGGGCGGCCAACTTTTCAGTACCTGGTGCTGGTAAAACGGCAATGATGTATGGCGCATTTGCCTATCTTTCTAGCTCAAGGGTAAATGAAGTGGATAAACTGTTAGTTGTTTCACCACTGAACGCTTTTGCTGCTTGGCGGACAGAATTTGAAGCTGTGTTTGGTCCTAAGCGTAAGTTGCATTACCTCAATATGCGGGATAAGAAGTACAACAATAATGTCGGTGCTATTAAGCATGACTGGGTCCAGGCTGACGTGATCACCATCAACTACGAATCTTTACAAAGTAAGCTGAACATCATTAATGACTTGTTGGATGCCAAAACGATGTTGGTTTTTGACGAAGTTCACCGGGTAAAAGGGGTCGGTGGCCAACGTGCCAAGGCAGCATTGAGTTTAAGTCAGGCACCACACTACCGCTATGTTCTAACTGGAACACCGATTCCGAATGGCTTTAGGGATATCTATAATTTCCTACATCTGATGTACCCTGATGAATACTCATCCTTCTTTGCTTGGGATTTAACAACTTTGAACAATATTGACCCAGAAGACGTTAATAAGAAGTTATCGCCGTTCTTCTGGCGAACCAACAAAGAAGATCTGCATGTCCCGAAACCTGATCCAGACATTATTAAAGAAGTTGAACCATCAAAGAATCAGCAGATGCTGTCACAGGCTATTTATGAAACCGAAAATGGGACTTTGGCAACTTTCATTAGACTGTTGCAAGCTTCAACTAATCCAGAATTACTAGCAACCAACATTAACTATAAAGAGTTAGGACTTGTAGATGCCGACTCTGGTGTTTGGGATAAGCAAGCTTCAACTGTGGAAAAAGAAAATGCCAGCAGTGGGGATGCTTATAAGAAGTATGATTTAGCTAAAGTTGAATCTCCTAAGTTTGAAATGGGTATTGATTTGATTGACAAATTGGTTAGCCAAGGTAAAAAAGTCCTGGTTTGGGGGATGTTTGTTGGCACCATGCAGAAGATCACTGATACTCTCAACGATATGGGAATTAAAACAACCTTGGTTTATGGGGCCACTCCAAAGCAAGACCGTGAAGGAATGATTAACAATTTCCGTACTGGTGATGCCCAGGTATTGGTTTCTAATCCTAATACGTTAGGTGAATCTATTTCGCTCCATCAGACGGTGCACGATGCGGTTTACTTTGAATATAACTTTAATCTCACTTTTATGCTTCAATCGCGTGATCGGATTAACCGTTTGGGACTTCCAGCTAATCAGTATACTCGGTATTACTATCTGATGACTAAGGGTGATGTTGCCCACATGGGCTTTATTGACAGTACGGTGTACAAGAAGCTGAAGGACAAAGAAAAGGTTATGATCGATGCCATTGATGGCCAATTGCTTGTGCCAGAATATACTGATGATTATCTGCAAGAAGTTAAGGATATTGTCATGGGGAGATATAAATAAAGGAGATTCTGAATATGGAAACTATTGTTCCATCAGTTAATACAACTAAAGAAGAATTACAAGAACGAGTGGATTACATGGTTAATAAGGCTTCACAGCTTGAGCAACTAGCTGAAACGGATGAGCATGAAGCAATGAGGCAATTTATCATTTTAAAAAATTTTGCAAATAAAGAGTATCATGTGTTAACTTTGCAAAAGAATGAAGCAGCAGTTAATAGCAATGTACATTTATCTAATTATCGGGGATCCTTTACTCATTTGCATTTTACAGCTGGCAAAATGCCTCTTAGATTGCTGCACTGGAATCTTGATGAATTCCATCAGGCAAACATTGGATTTAGACTTTGATTTTCCACAAACGCTTTAATGCCTATTTGTAAACATATTTGTTCCCGCAAACAAGCAAAACTGGAGGGCTATTACCTATCCGCGGGATCCATAAAAAAACATTTTAGGCCCGTGTAAACAGATATGCTGCATTTAGCTAGACAATAAAAATCGCCATAGTCAGCGGTTAATCGAGAATGTGTAATTGATCAATTAAGCTCGTGGCATGTTGAAGCCGTTACTGTTTTGACAAAGGAGTAAAGTAGAAAAATGATTATTAAACCGTTAATTTCTGAAGACGAAGCAAGACAAACTAGTAAACTTTTTCAAAAATGTTGGCAAGATGTATATAAGGGAATTTTGCCCGCTGAATTTTTAGACAATATTCCAGAAAATGCCTGGGTTAAGAGATTTAATGAGAGTGGCCGTCACAATCTGATTTTTGAAGACGACAAAAATATTGTGCGCGCTGCTGTCAGCTATGGCCGCCCACGTGATACCAGAATGCTTGGTTGCGGCGAATTGATGGCCTTATACGTTGAACCAGATTTTCAAGGTTATAATGTCGGCAAGACCTTGCTTAACGCCGCAGAAAACGAATTGAAGAAGATGGGCTACGGCAAGATTTATTTATGGTGCCTTGATGGTAATGAAAAGGCTCAAGGATTTTATGAACACTTCGGCTGGCGCAACATCGCAACCGAAAGATTCGTTGAAATCGTCGGCAAAGAATACAAATACTTGCTCTACCAAAAGAATTTACGTGACTAAAAAAGACTGCAGATATTGCTTAAATTGCAATATCTGTATTTTTTTACAAAAAACACTTGCGCTTTTTCCTCAGTCTAGTATAATAATATCTGTTCGGCTATGGAGGATTACCCAAGTGGCTTAAGGGGACGGTTTTGAAAACCGTTAGGCGGTTCTGCCGCGCGTGGGTTCAAATCCCACATCCTCCTTTGATTGGTCCATTGGAGCAGTGGTTTATCTCGCCTCCCTGTCACGGAGGAGATCGTGGGTTCAAATCCCACATGGACCGTAATATGGCGGAATTGGTGAAGGGGTTAACACACTGGTTTGTGGATCCAGCATGCGTGGGTTCGAATCCCACATTCCGCCCCCATAATGGAGGATTAGCTCAGCTGGGAGAGCATCTGCCTTACAAGCAGGAGGTCACAGGTTCGAGCCCTGTATCCTCCATATTTTTTTACCCAAAAACGTTAGATGATGATTTATCTAGCGTTTTTATTTTGAAGTTGAGAGGGGTTTGAATGAATAAGAAGCAAGTTACGATGGTTACCATCGCGTTGATGCTGGGCAATGTGATGTCTGGACTAGATGGTACGATTATTAACACGGCGATTCCAGCGATTGTTGCATCCCTGCACGGAATCCAATTCATGGGTTGGATTGTCGCTATCTTTTTGCTGGGGATGTCCATTTCCATTCCCATCTGGACCAAGGTAGGGGAAAAGATCACCAATAAACGTGCTTTTGAAATCTCACTGGCACTGTTTGTTATCGGTTCTGCCTTGCAAGGTATGGCACCAAATATCATCTTCTTCCTATGTTCTAGATTTATCATGGGTGTTGGTGCCGGTGGTATGGGGTCACTACCTTATATCATCGCTGGTTACGTTTTTAAAAACATTAAGACTAGAACTAAGGTCCTGGGCTATTTAACCGCTAGTTGGAACGGTGCCGCTATTTTAGGGCCACTTATTGGTGGTTGGCTGATCGATGCTTTTTCATGGCACTGGGTCTTCTACATCAATATCCCAATTGGCTTGATTGCATTTTTAATCTGCTTGATCTACTATAAGCCAGTTACGCCAAAGCAAACGCCAGTCTTCGATATTCCAGGCGCAAGTTTATTGGTAATCGGATTGCTTCCATTCTTGGTGGGCGTGCAATTAGTCGGTTTGACCGCTAGCTGGATTGTCATTAGTTTGATCATTGTCAGCTTGGTCTTTATCGTATTGTTTTTTATCCGTGAAAATCATGCGCAAAATCCAATTATTCCGGTGTCTTTGTTCAAGAATAAAGATCTAGATGGTGACATTCTTTTATTTGCCTTCACTTGGGGCGCATTTATCGCCGTTAACACTTATTTGCCAATGTGGGCACAGGCACTTCTCGGTTTATCAGCACTTCTTGGTGGGATGACCTTGATTCCAAACTCAATTGTGGAAATCATTGCTTCACAAAGCGTGGCTGCAATTCAAGATCACTTGACCACCTTTAAGCTGGTCTTCATCGGTATTTTTGCAATGCTTATTTCTTCGGCAGGCATGTTCTTTGCGGACTTGCACACGCCGATCCAACTTTTGGCTGCTATCGGTGCTTTTTCAGGTATCGGAGTTGGTTTTATCTTCGTTGCCTTGCAATTGAAGGTGCAAATCGACGCTGGACTTAAGAACATGGCCACGGCTACCTCAACTTCATATTTGATTAGAATTTTGGCGCAGACTGTGATGGCCGCTGTGTATGGCGTAATCATGAACTTGAATTTGGCTAGTGGTGTAAGCAGTCATCCAGGCATTACGATGACGATGATGAACAAGTTGAGTGATGCTAAGAATGCGAAATTGTTGCCACAAAATTTAGTACCAACGATGAGAAACATTTTACATTCAGGTATTAAGGAGATTATGTTGGTATCAGTGATTTTGCTGGTCATTGCGCTTGTTTTGAACTTTTACTTCAACTTTGGCAAAAAAACAGAAGAAACTGCAATAGTAAATGAAAAAGCTAATTCCGATTGGGATTAGCTTTTTTAGTATAAAAGGGACAGACCAGCCGCATGTAAATACTGCCAGACTGATAAGCAATAGCATAATCTGGCAAGTTTAAATTCGGGTGATAAACGGTGAAGAGCTTCCTTAAATAGCGCGTTTGCAAGTTAAGCAAACTGCCTTCGAATCTCGCATCAAGCAAGGTTTTCATAGTACTTGGATTCTCTTTAAAAAAATTAAGTAAACGGTCAACTGCTCAGTCAGCGACTTTAATTTATGCTCGTTAATGTCATCGATAAATTTTTGATACTGATTAGCCAAAAATTGTGCTAATACTGAATCTTTATTTTCATAATTGCGGTAAAAAGAAGTCCGCAAAACATCTGCCTTACGTGTAATCTCAGCAATGGAGATCTCTGCGTAAGACTTTTTTGGTAGCAATGAAAAAAGAGATTGTTCAATCTGCTGCTGAGTACGTACGATTTTCATATTCATAGAAATTCATCCCTCTATAAGTAAATATTGACAAATGAAAACGCTTACACTATTATTATAAATGGTTACAAGTGTAAGGATTATTTGAAAGAGGTGTTGATCTATGCATTATAGCAATGGTAATTATGAAGCTTTCGTAAACGCAAGTAAGCCAAAAGATGTTGATCAAAAATCAGCATATATCGTCGGTTCAGGTTTGGCCGCACTTGCTAGTGCTGTATTTTTAATCCGTGACGGTCACATGAAGGGTGAGAGAATTCATATCTTTGAAGAATTAGGTCTGCCTGGTGGCTCAATGGACGGTATTTATAATAAACAAAAAGAAAGTTACATCATCCGTGGTGGTCGTGAAATGGAGCCACACTTTGAATGTTTGTGGGACCTATTTAGATCAATTCCATCACCAGAAAACAAAGACGAATCTGTCCTTGATGAATTTTACCGCTTGAACAGAAGAGATCCAAGTTACGCTAAGACTCGTGTCATCGTTAACCGCGGCGAAGCTCTCCCAACAGATGGCCAATTGCTCCTTACTCCAAAGGCTGTCAAAGAAATCGTTGATCTTTGCTTAACTCCAGAAAAAGATTTGCAAAACAAGAAGATTAATGAGGTCTTTGACAAGGAATTCTTCCAATCTAACTTCTGGCTTTACTGGTCAACTATGTTTGCCTTTGAGCCATGGGCAAGTGCAATGGAAATGCGTCGTTACTTGATGCGTTTCGTTCAACACGTTGCTACTCTTAAGAACTTGTCATCACTACGCTTTACCAAGTATAACCAATATGAATCATTAATTCTGCCAATGGTTAAATACTTGAAAGATCATGGCGTACAATTCCACTATGATACGGTTGTAGATAATGTGTTTGTTAACCGTTCAAATGGTGAAAAAGTTGCTAAACAAATTATTTTAACCGAAAATGGCGAAAAGAAGAATATTGATTTAACTGAAAACGACCTTGTCTTTGTTACTAACGGTTCAATTACTGAAAGCACCACTTATGGTGACAACCTCCACCCAGCTCCAGAAGAGCATGAATTAGGTGCGAGCTGGCAATTATGGAAGAATTTAGCTGCTCAAGATGAAGACTTTGGTCATCCAGAGGTCTTCTGCAAGGATATTCCAAAGGCTAACTGGAGAATGTCAGCTACGATTACCTTTAAGAATAATGATATCGTGCCATTTATTGAAGCAGTTAATAAGAAGGATCCACATAGTGGCTCAATTGTTACTAGTGGTCCAACTACGATTAAGGATTCTAACTGGTTATTAGGTTACTCAATTAGTCGTCAACCACACTTTAAGGCACAAAAGCCAAATGAATTGATTGTTTGGCTTTATGGTTTGTTCTCAGACACTAAGGGTAATTATGTAGAAAAGACCATGCCTGACTGTAATGGCATTGAATTGTGTGAAGAATGGCTTTACCACATGGGTGTTCCTGAAGAAAGAATTCCTGAAATGGCTGCAGCTGCAACTACTATTCCAGCACACATGCCATATATTACTTCATATTTTATGCCAAGAGCATTAGGCGACAGACCGAAGGTAGTTCCAGATCATTCAAAGAACTTAGCCTTCATCGGTAACTTTGCGGAAACACCAAGAGACACCGTCTTTACTACTGAATATTCAGTTAGAACTGCGATGGAAGCTGTCTATACATTGCTTGATATTGATCGTGGCGTACCTGAAGTATTTGCTTCTGCCTTTGATGTCAGAATGTTGATGAATGCGATGTACTACTTGAACGATCAAAAGAAGCTCAAAGATCTTGATTTGCCAATGCCTGAGAAGTTGGCAATTAAGGGGATGCTCAAGAAGGTTAAAGGCACCTACGTAGAAGAATTGCTTAAGAAGTACAAGTTGATTTAAATGAAAATTATATAACATAGATAAAAAGAACAGGTCGAATGATCTGTTCTTTTTGCTTGTTATCGTATTTTTTTGATAAAACGCCGATTGTAAAATCAAGTTGAACACTTTATAAAAATAAAAGTCCATCTGGAC